>Ga0163215_100058_pt1:87500-409588 | contig 409588 bp, 365 predicted proteins | sample SynspAceP_FD_185934 | JGI IMG/M metagenome (GOLD analysis project Ga0163215, IMG submission 185934) | Saline lake microbial communities from Ace Lake in Antarctica - Synechococcus sp. Ace-P (Hybrid Assembly) | ecosystem: Environmental > Aquatic > Non-marine Saline and Alkaline >... | reverse complement strand
CGTCCGCGTTCTCAACGCCGCTCAGCAGCTCGTCTAAAACTTCCTTGGATATCGTCATTGTCGTCATGCTCCTTCGTTAATGAAGCATGGGCCAAATTACTCATACACAGAAGATCGGACACTCTCTCTATTCGCGTAAGGTTTACCACGAAAACTGTGTATTTTCCCCCGTAGCGCGCGGCGTGTCCCCGTGGTCGGCGTCGATCTTCGCCCGCGGCCAGGTCACTTTGACCACAGCCCCGACGTGCGTTTCGGTGCGCGGTGCGGTTTCGGGCCCATTGGCAAAGCGCAGCTCTGCGCCAGATCGTTCCAGCAGCGTTTTGGCGATGAACAGCCCCAGCCCCATGCCCTCATATTCGGGCCGCTGCGCAGCGTTCGGGTCAGACCGCCGCCGCCGCATGAACGGGTCTCCGATACGGCCAAGGATATCTGGCGGGAAACCGGCACCATCGTCGAAAATCCGGATTGAGATCACGGTATCGGTCCAGTTGGCTTCGACCCAGACTGTCGTTGCCGCAAAATCGACCGCGTTCTGCATTAGGTTGCGCAGCCCGTGGATAATCTCTGGTCGGCGCAGGATCGCGGGCTGGTCGGCGGCATCACCCGCATCAGGGCCAAGGGTAAAGGTAAATGTCTTGCCGCGCATACGGTGCGGTTCGGCAGCTTCTTCCAGAACGGTCATGAACGGGGCCTGACGCAGATGTAGATCGTCTTTGCCTGCACGCCCCATATTACGCAAAATATCGCGGCATCGGTCCGCTTGATCGCGGATCAAGGCCGCGTCTTCGGCCAGTTCAGGCTGGTCTTGCAGCTCGTTCCAAAGCTCGCCGCTGGCAAGCTTGATCGTGGCAAGCGGCGTCCCCAGTTCATGTGCGGCAGCAGCCACGACGCCGCCAAGGTCGGTCAGCTTTTGTTCCCGCGCCAGCGCCATTTGCGTCGCGGCCAAGGCGTCGGCCATCGAATGGATTTCCGTCGTAACGCGTCGGGAATACGCGGTAGAGAACAAAATCGCGATCACCAGCGCAATCCAGATGCCAAAGATAAAGATGCTTGGCAGTTCCAGTCGCCCGCCGTTTTGCGTGATCAGTGGCAAGTGGTACAGCGCCAGCAGCGTCGCCAGCACAATCGCTGTACCGCACAGCACAATGGTCGAACGCAGGCTTAGCGCCGTGGCAGAAATGGTCACAGGCCCCAACAACAGCAGCGAGAACGGGTTATGCAGCCCGCCCGTCAGGAACAGCAGAAACGCCAGCTGCACCAGATCGAACAGCACCATCAGCAGGTTTTCGTATTCAGACAGACGTTTGTTTTCGGGAAAGACCAGAATGGCGATCAGGTTCCCGAGTACCGATACACCGATGGCAAAGTAACATAGCCCCAGTTCCAACTGCAGGCCAAAGATGCGCTGCGCCACGGTGATCGCCGTCAGCTGCCCCGCAATCGCCACCCATCGCAGCACAATCATGGTGCGTAGCCTGATCCAGTTGGCGCGGGCACCCTTGCCCAAGCCTCTCCCCACGGGAATGTCAGCGGCCTGCGTCATCGGCGCACCTTTTCAAAATGTCGATTGCGTTGATAGAGGGAAAGCGTAGGTCTGTGTCCGACCGGGATCAAGAGCGCCTAACCGCGCAGGAGAATGAATATGAGAAGAGTAATGGCAATTGGTGCGGTGCTGGTCGTGCTGGCCTTTCTGGCGGTATCCTTGATGCTCGTCTACCGGTCCGATAGCGACAGCGACAAATACGCGCAGTGCAGGAACTCTGCCGTGGCCGGGGGTGCCGAATTGGGCGGGCCGTTTGAGCTGGTGAATGCGCAAGGCCAGACCGTAACGGACACGGATGTGATCACCGAACCCAGCCTCGTTTACTTTGGTTATACCTTCTGCCCTGACGTTTGCCCGCTGGACGTAGACCGCAACGCCCGCGCCGTCGATGAACTGGAAACGCGCGGTATCTCGGTAACGCCTGTGTTCATTTCTGTCGATCCTGCCCGCGATACCCCTGAAGTTGTTGGGGATTTTGCGGCCAATATGCACCCCAAGATGATCGGCCTGACCGGATCGCCCGCGCAAGTCAAAGCCGCGAGCGACGCCTACCGGACCTACTACAAGGCGCATGAGGCCGAAGACGAAAACTATCTCGTGGATCACTCGACCTTTAGCTATCTGGTGATGCCCGAAGACGGTTTCGTCGACTTCTTTCGCCGCGATGTCCCGCCAGAGCAGTTGGCCGACAAGGTCGCGTGCTTTGTGGACAACCAGTAGAAAATTTGACCTCCCTATGCTCGCGCCACATATCTGGATAAAGTCGGGTACAACATTCAACCAGCGGAGCATGATATGGTTCAGGAAAATACGCTCGACCTAGGCGAGGATCGGTCCCTCCTTCTGGTGGATGACGACGAACCGTTTCTGCGCCGTCTGGCCAAAGCGATGGAAAAACGTGGTTTCGAGGTGGAGACCGCGGGCTCTGTCGCCGCTGGCGTTGCGATCGCCACAGCACGGCCCACGGCCTATGCGGTGGTTGATCTGCGGTTGCAGGACGGCAATGGGTTGGATGTGGTCGAGGTGTTGCGCGACAAACGCCCCGATGCGCGGGTTGTGGTGCTGACGGGATACGGGGCCATCGCCACCGCCGTTGCCGCGGTCAAAATCGGCGCGACGGATTATCTGTCAAAACCGGCTGATGCGACTGACATCGTCAATGCGCTGCTGGCCACGGGCGATGACTTGCCGCCGCCACCGGAAAACCCCATGAGCGCGGATCGCGTGCGGTGGGAACATATCCAGCGCGTCTATGAACTGTGCGACAGGAACGTGTCCGAAACGGCGCGTCGGTTGAACATGCATCGCCGGACCTTGCAGCGCATTCTGGCAAAGCGGTCACCGCAATAGGGCGCTAGACGTCGTACCGTTTGCTGATCTTGTCCACGATCTGACCAGACGCAAGTGTGACACCTTGGTCAAAGTGCCAGTCGCGAAATCCGCGGCTTTGGTAATAGGTCAGCCCGCCGTCGTTGTCGGCGCGGATTGTGGCGTTGATCCAGACATAGCCCAGCTGTTCCGCCGCCTGTGCCGTGGCATCAAACAGCGCGGACCCGACGCCAAGACCGGTGCGACCGACCTGCACAAAGCTCGCGATATCGCAGGCCTCGGGTGGCAGGTTAGGGTGTGGGCTGATCCATTGAAAACCGACAACATTCTCTTGGTCATCCAGCGCCACATGCCATGCGCTTTGGTTAGCATTGGCGGCCATCCACTCGGTCAGATCCTTACCGGTGACAGGGCGCGTCATCGCGGTGGTGCCGCCAATGGTGATAATCTCGTTTAACAGCTGCGCCATGTTGGACGCATCCAGCGCGATAGGGGGGCGGACCTTGACCATCACAGCGCGCCGAGTAAATCCAGGTGGCGCGCGGTGAAATCATTGCGCGTCTCTACCGGCGGGCGCAGCACGATGGACAGCCCCTCCATCACCTCGGGTTTGGGCCGGCCAAAAAGCTTGGACGCTTCGGTTTCGGAAAATCCGGCGATCTGCGTCGCCTCCATCCAGGCGCTGACCTTATCGGCGCGTTTGATCTGCTGCTTGACCGATTTGGGTAGCGCTGCGGGCAGACCAAAGCGGATGTGAATCGCCGCCATCAACCGGTCATCCAACGCACCGTATTCCGGCCCGACCGCGGCTTTCACCGGAGAGATCATATCCCCGATCACATATTCCGGCGCATCATGCAGCAAGGCGGCCAATCGCCATTTCGCCGGCGCCTTGGGGTTCATTCGCCCGAAAAGGGTTTCGACCAGAAGCGCATGTTCAGCCACAGAATAGGCAAAATCCCCCCGCGTCTGACCATTCCAACGCGCCACAAAGGCTAGCCCGTGCGCGATATCTTCGATCTCTATATCGACCGGCGTCGGGTCCAGCAGATCAAGCCTGCGACCGGATAACATGCGTTGCCATGCACGCGATTGCTGCGCCATTGTGTTGTTCTGCCTTTTTTCACGTGGAACATTTGCGGGTTCATTGTGTTCTTCCCACGAAGGAGAAGATCATGAAACCTGTAATTTCCGCTCTCACAATCGCCCTTGGCCTCGGGACTGTTGCCGCGCCAGCGTTGGCCAACGACGTCTGTATGCCCGCGCAAGAGCTCAAGGCGTCACTGGTGGACTGGTACGGCGAAACACCGGTCGAAGGACAGGATGACAGCGCCGTTCAAATCTGGGCGTCGGACAATACTGGTACATGGTCTGCCGTGAAAACCCTGTCGAACGGGATGGCGTGCGTGACCGCACAGGGTCAAAACTGGATGGCGGGGATGAATACTGATCAAATGGTCGTCGCCTCGGCAGAGTAACCGTTTCGTGTGACGGCGAACCACCACCGTTGAGATCACTCCCCCAAAGTGCTACGGCCCTTTTCAAATATAGAAACATTGCCGATCTTTTGAAAAGGGATGCCCCCGATGGCCAACGATTACATCGTTAAAGACATAAGCCTTGCCGCCTTTGGCCGCAAAGAACTTGATATTGCGGAAACCGAAATGCCCGGCCTGATGGCGCTGCGTGCCGAATATGGCGAAAGCAAACCGCTGTCCGGTTCACGCATCGTGGGCTCGCTGCACATGACGATCCAGACCGCCGTGCTGATCGAAACGCTGGTCGTGCTTGGTGCCGATGTGCGCTGGGCGTCCTGCAATATCTTCTCTACCCAAGACCACGCCGCTGCGGCCATCGCCGAAGGCGGCACGCCCGTGTTCGCGATTAAGGGCCAGTCGCTGGAGGAGCACTGGGACTATCTGGATAAATCCTTCCAGTTCGCCGAAGGCCCGAACCTGATCCTCGACGATGGTGGCGACGCTACGCTTTACATCCTGCTGGGTGCCCGTGCCGAAGCCGGCGAAGACGTGATCGCTGTCCCGACGTCGGAAGAAGAAATCGCGATTAAGGCACAGATCAAAAAGCGGATGGCGCAATCCCCCGGCTGGTTCACCAAAATGCGCGACCAGATCAAAGGCGTGTCTGAGGAAACCACCACAGGCGTGCACCGTCTGTACGATCTGGTGAAGCAAGGCCAGCTGCCCTTCCCCGCGATCAACGTGAACGACAGTGTCACCAAGTCGAAGTTCGACAATAAATACGGCTGCCGTGAATCGCTGGTCGATGGCATCCGCCGTGCCACCGACGTGATGATGGCCGGTAAGGTTGCCGTTGTTTGTGGCTATGGCGACGTTGGCAAAGGTTCTGCCGCATCGCTGGCCGGTGCCGGTGCCCGTGTGAAAGTGACCGAAGCCGACCCGATTTGCGCGCTGCAAGCCGCAATGGACGGGTTCGAGGTGATCCTGCTGGAAGACGTGCTCGACACCGCCGATATCTTTATCACCACCACCGGCAACAAAGACGTGATCCGCATCGAGCACATGCGCGCGATGAAGGACATGGCGATCGTCGGCAACATCGGCCACTTTGATAACGAAATTCAAGTCGCCGCGCTGAAGAACCACAAGTGGACCAACATCAAAGAACAGGTCGACATGATCGAGATGCCTTCGGGCAATCGTCTGATCCTGCTCTCCGAAGGGCGCCTGTTGAACCTTGGCAATGCCACGGGTCATCCATCGTTCGTCATGTCCGCCTCGTTCACCAACCAGGTGTTGGCGCAGATCGAACTGTGGGAAAACACCGGTAAATACGAAAACCAGGTCTATATCCTGCCCAAGCATCTGGACGAGAAAGTCGCGCGTCTGCACCTTGATCGTATCGGTGTGAAGCTGACCCAATTGAGCAGCGAACAAGCCGCCTATATCGGCGTCACACCCGAAGGCCCGTTCAAGCCGGAACACTACCGCTACTAAACCGGCGTAATTCGTCTGATAAAACGCCGTCTGAACAGTTGTTCAGGCGGCGTTTTTCATTTGTCATTCCCCGAGGGTAAAGCGTTCAATTTCGTGAAAACGCCCATCGGTATCCTCACCACATAGGGTCAGGCTGTCGATGACAAGGGGGGTGGGAATATCTGTCCCTAAATAGTGCTGCAGAGCCGTTTTGACGGGCGTAATTTGATCGGGCGCAAGCGGGCCCGTAAGGGTGATGTGAAACCGGAAATACTCCATAATATGCGGGTATCCGTAGTTTATAAGGTAAATCCGCTGCTGGTCGGTGAGGTAGGGCGCGTTCTTGCGGGTCAACTCTGCCTCGGACAAAGGGGCACGGAACGCATCCAGCACGACATTGGCCGTGGCCGCAAGACTGCCAAGCGCGGTGGTATCCCCCTGCGGCACCAGCGCCAGAAAACGCCCGATCTGCGACAGCGCTAACCCGTCAAGCTGTACCGGTGCCTGACCTTTGCAAAAAGTCGCAATGCCCTCGGCGAGCTGCGCTTCGGTCGACGCCTTTGTCAGCTCAAACGGGGCTTTGACTGTGCCGTGCAGCCCGTATTTTCGTGGCCGGTCGGTCAGTTTGGCAATGTCCAGATCGTCAATGGCGGGATGCTCGACAGGTATCCCCGCCTGCAGGTCCCAGCCCAACCACGCTGCACCCCGCTGGGCAAAATCCCCCGGGCGCGGCGTATAATAGATGGCATATCGCTTGAACATTCTCGGTCCCTCCACTCGCTTAACCTATGCGTCTAACAGCGCAGTATGACACCTTAAAGTTAGGGGGCACCCGATTTTCGGTAGGGTTTTTGAATGCCCCTGAAAAGCTAAGCTGCGGGCGCACTGGTTGTGCCGGAAACGGCGCAGGACCAGTGTTGCGGGAAAAATTTCTTTCGAACGCGCCAAAACCGCTCTAGGCTTTGACCCAAGGCCGGAGCTACCGGTCACATCAACGGTTGGAGACACCCTATGGGCAAGAGAGACGAATGGATCGAAAAATACGCTGACGATCTGAAAACGAAATGCGGCATGACGCCGGACATGGGCCTGCTGACAAAGGTGACCATCGGCTGCGGTCCGTCGATCTATAACGCCGACGCCCAAACCATCGCCGCGTCGCAAGAAAGCGAGCTTGAACTGGTAAAAGCCAACTTTCTGATGAAAAAGCTCGGCCTCTCTGACAGCCCTGACCTGATGGATGCGATCCATAAGGCCGTCGAAACCTACGGTAAGTCCGAGCGGAATAAATACCGCGCTGTGGTCTATTATATGCTAACCAAACACTTCGGCAAAGATTCCGTTTACGGGTAAGTTCTAGTGAATTGAATATGAAACGCCCGCTTTGCCAAGCGGGCGTTTTTCATGTCGCAATCCCTTGATAGGGTCTAGCTTTGGGTGTTCCCCATCGCGCAGATCGCGGTCCATTGTTCCGGCGTGACAGGTTGCACTGACAGGCGCGGGCTTTTGACCAAGGGCATATCGTCGAACCGGCCATCGGCTTTGATATCGTCCAGTGTCACAGGTGTCTCAAACGGGCGCAGGGCTTTGATATCAACACATTCCCACCGCGCATCCTCGGTCGAACTGTCCTGATGTGCTGCGGCACAGACTTCGACGATGCCGACAATCGCGCGTTCCCCTTGCGAATGGTAAAAGAACCCCAGATCGCCGACCGCCATCTCTCGCATAAAGTTACGCGCCTGATAGTTGCGCACGCCGTCCCATTCCTCGCCCGCCGCGCCTTTGGCGACCTGATCTTGCCAGCCCCAGGCCGAGGGTTCAGATTTGAACAGCCAGTAGGCCACTACCCGATCACCCGGTTCCAAGGGATCAGCTGCACATCGGCGAACAGCCCTGCTTTGGCATAGGGGTCATTGTCGGCCCATTCCTGTGCTGCGGCTTTATCTGCCACATCCAGAATGACCAAAGACCCGATCATGTCACCGGTATCATCCAGCAGCGGGCCGGCTTGGGCCACGCAACCAGTGGATTTCAGATAGTCGACATGGGCGGGGCGGTTTTCCTGACGCACGGAAAGCGCGCCAGCTTTGTCTTTGGCAATAAGGGCAACCAACATGTTATTCTTCCTTTAAGGGGCGGGTCAAAAGCGCTTTCATCGCGCTTGCCACATCTAAGCGGTTCTCGACCAGACCTGCAACGGCGGCGGTGATAGGCAGGTCCAGCCCGTTGTCTTGCGCCAGCGTATCCACGGCGCGCGCGGTGGCGGCCCCTTCGACGGTGGTGGCGCTGTCAAAGGGTTCCCCCCGGCCCAAGGCAAGCCCCAAACGGTAGTTCCGCGACTGGGTCGATGTACAGGTCAGTGTCAGATCGCCAAAGCCGGAAAGCCCCGCCAGCGTCACGGGATCGGCATGGTGATGCGCGGCTAGCCGCTGCATCTCGGCAAAGCCGCGGGTCATCACGGCGGCGCGGGCGCTTTCGCCCAGACCGGCCCCGATTGCGGCACCGCAGGCGATCGCCACGACGTTCTTGAGCGCCCCGCCCAGTTCGGCACCCACAGTGTCAGAGGTGCGATAAAGGCGCAGGTTTGCCGTTGTTAGGCTCTGTTGTAGAGCCGCACAGGTAGGCTTGTCGGCACAGGCAATCGTCAACGCCGTGGGTAACCCCCGTGCGATATCGGCGGCAAAGCTGGGTCCGGTGAGGATCGCAGCCGTGGCATTCGGCAGCACCTCGCGGATCACGGCGACAGGGCCTAGACCGGTGTTCAGCTCGATCCCCTTGCAGCAGGCGACGATGGTCTTGCCATCCAGCGCGGTGGCGTTCTCGGTCAGAAAACCACGCAGCTTTTGCATCGGCACCGCCGCCAGCAAGGTCTGGGCCTTGGCGGCTTCTGCCAGATCCTCGGTGACGAACAGCCCCTCGGGCAGCGGGCAACCGGGCAGGCGGGCGGTGTTCTCTCGGCTTTGCCCCATGCCTTGCGCATCCCTTGCCCACAGAGTCACCGCGCCCTTTCCAGCCAAAGAAATCGCCAACGCGGTGCCAAAGGCGCCAGCGCCGAGAACAGCAATGCTCATGCTTTCGCTCCTTTTTTGCCACTGCCCAGCATGGCGGGCTGGCTTGTGTCCAGCGGCCAGCGCGGTCGGGCCGACAGGGTCAGATCATCGGGGCCGCGCAGCTGGCTTTGTTCAATCGCGGCAAAGGCGATCATGGCGGCGTTATCCGTACATAATGACAGCGGCGGCGCGATAAAGGCGCAGTCTAATTCACGTGAAACAGTCTCTAATCCGTGGCCTATCGCCTTGTTCGCAGCGACACCACCCGCAACGCACAGGGTCCGCACGTCAGGCGCGTGATCCAGATATTTCCGCAACGCGCGGCGGGTCTTTTCGGCCAGCACGTCGGTTACAGCCGCTTGGAACCCTGCGGCCAGATCGGCCTGATCCTTAACGCTCAACCCGCCCTTTTGTTCAATGACCTTGTCGCGGGTGCGCAGCACGGCGGTTTTCAGCCCCGAGAATGACATATCGCAATCGGGCCGGTCCAGCAGGGGGCGCGGCAGGGCAAAGCGTTTGGAGTCCCCCGCCTTGGCAACCTGTTCAATCGCAGGCCCGCCCGGTTGCGGCAGCGAGATCAGGCGTGCAACTTTGTCAAAGGCTTCGCCCGGTGCGTCGTCGATGGTGCCACCCAGTCGTTCAAACCGGTCCGGCCCATGCACCAGCAGAAACTGGCAATGCCCACCCGATACGAGCAGCATCAGATAGGGATAGGGCACATCATCGGTCAGCCGTGGCGTCAGCGCGTGGCCGGCCAGATGGTTCACCCCGTATAGCGGTTTGCCCGTCGCCGCCGACAGCCCCTTGGCGCACATCACCCCCGACAGCACGCCGCCAATCAGCCCTGGCCCCGCCGTCACGGCAAAACCGTCAACATCTGCCAAAGACAGATCGGCCTCGGCCAGCGCCTTTTCCACGCAAAGGTCCAATTTTTCCGCATGGGCTCGTGCTGCGATCTCGGGGACGACACCGCCAAAAGAGGCATGTAATTCGGTTTGCCCCACCACGACAGACGACAACACCCGAGCGCGCTGACCCGGCATCTGGCGTACCAGCGCGGCGGCGGTATCGTCGCAGCTGCTTTCCAATCCAAGAAGTAACATGGCTGTTTCCATTGCAAGGGTGACAGGGGGCAAGTAACACCTTGGGGCATGTGGAACAATCCTTGGGGCCATACCGAAAGATGACAAAACCGGCGTTGATCCTGACCCGCCCTAGCTTGGCCTGCACCCGCTTTGCGCAAAGCCTGTCGCCCAAGCTGCTGCCCCGGGTAACGCTGGTGGTCAGTCCTTTGCTGCAGATCGAACCGGTTGATACGCCTGTTGACCTTGACGGGGTCGGTGGGGTGATTTTCACCTCGGCCAATGGCGTGATGCATGGGCCTGATGGGGACGGGGTCACGGCCTATTGTGTGGGCGAGATCACGGCAGAGGCCGCCACAGCACGCGGATGGCGGGTGCAATTTCACGCCCCGGATGCAGCGCGGTTGGTACCCATGCTGGTTCAACACGGCCCCGCGACGCCGCTGCTGCACCTGCGCGGCACCCACCAACGCGGGGATGTTGCCGATAAGCTGACGCGGGCCGGTCTGCCGACGCATGTTGCGGTGCTGTATGATCAAAAGGCGGTGCAGCTGACCGATGCCGCGCAAGCTGCACTGGTGGGCGGGGCTCCGGCCATCGTGCCGTTATTTTCCCCACGCACCGCCGCCCAATTTGCCGATCAGGTGCCCGATATGGCGAATGCGATCATCATAGCCCTCAGCGATGCAGTGGCCGAGGCGTTGGGGCCCAGGGAGGTTCGACAATTGCTGGTCGCAGCTGAACCAACTGCCACGTCACTGCGTTTTACGCTTGAAACTGCGGTGGATTGGAACAGGTTAGCTTGAAGGTCGGCCTATATGCCGTCTAAGGTTCATGAATACGTCTGATATCAGGTCAGAATCGGAAAGGTTTTTAAGCGTGGCGAAAGCGAAAACACCAAATTCAGGTGACGACACCCCGAAGAAATCTTCGACATCGCGGGCGTCTGCTGCCGCCGCCAAGCCGAAGACGACTGCCAAAAAAACCGGATCACCCGCCGCGGCGAAGACGACGGCATCCACGTCGACATCTTCGACAGCCAAACCCAAGCCCGCGGTCAAACCATCGCCGGCCAGCGCGGCGACGCCTGATAAAACGACGCCTGATAAAACGGCGACAGCTAATTCGGCTAAGGATACATCGACGGGCAAGGCGGCGGGCGTGACAGCGATGCCTGACGACACACCGTCGACCTCTGCAAAAACAACACCCACCAAGGATGTGACCACACCCCCCCCCGCGACAACAAAAGCGAGCGACACACCTGCCAAGGTACCCTCGGCCACCGCTGCAGCGTCCAGTGCCACAAGCTCTACCAGATCCGAAACGACGCCAAGTGATACAAAACCCGATCTGAAAGACGTGAAACCGGACACAGCAGCAACCAAACCGGCGACACCCGCGTCAAAGCCCGAGAACGCAAAACCTGCAACCCCCTCCAGCGCTGCGACAGTGAAACCTGCTGAAACGACCAAGACGCCGCCGCCTGCGTCCCCCAAGGCAGAGCCTGAACAGCGTGGCGGTGTCTTTTGGCCCATGCTCTTTGGCGGGGTCATCGCCGGCGGGATCGGCTTTGCCGTGGCGGAATATGATGTACTGGAACAAGCTGGCCTGCGCCCCGCAGATACCACGCAATCTACCCTGACAGATACGCTCGCCACGCAAGAGGCCCGGATCAAGGCGCTGGAAGAAGCCGGCCCCGTCGCAGCGCCCGCCGATGACGCAGCCCTGCAAGAGGTTCAAGCGCAGGTCGCTGATTTGGCAACACGTGTTGAAGCGCTTGGCAATCGTCCTGCGGCAGAGGCAGCAGCCCCCGTCGATACCTCGGGCTTTGAACAGGAACTGGCCGCGCTGAAATCCTCGGTCGAGACGCAGCGCGACGAAATCGAACGTTTGCTGGACAACGCGCTTAGTGTTGAAGAAGCGACCGCGCAGGCCGCACAGGCTGCGACGTTGCAGTCTGCTTTGGGACGGATCGTATCGGCTGTTACCACAGGCCAACCGTTTGAAGCCGAGATCGCAGCGCTTCAGGAAAATGGTATTCAGGACATTCCCGCCGCGCTTGCAGATAACGCCGCGACGGGGGTTGTCACGGGTGCCAACCTACAAGACCGCTTTCCCGATGTGGCTCGCGCGACGCTTGCAGCGGCACGTGCCGCGACCCCAGAGGCAGACGGCGGCGGTATTGGTGGCTTCTTTAAACAACAGTTGGGCGCGCGGTCGGTAGCACCCCGTGACGGGGACGACGCTGATGCCATTCTGTCCCGTGCCGAAGCTGCCATTCGTGACGGGCGCCTAGACGAGGCGCTGGCCGAGGTGAAAGCCCTGCCGCCCGAGGCCCAGGACCCCATGTCCGATTGGCTCGCCGATGCGCAAGCGCGCCACGATGCCCAAGACGCCGTACAGACATTGACACAACGCCTGACGGCGAACTGAGGAACCTGATTTATGCTTTGGTCACTGATTAAGATCGTTGTGTTCGTTGCGGTGATTGCCGCCATCACATGGGGCGCATCGTTCCTGCTGGAAAGCTCGGGCGGGTTGCAAGTGACTGTGATGGGCACCGAATACAGCTTTGGCCCGCTGCAATCTGTGATCGCGGTGGTGCTGTTGGTTGTCGCCGTTTGGATCGTGCTCAAGATTTTTGCGCTGCTCGTTGCGGTTTGGCATTTCTTGAACGGGGACGAAACGGCGCTGTCGCGTTATTTCGACCGCAACCGCGAACGCAAGGGATACGAGGCCCTGTCCGAAGGGTTGATGGCGCTGGCCAGTGGCGAAGGGCGTTTGGCAATGGCCAAGGCCGCAAAGGCAGACAAATATCTTGAACGTCCTGACCTGACAAACTTGCTGATTGCGCAAGCTGCTGAACTGGCAGGTGACCACCGCAAGGCGGAAGAAACCTATCGCAAGCTGGTGACCAACGAACGCACCCGTTTCGTCGGTGTGCGCGGCATCATGAAGCAAAAACTGGCCGAAGGCGACACCGAGACAGCGTTGAAACTGGCCGAGAAAGCCTTTGCCATCAAACCGAAGCATGCGGAAACCGGCGATGTACTGCTCAAGCTCCAAGCAGAGAAGGAAGACTGGGCCGGCGCACGTCAAACGCTGAACACCAAGCTCAAGAACGGTCAGATGCCGCGCGATGTCCACAAGCGCCGCGACGCCGTGCTTGCCCTGTCCGAAGCGAAAGACATCATCGCCGAAGGCAACAGCATCGAAGCACGCGAAGCCTCGATCGAAGCGAACCGTCTGTCGCCCGATCTGATCCCTGCGGCCGTGATGGCCGCGCATGGGTACATCGATCAGGGCAAACCGAAATACGCGGCCCGCGTGCTGAAAAAGGCATGGAGCGTGCAGCCGCATCCCGATCTTGCCGGTGCTTTCGCCGCGATCCAGCCGGATGAAACGCCGAAAGAGCGGCTGAAACGCTTTACCGCGCTTACACGCGTGCAGCCGGACCATCCTGAAACTAAGATGCTGCTGGCAGAGCTGAACATCGCCGCCGAGGATTTCCCGCAGGCGCGCCGGTCTTTGGGCGATCTCGTCGAAACCGATCCGACGGCCCGCTCGGTCACCCTGATGGCCGCCATCGAACGGGGCGAAGGCGCGTCGGACACAGTCGTCAAAGGCTGGCTGGCACGGGCACTGACGGTGTCGCGCGGCCCGCAATGGATCTGTGACAACTGCCACCACATTCACGCAAACTGGAAGCCGATCTGCGAAAACTGCCACAGCTTCGATACGCTGGCGTGGAAAACGCCGCCCATGTCCGAAGTCGCGATGCCCGGCGGCGTGCAGATGCTGCCACTGATTGTGGGCGCGCTGGAGGACAACTCCGGTGCCGATGCAAAGCCAGCCGTCGCCACACGCGCCGATATCGAGGATGCAGAGCTGATCGACGATGCGCCAGCAGGCGCGGTTGATCCGGCTGAAGAACCAGTCGTGCAACCCGAAAAATAGCGCATTGGCGTCATGGCAATTCTGACAAAGGCCGGCACATTGAGTGTCGGCCTTTTGCGTGGTGACAGGCCCTACCGGGCGTTTTGGTGTCTTATCTGGTGACGGCGCCTGCGCAGGGGCGTATGCAGGGCAGTAACACGATAAACCAAAGGATATGCACCATGCCCGCTGATGATTTCGTATTTCCCCCTGCCCCTCAGGCCAGTCTGGCAGTGCAGGGCACAGACGCCCGCTTTCCCATTCGCCGGATTTTTTGCGTAGGCCGCAACTACGAGGCGCATGCCCGCGAGATGGGCAACGATCCGACACGCGAGGCACCGTTCTTTTTCACCAAACCTGCCGACGCCGCGCTGGATACGCCCTGCACGATCCCCTACCCGCCCCAGACAGAGGATCTGCACCACGAGATTGAACTGGTGATCGCCATTGGCAAAGGCGGGCGCAACATCGCCGAGGAAGACGTGATGGGTCACGTCTGGGGGGCCTCTGTCGGGATCGACCTGACACGCCGCGATCTGCAGGCCGAGGCAAAGAAAGCAGGGCGCCCATGGGATTGGGGCAAAGCGTTCGACAACTCCGCCCCGATTGCGCCGCTGAAACCCATCGCCGATGTGCCATCGATTGAACAGGGACGCATCTGGCTGGCTGTGAACGGGACGGTACGGCAGGACGCCGATCTGGCAGATCTGATCTGGTCGGTGCGCGAACACGTGGCGATCTTGTCGCATTCCATGTCGCTTGCACCGGGTGATATCATCATGACGGGCACACCTGCCGGCGTTGCGGCCCTTGTCGAAGGGGATGTCGTGACCGGCGGTGTGGACGGGATCGCTACGCTTGAGGTCAAGATAGGCCCACGCGTCTGAAACCCCAACATCGCCCCGCGAAAACAGGCCCCCGTTGACATATGGGAGCCTGAGCTAGGTTAAACGATGATGAATGAATATGGGAAATCGCAATGAAATATCTTTATAGCGCACTACTCGCCACCGTGATCGCGGGTCCGGCACTGGCAGACAGCCACAGCATGGGCGACGCCGAAGCCGGCGAAAAGCAGTTCGGCAAATGCAAAGCCTGCCACATGATCGTCGACGACGCAGGCGAGACGATCCAGCGGGGCGGCAAGGTCGGTCCGAACCTCTTTGGGATCATCAGCAAGCAGGCGGGCACCGTCGAAGACTATCGCTATGGTGATGATCTGGTCGCTGCCGGCGAAGCAGGCCTGATCTGGGACGAGGCCAACATGGCCGAATATCTAGTCAATCCGACCGACTTCCTGCGCACCACGCTGGATGACAAAAAGGCGCGTTCGAAAATGTCGTTCAGAATGCGCAAAGGCGGCGAAGACGTCGCGGCCTATCTCGCAACTTTCTCGCCCGAAGCAGAAGCAGAGGCAGATGCGCCAATGGCCAAGGATGCCGAGGCCGAGAAAACTGAATAAGCGGCTCTAACCCGCGTAAAAGGCCCGCGTTTCCAACGGAGGCGCGGGTTTTTCTATGCGTATCAGCTGTTGAGGTCCGACCAGCAGGGCAACAGATCGCCCGCTGCTGGCGTGGCAAAATAGGCTGCTCGCGCAATGGCCCGCGCCAGGCACAGCGACGCGGCATGGCCGATCAACGGCAGGATGCTCTCGGCGACCTCATGTGCCGCCGTGCTTAGGCCAAAGACAAGATCGCCGTCATAAGGCGTGTGGGCAGGCACCGTCGCACGCCCGATCCCGTCATGGGCGGCAACAGACATGCGTTGGCATTGTGCCTTTGTTAGGGTCGCATTTGTGGCAACAATCGCGATGGTGGTATTTTCACGCGGGGACATGGAGGCCATCTTGCGGCTATCCATCGTCATCCCAAGCCCCGTTGCAGGGTCCGTGCCCCTACCGCCAAATTCGCCATTCACCTCAAAGGGGGCGGCATAGAAATACTTGTCGCCCGGCGTGGTGACCGCGCCCACCGGATTGGAAGCGACCAGCGCGCCCACTATCGTGCCATCGGGCAACTCTAGCGAAGCTGATCCAAGCCCGCCCTTGACCATCGCACTCAGCGCACCGGTGCCGGCACCAATGGTGCCAAGGTTAAAGTCCTCGGTTGCGGCGTCATAGGCCGCACGCCCCAAGGCGCGGTAGGGGTTATGTTCCCACGTCTTGTCACCGCCGTTGAGCAGGTCAAACAGGATCGCCCCCGGCACCAGCGGGATCGTGGCATCGCCCAGCCGGAACCCGCGCCCCGCAGCGCGCAGCGCGTCGACCACGCCCGAACAGGCATCCAGCCCGTAGGCAGAGCCCCCCGACAACACCAGCGCATCCACCGCCGCAACCGATTTATCTGGGGCGAGCAAATCCGTCTCGCGCGTGCCGGGGGCACCGCCCATCACATGCACTGACGCGGTAAAAGGCGCATCCGCCAGAAGCACAGTCGTGCCTGATTTCAGCGTGTCATCCTGCGCGTTGCCCACACGCAGGCCGGGCACATCGGTGATGAGATTTCTGGGTCCGGGTTTCATAACGCTGTGCCTTTGGTTGGTGCGGGACGCGCCGCGGGGAGTTTATTTGGCAAAATGAAGCTGGGGCATCACAGGTCCGGCAAACGTGGCGCGGCGGCGAGGAGTTTTTGAGTGTAGGGGTGCTGAGGGTGGTCGAAAACATCGGCGGTGGCACCTTGTTCGACAATCTGGCCGGATTTCATCACCAGCACGCTATCCGTGATCGTGCGCACCACAGACAGGTCATGGGAAATGAACAGGTAAGTCAGGTCATAGGCGCTGCACAGCTCTGCCAGCAGATCAAGAATTTGCGCCCGCACAGAAACGTCCAGCGCGCTGACCGCTTCGTCAAAGAGGATCAGGTCAGGGCGGATAATCAACGCACGGGCAATGGCGATCCGCTGGCGCTGGCCGCCCGAGAATTCATGGATATATTTGGTCGCATCATCGGGGGACAGGCCCACGGCGGTCAATGCATCGGCGATGGCGTCGGTTCGGGCGCTGCCGCTTGGGGGGGCTGGCAGCAGGTGGAAAGGTTCGGTGATCAGCCGGTCGACACGGTGGCGCGGGTTGAAGCTACCGAACGGGTCTTGAAACACCACCTGCATCTTGCGGCGCACATCAAGGTTGGGTTTGGTGCCGCTATAGACCGCAGTGCCGTCGAGTGTGATGCTGCCCGATTGCACGGGCTCTAGACCCAAAAGCGCCCTTGTCAGGGTCGATTTACCGCATCCGCTTTCGCCCACGAGGCCCAGACGTTCGCCCCGTTGCAGCGTAAATGAAACATCATCCACCGCGCGGAAACGCCCCGGTTTGCCGAACAGCGTCTTGCGTGGCAGCGCGTAGTCGCGGCAGACGTTTTGCACGCTCAGCAGGGGGTGCGGCGCCGGGGCTGGCGGCAGCATCACGCTGTGGTTCGAGGCGGCAAAAAGCATCCGCGTATAGGGGTGGCGCATGGTTTGCAGCAGGGTCTGCGTGGCACCCTGTTCGACGATCTCGCCTTTACGCATCACGACGATCCGATCCGCCATATCAGCTACCACAGCCAGATCATGGGTGATCATCAACAGCCCCATACCGTCGTCCCGCGCCAGTGACTTTAGCAGGTCAAGGATCTGCGCCTGCGTCGTTACATCCAGCGCGGTGGTTGGTTCATCCGCAATCAGCAGACGGGGGCGCAGCGCGATGGCCATGGCGATGACCACCCGTTGTCTTTGCCCACCCGATAGCTCGTGGGGGTAGCGGGCCAGCGGAAAGCGATCGTTGGGCAGGCCGACCCTTTCCAGCGTTTCGGCCGCCCGCTTGGCTGCGGCTTGGCGAGACACGGTTTTGTCATGGATGCGAATGGTTTCGGCGACCTGATGTCCGATGGTCTGCACGGGGTTTAGCGCGGTCATCGGTTCCTGAAACACCATGCCGATGTCATTGCCGCGGATTGCGCACAGCTCGGGCTCAGGCAGGGTCAGCAGGTCTTGGTCGCCCAGCATGATATGGCCGCGCGCAAGGGTGCCTTTGGGCAGCAACTGCATGGCGGCAAGGGCGGTCATGGATTTGCCAGAGCCGCTTTCGCCGGTCACGGCCACGATCTCTCCGGCATCGACGGACAGGGTGACATCATGCAGGATGTCGAACCGGTGGATCGCCAGCGACAGGTTGGTGATACTCAGCAAGGTCATTTACGGGTCACCCGCAGCCGTGGGTCCAGTGCATCGCGCAGCCCGTCGCCCATCAGGTTCAGCCCCAGCACCGTCAGGATAATCGCAAAGCCGGGCACCAGCGCCATATGCGGCGCGATGCTGACCATGGTTTGCGCGTCGGCCAGCATGCGGCCCCAGGAAGGTGTCGGCGGTTGCGCACCAAGCCCGACATAGGACAGCCCTGCCTCGGCCAGAATACCAAGGCTGAACTGGATCGTGCCCTGCACGATCAGCAGATTTGTGACATTGGGCAGGATATGTTCGACCGAGATCCGAGCCGCGGATTTGCCAGCGACCCGCGCGGCGAGAATGAACTCACGCTCCCACAGACTGAGCGCGGCACCGCGGGTGATGCGGGCAAAGACGGGGATGTTGAAAATACCGATGGCGATGATGGCGTTGATCGCGCTGGCCCCGAAGATCGCCGTGATCAGGATCGCGATCACCAACGAGGGGAAGGCAAAGATCAGATCATTCCCGCGCATGATGATTTCATCCACCAGTGACCCGCGTTTGGCCGCCGCCCAAAGGCCAAGCGGCACGCCAAGCCCCATTCCGATCCCCACAGCCACCAGCGCCACCGCGATAGAGGTGCGCGCCCCGACCATAATCATGCTTAGGATATCGCGGCCAAAGTGATCGGTCCCCAGAAGGTGCGCCCCGCCCACGCCTTGCAGTTTGTTCGGGATATCCATCCCCGTGTGGGAAAACGGCGTCCAGACAAAGGACACAACTGCCGACAACAGAAAGACGGATGTAAGCAGCGCGCCGAGGATCAGGTTCCGGTTCATGCGCGCGCCCTGAGACGGGGATCAACGGCGGCATAGGCCAGATCCACTAGGAAGTTCACCAGAATAACCGAAAACACCAGCAGCATGACCACAGATTCAACCACGATCAGATCCCGCGCCGAGATAGATTGAAACACCAGCCGTCCGAGGCCCGGCAGATAGAACACTTGTTCAATGATGATCGACCCCGCCAGCAGAAACGAGAATTGCAGGCCGATGATCGTCAGCACCGGGATCAGCGCATTGCGCAACCCGTGACGCCACAGCGCCTGCCGTTCGGTCAGCCCCTTGGCGCGGGCGGTGCGCATGTAATCTTCGCCCAAGACATCAAGCAGTGCAGACCGCATGACCCGCGCTAGAATTGCAGCTTGGGGGAGGGCGAGTGCGATGGCGGGCAGGGTCAGCCCATGCAGCCCCGTCAGCACGCCCTGATCCCAGCCAATAAAGCCACCGGCGGAAAACCAGCGCAGATTGATCGCAAAGATCAGCACGAGGATCATCGCGAACCAGAAATTCGGCACCGCGACACCCAGCTGCGTGGCTCCCATGACACCGACATCGCCTGCTTTGCCGCGCCGCGCCGCCGCATAGATACCCGCTGGAAACGCGATCAGCGTCGACAGCCCAAGTGCATAGAGCGCCAGCGGCAGGGATACCCAAAGTCGCGCGGTAATCATGTCGGAGACCGGGGTGCGGTAGGTGTAGGAAGTGCCGAAATCCCCCTGCAGCAGGCCACCGACCCACGCAAGATAGCGTGCCGGTTTCGATACATCGAGCCCAAGCTCACTGCGCAGCGCGGCAAGGGTTTCAGGCTGTGCGTTCATCCCCAGCATAAAGGAGGCCGGATCACCGGGGGCAATTTCGATAACGGTAAAGATCACCAGCGATGCAACAGCCAGGCTGATACAAAGCGAGAGCAAACGTTTGAGCAGATACCGGATCATGAGGCCGAAGGTAGGCGTGCAAATCAACAGCGTCCAGCGCAGAAAAACCTTTTTAAGGCGAACGGGTTACCGCGCGCTCTCTTTTTGGTGATGCGAATGGATCTCCAACTACGGAACCAATTCGCGCTTCACGGGGTTAGTCAACCAGAAACGAGAAATTAGGAGCTTATCAATGACCAATACATTTAAAACACTCGCCATCGCTGCCCTTATGGGTACAGTATCCGCCCCGGCCTTCGCAGCAGCACACGCCAGCCCTCTGATGACCTGCGCTGAATTCAATGAACTGTCGAAAGACGATCAAATGATGGTGGCCTCGGCCGCGATCGCAGAGATCGACGATGGTGACAACGGCGGCTCGATCGGTGGTAGCGAGCGTGACGAAGACACAACAACAACCGTAACGGCTGCCGAAGCAACAGATGACGAAGCTGAGAAAGACTCAATCGTTGATGAAAACTCGGCTAACGCAGCAACCGGTGGCAACACCGCCGAATCCAACATGACGGCTGAGCCAATGGACGAAGCCGCGATGGAAAGCTTCTTGGTTGTATGTAACCAGAACCTTGACGCAACAGTCGGCGAAGCCGCTGCTGGTCTGCCAGGCGACAAATAAAACATAGCCCCTTAGGGTATTTTCCAAGGCGGGTGCAGTGATGCGCCCGCCTTTTGCGTGTCTGGCATACGTATATCAGGCCTTAGGCCGAGCTGCGGGTTTGCTCACGCGTGGTATCGATGCCGACCGTGTCGGGGTTCTGGCGAGCAAGTGAACCGAGGGAGGTCTTGGATAGATATGGAGCAATGCGTCCATGAGGCGTGGATTAAACCGAAATAGGCAACAATGATACCGAACCGCGCCGCGAGCGTACGTGCCGAGCCTAACGCCTAAAATTCGCCTAAAATGCGCGGTGCTTGGCGATATGACCGGATTGGACAAAGAATAGGGCAACATCCTGCCGGGCAAGGCTGGTCTGTCTTGCTGACATGGTCCCGGCGAGAAATCGACTAACTATTTGAAATTATTATATTTTGCATATAAATTCTACACGAAAACGGGCGAACTTCATGGCTATGCTAAGCCAAATCGCTGCTGCTCCTTCCCTTTGCCCGAACCTCTGACCGCACATTTGCCGTCACATTCCCGCCGCAAGTACGCCGCCGTCGGGCCCTAAGTCGCAGCCCATGATGTAGGACAGCCTCGACATCCACGTTGGGCCTGTCACCACAAGGAGCCTACCATGCAACATCCTGAAACTAACTCTCCCAAGACGGGCCTTTGGCACCTGACCGCCGGCGTGACTGCGGCACTCTTCTGCTTGGTGGGGGTGCTCGGAGGGTGGGCCGCGACGACGCAGATTGCGGGGGCGGTGATTGCGACGGGTCAGATTGATGTGGCAGGCAAACCCAAGGTAATCCAGACGGTCGATGGCGGCGTGCTGGCAGAACTGGCGGTTCAGAGCGGCGATATCGTAAAGGCGGGTCAGGTGCTCGCGCGGTTTGACGCGGCTGCCTTGCAAATCGATCTGCGCATGGCTCGCGCCCGCCTCGCCGATGCGATCGGGCTGCGTGCCCGGCTCGAAGCAGAGCGTGATGGCAGCGCTGTGCTGGGGTTCGACACGATAGAGTTGCCCGGTAACATTCGCCCGCTAGATATGGCCCAAGCGCGCGCAGGGCAGGGCGCGATATTTAAAGCGCGCGCCCAGATGCGTGCTGGTATGCTTGATGGTATCGCCAACAATCTTGACGCTGTCGACATGCAGGTCACTGGCATCAACGGGCAGATTCTTGCTTCAGAACAGCAGCTTGCGATCCTTACCGATGAGCTGGCCAGCCTGTCGGTCTTGGTTGCAAAAGGGCTGGCACCGCAGGTGCGGCTGTCACAGTTGCAGTCCTCTCAGGCGGGATTGCGCGGTGATCTGGCCGCCCGTCGGGCAGAGCTCGCCCAATTGATCCATCAGCGCGGGACGCTCAAACTTGAAAGCCTGCAAGCGGACCGTCGCTTTCAGGAAGAGGTTGCGCTTGAACTGCGCGAAGTTAACGCCGCAGTACAACAGCTTGTCCTGGCCACCATCACCCGCCAGGCACAAATGGACCGTATCGTCATTCGCGCGCCTGCAGATGGGATGGTACATGAGCTTCGCGCGACAACGGTCGGGGGGGTCGTGGCAGCAGGCGCAACCTTGATGGATATTGTGCCGCAACGCGAGATGTTCGAATTCGAGGTGCGTGTCGATCCGCGCTCTATCAATCTGGTGCGCTATGACCAGTCCGCCACCATTGTGCTTTCTGCGTTTGATCCGCACACGACGCCGCGCTTGACCGGTACCGTGCGGGGTATCTCTCCGAAGGTGGTGATTGATCCGAACACCGGCGAAAGTTTCTACCGGGTCAGCCTCGAAATCCCTAGCACCGAGCTTAGCCGGCTGCCCGCCTCTGCCCGTCTGGTACCCGGCATGCCGATCGAAGCATTCTTGAAAACAGGTGATCGAACCGTGCTCAGCTATCTGGCCGAACCTATCAGCAGCCAGCTCCGGCGTGGGTTTCGCGGCTGATCCCCCACCAGCCTTAGCGAAATCTTTACTATCTTCCGGTCTTAAAGGGGGATGAACACCGCGCCCGCCTTGCCCAACATCACTGTTGTGATTCCACATCTGAACCAACCCGATGCCCTTGCACGCTGCCTCGCTGCGCTTGCGGGGGGCACGATTGAACCGGCCGAGGTGATCGTCGTCGACAATGGCTCTGTCCGATTGCCGAAAGAGATTGTTAACGATTACCCATGGGTATCCCTGATCAAGCAGACGATCCCCGGCCCCGGCCCTGCCCGTAATCTTGGCGCGACACGGGCGCAGGGTGCGATTCTTGCCTTTTTGGACGCAGATTGCCAGCCCGACCCCCACTGGCTAGAGCGCGCCGCGCAACGCCTGCAGCGGGACCCCGATACGATCCTCGGCGGGGATGTTCGCATCGCGTGTGGGGCGGGCTACAAGATGGACGCCACGACAGCCTACCAAGTAATCTTTGCCTACCGAATGGACCACTACATCGCGCGTCAGGGGTTTACGGGGACAGGGAATCTGATCGTGCATCGCAAGGTGTTTCACGCAGTCGGGCCGTTCAAGGGGCTGCGCTTTGCCGAGGATCGCGACTGGGGGCAGCGTGCCACAGCCGCGGGGCATCGCATGGCTTTTGCGCCCGAGTTGATTGTCCATCATCCGCCCCACACGGCTTCAGGGTTGCAAGCGAAATGGGACCGACAGCTTGCCCATGATTGGGTGCGATGCAGCCGGCACAGGGACAAGATCTGGTGGGCGGCTAAGTCTCTGCTGCTCATCGCCTCGCCTCTTGGTGCCGTGCCGCAGATTTTTACCAGCGCCCGGATCAACGGTAGGCGTAATCGGGTGATGGCGTTCATCGGTCTAGCCTCTGTTCGACTATATCGCGCCAAGCGCATGTTGCATCTGCTGTATGGAAACGACCCGAACCGGCTGTTGCAACGGTGGAACCGTTTTGACCTGCCGTGACGTTCCCCCAAGTCCGACGCGAGGGGCAATGATCCGCGCCTTCAGCTTTCTTCTGTCGGGTAACGCCTGCGCTGCCGGAATTTTACTACTGCGAACGGTGCTTATCTCGCACCTCATCAACCTAGAGAATTTCGGCATTGGCGTGAGCCTTGTTCTCTCACTGACATTGATAGAGATGCTGACCGCGCTCGGATTCCAGCAACAAATTGTAAACTCGCCACATGGGGATGACCCAAACTATCACAGCGCTCTGCACGGTGTGGCGATGATGCGTGGTGTGTTCGGGGCGGGGGTGCTCTTGGTGCTCGCCTCTCCTATGGCCGATGCCTTCGGGCTTTCGCATCTGGTCTGGGCGTTTCAACTGTTGGCAGTGGTGCCACTGATGCAGGGGGGGGTGCACCTTGATGTTTACCGCCAGACCCGCCAGCACAAACATCGCGCAGCAGTATGGATCGCTCTGGCCCCCCCGCTTGGGTCGCTGATTGCGGTTGTGCCGCTGGCGGTTCTTTTCGATGATTTCCGGATCATGCTCGGTGCGCTTTTGGTTCATATGGCGCTGGGCACCCTCGTGTCCCATGCTGTCGCTAAGCGCTCCTACCGGCTGCGGCTCAACCTCGCGATCACGCTGCACAGTTTGCAGTTCGGGTGGCCCCTATTGGCCAGCGGCGCAGTGATGTTTGTGGTGTGCAACGGAGAACGTGCCATCGTCGGCCGGTTTTTGGGGCTAGAGCCATTGGCCCTTTTCTCCATGGCGGTATCCCTGACGCTAGTGCCGTCGCTGGTCCTGATGCGCAGCACGATGAGCTTTTTCCTGCCGCGCCTGACGGCTTGTGGCGGGCCCAATGCGTTTGCGGCGTGCGCGGTCAACACACTCCGCGGCCATATCGTACTTGCGGGCGTGATGGTGGCGTTGGTCAGCCTGCTTGGTGCGCCATTCGTGCAGTACGTATTGGACGACACATACCGCGCGGCCCTACCGCTGCTCACACTTCTGTCGGTGGCGCAGGCCTTACGGGTTGTCAAAGGCGGTTGCGCGATTGTGGCGCTGGGCAAAGGGTTTCGCAAAACCGAGCTGATGACCGATCTTTTGCGTATCGCGTTTCTGCCCCTTGCCGCATGGATCGTCATACAGGGCGCAAGCTTGGTCCGCGTGGTGCAAATCGCGGCGCTGGGCGAAGGCGCTGGGATGGTGATTGCGCTGCTATGGATGAATCGGGTGCAACATGTGCCGCTGCGCCCGCTCTGGGCACCATTGATCTGGTTGGCTGGGACGCTGATTTGGGCGGTTCTTACGCATGACGATCCTCCTGGCTACCGGATTGCGGGCTTCACAATGCTGATCGCGTGGTTGGCAATGGCGTTGATCGGGGTACGCAAAATTTTACCTAGAAAAGGAATAGATGATGGGATGGAGCCTCCTGCGGTCCCGGGTTGTTTGGGCAATAATAACGGTCTGCATGTCAGGCTGTGGTCGAAAAACTCTTAACCCATTCTCATGACGGCAAGCATCAAACAGCCAAGATTGTCCGACCTCGCCGTCGGGCGCGATAACCATTTTAACCTGATCCGCTTTCTCGCGGCAGGGGCGGTGCTGGTCTCTCATGCGTGGCCGCTCGCCCTTGGGCGGGGTACGGTAGAACCGTTGAAAAACGCGCTTGGGTACTCACTGGGGGAGCTCGCGGTTTTTGTATTCTTTGGCCTTTCCGGCTTTTTTATCGCGGGTAGCTATGTACGGCAGGCATCTGCTTTTTCCTTCATTTTGGCACGCGCGTCCCGTCTTTTGCCGGGGTTGGCTGTATCGATCCTGTTCGTTGCGTTAATCATCGGCCCGCTGGTCAGCACGCTTGACCTCGCAAGCTACTTTTCCCACCCGGAAACGGGGCGGTTCGTTGTCCAAAATATCCTGATTTTCAAGCCAGTATACACGTTGCCAGGCGTGTTCACCGATAACCCTTACCCTGCCGTTGAAGGGTCCATCTGGACCCTTGCGCATGAGGTCGCCTGCTATACGTTGATCCTGCTGCTCGGCCTCGCGGGGGTGCTGCAGCGAAAGTCTGTGATGGCGGGACTGGCGGTGCTTTACCTTCTAAGCTGGGTCGCCATGCCAACCCTTCAAGAGTTCGTTCATCCGCGAATACAGCAGACGCAGGTGCTTTCGTTCCCTTTTGTGATTGGCGCAGCATGCTGGATCTGGCGGGCACATATCTTCTTGTGGTGGCCCATCGTACTCGCATCAATTGGGCTCGCATGGGCCACGCAAGGCACAGTTCTCGCTTTCCCGATGTTGGCATTAACCGTGACTTATAGCAGTTTATGGGCGGGCTACTGCAGGGTACCGCCTCTGCTTTTGTTCAATAGAGTCGGTGATTACTCATACGGTATATATGTTTACGCGATGCCCCTACAGGGTTTGACCGTTTGGCTATGGGGCGACATGACGCCGGTTGCAAACATAGCCATGGCGCTCCCGTTAACCTTGATCTGCGCCATTATATCCTGGCATTGGGTCGAAAACCCCGCGCTGACTTTTGGCGGAAAAGCAGTCAGCGCGGGCAACAGCTTAGGCGGTCGAAAACACAGCTCCGATAAAGGCCCCTTCGGCCACCGGCGTGTTGCCAAACAGATCGGTCGCATAGGGCATGTTTTCAGGCGCAACCTTGGGGAGCGAAGATGACGCAGCGGGCGCGTATTTGCCCCCGCCCGTATTGTCCCCACTGTGAGAGCGATCATCGACCCAAGGTGTTGCGATATGAGCAACCTCCCGAACCGAAGGGAACTCCCCCAACCATGATGACGCACCATACTCGGGTTCATTGCTTGATCCGGCGATTGCCACGTTGTCCGCCCACCCGACCTTGTACCGTGCGGGCCAGTTTCCGGTGTTTGATGCGCGAGCGGAAAATACGTCGCTTTTTATATTTATGCGGTGAAATAAATTATTACGGAAGGAGCCCGACTTAGGGACGTTCACCGCACCATCCAGATACAGCAAATTTGCGCGTTCTCCCGCGATGGTATTGTTGTGAAAGACAATATTCTGCGCCGGATTTTCATCGCTATCTGCATTCAGCCTCAACGCGGCATTGGTAGACGTGCCCCAGCTTTCGATTATATTCCCGACGAATGCGAAACCGCGTTGGCCGATTTCGGTACTTATCGCGACAATTGCATTTGTGGCGCTGCCGTTGCTAAACTTATTCCAACCTAGGAAGGTCCCAACCATCGCAGGCCGGTCGCCGACCGGCGCACGAAGCGTAAATTCGTCAAGGTCACAACAGCCTACTGCATTATACGTAATGGTGCCGGCGCAGCCCTTGCAGCCGATCGCGTTGACCATGATTGCCTCTGTCGAAAAAGAGTTTCCCTGACGGGGGTCATTTCCTTCGATGACTGTACAGTTGATTTGCACAAAACGTCCGACGCGATAGACCCAAGCCCCATAACTTCCCATTCCATTCGCATCCCAAACGCAATTTTCCGCGATCAACAGATTTTCAGCCGACGCCGCTCCGCTGTCTAGAAAGACGGAGTTCGGCCCGCCCTTTCGCAAAGTTAGGTCACGCAACCTAAGCCGCGTTGGAATCCCGTTGAACCGATTGACGCCATTATCCGTCAGGACCGTGGTATCACGTTTGGCAGGATCAGAAGCCTCAACGCACAAAGGGATATCGACCGAGTGACCCGCGGTTTTGAAAGGGGTAAGCCTATGGACCCCTTCGGCCAACAGAATAACACCGCCGCCGGCGTCATCTACCCGACCGTGGTACGCAGCATTCAGGTTTTTATCGCCCCGGCCGCTGCAAGGATGGTCGCAAAGGGCGATGTCGCGGCATCTGCCCGAGCTGTCGCCGCCTGACCCGTGGCGTCATCGCCCGTTGCCGAGTTTACCAGTGCATAAAAGGTTCCATATCCTCCGTTCGTGTCATTCAGCAGGCGTAGTGTCGTTAGGTTCGGGGACGGATAGGGATGGGTGCCTGTTGAAAGTGTAAAGGCATCCCCCACCCAAGGGTAGATAGCGGCGTCCACCGTCAGCAGCCCCCCCTGAGCAAGGCTGGATAGGTCAACAGTGGCCGCAAAATGCGGGATGTGCAGACCTGATGCCTCAAACTTCAAACTGCTTTGCGTTGTTGCTAGCTGGGTCACCTCATTCCCAACGGCATCTTTCACGATAAACTTAACGGCAGCGACAGGCTGCCCGTCCCGGGCATGGGCGTGCGCAACGGCGATACGTAGTTCATGTGCAGCGCTGACGACGCGTTCGCGATCATGGTTCAACCACATCGCAATTGGCTGGGGCGCTGGCCGCATGCTGTGATTAGATGCACCTTTAATACTATCGCCGGCGTAAACAAACTCTGAACAAGCGACCGAGTTGTCCGTAAAATTTGATTGATCAGGATAGGGCTGCCTGACCCGGCCGGTGAGATAGACTGTTGTTTCAACTACGGTGGGCATCGCGAACCGGTCAAATCCCGGGCGAGAAACCAATAATCCTTGTGGTTCAAGCGCGTTCGAATAATCCGACGTGTCGCTCTGTAGCGCCTGCCAGCCATCAGCGAAAATTTCTGCAGCGGGCAAAGAGTTTAGGGCATGCAACCCTGTCCCAGTTTGCCCCAATCTCATCCCCACACCGAGTGTCATTTGCATAGCCAGCCTCTTGCGATCAGTTTGCTCAAGCTGTGACGTATATCAGCGATGCCATAGTGTTGCTTTTGGCACCAAGCAGGCGGGGGCACGTTTAATTTTTACGTATACCGCCTCTACTTCAAAACCCGAAAGTTTTCGTGGGTTATGACGCGGAAGTTGTCTGAGACCTTGTCGCGGAACTTCGTCCATTCCTGCGGGATGGTTTCACGCATGAATGCAAGGATGGCGTCGGCGAACTGCTTTTGACTTGGGTAGTAGCGATTGTGGGTAACGTATTGATGCAAGACGGCCCAAAGCCGCTCAATTGGATTGAGATGAGGGCAGTAAGGCGGCAGCTGGATCAGATGGATACGGCAAGCTGCCCTGGCGAGGAAGGCTCTGACATCGGGGCCTTTGTGGTAGGCCGCGTTGTCCCAGATGACATGAATGATGCGCTTGTCAGGGTTGCGCGCTTCGATCTTGGTCAGAAGCTGTGCTGCACTGACCCCATCAACGGTTGTGGGCTCGACAAAGGGTGCATCGAAGGTTTCGAGGTTTACAGCCCCATGAATGTTCACACGACCGCGCCCTGCCGTGCTGAGAACCGCTGGATTTGATCCGACCTTCACCCAGCCAAACGCAGGCTTGGTCTGGTATTCCGGATGCACCGCATCGGCGAAGTAGACGGCTTCATCTGCTGGCAACTCACGCATCAGGCGTTCGTAAAATGCGATGAAAGCGGCCTGTTTTTCCGCTGATGCCACGCGTGGCAGGGGCTTGGGCTTGCGGTACTCAAAGCCCAGTCGGGCCAGAAGTTTGATGCAGCCAGAATGGGAGTAGTTCAGACCGCACTCAGCTGCGACATGGGCCCTGATCTCGACAGTCGAGCGACAGAAGCGCGCTTCCAGCCAGGCGCACAACGCAACCTCCTGTGCCCGCGTCATACGGGACTGACCGCCTTTCCAGCCGTCGAAAGCAAGGGCATCCCAACCATCTTGCAGAAAGGTTTTATGCCAGCCCCGAATGGTATCGTCGTCCAGATACAGAAAATCCGAAATCTCTTGGCAGGATTTGCCGTCGTCGAGCAGCAGGATCGCATTTGCCCGGCGGGCAATGCCGTGGTCCTCGCGCTGGCGACGCACGCAAGCCTCAAGCTCGAGGCGGTCTGCTGAGGAAAGAAAGCCGGGGCGGATCATAGGCATAGCTGAATCGTTTCAAACCCAGCCGTCAAGCCATCAAAATCGGATTCCGCAGGACTCGGAGTATAATATTAAAGTTTAGCCTCCACGGTCGCTAAAACGTCGATTCTGCTTGTGAGAGGACAGCTATGATTTGGACTTAGAATACCGATATACGCCCGTACCGTGCTGCGCGGCAAAACGACGTCTGATGCGCCGAAGCCCTCCTGTCTCAATGGTAGTGCTTGTGTATATGCTTTTGCTGCTGCTCCCCGCGGGGTTTAGCATCGGGTCGGTCTATCTAACCGGCACCAGGATCCTTCTGGCTTGCGTCATCGTACCGCTTGCTGTGCGTTTGTTTTGTGGGCATTTCGGGCGCATCCAACTAACGGATATTTTGTTCCTGCTACATTTTTTGTGGGTGGGGCTCTCCCTGATGATTAATAATCCCATGCAAGCGACGGAAAACGCAGGGTCCATCGGGGTTGAGTTTCTAGGGGGGTACTTAATCGGACGTGCCTATGTCCGAGACAGACATAGTTTTGCCGCCTTAATAAAAATTCTGACGACGTTGATTGTGCTCTGCTTTCCCCTCGCAGTGATCGAATCCCAAAACGGCACCTCGGTTCCGATCCAGCTTTGGCAAATGACAGGTCTGTCTACGCCGCCTGACCTTTCGATCGATCGCCGGATGGGATTGGAGCGCGTTCAGCTCGCTTTCGAGCATCCCATTCATTGGGGATTGTTTTGCACCATTGCCACGTCGCTATATTTTGTCGGTCTGGCGCGGCAGCACAGTTTTGGGTTGCGGGTGATGATACTGGCAGTGATCTGCGCCAGTTGCTTTCTGTCTCTTTCCAGCGGCGCACTTCTCGCCGCTCTCGTGCAGATAGGTCTGATATTATGGGGCTTCTTGTGTCGAAGACTCGCGCAAAAGTGGCTTGTGCTATCGGTCGGTGTGGTGGCCCTCTACATTCTCGTTGATCTGCTCTCTAACCGCACACCGATCCAAGTTTTCATGAGCTACGCCACATTTTCGGCTCAAAGTGCCTATTGGAGATCGGCGATTTTTCAATGGGGCATGGTCAACATTTGGAGTGCGCCGATGACAGGGATCGGGCTGCATGATTGGCTTAAACCGATCTGGATGCACACCACAAGTATCGACAATTTTTGGCTTTTCATCGCAATGCGTTTTGGGCTGCCGGCGTTTGTTTTTCTGTCCGTCGGCTATGGGCTCGCACTTTGGCGGGTTGGCCGTAAAAATTTTCAGGGGGACCCAACATTGCGACAGATGCGATGTGGCTGGGTTTTATGCTTCGTTGGCCTAAGCCTATCACTGACGACGGTGCATATTTGGGGTGCTATCTACGGTTTCGTCTTTTTCGTATTCGGGGCGGGCCTTTGGATGTTGGACGAGGCACCTACCTCGCCGCACGATGAATATCCAATTTGACCTAACAAGACGTTTTGCGGTCGCCGATTTTTGCAGTTTAGTAAGGAGATTTCTTTAGCTCTGATACAGGGTCGCGAACAATTGCCGGCCAAAAATGACCGATTTGTATTGGGGGTTATAGGTAACGTGCCCACGCAGAATATCTATGATATCGCCTTAAAGGCTCAGGCAGGTGGGATCGGGCTGCTCGTTGCGATCAGTGGATTGGTCAACCTTTTGATGCTGACTGGGTCTATCTATATGATCCAGATATACGACCGTGTTTTGCCTAGCGGGTCTATTGTGACCCTGCTTGGATTATTCGGGATAGTGCTGCTTATATACTGTTTTCTGGGTCTATTTGATCTCACGAGGCAACGGCTTTTGGCGCGCATTTCAGTGCGCTTGGATATGACGCTTGGGGCTGCATGCTTTAGTGATTGGATCAGCGTTCAAAATCATAGCCGCGCGCACGAGGGAGGGGAGCAGCCGCCTCTGCAGCAATTGGTTCACCTCAGGCGACTGTTGTCCAGCCCCGCATTCGTGAGTGTGTGTGATATGCCGTTTGTACCGATATTCCTGATGGCGCTGTATCTGATCCATCCATGGTTGGGGACAATGGTCCTCGCGGCGGCTGCGTTGGCCTGTGGTATGGTGGTGTTCGGCCGCTGGTTGACGCGTAGGACAGGTATCGCCTCTGTCGCTCAAGACACTATTCTCACTGATATGTCGTATCAAAGCCGCCGACTGGCCGAGCCCTTGCGCGCCATGCGTATGCAAGATGATCTTGCGGCATATTGGCTTGGACTGCAGCGCAGCAGCCTGGTTTGGCACCAACGGTTGCATTCTGCCCCTGATGCATTGGCAGCCTTCAGCAAAACGTTTCGCCTGATGTTGCAATCGGCGATCCTCACGGTGGGTGCTGTTTTGGTAATTCAGGGAAAAATTTCCGCCGGAATGATTATGGCGGCATCCATCTTGGCGGGGCGCGTGCTGGCACCCATTGACCAAATCACCGGTGGCTGGCGGCTAATCGCTGGCGGTTGGGCCGCACATCGACAGCTACATACCTATTTTGAACACTATGCGCCGACACTCGAAACGGTTGAACTCCCTGCGCCGAGAGGGCGCATATCGGTTTCATCTGTTTCTCAGACACCAGCCCCTCCGCGGGGGGACGGTTCACAATATAGCCTACAGGACATCTCGTTCGACCTGCAACCAGGGGATGGCCTGTGTATTCTGGGAGGCCTCGACGCAGGGAAGAGCGCGTTGGCGAAGCTCTTGGTAGGTATTTCGCAGCCGACCGCCGGTGAGGTTCGTTTTGATGCGGTCAAACTGAGCCTCTGGCCGTCTTCCCAGATCGGTCCTGCCATCGGCTACCTGCCAGAGAGGGTAGAGCTTTTGCCGGCTACGATCTTTGACAACATCTCGAGGTTCCGCGCCGAAGCCACAGATGCGCAGGTTATCAGTGCGGCCGAGCTTGCGCGGGTGCATGACGAAATTATGGCGCTCCCCGACGGATATTTGACATTCCTAGGGAGGGGGGAGCAATCGGTTCTGAGCCAAGCGCACCTACAGAAAATCGGCTTGGCACGGACCTTAGTTTACGACCCTGCGCTCATCGTGTTGGATGATCCTCGCCGCTCCCTTTGCCGCTGCCCTGATGTCGAGGAGATCGTGCACGACGTCACACGCCAAATGCGGAACAAAAGCTGCACGGTGGTGATTACAGCGCGTCAGCCTTGCGCAATTTCGGCTTTGAATAAGGTATTAATCCTATCTGACGGGCGCATGAAACGGTTCGGCCCGACAGAGGAAGTCCTAGGGCAGCCATATCCGGCGCGGGTTGCGGCTAAGGTTCGGACGTTGCCCTCGCGCGGAAATGGAACAGCACAGGTGGGGAATAGATGATCTTTTTCACATGGTGTAGAGCATTGGGCACCGCATGCTGTGCCCAATGCTCCCTAGAACACCCTAGCTGTTATATCAGTCCGTCCAGGCCACTCCGGTCAGATCGACAGCCTGTGTCGGTGCGTTGCGCCAAAGCCCGGTTAGTCCCGCCTTAGCGACAGAGAGCGAAGCAAGCTGGAAGAGGAACCCGTTGACGTAATCCTGCGAGATCATGGTTTGTGCCTCGCCCAGGACATCGTTGCGCATGTCGGGGTCTGTTGTTGTGTTCAACTTGGCCATTAACGTTTGGAAGTCGGGATTGTCGTACTGAAAGTAGTAGTCGGGGTTGGCATAGACGCCGATGTCCATCGGCTCGGTGTGGCTAACGATGGTCAGACCAAAATTCTTGCCCTTGAACACTGTTTCCAGCCACTGGGCCCATTCTACGTTGTTGATCTTGGCGGTGATACCGACCTCGGCGAGTTGCGCGGCGATGATTTCCCCGCCGCGGCGGGCATACGAAGGGGGCGGCAAATCCAGAGTGGTTTCAAACCCATTGGCAAAGCCGGCTTCGGCCAGTAGCGCTTTGGATTTGTCGACGTCATACATGCTCAGCGCAGTTTGGTCGACGTAGGCTGGATTGTGGGGCGCGAAATGTGTGCCGATGGGCGTGCCATATCCGAACATTGCCCCGTCGATGATGGCTTGTCGGTCAATGGCGTGCGCTACCGCTTCGCGGACCTTCGGATTATCAAACGGAGGCTTCTTGTTGTTCATCGCCAGAATTGTCTCGCCCTCGGATGAGCCGACAAGCACTTGAAACCGGGGGTCCGCTTCGAACTGCGGCAGGTTTTCAGGCGCGGGGAAGCTGACGAAAACGTCGACATCTTCCGCCATCATCGACGCGAATGCGGCGGTCGGGTCAGCGATGAATTTGAACGTGGCCATGTCCAGCGCAGCCGGTGTCCCCCAATAATTCGGGTTCTTTTCAATGCGGATATTGTCGCCCTGGGTCCAGCTGGTGAATTTGAACGCGCCGGTCCCGATGGGCAGCTGTTTGATGTTGTCGATGCTTTCGGGAGCCACAATCACCGCGTCGCCCCATGCGAGGTTGAACAACAGGTTTCCATCCGGCTCTGACAGTTTGATCTCAACGGTGGAGGGGTCGACGATGGTCACCTCGGAAATCACGGCGAACAGCGCTTTTTGTGCATTTGCGCTGTCTTCGGCATTGATCCGATCAAGTGAAAATTTAACGTCGGCGGCGTCCATCGTCGTGCCGTCGTGAAAGGTCACACCGCTTTGCAACTTGAACGTATAGGTTAGGCCGTCGTCAGAGATTTCCCAAGATTGCGCAAGTCCGGGTACGATCGATCCGTCCCCCATAAACCGCGTCAAGCCTTCGAAAACGTTGGAATAAAGCACAGAATCAATAGCCCCCGCCGCGGCGCTGGTCGGGTCCAGATGCGGTGGTTCTAGCTGCATCGCGACGGTGATATCGCTTTTCGCAGCGACGCCACTGGCCATCAGCGCGGCAGCGCAGGTGCCTATGATAAGTTTGCGAAGATGGGCCATGAACGCCTCCTGTTAGAAATAATAAAAAATGTTAACCAGTTCTGTCAGGTTTGACCAGCGTCGGGTTCGCTAAACGATTATCGGTTGTGCCTTGCCTGTCTGCGGTTTATGCGCCGTTTTTTGAGGTTTTGCAGGGGCGCACCATGGCTACGATATCTACCACTTTGGGTATTGATTTCGGGACGTCGAACTCTGCCGCCGGCTATGCGATAGACGGCGTGCCGCACCTGATCAACGTCGAGGCGGGGCAGAACACGCTGCCGACCGCTCTGTTTTTCGATAATGAGGAAAAGCGTATCATTTATGGGCGCGGTGCCCAAAAGGCGCTGATCGGCGGCGAGGACGGGCGGTATATGCGCGCGCTCAAAAGTCTGCTGGGGACGCCCTTGATGCGGGAAAGCCGTGTTTTGTTGGGCAAGCGCATGGATTTAATCGCCATTGTGGCGAGCTTTCTAGCGGAGTTGAAAGCAAAAGCAGAGAGCGCGACGGGCCAGAGTTTTGATCGGGCGCTGTCCGGGCGGCCCGTGATGTTCCATAGCGCCGATGCCGTGCGGGATGCGCAGGCGTTGGTGGATCTGACCGAATGCTATACCCAAGCCGGATTCAAAGACGTCCGTTTTATGCCCGAACCAGAGGCGGCAGCACTGGCCAACCGCGCTGTGTTAGAGCCTGGCGATCTGGGGCTGATCGTCGATATTGGCGGCGGTACCTCTGACTTTACCCTTTTCCGGCAGCAAGGTGACGTCGGCATTCATATTCTTGCGAGCAAAGGCGTTCGCATCGGCGGTACAGATTTTGATCGCGAACTGAGCCTTCAGCACGTGATGCCGCATCTGGGGATGGGCGGCCAGATCAAGCATGTGTTCGGTGATGAAACCCACGCGGCTCCGCATGCCGTATTTGCCGATCTGGCGACGTGGCAGAAAATCCCGTTCCTTTATACCCGCGAACAACGCCGCGCGGTCGAGGATCTGGTGAAATACGCGGTAGAGCCGAAGCTGTTGAACCGGCTTGCCCGCGTCTTGGAAGACGAGCTTGGCCACGACATGGCCTTTGCCGTCGAGGCTGGAAAAATTGCCGCCAATGATCCCGGCACCCGCGCCCTGCCACAGATCGACCTCAAGATTGTTGAGCGCGGGCTGACGGTGCCGTTGCCGCAGGCGATGATGGCGGCGACCCTGTCGGGAATGTCGGCAGAGGTTGCTCAGGTGGCGACCGATCTGGCGGCGCAGGCAGATGTGAAGACCGACGCCGTGACCAAGCTGATCTTTGTCGGCGGGTCGAGCCTGATGGGGGTCATCGACCGCGCCATGCGCGACGCCTTCCCTCACGCCGAGGTGCATCGGGGGGCTGCGGTGACAGCAATCGTCGACGGGCTAGCCATCGCAGCGCCACACGCATTTTCCGACGTGTGACGGCGCGGGCTGACGTTATTCTTTCGGGAGCAGGAGCGTCTCTAGCGCGGCACCCATAACGCAGGCACTGTCGACCATATCGTCGATGCCGATGTATTCGTCAGGTTTATGCGCCAGCTCCAGCAGGCCCGGGCCATAGGCGATGCAGTTCTTGAGCTTGCCAATACGGTCGATGTGTTTCTGGTCATATGATCCCGGAGACGCGACGTATTCGGGCGCTTTGCCCATGATACTTTCAATCGCGTCGGCGACGGTCTTTACGACAGGGGCATCACGGTCGGTCATCGACGGCAGGACAGAGTTCAGCTCTGTCAGTTCATAGTCAAAATCGACCCGTGTTTCGCGTAGCCCTTCCAGCAGCGCACGCACTTCGCCGCGCACCTGATCCAGTGGCTCTTCCAGCAGAAACCGCCGGTCGATGGTGATGCGGCAGCTGTCGGGGACGCAATGCGCTGGCAGCCCGTCAAAGTCCGCATCATTTTCCTTTTGCCCGCCATGGATAGAATTGATGTTCATCGTCGAACTACGCGCCCCTTCGGGCACCACGGGCATATCGGTGTGGCGGGCGGCCATGGCGGGAAAAAGCTTGTTTTCGAACTCGGACAGCACCGCGCCCATGTGGCGCACGGCGCAGTCGCCTAGAAACGGCATCGAGCCGTGGGCGATTTCGCCCTTGGTTTCGATCTCGGCCCACCAGCCGCCGCGGTGACCCAGACAGATACGGTCTTTTTGCAACGGCTCGGGGATGATCACGTGCTGCACGCGGTCGGGGTTGAAATGCCCGTGTTCTGCCAGATAGGCGACGCCACCATAGCCGCCGGATTCCTCATCCGCCGTGCCAGAGATTTCGATGGCCCCGCTAAAGTCGGGATGTTGTTCGATAAAGGCCTCCGCCGCGATAATTGAGGCCGCTAGCCCGCCCTTCATATCGCAGGTGCCTCGGCCATAGATCTTGCCATCCGAGATTTCCGCCCCGAATGGGTCGAACGTCCAACCAGCGCCCACCTCGACCACGTCGGTATGGCTGTTAAAATGCACGCATTCGCCGGCCCTGCGTCCTTCGCGACGGGCGATGATGTTCCAGCGGGGGTATTTCTCGCTGTCGCCGGGGGTGCCAAAGGCGCGGATCAGCTGCGTCTCGAACCCGTGCTTGCGCAGACGGGTATCGAGGTATTCGCAGATCAAACGATAGTCCTGCCCCGGCGGGTTCAGCGTCGGGATGCGGATCAAATTTTGGGTCAGGGCGATCAGGTCGTCACGCTTGGCGATAATGGCGGTAGAGAGTGTGCTTGTCATGACGCCATGTTTGAACGGTCGTTCATATATGGCAAGCAGAGTTTGCTGTTCTCCTGTCGGATTTGAGTTTATTTTGCAAAATGAAGCCGCGACCGGGCGTTTATGCAGCGATGTCCTTCATCGCGGTGAGCAGGGCGCGGACTTCGTCCATCGAATTGTAATGGCACAGAGACACGCGTACCGCAGCATCCAGCCCCAGCGGGGTCAGGATGTTGCCAGAATAGTGATCGGCCTTGCGCACGTGGGTCCGGATCCCTTGGGCGTTGAGCTTTGACACGATATCCGCAGCGGGCAGGGTGTCGAGCGTGAACGATACCAACCCCTCGCGGTCGGGGTTGTCTGTTCCGCCAAGGATGGTGACACCCGCGAGATCAGCAAGACCGGCAAGGTTGCCTGTACCGAACATCAGCGCGTTGGTAAGCTGATGTTCATGCGCGTGGATTGCAGCCGCGGCGGCTTCGATACGTGCGCGCGGATCGCTGGCGTCGGATACTTGCGTCCCCAGCCAGTCAAAATAACGCACCACATCCGAAAATGTCGCATAGGCCCCCGTGTCTCGGGTACCCATTTCCCAGTTGCCAGCGGGACCGTTTGCCAGTGTTTCAATCGGCAGCGCGGATAGGCGATCGGAGGCCCATGCGATGCCATAGCCGTGGCGCGAGAACAGTTTGTAGGGCGAGATCACATAGCCGTCGATGTCGTAGCTGGCGATGTCGATATGGCCGTGGCTGGCGTGCTGGATGCCATCAACAAAGATAAAGGCGTCGGGAGAGACGGCGCGGATCGCGGCGCTGATGCCCGCCACATCGTTGGCAATTCCTGTAACTGGCGAGGTGTGCAAAATCGTAGCGACGCGCACCTCGGGTGACATCAACGCGGCGTAGGCGTCGGGCGTGACCTGCCCTGTGGCGTTGTCATGGGGTACGCTGATATAGGGTTTGCCCGCGACATCGGCCCAGTGTTGCGCGGCGCTGCGCGAGGCGGGGTGTTCGACGGTGGACCCGATGACGGCCCCTTCTGCGCTGCCCATGACCGCGGTGCGGATCAGCCGGAACGACAGCTCGGTCCCGCTTTCGCCAACAAAGAACTGGCCGTCGGGCGCGTTAAAGAACAGCGCCATGTCGGCGCGGGCCTTTTTGATAACATCGACGAGCGCATGGGATGCCGGATTATCGCGGCCTTGGTTGTCAGGGATCGCCGCGAATTTGGCAGAAGTATCGACGACGGATTTCAGCGTTAGCGCGCCGCCGGCGTTTTCGAAAAACACGCGCGGACCCTGAAACGGGCAGTTGTCTACATGGGCAAAGCTGTCGCGGATTGCTGTCATGAGTTTGGGATTATCGGTGAACATTCTAGCGCTCCGCTACGTTACTTTGTGTCCTTATGCAGTTTCTGCGCTAGTTTGATGCTGGATAACAATGGTATTTTTAGGCCTCGGCCCTATTCCTTAGCCTTTTTCAGGAGCGCAGACATGGCCCCTCTTATTCAACGCAGGGTTTCGCGCAAGAAATCGCAAGATGCGCAGGCCGAAGAGAAATCTGTGAGCGAAGCGACGGCCCTGTCGCCCAAGCTGATTTACGAAGTTATCCGCCGCGAGGGCGAGGAAGAGCTGGCGCGCAGCAAGCGGTCTTTGATCTGGTCGGGGATCGCCGCTGGTATCATGATCAGCCTGTCGGTTTTGGGCGAGGCGGTGTTTCGCACCTATCTGCCCGACACGCCGCACCGGTTTCTGATCGAAAATCTGGGCTATTCGCTGGGATTTCTGGCCGTGATCATGGGCCGGATGCAGTTGTTTACTGAAAACACCATTACCACCGTTTTGCCAATCATGCGGGCCAAGACTTGGCATTCGCTGATGTGCATGTTCCGTCTGTGGGGGGTCGTACTGACGGCGAATGTGGTGGGCGCATTTGCCGCCGCGATGCTGTTTCTGTGGACGCCGGCCATCTCGCCCGATGTGCTGTCGTCGATACTTGACCTGTCGCATCACGCAACCAGCATGGGGGCCTATCAGGGGTTCTGGCGGGCTATACCGGCGGGGGTGATTGTGGCGCTCATCGTTTGGATGATGCCGCAGGCGGATGAGACGTCTTTTTTCCTGATCCTGGTATTCACTTGGCTCATCGCAGCAGGGGACTTTGCGCATATTGTTGCGGGGTCGGTTGAGATGGCGGTGATGATCCTGGACGGTCAGCTTGGCGTGTTTGCAGCGGTGTTCGAGTTTTTCCTACCGGTGCTTGCGGGCAACATCGTCGGAGGAACGATCATCTTTACGCTCGTCGCTTGGGGTCAAGTGCGCGATGAGGTAGAAGAAAACAAGTAGGCGAATAATTGATGCGGTAGCTGTAGCGGCTGCAGGAGACAAGGATCAGGGCTTTTGGCAGAAAAATCAGTGGGCATCTTCAAGCTGTACTGGGACGCGTTGAAAGCAGCGCTGGTTGATATCGCCGATAAAAACGTATCGCTGATCGCTGCGGGGGTGGCGTTTTATGCGATGCTGTCGCTGTTTCCGGCGATTGCGGCGTTGGTCACGATCCTCAGCCTGATTTCGGACCCGGTCGTTGTAATTGCCCAGCTAGAGGACATGCGTGGTCTTCTGCCGAATGATGTCTATGATATTTTGAACGATCAGGTCGTTTCTTTGGTGACGACCAGCACTGGCAAGCTCGGCTGGGCGGGTGCTGTCTCTGTTCTGGTGGCGATGTGGTCGGCGCGAGCGGGCGTTGGCGCGATGATGATCGGTTTGAACAGCGTGTATAGTGAGCGAAACAGGAACGCCGCACGGCATTATTTCCGCGCGCTTACGCTGACTGCTACCTTGGTGCTGGTCGGATTGATTGCGCTTGTGACGGTGGTGATTGCGCCGATCGTCCTGTCGTTCATCCCGATGGGCGTGTTCGGTTATTTCGTGGCAGAGGTCATCCGATGGAGCATCGCAATCCTAGTTTTGTTGGCCGGTGTGGGCGTGCTCTATCGATTTGGACCGAACCGTCGCGCCGCGCGGATCGGCTGGCTTACATGGGGTGCTGTCTTTGCGGTATTTTCATGGGCCGTCGTGTCGATCGCATTCAGCTATTACGTGGCGAACTTCGGGAATTATAATCAGGTCTATGGGTCCATCGGGGCTGTCATCGCCATGCTGGTCTGGCTGTGGATCAGCAGTTTTCTGGTGTTGATGGGGGCCTCGTGGAACGCACAGGTCGAACTGCGCACACGTCCTGACAGCACCATCGGGCCTGATCGGCCGCGGGGGAACCGGGGCGCGTATGTTGCGGATAATCTGGTCGGTTTTTCAGAGGAATAACTGCTACATCAACGGACGTTTGGTCGGTTTGCTTCGTTCCGTCTCGGCCACCTCTGCGAGCCTGTCCAGATCGTTAACCTGCAACACCTGATCGGACCACGACGCAAGCTGCTGATCACGCAGCTTTGCAAGGGTTTTATTGGTGTGGACCAGCGACAGGCCCAAAGCATCCGCCAGATCGCGCTGTGTAAAGGGAAGGGGCATCGTATTGTTGGTGACCATACCCAGTCCTATACCGCGTTCAAAGAACTTGAGCATCGCCCATGACACGGCCTGCAAGGCGGTGCGTTGACCGACAGTGGCCAGCGTCTCGCCGAGGAAATGTTCCTCGATTGCAGCGAGCCACGTGATGTCGAAGGCGCGATTGGGGTTACTGCGGAAAAAGGTCCAGAAGTCGGATCGATTGAACACACACATACGCATATGGGTGCGCGCATCAATGCTATGCCCCATTTCGCCCAGCATACCGGCCTGTAGCCCAAGGAAATCACCCGGGAAAACGAAATTGATGACTTGTCGTTCTCCATTGTCCAGCGACCTATGGCGAATCCCCATGCCCGAAAGCACGGTATAGAGTTGGGGGGAGTTTGATCCTTGCATCAGGATTGTGGTGCCGGGATCGACGGATAGCTCGCCAACCTTGAATTTCTTCATGAATTCGAGCTCTTCCCGTGTCATCGTGACAAAGGCGTCTTTTTTGTGAAGCGGACAATAACGACAATCGATACCCATTAAAAAATTCCTAACTCGTATGTCATAGTTTAACGCGATGCCGGACAAAACTTGCTACACTTGCGTCAACAGAAAGGCGCGTTGTGATTCCTTTTTTCGTCTTTGATAAAGACCCGATTGTTCGGGCGGATGTGGTCGATATCCTTGAACAGGCATGCGGCTGCACTGCTCTGTTTGTGTCCGAGAGCCTGACGGCATTTGTACAGGACCTGCATAGCTGTTCTGCCCAAGCGGTCGCGCTTATATCTGGCACGAAGAACGATTTGGCAGAACTTTTTGCCTACGATCTGCCCAAATCCAACGTTGCCTATGTTTTATACGGCCAAGGTCTCGCTCTCCCCGAGCAGTATGTCTTTTCTGTCGTCGACCGGCCTTTCACCAATGAAACCATGATGCAAGGCGTCAGTGACGCGCTTGCTTCCCTGCGTTTAGTCCGTTGACGAAAGCCATAATGATCGCAGCAATTCCGCCAACGCCGCCAGTAGCTTGGGCCTGTTGCATTGCTTGTGCACGCAAGGCCGCTTCGCGTTTTTGAAGCCGAATTGCGCGGGCACGGATCGACAGGGCGGCGATCAGGACAAAGCCGAGCCCAAAGAACAAGCTACCCAAAATCAGGCACGCCACCAAAGCCGATGTGAACGTCAGCAGAAACAGCCAAAAGGCAACTGCAAGAAATGCCCCACCTACAATAAGGCAGAGCATTGCGCCGAAACCAATCGCTGCGGTTTGCGCAGTTCGGGTCGCCTTGAGGGCAACCCTATCTGTCACATATTCGAACATCAGCGACGTGTCGCGAACAGACCGGCGATGAACCCGACACCAGCAGCGATGCCCAGGGCGGCAGTGGGTTGAGTGCGTACGAAGTCTTCGGCGGTTTTTTGGGCCTCTAGTGCCTTATCGCGACCGGAGTTTGCTATATCCTGAGCGGTGGATTTCGCCGTTGAGGCGGCCTCGGCGCTTTTGGCTTTGGTTAGATCTGCCATCGTGCTTGTCAGAGACGCAATGTCGTCTTTCAAGACGCTCAGCTGGATTGAAATGTCATCGACAGACAGAGCTTTTGTGTTGGTTACGTCCTTGGCCATGGTGATCTCCAATATTCATGTGTTCACCAACCAAACGCGTCCTGTGGGTATAAGTTCCGACGCAATGTGTTTCACGTGGCACATCGCGGATAAAAAAAAGGCCACGGTGGAACCCGTGGCCTTTTGTACGATGGTAACGCGCGGCTTAGCTATTCAGCGTCTCTGTCGAAGAGAAGAACATCGCCTGCGAAACAGCAGAAACAACCTGATCCACAGTATATGGTTTCGAGATCAAGAACGCGGGCTCAGGCTTGTCGCCGGTCAGCAGGCGTTCGGGGAAGGCTGTGATGAAGATAACCGGACGGTTGCCCAGGTCGCGCAGCAAGTCGTTAACTGCATCGATACCGGAGGAGTTGTCGGCCAATTGAATGTCGGCGAGGATCAGGTCCGGCACGTCGGCTTTGCCCAGCTTCACGGCCTCTTCGCGGGTGCGTGCAACACCAGTGACGCGGTGACCCATCTCGGCAACGATAGATTCGATATCCATCGCGATAATCGCCTCGTCTTCGATAATCATGACCGAACCGGTTACACTATCGGCCATCTCGCGACGCGCAATCTGCACCAGCTGGCTGGCTTCGGTTTCTTCAACGCCGATGATTTGACCAACCTCTTTGAACGAAAACCCTTCAATCGTGTGAAGCAGCAACGCTTCGCGGCTGTGGTTGGTCAGCTTAGCGAGGTGTTTTTGCGCTTTGGCCCGCAGACCGCTTTCGCCTTCTTCAACAGGTGCACCGGCACTGGCCCAAATGCCGTACAACACCCGAAAAACACCCGTACGCGTATCGACACCATCCAGAACCGAACGATCCGTCAAGATCGCTTCGAGCGACGCGGCTGCAAAAGCATCGCCGCTGTTTTGGCTACCGGTAAGAGCGCGCGCGTAGCGACGCAGGTAAGGAAGGCATTCACCCAACGCATCGCTGACACTTGGTGTTTCGGTGACATCCGTCATTTATTGTCGTCCTTTTAAAATATTTCTGGAACCAAACCCCCTAACGTTAAGTTTGGTTCCATGTCATATGTATATATATAGTATTTAGAGAAGGCAGGAAACTTGTTGATGCAATCAGGCCAAAACGACGAGCGTGAGCGCTTTATCGATGAAAATCTTCGCCGCGTTTACGATGAAACGATGGAAGAGGGTGTTCCAGATAAATTCAAGGACCTGCTTAATCAGTTGAAAGAGCAGGATAAAACAGTTGGTAAAAAGGGATGAGCGCCGCTGATCCGCGCGATCAACTGGTAGAGCATTTGCCAGCCATGCGCGCCTTTGCCATTAGCCTGACACGCAACGGTGCGATCGCCGATGACATGGTTCAGGACACTTTGGTCAAAGCCTGGACGAATATCGAGAAGTTTGAAGTCGGCACGAATATGCGTGCGTGGCTCTTCACTATTTTGCGGAACACTTATTATTCGTCGCGTCGAAAAGCCAACCGTGAAGTCGCGGATGTTGATGGTGTGTTCACCGAAAGCCTAGCCGAAAAGCCGGCCCACGACGGGCATATGCAGATGACCGACTTCCGCAAGGCCTTGGGTCTGTTGAAAGACGAACAGCGCGAAGCTCTGTTGCTTGTTGGTGCTTCCGGCTTCTCTTACGAGGAAGCGGCAGATATGTGTGGCGTGGCAGTAGGTACAATCAAAAGCCGAACCAACCGTGCGCGTGCGCGCCTTGCAGAGTTGATGGGGTTGCGTGACGACGAGAGCCTCGAAATGACGGATGATGCGACAATGTCTGTAATTTCTGCATCCAAAGTTTCTTCCTTCTGACGATGACGTCGGGGTTCCTATCAACGAATATTTTTCGTGGCCTCGCGTTTCGCGTGCTGCTTTTCCTATCGCTCGCCCTGTTGCCAATTGGTCTGATTGCTGTCGTACAAACCCGCGAGATATCCGATCAAAGCCTTGAAAACGCAGAGCTTTCCTTGCTTGCGATAACAGAGCAGGCCTCGACGTTGGAAAATGGCACGATCAGAGAGGCCTTTGGGGCGGCCGCCGCTTTGGCGTCCGTGGTCAATCTGATAAAATCCGACGACGTGTCGTGCAGTGCCTTTCTGCGCGAATACCAAGAACTATCCGAGCTTTATACCGTCGTGAGCTTCATTACGCCCGACGGGAGCATGGACTGCGTTTCAACCGGGGTCTCAGGCAATGTGTCGGACCGGGAAGTCTTTCAAAAGATGACCCAATTCAAAACCCGGATGGCGAATGTTACTGCCAATCCGGCGCAAAGCTCCGAGCCGGTGATGATCCTCACAAATCCGTTGAAGGTGGATGATGAGTTAATCGGATTCATCAACCTGTCCGTTCCGCTTAAAAATTTCGATGAGGCTCCCGTAACCGAGCAATCGGCGCACCCGATCGCCATGCTGACTTTCAATGCGCAGGGCGATATTCTGACGGCAAAAGGCGAGCTGGCCACCACGCAAAAAGAATTGCCCTCATTTGCCGCGTTGAAATGGTATGCGGGCAAGTCTGGCCGCGTCTTCCACGAGACCAACCAAGCTGGTGAGGAGCGCGTATACGCGGTGCTGCCGATCGTGTCTGGTGTCGGTTATGCCATGAGCGTTTGGCCCAAGAATTCCCCCATGCTGAAAGCTGGCGCAATGACCCGGTTAAGCTTTGTGCTTCCGATCGCGATGTGGCTGGCCAGCCTTATCGTCGCGTTTTGGGCGCTGAACCGCCTGGCAATCAAACATATTCGCAAACTTGGCCGACAAATGCACCATTTCGCGCTGAACCGAACTCTGCCGCGGACGACGCTCGGCGGTGTCGTTCCAACCGAAATCGTGAATATGGAAAATGCTTTCGTAGGCATGGCGGAATCTATTTTACGGGATGAGGCCGCGCTCGAAGACAACTTGCGACAAAAGAATATCTTGCTGAAAGAAGTCCACCACCGGGTTAAGAACAATCTTCAGCTGATCTCGTCGATCATGAACATGCAGATCCGTCAGGCTGCCACGCCCGATTCAAAGCGCGTGTTGCAGCGCCTTCAAGACCGGATCCTTAGCCTCGCGACCGTGCACAAAAGCCTGTATCAAAACGATAACCTGTCCCGCGTCGACGGGGGCGCACTGTTGCATGAGATCGTGAACCAGCTGCTTAGCGTTGGGTTGCCTTCGGGCTCCGCCGTGAAAGTGATACAGAACTACGAACCCGTGCAATTGGACCCTGATGACGCAGCCCCTTTGACGTTGCTGGTGTCAGAGGCGATTACAAACGCGCTGAAATACGTCGCTGCCGACGCGAACGGCTCGGGGCAGATTGAAGTGAGCCTGTCCCACACCCAACCGGAAATGGCGCTGCTGTTGGTCAAGAACACCCTCGGCAAGGGCGAAGTCGAAGCCGGCACAGGGCTCGGTTCTCGTTTGATAAACGCGTTTTCGCGGCAGTTGAACGGGCAGGTAGAGATTACAGAGGACGACGCCCTCTATGTTCTTCGGGTAGAATTCCACGTCCCCCTGCAAGCGAAAGAAGTTTACGACTACTAAGGTGCCGTCGCGTAAACCGAAAATAATCTGATTTATTTTTCTATGTCGCGGATGTATCTGGTGCCGGTCAGCTATCAGGTGCTCTTCTGACGCAACTATCGGGATTCAGGGGCATTTTACCGATATCGCGTCGGTTGCAGCTCTCTAGGTCTATGTCAGGCGACATTCTTGGTCGCAGCAGATTATAGCCCATGCTCTGCGGTGCAGCATTTAGGGGGTTCCAAGGCTGGAACCTTGGGGCCGCCCGACTGTTACTCTCCTGAAAGAGCCACACAAGCGTACAGGAGGCATCAATGACGACAGACTTGTTTATCGCATCATTTTTGATTCTCGCTTTGGCCGCAATCGCTATCGTTTCGCTGACCACGCAGCGCGGCAGCGAAGAGAAAAAGCGCCAAAGATCGTCTTTGCATCGCCCTATCCGGCGCGACGACGAACGATAATCAACGGTTCAGTGCGGGTCATCCGCACTTCCACAAATAACGAATTCAAAAACTCGGCGGCGTACATGCACTTACGACGATGCATTGAACGTCGCCGATGTTTCTGAAACGGTGCGGCAGCCGGCTGTCAAACAGGTAGCCATCGCCAGGGCTCAGAACAGCCACAGCACCATCTACCGTGACCTCGATCTCCCCCGATATGACAACGCCAGCTTCTTCGCCTTCGTGCACCAAAAGTTCGGGCCCCGTATCTGCGCCGGGGGGGTAGGTTTCGTGCAACACCTGTAGCGAATGCTGTTCGGCGTTTCCAAGCTGCCGAAGCGAAACCTGACCGTCGCTGGTCGGGGACACTTTGGTAAATTCGTTCTCGCGGTAGAACACCTTGGGGGTCTGGGTGTCTTCCAAAGTCGAAAAGAATTCCGCCATGCTGATCGGGATCGCGTCCAGCAAGCTTTTCAAAGACGCAACCGAAGGGCTTGTCTTGTTCTTTTCAATGAGGGAGATGGTGCCGTTGGTCAGCCCCGCCTTGGTCGCCAGTTCGCGCTGAGACAGGCCGCGGTCTTCTCTTATCGATCTTAGTCTTTGACCTATATCCACGTCCGGTCCCCGGATTATTTCTATCTGCTGCATAACCCGTATCATGGTGCGATCACAGGCTAATTTTTGCGCAGAAACTTTAAGTCAATTTCGCTACGGTAGATCTATATTGACAATTAAATTAAACGCAATAATAGGATTTTAAACGCAGGTCGCGTTTCAACAAGAGGATTTGTATATGCCTAGCACTGTCAAAAAACAGCCGCGCAATGCCGCTGCAAAGAAACCGGCAAAAAGCAGCGTCGTGCCCGACATGCTTGATGCAAATGTATCTGTCGAAACCAATGCACAGCTGGTTGCACGCCGTGACCTTGCCGTCCCACGTGGTGTCGCGTCTGCCGCGCCGATCTATGCGAAATACGCCGAGAACGCAGAGCTCTGGGACGTAGAGGGCAACCGCTATATCGATTTCGTCGGCGGCATTGGTGTGCTGAACACCGGCCACCGTCACCCCAAGGTGATCGCCGCGGCAAAGGCGCAAGAAGACCAGTACACGCACACCAGCTTTCAGGTCGTGCCTTATGGGCCCTATATCGATCTGGCGGAAAAGCTGAACGCGCTGGCCCCTGGGGATACACCCAAGAAAACCCTGCTGGTCACAACCGGTGCCGAAGCGGTGGAAAACGCCGTTAAGATCGCGCGCGCCGCGACAGGCCGCCCCGGTGTGATCGCCTTTACCGGCGGCTATCACGGGCGCACGCTGTTGACGCTGGGGATGACCGGTAAAATTTCCCCCTACAAAAAAGATGTGGGCCCCTTCCCGTCGGATATCTTCCGCGCGCCCTTCCCATCAGCCCGTGACGGGATCACCGTTGAGGACGCGATCACCGGTCTGAAAAACCTGTTCCTGACCGATGCGCAGCCCGAACGTGTGGCCGCGATCATCATCGAACCCGTTCTGGGCGAGGGTGGCTATACCCCAGTGCCTTTCGACATGATGCGCCAGCTCCGCGAGATCTGTGACCAGCACGGCATTATGCTGATTGCAGACGAGGTTCAGGCAGGCTTTGGTCGGACTGGCAAATGGTTCGCGATTGAACACTCCGGCGTAGAGCCTGACCTGATCACCGTCGCGAAATCCATGGCGGGCGGTTATCCTTTGGCCGGTGTTATTGGCCGCGCCGATGTTATGGACGCGATGATCCCTGGCGGTCTGGGGGGCACCTATGGCGGCAATCCCGTCGCCTGTGCCGCAGCGCTTGCCGCGATTGAGGCGATCGAGGAAGAGGGCCTGTTGCAGCGTTCCTTGGATATGGGCGAACACCTCAAGGCGCGCTTTGCCGAGATCGGTGCACGCTCCGCGCCGTTCCGCATGTGGGATATCCGTGGTTTGGGTGCGATGGTTGCAGTCGAATTTGTGACCGACTTTGACACCGCAACACCCGATGGCGACTTTACCAAACGTGTCATTGCGCATGCGCTCAAGCGGGGCCTGTTGCTGCTAAGCTGTGGCATGCAGGGCAACGCCGTGCGTGTTATGGTGCCGCTGACCGCGTCCGATGCGATCATCGGAGAGGGGCTCGAGATTTTCGAAGCCTCCGTCGTTGCTGCGGTTGCCGAAGACGCAAAGTAAACTGTCCCGATTTAATGAAAGGCGCGCCGGGATACCTGCGCGCCTTTTGTGTTTCTGACCTTGGCTGTCATTAGTCGAAGGGCACAAAGCTGTCGGCCTGTGCCCGTGCCCAACGGGTTTTGTTGCCGTTATAATCGGGTGATTGATCGTCCAGCAAATAGCCTTCGGGCAGGTAGCCATAGACCTGATCCCCCTGCACCATGCTGTTATCGCTTTGCCGCATCATCATATGGCGGGGCAGGAAATTGCTGGGGCTTTCCAGACCGGCGGCACCGGCCATCTCGCCCAAGGCCATCAGCGTATTGCGGTGGAACCGCGCGACACGCTGGCTTTTGTCGTCCACATCCAGCGCGCGTTGCCGCGTGGGATCTTGGGTCGCGACGCCAACGGGGCACTGATTGGTGTGGCACGCCTGCGCCTGAATGCAACCCACCGCAAACATGAACCCACGGGCCGAATTGCACCAATCCGCGCCCAAGGCCAGCGCCCGCGAAATATCAAAGGCCGACACAACTTTGCCCGCTGCCCCCAGTTTCACCTGATCGCGGATACCGGCACCGCGCAAAGTATTGTGCACAAAGGTCAGCCCCTCGACCATCGGCATGCCGACGTGGTTGGCAAACTCCAACGGGGCGGCGCCGGTGCCGCCTTCGGTCCCATCCACGACGATAAAGTCGGGCACGATCCCGGTCTCCAGCATCGCCTTGACCATACACATGAATTCGCGCTGGTGTCCGATGCACAGCTTGAACCCGACGGGTTTGCCGCCTGACAGATCGCGCAGCTTGCCTAGAAACTCCATCATCTGCACGGGCGAGGTGAAGGCAGAGTGGGCTGCGGGCGAGATGCAGTCGTGCCCCATGGGAATCCCCCGGGCTGCCGCGATCTCGGCGCTGATCTTTGACGCGGGCAGCATCCCCCCGTGGCCCGGTTTGGCCCCTTGGCTAAGCTTGAGCTCGATCATCTTGATCTGGTCGCTGGCGGCCTGTTCTTTGAACTTATCGGGGTCAAACTGACCATCTTCTGTGCGGCACCCAAAATAGCCCGACCCGATTTCATAGATCAGATCGCCGCCGCCCTCGCGGTGATACCGGCTGATCCCGCCTTCGCCAGTGTCATGGGCGAACTGGCCCATCTTGGCCCCTTTGTTCAGCGCACTGATCGCATTGGCCGACAGTGACCCAAAGCTCATGGCCGAGATGTTATAGATCGACGCATCGTAGGGTTTCTTGCAGTCCTTGTTGCCGATGGTCACGCGAAAATCCGTATCGGTGATATGCACAGGCTGCACCGAGTGGGTGACCCATGAATATCCGGCATCATAGACCCGCATCCGCGTCCCGAACGGTCGCGCGTCTTCAACGCCCTTGGCGCGTTGGTAGACCAACGACCGGTCATCGCGGCTGAAGGGTTCTTCGTCCTGATCGGATTCAATCAGGTACTGCCTGATTTCCGGGCGGATGCCTTCAAAGAAGAACCGCATGTGACCCAGAACAGGATAGTTGCGCAGGATCGAATGTTTGGTTTGGATCAGATCGTAAATCCCCATCGCCATGAGGGTGCCCAAGATCACTGCCGGTAGGATCATCCATAATGACCACAGCGCCGAAAGCGCCGCGAACAGGACGAAAAGCGCAGAGATTAGCGCAAAAGGGCCAAAGCGGCCGAGGGACTGTAGTGCTTTCATAGGGAGGAGGCTCCTGCTGGAATGGCGAAGGTCAAATGCACCTTTTTCGGAGGGTATATAGCACGATAAACCTCAATGTACTGCGCAACCCAGTCGGATGTTCGTCCCTACTGGCGGCGCGCAGTTTTGATATTTCGCCAATCCGCGCTATCATTGTCTGATATTGGAATGGGCATATAGAATTAGCTATGAAAAATCAGTTGATTACAGGACTAACGCATTGTTATTTCTGCCCTGCGTCCGTTAAATGACGGTGGCCTTTTTGTACCGCATAGTGAAAATAAAACACAGTTTCATCACGCGAAACATATAGGGTCAGAGCATGTTTTCGGGGAGGAAACGGAATAAATCCGCTTGTTTTGCTTCGGAATATCTGCGCTCATTTCAATCATAACGGAGAGCATACGCATCAATGACGTATGTTCAGACAACTAAGTTGGGAGACTTCAAATGACGATTTTCAAGTCCATCGCCATCGCCTCTGCACTGGTCGCGGGTACCGCAGCCACCGCGCAGGAAAAATTCATCACTATCGGGACCGGCGGCCAGACCGGGGTATACTTTGTTGTGGGTCAGTCGATCTGCCGCTTGGTAAACCGTGACAGCGCCAAGACCGGCCTGAAATGTACCGCCCCGTCCACCGGTGGTTCCATCGCCAACATCAACGCCATCAAGGCGGGTGACATGGACATGGGTGTTGCCCAGTCCGACTGGCAGTTCCACGCCTACAACGGGTCTTCGCAGTTCGAAGGCGACAAGTTCGACAAAGAGCGGGCGGTATTCTCTGTCCACGCCGAGCCCTTCAACGTGATCGCGCGTGCTGACTCCGGCATCGAAAGCTTTGACGACCTGAAAGGCAAACGTGTCAACATCGGCAACCCCGGTTCCGGTCAGCGCGCCACAATGGAAGTCGTTCTGGACGCCAAAGGCTGGACCTTGGATGATTTCGCGCTCGCATCCGAGCTGAAGCCAGCCGAACAAGCTGCTGCTTTGGGCGATAACAAGGTCGACGCGATCATCTATACCGTGGGCCACCCCAACGGGTCGATCCAGGAAGCCGTATCCACCGTAGACGCCAAGCTGGTGCCGGTTGAAGGCGAAGCGATCGACAAGCTGGTCGCCGATAACCCCTTCTACGCCTACTCCACCATCCCCGGTGGCATGTACAAAGGCACCGATGCGGATGTAAAAACATTCGGCGTGAAAGCGACTTTTGTGACCTCTTCCGACGTGGATGACGAGGTCGTGTACGAAGTTGTCAAAGCCGTGTTCGACAACTTTGACCGCTTCAAAAAGCTGCACCCCGCGTTTGAGAACCTCAAAGAAGCAGATATGATCAAAGACGGCCTGTCTGCGCCTCTGCACGATGGTGCGGCGAAGTACTACAAAGAGCGTGGCTGGATTGAATAAGCCTAACGTTTGACCATTTTCGAACGCGGGGGAGACCTCGCGTTCGTACCCTGCGGCAACGACCGCAGCAGTAAGACAATAAACGTGCACCTGTCCTGATACGGGGCCACCAAGGGGACGAAGATGTCACAAAATGACCAACACCAAGCCGCCGCAGTGGAAGCTGAAGCCGCCGGCAAAGCCGGGCTGAGCCAGAGCGACCTCGACGAACTTGTCGCGTCTTCGGATACGGGCGGCAGGTCTGCGACCGGCAGCGTTGGTGTTTTTCTTGCTCTAACTGCGCTGGCATGGTCGCTTTTCCAACTGTGGATCGCATCCCCTCTTCCTTTTATTTTCGGCTGGGGCGTCTTTAACGACACCGAGGCACGCTCGATCCATCTGGCTTTTGCTATTTTCCTTGGCATCGCGGCCTTCCCTGCAGCGCGCACAAAGGTGCAGCTGGGGCTTGGCATTCTTGTGCCGGTGATGCTGGCCTATCTGTTTATGGTTGCGGCCAAAGACGGCACGCCGACGTGGTGGATTCCGCTGGTCGCCATCGCCATTGTCGCAACCGTTGTGCTTGGGTCGCCCAAGGATCGTATCCCGCTGTGGGAATGGGCCTTGGCGCTGGTCGGTGCGGCGTCGGCCCTATATTTGTTTGTCTATTACCGCGAAATCTCGGGCCGCGTGGGGGCACCGAACATGCAGGATACGGTCGTCTTTGTGATCGGCATTATGATCCTGCTTGAAGCAACGCGCCGCGCACTCGGGCCTGCGTTGATGATCGTCGCCTCGGTTTTCCTTGTGTACAATGTGCTGGGGCAGATGATGCCCGATATCATCGCGCACAAGGGGAACTCCCTGTCAGAGATCGTGAACCACCAGTGGATCACCACCGAAGGCGTGTTCGGGATCGCGCTTGGGGTTTCTACCTCGTTCGTCTTCCTCTTTGTGCTGTTCGGCGCCCTGCTGGATAAGGCCGGTGCCGGTAACTATTTCATCCAGGTTGCGTTCAGCCTGATGGGCCACATGAAGGGCGGGCCGGCAAAGGCTGCCGTGGTGTCCTCTGCGATGACGGGTCTGATTTCGGGGTCCTCCATCGCGAACGTGGTGACCACGGGGACATTTACCATCCCGTTGATGAAAAAGGTGGGATTCAGCTCTGAAAAAGCCGGCGCGGTAGAGGTGGCATCGTCGGTCAACGGGCAGATCATGCCGCCCGTGATGGGCGCTGCGGCCTTCTTGATGGTTGAATATGTAGGCATTCCCTATTTCGACGTGGTCAAACACGCCTTTTTGCCTGCCGTGATATCCTACATCGCGCTGGTCTATATCGTGCACCTCGAAGCCTTGAAGGCCGGTATGGTCGGGCTTGAACGCCCCTATACGCCCAAGCCGATTGTGCAACGTCTGCTAGTGTCTGCCTTTATCATCGCCTGTATCTGCGCGCTGAGCTTTGGTGTCTATTATGGCATGGGTTGGCTGCGCCCGGCCTTCCCCGACACTGCGGGCTATATCATCTTTGCGCTGCTAACGGCGGTCTATGCCGGTCTGCTGTATATCGGTTCGAAAGAAGAGCCGCTGGTGCTGGATGATCCGAATGAACCCGTCACGCGTCTGCCCTTACCGGGGCCCACGGTGCGGTCGGGTTTGCACTTTATCCTGCCCATCGTCGTGCTGGTTTGGGCGCTGATGGTGGATCGCCTGTCGCCGGGACTGTCGGCATTCTGGGCCACGACCTATATGGTCTTTATCCTCGTGACACAGCGTCCGCTGATGGCGTTGTTCCGTGGTGAAAGCCAGTTCGCCAATGATGTGGTCGCGGGTATCCGTGATTTGATCGATGGGTTGGTCGTGGGTGCGCGCAATATGATCGGCATCGGTATCGCTACGGCGACCGCCGGCGTGATCGTAGGTGTCGTGAGCCAGACCGGCGTTGGCTCTGCGCTGGCAGATGTGGTCGAGGTGCTTTCGGGCGGTAATATCCTTGCGATCCTGTTCCTGACCGCGATCCTGTCGCTGATCCTTGGGATGGGGTTGCCGACAACGGCGAACTATATCGTTGTATCGGCCCTGCTTGCGCCCGTTATCGTGACGCTTGGCCAGCAGAACGGCTTGATCGTGCCGCTGATCGCGGTGCATCTCTTTGTGTTCTACTTCGGCATCATGGCTGACGTGACACCGCCCGTGGGTCTTGCCAGCTTTGCCGCCGCCGCCGTGTCCGGTGGGGACCCGATCAAGACCGGTGTCGTTGCGTTCTTTTACAGCTTGCGGACTGCGGCGCTGCCATTCCTGTTCATCTTCAACACCGAACTTCTGTTGATCGATGTGACGGTGGTGCAGGGCATCTTTGTCTTCATTGTCGCGACCATTGCGATGCTGCTGTTCGCGGCAGCGACCCAAGGGTGGTTTATGGCCCGCAACCGTTTCTACGAGACGATTGCCCTGCTGCTGATTGCCTTCACCCTGTTCCGGCCCGGTTTCTGGATGGATATGGTCTTTCCGCCCTATACCGAAGAGGCACCAGCCGCGATCGTTCAGGCCGCCGCCGATACCCCATTGGGCGAAGACCTGCGTCTGCGGGTGGCCGGTATCAATGATTTGGGCGATCCGATCGACTTTGTCGCCTTGTTGCCAATCAGCGAAGGCACCACCGGCGAGGAACGGCTGGAGGCAGCGGGCGTGATCACCCGTGTCGAGGACGATAAGATGTTCATCGACGATGTGCTCTATGGTTCAGCCGCGCAAGCTGCCGGTCTCGATTGGGATCAAGAGGTGCTGCGTGTCCTGAAACCCGTCCCAACCCCAAGTAAATATTGGATGTTCATCCCCGCGCTGTTACTGCTGGCCCTCGTGGTCGTGCTGCAACGGGGTCGCACAGCGCGTGCGGCGCGCAAAGAAGCGGTGGTGTAGAAAATTAGTTTGTGCAGGTTACGCATAGAGGCCATGCAAATGCCGGTGGGGTCACCATCACGTCACGTGTTTAATATTCCCAACAATGGGGGTATGGACTCGTCACCTTGGGCGTATGGGCGGAGTATTTCCGGCCCCTTCCGCCCATTTGGACGGAGTGACAAGTTATGACACCTTTTGCGATTGCAGGCGTACAGATGTACGTCAACGCGCTGGAGTCCAACGTTGATGGCATGATCCAGCGACTGGACATCCTGATGGCGCGTTTTCCATGGACCCAGATGGTCCTGTTTTCCGAGCTGGCGCCTTTTGGCCCGCTTGACCAGTTTGCATTGCCCCCCGAAAATGAAACGCTTGAGGTGTTTCAGGCTGCTGCACGCAAGCACCGTGTCTGGCTGATCCCCGGCTCCATGTTCCTCAAAAATCCCGAGGACGGGCGCGTGTACAACACCGCCGTGGTGATCAACCCCGAGGGCGAGATCATCCGCCGTTACGCCAAAATGTTCCCGTTCCGGCCTTATGAATCCGGCATCGCGGCGGGCACTGAATTCTGCGTCTTTGACGTGCCAGAGGTCGGGCGTTTCGGGCTGTCGATCTGCTATGACATGTGGTTCCCCGAAACCACGCGCCAGCTGACCAGCCAAGGCGTCGAAGTGTTGCTGACACCGGTTCTGACCGGCACCACCGACCGCGATGCAGAGCTGGCGATTGCCCGTGCGACCGCGGCGCAGTTCCAGTGTTATGTCTTTGCCGTCAACGGTTTGGGCGCGGGTGGCGTCGGTAAATCGCTGGTCGTTGATCCCACGTCGATGGTGCTGCACCAGTCCGCCGGTCAAGAAGACATGTTCCCGATCGAAGTCGACCTGTCGATGGTGCGCCGTCAGCGCGAAACCGGCATGAAAGGTCTGGGGCAGGTGCTTAAATCCTTCCGCGACCGGTCTACCGATTTCTCGATCTATGACCGCTCCAGCGGGACGGACGCCTATCTGAACACACTTGGCCCGCTTGAGGTGCCGCATCAGGGGACCCGCGCCGGTCTGCACGTTGATGTGCCCGCACAGCGCGTGCCCGATGCGCCTGCGTTCAAGGGGCATGAAACAACAATACCTGCGGTTCAACCGGGCTTTGCCCCCGAACCGCTGCCAAATTCTACGGCGGGGACTGCCACTATCGCGGCGCCCGTCGCACCGCCTGTGGCTCCGGCTGCAGCGACACCAAACCCACCCGCAAAGCTCGGTGATCTACCGGGCAGCGGGCCGACATCTAGCGGCTAGGCTGCGGCACTCAGGTCCGGTGCTTTTCAAAAGTGCCGGACATCGGGATGCAGCAGTCGACCGCCCAAAGCGGAGTACGATTGATGCATTCTATGAACGACTATTCGTCGGCAATTCAGTTGCGGTCCGACCGATGGAGCGCGCTGCGTGAAGCGGCAAGCGGGCTCACCCGCGCCACCACAGCGAAAGAAACCGACACCCTGCGCGCCAAATGCGCAACGCTGTTTGAATCACTGTCGCTGATCGAACCCTATTGGGCCTTTCCGGGCATGGCAGCGTTCGAACACCTGCAGCGGATGCTGAACAACAACAGCGTTGGCGATATGTCCTTTGCCGTGAACCGCATCACGCGGGCGCTGACAACGGGGGCCTATCGCCGTCGCACCATCCCGCTGGAACGCGACAGCATCGACCATGACGAACATGACGACGAGGCCATGCTGTCCCCCGAAGCGCGGGCGCTGACCAAGCCGTATTTCGAGGTGTTGATCGTCGATGACGTGAATGACCAGCAGGAACGCTGGCTGAAATCCAACGTCAGCCGGATGCGCCGCCCCGAAGACCCGTTCCACTATGAGGCGGTGGTGGTCAAATCCATCGAAGACGCGCTGATCGCGGTGCTGTTCAACCACAATATCCAAGCCATCGTTGTGCGCCCGGGCCTGACGCTCAAATCCAAAATGGACGAGACAATTCTGGTCCGCTACCTCGCGCGCGCCGGCGGGCAGGAGGAGATCGACAAGCTCCAGCCCGAAAACTATGGCCCCGAACTATGCCGGATGATCGCTAAGGTACGCCCCGAGCTTGATGCCTATCTGGTCACGGAACGGTCAGTCGAAGACATCGCGGGTCTGGATCTGGGGATCTGCCGTCGGGTCTTTTACAACCAAGAAGACTTTATGGAGCTGCACCTGAACATTCTGCGCGGGGTGCAGGCCCGGAACAAATCGCCATTCTTTACGGCGCTTGTCGAATATTCCAAACAGCCCACGGGTGTCTTCCACGCCATGCCGATCAGCCGCGGCAAGTCGATCACGCGGTCGCACTGGATCCAGGACATGGGGGCGTTTTACGGGCCGAACATCTTTCTTGCGGAAACCTCGGCCACGTCTGGAGGGCTGGACAGCTTGCTGGAACCCCATGGGCCCATCAAAGAGGCGCAGGAACTGGCAAGCCGCGCTTTCGGATCCAAGCAGACCTTCTTTGCCACCAACGGGACGTCGACCTGTAACAAGATCGTCGTGCAGGCGCTGGTCCGGCCCGGTGACATCGTGCTGGTGGACCGCGACTGCCACAAATCCCACCACTACGGGATGGTGCTGGCAGGTGCGCAGGTGTGTTACCTCGATAGCTATCCGCTGAACGAATATTCCATGTATGGTGCCGTGCCGCTGCGCGAGATCAAGCACCAGTTGCTGGCGCTCAAGGCGGCGGGCAAGCTGAATCAGGTGCGCATGTTGCTGCTGACCAACTGCACGTTCGACGGGCTGGTCTATAACGTCGAGCGGGTGATGGAGGAGTGTCTGGCGATCAAGCCCGACCTGATCTTCCTGTGGGACGAGGCGTGGTTTGCCTTTGCCCGCTTTAACCCGACCTACCGCCAGCGTACCGGCATGAACGCCGCCAATACGCTGCGTGTGCGGTTCAAGTCGGACGATCATCGCGCCGCCTATGAAAAGCAGCAGGCAGAGCTGAAAGACGCAGACGACGAAACGTTGCTGAATACGCGGCTGATCCCTGCGCCCAACGCGCGGGTGCGGGTCTATACCACGCAATCGACCCATAAAACGCTGACATCCCTGCGACAGGGGTCGATGATTCACGTGAACGATCAGGACTTTAAGGGCGAGGTGGAGCAGAGCTTCCACGAAGCCTATATGACCCATACCTCGACCTCGCCGAACTACCAGATCATCGCCTCGCTTGATGTGGGGCGGCGTCAGGTCGAGCTTGAAGGCTTTGAATTCGTGCAGCGCCAGATCGAGGCCGCTTTGTCGATGCGCCGCGCGATTGCCGACCACCCGCTGCTGAACAAATACTTTAAGGTGCTGACCGCGGGCGACATGATCCCGCAAGAATATCGTGAAAGCGGGGTGACCAGCTATTACGATCAGCAACAGGGCTGGACCGATATGTGGGACTGCTGGGAGAAGGACCAGTTTGTCTTGGATGCCAGCCGTGTGACGCTGCTAGTCGGCGGTACGGGCTGGGACGGTGACACGTTCAAGACCGATATCCTGATGGATAAATACGGCATCCAGATCAACAAGACCTCGCGCAATACCGTTTTGTTCATGACCAACATCGGCACCACGCGGTCCAGCGTCGCCTATCTGATCGAAGTGCTGGTCGAGATCGCCAGATCGTTGGATGACCGTCTGGATGACGCCAGCAAGATGGAACGCCGGTCCTTCGACAACCGCGTTGCCAACCTGATGGAGAACTATCCGCCGCTGCCGGACTTTAGCCGTTTCCACGAGGCGTTCCGAAACGACAACGTGACCTCAGAAGGTGATATTCGCACGGCGTTCTTCCTCGCTTATGACGAAAAGAACACCGATTACCTTGAACTGAACGGCACGCTAAAGGATGCGATGGACGCCAACCAGACGGTCGTGTCTGCCAGCTTTATCATCCCCTATCCCCCCGGCTTTCCCATCCTTGTACCTGGACAGGTGGTGAGCCAGGAAATCTTGTCGTTCATGCGGAATTTGGACGTCAGCGAAATCCACGGTTACCGCCCCGATCTGGGGCTACGCGTCTTTACGGATGCGGCGCTGAAACGGGTGCGCAAGAAAAACCTGTCGTCTTCACCTGACTAAGATTAAGCAAAGGACCAAAATATCATGACAACGACTGTTCTCAAGAATATCTCGGAAATTCGCCGGTTCTTTCACCGTAACGAAGACCCTGTGTACTTTATCTCGGCCACGAACTTTAACCTTCTGGGTCTCGATGAGTGGGTGAAAAACTTCAAATACATCTGCTATATTGACTGCTACGGCGGCAAGCACCCGAACGTGTTTTGCCCCTCGGAACAGCCCCATGCGGAATTCCAGAGCATCGAAGACATCAACAATTATCTGCTGCAGCACAAAGAGGTTATCGACTTCATCAAGCGGCGCGGTGGCAAGCCCAAGTTCGTGTTCCTGATGTTTGACGAGGAAACTGAACGCCTGTCGAAAGAGCTGGGGGCGGATGTCTGGTTCCCCAAGGCCAAGCTGCGCACCAAGATGGACAACAAGATCGAAACCGTCCGTATCGGCAACAAGGCCGGTGTGCCGTCGGTGCCGAACGTGCTGGCCGAGGTCAAGGATTACGAAGACCTCAAAAAGACCTGCGAGAAGGCCGGGATCGGGCACGATCTGGTGCTGCAATCCGCCTTTGGCGACAGTGGCCACACGACGTTCTTTATCAAGTCCGAAGCAGACTTCCGCCGTCATGAATCCGAGATCGTCGGCGAGGGCGAGATCAAGATCATGAAGCGCATCGACTGTCGCGGCTCGGCCATCGAGGCATGTGCCACCAAGGAAGGCACGATCGTGGGCCCGCTGATGACCGAGCTCGTTGGCTTTAAGGACCTGACGCCCTATCGCGGCGGTTGGTGTGGTAATGAAATCCTGTCGACGGCCTTTCCGCCCAAGGTCCGCCAGAAAGCGCGCGAGCTGACTTATAAATTCGGGGAACAGCTGCGCAAGGAAGGCTATCGTGGCTATTTCGAACTGGATTTCCTAATCGACAAAAAGACCGGAGACATCTGGCTGGGCGAGCTGAACCCGCGCATCACAGGCGCGTCGTCGATGACGAACCACGCGGCCTTTGCGCACGCCGATGCGCCGCTGTTCCTGTTCCACCTGCTGGAGTTCAGCAAAAAGAAGTTCAATCTGGATGTCGAAGAGCTGAACAACCGCTGGGCCGACCCGCAGAACATCGACGGCTGGAGCCAGATGGTGATCAAACACACCGACGACAGCGTCGATATCTGCACCGAAGCGCCAGAGACTGGTATCTACAAGATGAAGGAAGACGGCAGTGTGGTGTTTGACCGCTTTGACTATCACCGTCGTGCCGTGGAATCCGAGAACGAGGCGTTTTTCCTGCGCATCTTGCGACCGGGTGATTACCGCTATGAAGGGGCCGACATTGGCATCCTTGTGACCCGTGGGCGGTCGATGACCAAGTCTTTCCAGTTGAATGAGCGCGCGAAAAAGTGGATTCACGGGATCAAGCAATCGGTGAATGGTCGTCCGTTGCCCGTCGCCGAGGCGGGGCCAGCGATGTCTGATCCGGCGTTCAAGATCCTCTAAGCACCGAAAGGGCAGCACATGCTGTGGCGTGCCATTTCAGAAGAATTGCCCGGCCCGAAATGGGCCGGGCTTTTCGCCGAATATTGGCCTTTCTACCGTAAATGGTGGCTGAAGGAAGGTGAGCCCGCGCGCCCGACCTATGCCGAATGCCGTCGTGCGCTTAAAACTCATATGCCCGACCTAATCCCGCTTTACGAAGACCTGTGCGACCAGGCGGGCGGCGGTGATCTGGCTGCGCGGTTCCTGAGCTTCTATTGCCCGCCGCCCTATCTATCGGGGTGCAGTCAGGCGGTTTGGGGCGGCAAGGAACCTGTCATGGTGCGCAACTATGACTATAATACCAACGCGTTCGACAGTCTGGTTTTGCGTACCGGCTGGAACGGTCGTCGCGTGATGGGCACATCTGACGGGCTGTTCGGGTTGGTCGACGGGGTGAATGACGCGGGTTTGTCGATTTCGCTGACGTTTGGTGGCCGTCGTGTAGTGGGCGTTGGTTTTGGCGTGCCGCTGATCCTGCGCTATGTGTTGCAAACTTGCGAAACTACGGAACAGGCCGGTGAAATTCTGGCGCGTGTGCCGACCCACATGAGCTATAACGTCACCGTGCTGGACCGCAAACGCAAGTATCTGACAGCGCTGATGGCACCGGATCGTCCGGCGATCATCACCAAGGCGGCCGTGGCGACGAACCATCAGGAAAACGTCGAATGGATCAGCCACGCACGGTTCACCGCGACGGTCGAGCGTGAAAGATACCTGCTGCAACGGCTGCGGTTTCACCGTGATCCGGAAGAAAAGTTCATCAGCACGTTCCTCAAGCCGCCGCTTTATTCGCACCAGTTCAACGCAGGCTTTGGCACGCTTTACACCGCCGTCTATCGCCCGAAAAAGCGCGAGATGGAACACCGCTGGCCCGGAACCGTCTGGCATCAAAAACTGGATGCGTTCGAGGAAGGGTCACGCAATGTGCTGATGCCCGTCACGGTAACGTAGACCGCGGGCACGCATGAAAAAGGCGGGACATCTGCCCCGCCTTCGTTCTCCGCTACACCGGATTTATGCGGCTTTGCGGTTGTGTTCACCTTCTTCCACTTCCTCGACGATCTTGGCGATAAACGCTCCCAAATCCTCGGGAGAGCGGCTGGTGATGATGCCTTGATCCACAACCACTTCGCTGTCCTCGTAATGCGCACCGGCGTTTTTCACGTCTGTCGCAATAGAGGCATAGGAAGTAGCAGCGCGGCCCTTGAGGATGCCTGCCTCGATCAGCAGCCAAGGGGCGTGGCAGATCGCGGCCACGGTCTTGCCCGCGTCGGCAAAGCCTTTGATCAGGGCTACGGCGTCCTTGTTGGCGCGCAGCAGGTCGGGGTTGATCTGACCGCCGGGCAGCACAATCGCGTCATAGTCACCGATGGTGACGTCTGACAGTGCCTTGTCAGCGGCAATGGTGTTGCCCCAGTCGTCCTTGTCCCAACCTTTGATGTCGTTTCCGTCGGGGGTCGCGACATGGACTGTTGCGCCTTTGGCTTTAAGGTCATTCAACGGGCGTTCCAGTTCGGATTGTTCGAAACCATTGGTGGATAGGATCAGAATTTTCGCGTCTGTGATCTGTGTCATTAGAAAGCTCCTTTCGTGTTCGCTATCTTCACCGACACAACGTCGCGGCATAGCGAATGTTCCTGCGCGGAAAGCAGCACTGGCGGGCTCTTGCCTGCGTCAGGGATGACCATTTCGTGTCTAGAAACCGATACACACGGTTCTTGATCTCCACTATACCAGCGGGATGAAAGACACGGTCGATCACACCTCCCCCCCTGATCTGGAGCAGATAATCGTCTGCCCCCAGTGCGATGCTGTGTATCAGCTGAAAATCCCCAAGATCGGCGAAAAAGCAGTGTGCGAACGCTGCCACACGGTGCTGATCGAGCCGCGCAAACAGGCGGGGCTGAAAATTATCGCCATCGCCATCGCGACTTTTGTCCTGATCCTAGGTGCGACGTTCTTTCCGTTTTTGAATATCGATGCGGCTGGGAACAAGAATTCTGTCTCGGTGATGGATGCGGCTCTGGCGTTTTCCACCGGGCCGCTGCTGTTGCTTTCGCTGGCGACGGCTGCCCTGATTATGCTGGTACCCTTGGCGCGGGTGATGCTGACACTCTATGTGCTGGTGCCCGTTGTGCTGGACCTGCCACCTGCGCGTCACGCGATGCAGGCATTCCGTTTGTCGCAGGCGTTGCAGCCTTGGTCGATGGCCGAGATCTTTGCGCTTGGCTGTGCGGTGGCGCTGGTCAAGATCGCCGATCTGGCAACTGTGGGGTTTGGGCCAGCATTCTGGATGTTCTGTGGTTTAGTTGTTCTGATTGTGGCGCAGGACAAATTCATGTGTAAGTGGTCGGTATGGAATTCGCTGGAAAATCCGAAAAAATCCTAAGCGCCCGCGAAATGGGTTTGGTGGCCTGCACACGCTGTACCCGTGCCTGGCCCATCGGCACACCGGTTTGCCAGCGCTGCGGCCACAAGATGCTGTCGCGCGACTTTGGCAGTATGCAGCGGGTTTGGGCGTTCTGGGTCATGGGGCTGCTATGCTACATTCCGGCCAATGCCTACCCGATGCTCAAGACGCGCACGCTGTTTCAGGTGGACGAAAGCACCATTGTCGGCGGTGCGGTCGAACTGGCACATCACGGGGCCTTTGGCATTGCGTTCATCATCCTGCTGGCGTCGGTCGCAATCCCGTTGGCCAAGTTCTGGGCCATCGCCTTTTTGGCTGTCAGCGTCAAAAGACCCAATGCCCAAGCGCAGCGGTCGCGCCATGTGATGTATGAAATCGTAGAGTATATCGGCCGCTGGTCGATGATCGATATCTTTGTGGTTGCGATCCTTTCGTCGCTGGTGCAACTCAAGACATTGGCGACAATTAATCCCGGCCCTGCGAGCATGTTCTTCGCCTTGTCGGTCATCTTTACCATGCTATCTGCACAAGCATTCGACTCCAGACTGATCTGGGACACGAACGCTTCCGATGGGGATCCCGATCAACATGTCTGACACGCCACCCGAGGTTAAGGTTAAATCCGCGCGCAAACTGTTCCTGAGCGGCGCGTCCATCGTCTGGATCATTCCGATTTTGGCACTGGTTGCGGCATTGGGCGTGGCAGTCAGCAGCTACAATTCCCGCGGTCCTGTGATCTATGTTGAATTCAACAAAGGGGCCGGTATCAAGGCAGGCGAAACCGAACTGCGCTATCGTGACGTGACCGTGGGCCGCGTCGAGGAAGTTGGTTTTACCACCGGCTTGGGCAAAGTTGTCGCGACAATCCGTGTCGACAAGAACGTCGGCCCCTTCATCGACGCCAGCGCGTCTTTCTGGATCGTGCAGCCTCAGGTATCGGCGCAGGGCATCACCGGCTTGGGCACCGTGCTGAGCGGCGTCTACATCGAAGGCACCTGGAACGATGAAATAGGCGATTTTGCCGAACGCTTCGTCGGGTCGGATGCGCCGCCCCTGATCCGCGCGGGCCAATCCGGTTTGCAAATCGCCTTTCGCACCGTGGGTAATGGAACGCTGACGGATGACGCCCCCATTCTCTATCGCGGGATCGAGGTTGGTCGTATCGGCAAGGCAGCGATCGCCCCAAGGGGCAATTTTGCCATCGTAGAGGCGCTAATTTACGAAGAGCACCGCAACCTGATCAACAGCAGCACACGTTTCTGGGATACCTCGGGGTTCAGCCTGTCCTTTGGACCCGGCGGGGCCGAAGTCGATTTTGAATCAATTGCGACGTTGATCGGCGGGGGGATTACCTTTGACACTTTCGTCTCTGGTGGCGACCGTGTGCAAGATGGCACTGTGTTCGATATCTTCGCCACCAAGGAGGACGCGCGCAGCGCAGTGTTTAATGCCACTGACGTCGAACCTTTGATGCTTAACGTTATTTTCGACGACAATGTCTCGGGCCTCGCCGTCGGTGCCACGGTAGAGTTGAGCGGGCTGAACATCGGCGAAGTCGATACCCTGTCAGGGATCGTGGATTTTGATCAGTTCGGCGACAGCCGTGTGCGGTTGAACGCAACACTGGCAATCCAGCCGGCGCGCCTTGGGCTACCGGGGGATGTGACTGCGGAAAGTGCGTTTGCCTTCTTGCAAGATCGTGTCGTGAATGGGCTTCGGGCAAGACTTGCATCTGCAAGCCTGCTGACGGGCGGTCTGAAAGTGGAACTGGTGGTCGTCGACAACGCTCCGACCGCGCGGCTTGTCCCTGCGGGCGACAACTTCCCCGTGATGCCCACGACCAAGAACGAAACATCTGACGCCGCAGCCACGGTCGAAGGTGTCTTTAGCCGTATCAACAACCTGCCCATCGAAGAGCTGCTGAACAGCGCCATTGGTCTGATGAATTCGCTGCAAGCCTTTGTCGGCAGCGATGAACTGCAACAAACCCCACGCGATGTCCGTACGTTAATCAACGAGGTCACGGGGTTGGTCTCGTCTGAATCGGTGCAGAATATTCCCGTCTCGCTGAATGCCACGCTTTCGCGCGTCGAAACGCTTGTCGCCACGCTTGAGGAAGAACAAATGGCAGCACGTCTGCTGGCCGCGGTGGACTCTGTCTCCGAAGCCGCAGATTCCTTCACCACCTCGACCGAGGGTGTGCCAGAGTTGATCGAAGAAATGAAGACTGTCGCCGCCAACGCAAGCGAGCTTGAACTGCAACAGCTGGTCGACGAGCTGACAGCGCTGACCCGATCGGCGGATCAGGTAATCGGCACACCGGATGCCGTTGCGCTGCCCGGATCGCTTAAGAATGCGTTGGACGAGCTGAACTATACGCTGCGCGAGCTCCGCGAGGGTGGGGCGGTCGAGAACGTGAACCGTACCTTGGCCTCGGCGCGTAACGCGGCGGATAACATCGCCGTTTCGGCGAAGGATTTGCCGCTGATAGTGAACCGCCTGTCGTCGGTTTTCACACAAGCAGAGCGCACGATCGAAGGGTACAACAAAGGCGACCAGATCAGCCGCACCGCACAGGAAACCATGCGTGACATCCAAAAAGCGGCCGATGCGCTTGCATCTTTGGCGCGCACAATCGAACGTAACCCCAATTCATTGTTGCTGGGACGGTAAAATATGAACGTAGTAAAAAGTATCGCAAGCCTTGGTCTGGTGGCATTCTTGGCGGCCTGCGGGTCTGCCGACCGCTATGCCGTGGAGATGCCCCCTGTCACAGAGCGTGTCAGCATTCAATTCAACGCTGTTGAGGTACGTGACGTGTCACTGCCCAGCTATGCAGCTGCCGACGAGATCCATATACGCGCGTCCAATGGTGCCTTGGTCAGCTCTTCGGACGAGCTGTGGGCCGACGCGCCCGAACGCGCCGTAGCCCTAGAGCTAAGCGAGAACCTGTCGCGCCTCACAAGCCGCCGCATCGCGTCAGAACCATGGCCGTTCGAAGCCTATCCCGACGCCCGCCTTGAGCTGCGGTTCAGCGAATTGCTGGCGACCGAAACGGGCCAGTTCCGCGCTTCCGGACAGTACTTCGTCGCTGTCCTGACCGGCGGGCGTGAAAGATCGGGGTTATTTGATCTGACCGTCGCATTCGACCCCAAGGGCGGCCCCGCGGCCATCGCTAAGGCGCGCGGGCAACTGATCCTTGATTTGGCCAGCTATATCGCGAAGAATGGTCTTAAATGATGTTTCTACGGGATCATTTTCCGAGATGTAGCAAATTTTATACGACTTTTGATTGAATTTTTCTCATAAGGATTTAGCAAAGCCGCCATCACCCCTCGGGGCGCAATCGCAGGACAGGCAGATCCTCTCTCCATGATGACCAACCCGCATATCTGTGATTTCGAAGGCGCTTTGCCTCGACCCTTCTTTTTAGCCATTTCCGGCAATGACCAACGGACGACATGCATATGATGAACCAAAGCCAATCGAACTTTTCCGGGCCTAGGGACGAAGATGACGATACCATCGACCTTGGCGCGCTGATTGGTACATTATGGCGCGGCAAATTGATCATCGCTGCGGTCACGCTGATTTTTATGCTTCTGGCCGGGTATTACGCCTACGGCGTCGCGGTCCCGACCTACCGGTCAACGGCGGTTGTGGTGTTGGAAACTAAAGAAGATAGTATTGTCGACCTACAATCTGTAGTCGGTGGGTTCTCCGGGGACTCAACCGAAATCAACACCGAAATTGAAGTTCTTCGGTCACGTGGGCTTGCTGGAAAGGTCGTCGACCGCTTGGATTTAGTTAACGATCCGGAATTCAACGGCAGGTTGCGTGAGCCATCTATGATCAGGGGTATAATATCGAGCTTACGTTCGACATTAACTTTTAGAAAATCCAAAGCTGAACCGCAACACGAGAGTGACTTTCAGAAAATGAGGATCCGTGATGGTGTGGTGCAATCATTGCTGAGCAGGGTATCTATATCGAATATCCGCCAGAGCCTAGTTTTCAACGTCACTGTAGAAACCGAATCGCCCACGAAATCCGCCCAGATTGCTAATACCCTTGCTGAACTATACATCCTAAACCAGATCGAAGTAAAATTCGAAGCGACGGAGAAAGCGACAGCATGGCTGAGCAACCGGGTGTCCGAGCTTCAGGTCGAACTTGAGAATGCGGAGAGAAAGGTCTCGGAATTTACAGCACGTACGCAGCTTGTTTCTATCGAAGGGCTGCAAGGACTGGAGCGTCAAATCAAGGAATTGCGCGACCGTATTGAGAGTGCCGCACTGTCTCGCCAAGCGCTGGAAGCACGGCTCGACAATCTGGAAGTTGCTCAAACATCCGCTGAAAAGCGCGATGCCGCACAAGACGCCGCGCTGACGCGTATTTTTAGCAACGGTCTTTCGTCTGCCACGAACCAGACGGCATTCGATCTACGGTTCGAAACGGTGCTGGGACGGGTTCGGTCTGATCTTGCGCGCAGTAGCCAGCAGCTTGAAGCGCTGCGTACCTCGGAAACCGAGCTTGCCGCGCAGTTGGCATCACAGGGCCAAGATCTGATCGCGCTGCAGCAGTTGACCCGAGAATCCGAGGCGACACGGCTGCTCTATGAATATTTTCTGACCCGGCTGAAAGAAACTTCTGCACAAGAGGGGATACAGAAGGCAGATAGCCGTATGCTATCTAGTGCCGTTATACCCGGCGGGCCAAGTGCACCGAAAAAATCACGGATAGTGGCAATGGCGATAGTCCTAGGTGCGATGGTTGGTTCCGGCTTGGTGCTGCTTCGCGAATTCAGAACCCGCACCTTCCGCACCGCGACTGAGCTGGAGCATCACACCGGCTACACTGTGATCGGACAGATCCCTTTGATCCCTGCGCGTGATCGGAAAAACACCCTCAAGTATCTGGAGGATAAGCCCACCTCTGCCGCCGCCGAAGCGATCCGCAACCTGCGTACATCGTTGATGCTGTCGAACCTCGATAAGAAGCCTCAGGTTATCGTCTCCACGTCATCAATCCCCGGCGAAGGTAAGACCACGGTTTCGCTGTCGCTGGCTAAATTCCTGTCGGGTCTGGGCAAATCGGTCCTGCTGGTCGAAGGCGATATCCGCCGCCGTACCCTGCACGAATATTTTCCCGACATGCCGCGCAACGGTATCGCGTCGGTGCTTAACGGCGATGTGAAATTCGCGGATGCGATCCATAGGCCGGACGGTTTCGGCGCAGATGTTCTGGGCGGGGAAAAGACCAATGTGAATACGGCGGATATCTTCTCCTCCGACCGGTTCAAAGCCTTTATCTCCGAGATGCGCGACCAATATGATTTCATTATCATCGATACGCCGCCGGTTCTGGTTGTTCCCGATGCACGTATCATTTCCCAAAACGCCGACGCGATCCTGTTTTCGGTCAAATGGGACAGCACGAACAAGGGCTTGGTCGAAGAATCCATGCGGTTCTTCCACAATTCGAACCAGCGGATCACTGGTCTGGTGCTGAGCCAGATCGATGAAAAGGGCATGAAACGCTACGGATACGGTGGCGAATACGGTGCCTATGGCAACTACGGCAAGGGCTATTACGATAGTTGATCAGGGCTTGGGTGTGCCTCAAAACCGCCCAAATCTTTCCCCTCAAGGGTCATAACAGGGCCGCTGTGATGCGCGATATTCATTGGGAAGTTATCCCCAGTGAGGACGATCAGATGGCACGTATGAAAGAGATCGCGACAGCTGCTGGCACGCTCGCCTGCGCCTTGGGCATCGGCTATGTGATGCAAAGTACGGACGCAGCGACAGCCCGCTATGGGTCTGAGGCCGCCGTGAAAGAACAAGAGCTACGTAGGCTAAGCAGCGAGAACGCTGTACTTGAGGTCGAAGACATCGTGCTGACCTCGGCCGAGTTCAACGCTGCTCCGCTTGAGCCCACGCTGGCGCTGCCTGATTCTGCCCCCGTCATGTTGGCCGCGGCAAGCGCAGATGAACCGATTTCGCGCCCAGTTTCCGCCCCAATTTCGGCAGAAACGCCCCAGCCTCAGGCGGCTGAGCCACATACCTGCGATATCTCCGCCAATGCGCGCCCTGTGGCTGGTGCCATGGTGAACCTGACGCTGGCTGCCCCGTGCATGCCCAATGAACGGATCACCGTACATCATAACGGGATGATCTTTACGCAAACGACTTCGGAAAAGGGCGCCCTCGACATCACTGTCCCGGCGCTTTCGCAAGACGCGACTTTCGTCATTGCATTTGGCAATGGCGACGGGGCGATTGCAGAGGCCAAGATCGGCGATCTGGCAGAGTTCGACCGGGTGGTTCTGCAATGGAAAGGCGATACTGGTTTCCAGATGCACGCACGCGAATTCGGGTCCGACTATGACGGTGCCGGCCATGTCTGGGCAGGCAAGCCGCGCAGCGTGGCGTCAGCCATCACCGGAGAGGGCGGGTTCATGACGGTGAACGGCGACCTCAGCGCGGCTGAGCCCCTGATCGCGGAGGTCTATACTTTCCCCGCGCTGACCGAAGGTCAGGACGCACGCGTGGCGCTGACGGTCGAAGCCGAGGTGATCAAGGCGAATTGTGGTCAGGAAATCGAAGCGCAATCCATCGAACTTCTTGGGGATGCAAAGATCAAAACCCAGGACCTGAGCGTTGCGGTGCCGGATTGTGATGCCGTAGGCAGCTTTCTTGTGTTGAATAATCTGCTCCAAGACATGAAGGTTGCGGGACACTAACGCAACGCTTGGGGCCTTATGATCACGATTATACGTGCGGCGGTTTTCGCCGCACTTTTCTTATGTTCGGCGGCGCAATCGATATGGGCGCAGGATATCGCGCTTTCGTCCCGCGATGGCAAAATCGAGTTGAGCGGCACACTGCTGGGCTTCGATGGCGAATTTTATCGCGTCGAAACCGAATACGGCGAGTTGACGATTGATAGCACCGGCGTGCAATGCGAGGGGCCCGGTTGTCCCAATCTGGATCATTTCATCGCCGAACTGCAGCTTTCGGGGTCTGCCACAATGGGCGAGATACTGATGCCTGCCCTGATCGACGGGTTCGCGCAGCGCAATGGCTATCAAGCCACCCGCGAGGACGAAGAGGGCAACCGTTTCACCTATCGTCTGGTCGACGAGAAAAGCGGCCAGACCGTTGCCCTATTTATGTTTCGGGCCAGCAACAGCGACGAAGGCTTTGCCGATCTGTTGGCGGATGAGGCGGACATTGTGATGTCCCTGCGTGAGATGCGGCCCGAGGAACGGGTCCGCGCTCGCGAAGCAGGAATGGGCGACATGACGGGCCTGAACCGCAGCCGCGTACTGTCGCTGGATGCGGCGGTCCCTGTGGTGTCGGCGTCGAACCCGGTAACGCAGATATCGCCGCTGATGCTGGCGCGGGCGTTCGCCGGCAAGGTGACGAACTGGCAAGCACTTGGCGGGCCGGACGCGCCGATTGACCTGCATTTGCCCGACGACAGCAGCGGGTTAGCACAGGCGATCAGTGATCAGGTCATGCGCCCCGCAACGCTTACGTTTACGGACACGATCACGCGACACGCCCGACCCGCCGATCTGGCCGAAGCCGTTGCCAAAGACAGTTTTGCGCTTGGTATCACCAGCTATGCCGAACAGCGCGATACTGAGGTTCTAACGCTGTCGGGCAGCTGCGGCTTTGCGCTGGACGCATCGCGCCGGACCATCAAGACCGAAGACTACCCGCTGACCGCGCCGATGTTTCTGTATTTCCCGGCCCGACGTTTGCCGCAGGTGGCCCGCGAATTTCTGGCATTCACCCGCAGCCCTGCTGCCCAAATCGTGATCCGGCGTGCCGGATTTGTCGATCAGGCACCCGAGGAAATCCCGATAGAGGAGCAGGGCAATCGCTTTACCAACGCGATTGCGGTCGCAGGGCCGGAGATCACGCTTGATGAATTGCAGCGGATGAACGCGACGCTGAAACCCATGGCGCGGCTGTCGACCTCTTTTAGGTTCGAGGCCGGGTCGGTGCGGCTGGATGCACAGTCGCGATCAAACGTGCAGCAGCTCGCGCGGGCGCTAGAGGTCGGTCAATACGATGCCCGCCGTCTGTTGTTTGCGGGTTTCAGCGACGGGCAGGGTGCGTCTTTTGCCAACCGTGACATCGCGCTGCGCCGTGCCGAGGCGGTGCGCGAAGCTGTCATCGCCGCCGCGGTCACCGCCAATCTTGAACGGGTCACGCTGGATCTTGATGCCTTTGGCGAAGCGATGCCGATGGCCTGCGATGATACGGCGTGGGGTCGGCAGGCCAACCGCCGTGTAGAGGTCTGGGTTCGCTAGCATCGGCCCTGTACCGGCGCTGGCGCACAGGGCTGCTTTGCAATCACAAATATCCGGCGCTGCGAAAGCTTAGCTCGCGCGATTTGCCGATAATTAGATGGTCGTGCAACGTTAGCCCCAATGTGCTGCAGGCCGCCAAAATCTGCTGTGTCATGTCGATGTCGGCCTGTGATGGCGTCGGGTCGCCCGACGGGTGGTTGTGCACCAGAATAAGCGCGCTGGCGTTCAGCTCTAGCGCGCGTTTTGCAACCTCGCGGGGGTAGACAGGCACGTGATCTACTGTGCCTTTGCCTTGTTCCTCGTCGCCGATCACGACGTTCTTGCGATCAAGGTAGATCACGCGGAACTGTTCGGTTTCTCGGTGCGCCATGGTGGTGTGGCAATAATCCAGCAGCGCGTCCCAGCTCGACAGCACATGTTGGCGCAGGAGCCTTGAACGCGCCATGCGGTGGGCCGCTGCCTCTATTATCTTGAGTTCGACGATGACCGCGTCGCCCACACCCGAAACGTCCCGTAGCCGTGGCTCTGAGGCGGTGATCACACGGTTGAAGTCGCCGAAACGGTCCATCAGCGTTCGGGCCAGCGGTTTCACGTCACGGCGGGGGATGGCGCGGAACAGGACCAGTTCAAGCAGCTCGTAATCGGGGATGGCCGCAGCACCGCCCTGCGTAAAGCGCGCGCGCAACCGTTGCCGGTGATCCGCGATGTAAGACGGTTGTTTGCCCGAGGGTGCAGGCACCGCCACAGCCTCATCCCCCAGAAAGGGTAGGCGCGGGTCAGAGAAATGAGCGTTGTTGCGTCCCATAGGCCCAGTCTGTGGCCATAGAAGTTATCATCACGTTAATGCGGGCAGAGGGGGAACAAAAAAGGGCGGAGCCTGCGCCCCGCCCGATGTCTTCAATGTCGGCCAATCAGCCCTTCATCGAGTCCCAGAAGGATTTCACCGACGAAAAGAAGCTGCTGCTTTCAGGGTTGTTGTTAGAGGATTCTTTTTCGAATTCCTGCAACAATTCCTTTTGGCGGCTGGTCAGGTTCACCGGCGTCTCGACCGCCAGTTCGATGATCATATCGCCCGTGCCACCCCCACGCAGCGGGGGCATACCCTTGCCACGCAGACGCATCTGGCGACCAGACTGGCTGCCCGCCGGAATTTGCACGCGCCCACGGCCGCCGTCGATCGTCGGCACTTCGATGCTGCCCCCAAGGGCGGCTGTGCTCATCGACACGGGAACGCGGCAGAACAGGTTTGGCCCGTCGCGTTCAAACAGCTTGTGTTCCTGCACCTCGATAAAGATGTACAAATCACCCGTTGGACCGCCTCGCATACCCGCTTCGCCTTCGCCGGCCAGACGAATGCGCGTGCCGGTTTCAACGCCCGCAGGGATGTTCACAGACAGTGCGCGGTCTTTTTCAACGCGGCCAGCGCCACGGCAGGATTTACACGGGTTCTTGACGATCTGGCCCATGCCCGAACAGGTGGGACAGGTGCGTTCGACGGTGAAGAAACCCTGCTGCGCGCGGACTTTGCCCATGCCAGAGCAGGTGGGACAGGTCGTCGGCTCTACGCCGCCCTCTGACCCGGAGCCGCTACAAGAATCACAGGCAACCGAGGTGGGCACATTAATCGACTTTTGCATGCCCCGGTACGCATCTTCGAGCGTGATACCGAGGTTGTAGCGCAGATCGGCACCGCGTGCGGCACGCCGTCCGCCACCGCCCCGTTGGCCGCCCATGAAGTCGCCAAACAGGTCGTCAAACACATCAGAAAACGCCGAGGAAAAGTCGCCTTGACCGGCACCACCACCGAACCCGCCGGGTCGTTGGCCGCCACCGCCCATGCCCCCTTCAAAGGCCGCGTGACCATAGCGGTCATAGGCGGCTTTCTTTTCGGGGTCTTTCAGAACTTCGTAAGCTTCGTTCGCTTCTTTGAACTGGGCTTCGGCGTTGGGGTTGTCGGCATTGCGGTCGGGGTGCAATTCCTTGGCTTTGGTGCGGTAGCCTTTTTTGATCTCGTCGGCAGCGGCTCCTTTGGCGACGCCGAGCGTCTCGTAGTAATCACGTTTTGCCATGAATTAACTCCTACGCTGGAACGTGACGGGCCGGCCCGGCAAGCGGACCGGCCCCATCAGTGGTTCCGTGGGCGTGCTTACGCGCGCTTGTTATCGTCCAGATCTTCGAAATCGGCATCGAGGATATCGTCATCACCTGCGGATGCGTCAGCAGCCGGGGCAACGTCTTCGTTTTCGTCCTGAGCCGCCTTATAGATGGCTTCGCCCAGTTTCATGGCTGCCTCAGTGACGTTCTGGATGCCGTTTTTGATTTTATCAACGTTGTCAGTTGCCAGTTCATCGTTCAGCGCAGCAATGGCCAATTCGATCGCTTCGACGGTGGTCGGGTCAACCTTGTCACCATGCTCTTCCAGCGACCGTTCGGTCGAGTGGATCAGCGATTCAGCCTGGTTCTTCGCTTCGATCAATGCGCGGCGCTCTTTATCAGCATCTGCATTTTCCTCGGCGTCTTTCACCATTTTTTCGATGTCCGCATCGGACAGACCGCCAGAAGCCTGGATCGTGATCTTCTGCTCTTTGCCCGTGCCTTTATCCAGCGCGCCAACAGCAACAATACCGTTTGCGTCGATGTCAAAGGTCACTTCGATCTGGGGCATACCGCGCGGTGCGGGGGGGATGCTTTCCAGATTGAACGCGCCAAGGATCTTGTTGTCCGCAGCCATTTCACGTTCCCCTTGGAAGACGCGGATGGTCACGGCGCTTTGGTTGTCCTCAGCGGTCGAGAAGACCTGCGACTTTTTCGTCGGGATCGTGGTGTTGCGGTCGATCAGACGGGTGAACACGCCACCCAGCGTTTCGATACCAAGGCTCAGCGGTGTGACGTCCAACAGAACAACGTCTTTAACGTCGCCTTGCAGAACACCCGCCTGAATGGCGGCACCCAAGGCAACAACCTCGTCAGGGTTCACACCCTTGTGCGGCTCTTTGCCAAAGAACTTGGTCACTTCTTCGATCACGCGTGGCATGCGGGTCATACCGCCAACCAGAACGACTTCGTCGATCTCGGATGCGGATACACCGGCATCTTTCAACGCAGCAGCGCAGGGTTTCATCGACGCTTTGATCAGGTCACCTACCAGCTGCTCCAGCTTGGAGCGGGTCAGCTTCATCACCATGTGCAACGGCGAGCCGTCTTTGCCCATCGAGATGAACGGCTGGTTGATCTCTGTCTGGCTTGCGCTCGACAGTTCGATCTTGGCCTTCTCTGCCGCTTCTTTCAGACGCTGAAGCGCCATCTTGTCTTGGGTCAGGTCAACGCCGTTGGTCTTTTTGAATTCATCCGCAAGGTAGTTCACGATGCGCATGTCAAAGTCTTCACCACCCAGGAATGTATCACCGTTGGTGGATTTGACTTCGAAAAGACCGTCGTCGATTTCGAGGATGGTCACGTCGAAAGTACCGCCGCCAAGGTCATAGACCGCGATGGTTTGCGTTTCTTTCTTGTCCAGACCATAGGCCAGCGCGGCCGCTGTCGGTTCGTTGATGATCCGCAGCACTTCCAGACCGGCAATCTTGCCCGCGTCTTTTGTGGCCTGACGCTGAGCGTCGTTAAAGTAGGCAGGAACAGTGATGACCGCCTGGGTGACTTCTTCGCCCAGGTAGGATTCAGCTGTTTCCTTCATTTTGCCAAGGATGAACGCAGAGATTTGCGAAGGGGAGTATTTCTCGCCCTTGGCTTTTACCCAAGCGTCGCCGTTCCCACCATCGATCACGGTGAAGGGCAGGTTCTTTTTGTCCTTGGCCAGATCCACGTCGTCATTGCGACGGCCGATCAGGCGCTTAACGCCGAAAATTGTGTTCTCAGGGTTGGTAACCGCTTGCCGTTTGGCAGGCTGGCCAACCAGACGTTCGTCGTCGGTAAAGGCGACGATGGATGGCGTGGTGCGTGCACCTTCGGCGTTTTCAACAACGCGAGGCTGGCTGCCGTCCATGATGGCGATACAGCTGTTTGTCGTTCCTAGGTCGATACCAATAACTTTGGCCATGTTTGATCCCTCATTTACTCAAGGCGATGACACGAAGCGCAGGCCCGTTGTGGCACCCTTGCCCCGATCTTTTTCACCAAAGGCCGGATGCCTTCAGCGGTTCTCGGCGTATATAAGGAGCAGATATGGACCCTGCAACCGTTGCATGAGAAAGGAAACGCGGATTCTGCGTGGATTTTTCGCCAAAGCAGGCAAGAAGGGCGTTTAGATGACGATATTGCGGTTACGCGGCTTCGAAATTCATAAATCCCACCTTACGCTGCCAGCACAACGCACGTTGCTGGATACTGTGCGCGGGGTGGTAAAGCAGGCACCGTTCTTTCGCCCCGTCATGCCGGGTGGGCAGCAGATGTCGGTGCGCATGACGTCTGCGGGCGATTATGGGTGGCTGTCAGACGCGCAGGGCTACCGCTATGCCGAGGCCCATCCCAACGGCACGCCCTGGCCCGCCATCCCCTCGGATGTCCTTACGATCTGGAATGACCTGACCGGATTGGAGCGCCAGCCGGATTCTTGCCTGATTAACTACTACGCGTCGGATGCTAAAATGGGGTTGCATCAGGACCGGAACGAGACCGATTTTCGCTGGCCTGTCGTGTCAATCTCGCTTGGGGACGAAGGATTGCTGCGCGTTGGCGGGCAAAAACGCGGCGGCAAGACAGACAGCCTTTGGCTGCAATCAGGGGATGTCGTTGTCATGGGAGGCGAGGCGCGCCTGAACCATCACGGCATCGACCGCATCCGCGCGGGGTCTTCGACGTTGCTGCCCAAGGGCGGGAGGATCAACATCACGCTCAGGGTTGCGACCTGAGATCAGCGTCGCGCGCTCCAGCTGGCAGAGGCGTGTTTGCGCGTATAGAATTCGCCCATCAGTCCGATCACCATCAGCACCACCCCTACCCAAACGGCATATTCCCAGTTACTATAGCGCGGGTTGTAATTGATAAATGCATACCCGCGGGCCTGATCGATGGCGTGGAACAGGGGGTTCCAGTCAAACATGGCCAGCATGAAGGACGGCAGCGAATTGGCCAGAAACATCTTGCCTGAAGCAATCATATTCGCCCGCTGGTAGATCGTCGTAAAGATCTGCGTAAAAGAGGGTGCCCAGGGTTTGATGGCCAGCAACACCATGCCGACAGCAACCCCGGTGAACCATGCGATCAGCATCATGAAAAACACCCCAGCCGTGTCGTAAATCACGATCGGGTTGAACGCCAAATGGTAGATCGACATGATCAGGATCAGCGACAGCATCTGGATGTAGAGCGATCCCAGTGCTGCAGCCGCCAGAGAAATCATCGTGGTCATCGGCGCATGTTTCATCATGGCGCTGGCGGGCCCTTCGGAACCGGCCACGGCCGATACCGTCTTGGTGTGCATCATGAACAGGAAAATCCCCGTCATGATATAGATCACGAAATCACCCCGAATGGCGGACCCGCGCATACCGAGGATCGAAAACATCACATAGAACACGCCCACGAAAATGACCGTTTGCATAATGTTGATGGCGATGGCTGCAAACGCATTGTTGTGCTGCTTGCGCACAGAGCGCACGATCGAATGGTAGACAAGTTCGAAAAAGTTGACTGCCGAGCCTATATTGCCCCTGTTGGTGCGCCGTGGTTGAAACATTGTTGTAGCCTCTTTGTGACGTACCCTCGCACGGAATTCTTGCTGTTCCGTCAACACGCAATCATAAGGGGTTTGCGCAAAGTAATCAACGAAACTGAAAAGGTCGCGACATTATGGATTATGAACAGCTGGTAACGGTGATGCGCCGTTTGTCGATCGAAGCAGGCGACAAGATCATGGAGATTTACGGCTCGGATGATTTCGAGGTCAAAACCAAATCTGACGAAAGCCCCGTGACCATCGCCGACGAAGCCGCGGACCAGATCATCTCGGACGGGCTGCGCGCCGCTTTCCCTGATGTGATGCTTGTAACCGAAGAGCAATCCGCCACCCATTCGGCGTCGGGCGATACTTTTCTTATCGTGGACCCGCTGGACGGGACCAAGGAATTCATCAACCGCCGTGGCGATTTTACCGTGAATATCGCGCTGGTTGAAGGCGGCGTACCGACGCGCGGTGTCGTCTATGCGCCGGCCCGGTCGCGGATGTTCTTTACGTTGGCCGACGGCAGTTCCGTCGAGGAAACCGGCGATTTCCCCAAGGACAGTAGGGGGCCGGTTCAGCCGATAACAGCCTCTAAACCGGATAATGCGGCTTTGATGGTGGTGGCGTCAAAGTCGCACCGCGATCAGGCGACCGATGATTACATCGCCAAATACAATGTGCGCGATATGAAAAGCGCGGGCTCGTCGCTCAAGTTTTGTCTGATCGCGACCGGCGAGGCGGACCTTTACCCGCGCGTTGGCCGGACGATGGAATGGGACACGGCTGCGGGCCATGCCGTTCTGACCGGTGCTGGGGGCGCAGTTGTGCGTTTTGACGATCTGACCCCGCTCACTTACGGCAAAGCCGATTTTGCCAACCCTTTCTTTATCGCTCATGCGCCGGGCGTTGATTTGAAAGCCTCCTGATGTCTGTCCTGATTGTTATTCCTGCGCGGTATGCCTCTACGCGCTATCCCGCTAAACCGCTGGCGATGCTGACGGGGGCGGGCGGCAATACGCGCAGCCTGATCGAGCGCAGCTGGCGTGCAGCCTGCGAGGTCCAGGGCGTCGACAAAGTGGTCGTGGCCACCGATGACGACCGCATCAAGGACGCCGCCGAAGCCTTCGGGGCCGAGGTTGTGATGACGTCAGTCAATTGCGCCAACGGCACAGAACGTTGCGCCGAAGCCCATACGGTTCTGGGCGGCGGGTACGACATCGTTGTGAACTTGCAAGGCGACGCACCGCTCACGCCGCATTGGTTTGTCGAAAGCCTTGTGCAGGGTCTGCGAAACGACCCTAACGCAGGGATTGCGACACCTGTGTTGCGCTGCGATGGTGCCGCGTTGAACGGGCTGCTGGCAGATCGCAAAGCCGGTCGCGTGGGGGGCACCACTGCCGTGTTCGCGGCTGATCATGCGGCGATGTACTTCTCTAAGGAAGTCGTGCCGTTCACATCGAAAACCTATGACGATGCGGACGCGACACCGGTCTTTCACCACGTGGGCGTCTATGCCTATCGCCCCGATGCTTTGGCGTCCTACCCGTCGTGGAACGTGGGCCCGCTTGAACAGCTCGAAGGGCTTGAACAACTGCGGTTCATGGAAAACAGCCATAAGGTGCTTTGTGTCGAGGTCGAGGCCAAGGGCCGCCAGTTCTGGGAGCTAAACAACCCCGAAGATGTGCCCAAGATCGAAGCAATGATGGCCGAGATGGGGCTGGACTGACCGCGCTGCCCAATCGCTTTCGCCGAGATTGCGTTTGGGCGGGCAATCTGCAACGAATAGGCCCGCAGCACGCCAAGGTTTTCATTTATTTTCAGAAAACGGCGGATAAGGCGCAAAATTGCGCAGGCTGTGACGCAAGGGGGTTTTTGTGCCGCGAAATCAGCAAGAAGCCGCCACAATTCGGGCGCTGGTCTTATTTAGGACTGGCAGCATGATGGTTTGCAATTCACTGAGCACTAACTTCGGTTATCCGCACGTATATTTATAAGGGCAGCGATTTCACATGGCTAAGAAAGTAACAAAAGCGATTTTTCCGGTGGCTGGTTTGGGAACGCGGTTTTTGCCCGCGACGAAATCTGTCCCCAAAGAGATCATGACCCTGGTCGATCGCCCGCTGGTGCAATACGCCATCGACGAAGCTCGCGCGGCCGGGATCAAGGAATTCATCTTTGTCACATCCCGCGGCAAGGGTGCGCTGGAAGACTACTTTGACCACTCTCCCGTGCTGGAACAGGAGCTCCGCTCCAAGGGCAAAACAGAGCTGTTGGAGATCCTTAAAGACACCAATATGGATAGTGGTGCCATCGCCTATATCCGCCAGCACAAAGCACTTGGTCTGGGCCACGCCGTATGGTGTGCCCGTCGTCTGATCGGCAACGAACCCTTTGCGGTGATGCTGCCCGATGACGTGATCGCAGCTGACAAGCCCTGCCTGCAACAGATGATCGAAGCCTATAATGAAACCGGCGGCAACATGGTTGCGGCGATGGAAGTGAACCCTGAGAAGTCCTCCTCTTACGGGATGTTGGACATTGATGACGGTCAATCCGATGGGGCCTTGGTCAAGGTCAAAGGCATGGTCGAAAAGCCCAAAGCCGAAGACGCACCGTCAAACCTTGCCGTGATCGGCCGCTATATCCTGTCGCCGAATGTGCTGAAGAACCTGAACCAGCTAAAGTCCGGCTCGGGCGGGGAAATCCAACTGACAGATGCCATCGCGGCGGAGCTGACCCAAGGCAACGATGTCTACGGCTACCGCTTTAAGGGTCAGCGTTTCGACTGCGGCTCTAAATCTGGGTTCTTGCAGGCGACGGTCTCCTTTGGGCTGGCCCGCGAGGAACTGCGCGATGATCTGCGCGCCTATCTGCAAGACATCATGCAGGGCGAAACTGCGGCGCAATAAGCGCTGGACACAAAGGACGGGCGTATGGCGAATATCTTGGTCACAGGCGGCGCGGGGTACATCGGGTCGCATGCGTGCAAGGCGCTGGCTGCTGCAGGCCATACGCCCGTCACTTTTGACAATCTGGTCACCGGCTGGCGCGATGCGGTGAAATTCGGCCCCTTTGTACAGGGTGATCTGCTGAACCGGGCCGAGATTGATGCCGTGTTTGAACAGTACCAACCGGTCGCCGTCATGCATTTCGCCGCGCTCAGTCAGGTGGGCGACAGCATGAAGCAGCCCGGCACCTACTGGCGCAACAATGTCGAAGGGTCGCTGAACCTGATCGAGGCGACGGTCGCGGCGGGCTGCAAACAGTTTGTCTTTTCATCCACCTGTGCGACCTATGGCGATCAGGATAATGTCGTGTTGGACGAAAACAGCGCGCAACATCCGATTAATGCCTACGGGGCCTCCAAGCGCGCAATCGAAGATATCCTGCGCGATTTCGAGGCCGCCTATGGGCTGCAAAGCGTGATCTTTCGCTATTTCAACGTGGCCGGTGCCGACCCCGAGGGCGAAGTGGGCGAATTCCACCGCCCCGAGACGCATTTGATCCCGCTGATGTTGGATGCCATCGACGGGAAACGCGATGCGCTGACGATTTTTGGCACCGATTACGACACCCCCGATGGCACCTGCATCCGCGATTATGTGCATGTATGCGATCTGGTCGACGCCCATGTGTTGGGGTTGAACTGGCTGCTTGAGGATAAGGGAAGCCGCGTGTTCAATTTGGGCACCGGCACAGGGTTTTCGGTGCGCGAGGTTGTTGAACACAGCCGCGAGGTGACCAACCGCGCCGTGCCGATGACCGAAGGCGACCGGCGACAGGGTGATTGCACCAAGCTGGTATCAGGATCGGTCCGTGCAGAGACTGAACTGGGGTGGCTGCCCAAACGATCGACCCTGCCGCAGATGATCGCCGACGCATGGAGATGGCACCAAACCGGCGACTATAGCGCATGACGGACAGCGCCGCTGGTCCTGCGTCCCGATGGGCCCGCCTGTCGGGTGCCTACCGGATGCGGTTGAAACGGCGGCGGCTGCTGTGGCGTGCATTGCGGGCGAGGCATCAGCTCGGGGTCTCGTCGGGGCATGGGGCAATCCCGCCTGACGGGGTGCTGGCCTTTGTCGTGCTGCGTAACGAGGCCGCGCGGCTTCCGTATTTTCTGCAGCACTACCGCGATCTTGGCGTTGCGCATTTTCTGATTGTCGACAATGGCAGCGACGATGGCAGCGCCGACCTGCTGGCGGCGCAGCCCGATGTGACCCTGTGGCAAACGACCGCCAGCTACCGCGGGTCGCGGTTCGGTCTGGATTGGCTCAACTGGCTGCTGTGGCGGCACGGGCACGGGCGCTGGTGCCTGACCGTCGATGCCGACGAGCTGCTGGTCTATGACCAGATGGACGCGCACAAGCTGCCCGCGCTCGCGGGGCAGCTTGAGAGGGGAGGCCGCGTCGGGTTCGGTACGCTGATGTTGGATATTTTCCCAAAAGGGCCCTTGGGGGCGCAGGCCTATGTGCTGGGGGATGATCCGTCGCGCATATTGAACTGGTTTGACGCCGGACCATACCGCGCTGTGCGTCAGTGGCCGCTGAACAACCTTTGGGTGCAGGGCGGGGCGCGTGAACGCATGTTTTTTGCTGACCAGCCGATGCAATCGCCGACGCTGAACAAGATACCGCTGGTGCGCTGGAACCGGCGCTATGTCTACGTCAATTCGACCCACTCTTTGCTGCCACCGGCGTTGAACGAGCTCTATGATGGGCCGGGAGGGGAGGCCCCGTCAGGGGTGTTGCTACACAGTAAGTTCCTGCCAGAGATCATACCGAAATCCCTTCAGGAAAAGGCGCGTGGGCAGCATTTTCATACGCCTGAACAGTTTGACGGGTACTATGATCAGATCGCGACCGCCCCCGATCTGTGGCACGAGGGCGCGCGGCGCTATAGCGGGCCGGCGGATCTGGAAGCCTGCTGCCTGATGCGCAGCCCTTGGGGCTAATCACTGTACCAGCTGCTAATCCATCAGTGCAGCGTGTAACTGTTTCAAATTACGTTGTTTATAAAGACGGCCCATGACATATTGTCCTCAAACCTGATGCAATAAAGGCGACGCACGGGCGGGGCGTTGTGAGCAGGGTATGGAGAACACGTGAGCCTTTGGGATTCTTACAAGATGCGCGTGCGGCGCAAGCGGAGGTTGATCCGGGCCCTGCGCAAGTCGTCCGAGCTGAAAAATGTTCAGGACAATACCCGCGCGATCCGTCCTGACGATGTCTTGCTTGTCTGCACAATGCGGAACGAAAAAATCCGGCTGCCCTACTTTCTAGAGTATTATCGCGCGCTCGGGATCAACCACTTCCTATTTGTCGATAACGGGTCCGACGACGGCAGTGCCGATTACCTGCGCGGGATGAAGGACGTGTCTGTCTGGCACACCGACGCCAGCTATCGTCGATCCGGTTTCGGTATCGACTGGATGAACTATCTTAAACGCAAATACGCGCATGGCCATTGGGTGCTGGTGGTCGATCCGGATGAATTCTTTGTCTATCCGTTCTGTGATACGCGGCCGGTTCAGGCGCTGACCGACTGGCTGGATAACTGCGAGATCCGCAGCTTTGGCGCGATGCTGCTGGATGTGTACCCCAAGGGGCGGCTGGGGGATGAACCCTATCAAGCCGGTCAAAACCCGATGGAGATCGCCTCGTGGTTCGATAGCGGCAACTACGCGATTTCGCGCAATGCGAAATACGGCAACCTCTGGATACAGGGTGGGCCGCGTGCGCGGGTGTTCTTCAAGCACAAGCCTGCCAAGGCACCTGCGCTCAACAAGGTGCCTTTGGTTAAATGGGACCGTCGCTATGCTTATGTCAGTTCGACCCATACGCTGCTGCCGCGCGGGCTGAACCGGGTTTATGACGAATGGGGCGGAGAGAAAGCCTCGGGCGTTTTGCTACATGCCAAGTTCCTGGACACCTTCGGGGCCAAGGCCGCAGAAGAGCTTGAGCGCGGACAGCATTATGCCAAATCCGTTGAATATAAGGCCTATGCCAATAGCCGGGACCAAGACCCACAGCTTTGGGGGAAGTGGTCCGAGAAATACATTAACTGGCGCCAGCTCGAGATTCTGGGCCTTATGTCCAAGGGCAACTGGGCATGAGCGTCGGACTGGTCATGCTGGTGCATACCGCCCTGGACCGCGCCGAACAGGTGGCGCGGCATTGGGCTGCGGCGGGCTGTCCGGTGGTGATCCACGTCGACAAATCGGTGCCGGTGAAAACCCATGACGATTTTGTGCAGGCGCTGGCTGATGTCCCTAATCTGGTGTTCAGCAAACGCTATCGCTGCGAATGGGGGACGTGGGGGCTGGTTGCCGCGTCTCAGACCGCGTCCGAAATGATGTTGAATGGCTTCGCAGACGTGCGCCATGTCTATCTGGCGTCCGGTTCATGCCTGCCGCTGCGTCCGGTGAAAGAGCTGATCGATTATCTTGCCGCCCGTCCGCGTACCGACTTCATCGAAAGCGCGACCACGGCAGATGTCCCCTGGACTGTTGGGGGGCTGGATGTCGAACGCTTTACCATGCGTTTCCCCTTTTCGTGGAAGCGGCACCGGTATCTTTTCGACAAGTCGGTTGCTGTTCAGCGCTTCGTCGGGCTCAAGCGGCGTATCCCTAAGGGCATCGTGCCGCATATGGGCTCGCAATGGTGGTGCCTGACCCGCCAAACCCTGTCGGCGATCCTTCAGGACCCGAAACGCGCCGGATACGACGCCTATTTCCGCCATGTCTGGATTCCGGATGAAAGCTATTTCCAGACGCTCGCGCGGCTCTATTCCACCCAGATCGAAAGCCGGTCGCTGACCCTTTCCAAGTTCGATTTTCAGGGCAAGCCACATATTTTTTACGACGATCACCTGCAGCTTTTACGGCGGTCCGATTGTTTCGTCGCACGCAAGATCTGGCCCAAGGCGGGCCGTCTTTATGACGCGTTCCTGACCGATGAGGCGGGCGCGATGAAACGGACAGAGCCGAACCCGGGCAAGATCGACCGCGTCTTTGCCAAAGCCGTTGAACGCCGCACGCGCGGGCGCGCAGGGCTGTATATGCAAAGCCGCTTTCCGAACGAAGGTTGGGAAAACGGTGTCACCGCCGCGCCCTATTCGGTCTTTCAGGGCTTCGTCGCACTGTTCGAGAATTTCGAGCCTTGGCTGGCAAAATCCACCGGCGCGCGGGTCCACGGCCATCTGTTTGCACCGGACCGCGTGCATTTTGCAGATGGGCAGAATGCGATCAATGGTGCGCTTAGCAATAGCGCCAAAATCCGCAATTATGACCCCAAGGCGTTTCTGACCAATCTGATCTGGAACACCCGTGGCGAACGTCAGTGCTTTCAGTTCAGCCCGCAGGACAATCAGGACATCTGCTGGGAGATCGCCAAAGACCCGAATGCACAGGTGTCGGTGATCACCGGCGCGTGGGCCGTGCCACTGTTTCGGTCGAATAAGGACTTTGCCGATATCCGCCGTACCGCTGCCGCGCTGCAAAAGATCGAAAGCGAGCATATGGCGATCCTGCGGTCGCATTATGCCAAGGCGCGGGTGCGTATCTGGACAATGGCGGAATTCATCGAAGCCCCGATGGAACCGTTGCAAAGCATTCTCGACGAGATCGGTCAGGTCAAAACCGGCCGTTTGTCCGAGGTGCCGAAGATGGCGGATCTGACAGGCTTTGGGCAATTCCTGCAAAACCTCAAAAACCAGGGGATGCACCCCTATCTGATGGGCGATTTTCCCGTTGAACGTGGCATGTCGGCCGCCCAGAAACCGCCGCGCAAACCCTATTTGGTGCAATAAAATATGACTTTGAAATTCAAAAGCTTCGTCGTCTTTGCCGAGATGCGCACAGGCTCCAATTTTCTGGAAAGCAACCTGAACGCCTTTGACGGGATCACCTGTCACGGGGAGGCGTTCAACCCGCATTTCATCGGCTACCCCAAAAGCGCAGAGATTTTGGGCGTGGATCAGGAAACGCGGGACGATGATCCGGCCAAGTTGCTGGCCGCGATACGTGACAAGACCAAGGGCATCGGCGGATTTCGCTATTTTCACAACCACGACCCGCGCGTGCTGGACCCGCTGCTGGAAGATGACACCTGCGCCAAGATCATTCTGACGCGGAATCCGGTAGAAAGCTATGTCAGCTGGAAGATCGCGCGCAGCACGGGACAATGGAAGCTGACTGACGTCAAGGCGCATAAAAAGGCGCAAGCGGTGTTCGACGAGGCAGAGTTCTCTGACCATCTTGAGGCGCTGCAAGAGTTCCAGTTGACGCTGTTGAACCGGCTTCAAAAGCTGGGGCAGACGGCTTTCTATGTGGCGTACGAAGACCTGCAAAGTGTCGAGGTGATGAACGGTTTGGCCCGGTATCTGGGGGTTGATCATCAGCTCGACGCACTGGACAAGAGCCTGAAAAAGCAGAACCCCGAACCGATCTCGGCCAAGGTCAGCAACTATGATGAAATGCTGGACGCGCTTGGCCGGATGGATCGTTTCGACCTGACCCGAACGCCGAATTTCGAACCCCGACGCGGGCCAGTGGTGCCGTCCTATGTTGTCGCGGCCAACGCTCCGCTGCTATATCTGCCACTGCGCAGCGGGCCCGAACCGCAGGTGCTGGATTGGTTGGCGGCGCTGGACGGTGTCGGGCGGGGCGCTTTGCAAACCAAGCTCAACCAAAAGCAATTGCGCCAGTGGAAGCGCAAGCATCCCGGTCACCGCAGCTTTACCGTGCTACGGCACCCCGTAGACCGCGCCCATGACGCTTTCTGCCGGCATATTCTGACCACGGGCAAAGGCAGCTACGCTCAGCTGCGCGAAACGCTGATCAAACGCTATAAGATGCCGCTGCCCCAGGGCGAGCCGGACAATAGCTATGACGCTAATGCACATCGCGCCGCGTTCAAGGCATTTCTGACGTTTCTCAAGGGGAACCTGAACGGGCAGACGGCGATCCGAGTGGATCAGGCGTGGTGCACCCAAGCGCAAGCGGTGCAGGGTTTCGGAGAGTTTGCCCTGCCCGACCGGATCATCCGCGAAGACGAGTTGGCAGCAGAGCTGTCAGCGCTGGCGCAAGGCGTTGGCGTTCAGCCCCCGGCCACGATGACGTCGCGCCCGGTGACCCAACCCTATGTGCTGGCCGACATCTACGACGCCGAGATCGAGAAACTTACGTCCGACGCGTATCAGCGGGACTATATGATTTTCGGATTTAACAGCTGGCGCTAGGGCCGCTTAGGCGGCCTGTGTCGCCTGTGCTTCGGTCAGGATCGCATACAACGTGGCAGGATCCGGATTGGCCCGCAGCTTGGCGCAGACAGAGGCGTTGCGCAGGGTGCGCGACACCAGCGCGAGCGCCTTGAGGTGTTCGACACCAGCACTTTCGGGGGCGAACAGCGCAAAAGCGATATCAACCGGCTGGCGGTCAACCGCGTTGAAATCAATCGGTTTGTCGAGAAGCACAAAGGCCCCCAACACTTCTTCTAGTCCTTCAAGACGCGCATGGGGCAGCGCAACCCCTTGGCCCACACCTGTTGGGCCAAGGGATTCACGCGTCATCAAGGCATCGACCACCGCAGCGGCCTTTAACCCGTAAGCATTATGCGCCAGCTCCCCGATATCGTGGAGCAGGCGTTTTTTGCTTGAGGCCGATGTGAGGACTTTGACAGCCCCCGGTTTTAGGAGTTTCGCAAAATTCATTCTGCTCGCTCTGTTCTCGGCCGCTTACGGGTCCGGTTTCTGTTACGACGGATCAATCCAGCCGATGTTGCCATCCTCGCGGCGGTAGACAACATTCACGCCTTCTTGGCCGTCTTTGCGAAAGACCACGACAGGTGTACCCGAAATTTCCATCTGCATCACAGCTTCACCGACAGACAAGGTCGCAATCTTGGTCTGCATTTCCGCAATGATCATGGGTTGGAGGGTTTCGGGTTCCTGCGCGTCTGAATCGCTTTCTGAAGCGAGGATATACGAGGACGCACCGAAAAGTTCAACCGGTTGCGCACGCTCGCGATGGTGATCCTTCAACCGACGCTTGTAGCGGCGCAGTTGCTTTTCCATCTTCGCCGCACATGAATCGAAAGATCCATAAATATCAGTAGCATGTGCTTTCGCTGACGCCGTAAGGCCAGTCGATAGGTGCACCGTCGCTTCGCAGACAAATTCGTGACCGGATTTTGAAAAGATGACATTCGCGTCCGTCGGACGTTCAGCATACTTCTGGACAGCTTCGCCCAATTCCGTTTTCACATGCGTTTGCAGGGCTTCGCCGATGTCGATTTGTTTGCCACTGATTTGGTACCGCATAAAATCTCCTTACTCTAATGATCCGGACAACACCATTGGCCGCAATGAATGCGGTAAAGGCGGGGTCAGATGCGGGTGAATGACGATGCGACCAGCGTGTGAAGCATTACCCCTTCGGGAAGGGGGGGATGCAGCACGAACATGATACGCAGTCTCGCCATGGGACCATTGAGCGCCCGAATGGGCTGCGTTGTCAAATGAATCCGGCTTAAATCTGTGCGGAAACTAGCGCAATATTTCTGTAGTTGATTAGGAAATGCGGAAGTTATCGCCAAGGTAGACGCGGCGTACGTTTTCGTTCTGTACGACCTCTTCGGGGGTGCCTGACATCAATACCGTGCCTTCGTGCAAAATGTAGGCGCGATCCACAATATCCAGCGTTTCCCGAACGTTATGGTCCGTGATCAGCACGCCGATACCGCGTTTTTTCAGGTCGGCGACTAGATGTCGGATGTCATCCACAGAAATCGGATCGACCCCGGCAAAGGGTTCATCCAGCAGTAGGTATTTGGGATCGGCGGCCAGACAGCGGGCAATTTCGACCCGGCGGCGTTCCCCGCCCGACAGCGCCAAGGCAGGCGCGCGGCGCAGGTGTTCGATGGAAAATTCCGACAGCAATGCCTCGAGCCTTTCGCGGCGCCCGCGCGCATCAGAGATCGAGATGTCCAGAATGGCCGAGATATTGTCCTGCACGCTTAGCCCGCGAAAGATGCTCATCTCTTGGGGCAGATAGCCGATACCCAGCTGTGCGCGGCGATACATCGGCAGGGTGGTGACGTTCTTGCCATCGATGGTGACGGTGCCACCTTCGGGCATCACCAGACCAGCCACCGCATAAAAGGTAGTGGTTTTACCGGATCCGTTCGGCCCGAGCAGGGCGACGACTTCGCCGCGGTTCAGCTCCATCGAGAAGTCGCGGATCACGGTTTTCTTGCGGTATGATTTACGCAGATGTTCAATGCGCAGACCGCTTGCGCCATCCGTAACCGTTAAATTGGGGGCAGACATCAGTTTTTGCTGCCCGTTTGCAGAATGGTTTTCACGCCGCCGGACATTTGCGCTGTGCCCTCGGATAATTTGACGCTCATGGTTTCAGAGCTGAGCGCGTTGCGCCCTTGGGTCAGCAACACATTGCCCGACATGACGATCGTGCCCGTGTCGATATCGTAATCCGCCCGCTCTGATTCGGCGGCGTCTTTGCCCGACACAAGGGTCACACCGCCGGTCGCTTCCAGCCGGGCGATGCCCTCGGCTTCGGCGCGATATACAACTAGAACACGTGCGGCGGACAAGCGCATCTCGCCCTGACCGATCAGCACATTTCCGGTGAAAACAGCCGTCCCATCGCCTTGATCGACAGACAGGTTATCGGCGGTCACCTCGACGGGGAGGCCCGTATCCTGACGGATCGTCCCAAAGGCCACGTTGGTCCCTTGTGCGGCGATTGGCATCGCAGAAAAAAGCAGGAAAACAGACATTAATAGGTGTTTCACGCGCGTCACTCTGATTTGGGTTTCGGTTTGTATATCAGCTTCACTCGATTTGTGAAAACCAATTGGGGCGAGGCTTGGTCGTCTGTTTGTGTGATCGACATGGCACCGGCCTCTAGGGTGCCACCCGGGGCTGTGCCATACACTGTCCCCGGCGATTGGATGTTCAGGCCGGACAGGTCAGAGGTGATTTTGTCACTTTGCAGCCGGTACCCCGTAGAGGTCGTCAGCACCACCCCGCCCAGCAGGTCGGCAACGTCTTTGGCGATGTCGAAATCGGCCAGGTCCGATTGCAGGCGAAAAGTCGATCCTTCGGGGGTCTTTATGGTCGCGCGCAGGTTTTCAGCGTGGTTCATGCCGGTCTGCCCGTCCGGACGGGTCAGCACATCAGCATAGAATGACAGCTCGTCACCGTCAGCCGTCGCACCAGTAAAGAAGGGGCCGGTGATCTGCTGGTCGCGCAGGCGGTCCTGCACATCCTTTTCAGCAAAGGGGATCGCCTGCCCGGGATCAATCGCGCGCGACAGCAGGAACAGCGTCGACAGCAGGCCAAGCGCTGCAAGCGGGAACAGCACCTTCAGCCAAGCGATCAGTCTGGTATAGCGGTCCCGTTGCATCGCGGCTTAGCCCAGACCGACGCGCAGGCAATCGTGGATATGCAGCAGACCCGCAGGGACGTTCCCTTGGGTGGGGTCCAGTACCAGCAAACAAGTGATCTTGCGCGCGTTCATGATGCCCACGGCCTTTTCCGCCAGCGCATCAGGGGCGACGGTCACAGGCGTTGGCGTCATAACCTCGCGCGCCGTTTTTTCCATCAGCCCGTCCAGATGCCGCCCCAGATCGCCGCTGGTGATGATCCCTGCCAAGGCACCGCTGGCGTCGGTGACGATCACCACACCAAAGGATTTGCTGCTCATTGCCATCAGCGCATCAGACATGGGGGCATCGGCCTGCACCAAGGGCAACGCATCGCCTGTGTGCATCAGGTCTGCAACGCGGCTGAGCCGTGCGCCCAGTTTTCCGCCGGGGTGGAATTCACGGAAATGTTCGGCGGTGAAAGAGCGGTTTTCCATCAGCGCAATCGCCACGGCATCCCCCATTGCCAGCGTCATCGTGGTCGAGGTCGACGGGACAACGCCGGTGCCGCAGGCCTCTGGCAGCTGGGGCAGTTCAAGCACCACGTCGCAATGCGCGCCAAGGCTGCTTGTCGCACGGCTGGTGATACCGATCAGCGGGATGGAAAAGCGACGCGAATAGGCGATCAGATTGGCCAGTTCAGGTGCCTCGCCCGAGTTCGAGATCGCAAGCACGACATCATCGGCGGTGATCATGCCCAAATCGCCGTGGCTCGCCTCGGCGGGATGGACGAATTGCGCGGGCGTGCCGGTGCTGGCCAGCGTCGCCGCGATCTTTTTGGCGATATGGCCGGATTTGCCGATGCCGGTGACAATCACGCGCCCGCGGGTCGCAACCAACAGGTCGATCGCCTGACGAAAACGATCATCAAGGCTGTCGGCCAGTTGCTCAAGCGCTTGGGCTTCGGTGCGAATGACGCGGCGGGCGGTATCTAGGAATGGTGTGGTCATGCGTGTGCAAAAATATCCGTTTCGGGCCAGCCGTCCAAGTCAAGCTGGGCACGGGTTGGCAAAAATTCAAAACACGCTTGCGCGAGCTCGATCCGACCTTCGCGGATCAACATCTGGTTCAGCACGTCGCGCAGTTTGTGCAGGTGCAGCACGTCGGACGCAGCATAGTCGATCTGCGCCTTGGTCAGCTTTTCAGCCCCCCAATCGCTGGATTGTTGCTGCTTGGAGATATCGACGCTCAGCAGTTCTTGGCAAAGTTTGGCAAGCCCGTGGCGGTCGGTATAGGTGCGCACAAGGCGGCTGGCGATCTTGGTGCAATAGACCGGTGCGGCCTTTGCCCCAAAGGTGTTCAGCAGCGCCGCGATGTCAAAGCGCCCATAGTGGAACAGCTTGAGCACATGGGGATCTTCGAGCAGGGCGCAAAGATTAGGCGCCTCGGTCTGGCCTTTGGCAATCTGGATCAGATGGGCGTTGCCATCGCCACCAGAGAGTTGCACGACACAAAGCCGATCGCGGTGCGGATGCAGCCCCATGGTTTCGCAATCAATCGCGACCATCGGTCCAAGCTTCAGCCCGTCGGGCAGGTCATTTTGGTAAACTGTATTTGTCATGCCTTCCCTATATCCCGCTGGTGCGCTTTGGGAAAGCATCGCTTTGTGTGCAGCTTCAGACGGTGGCGATTTCCGGCAGATCGGGGCGCGGATAGCGTGACAAAAGCTCTGCGACCATCTGATGCGCGGTTAATCCGGCCCAATCGTCGCGGATCATGGGGCGGGGCAACGCCGGATGTTTGAGAGCGAGACGACGCCAGTTATGCACAATCAAGCAGCGTAGGGTCGCGATTTGCAACGGGGTCAAAGTCTCGGCTGCGGAGAGGTCGCGCGCCACCCTGTGCAGCGCGTCTGACAGTTGCGTATAGCTTTCGGCCAGCGATGCGGGCTCTAGCTGGCGTTTCATCCAGTCAGGCGCGTCTTGCCCGGACAGGGCGGCGGCCCCTTTTGGCACAGGCAGGGACGCATTGCCGACATACAGGCGCGGTATCAGGGCAGTGAACCCCGCCTTCTCCGGTGCATCACTATCGGCATCCTCGGTCACGATCATCTGCCAGTGTTCCGGCAGCTCGGCAGGTGTCGCATAAATCCTGCCACTTGCCGCCTGACTTTGCGCGCGGCCTGCGGGCGTCAGGCTGTGGTGGCTGATCCGCCCGTGCTTTTCTGACGCGATCCATTTGTCTTTGCGCAAGCGGTGCAAGGCGACCCTAGCGGCTTCGGGGCGGACATCCATTGCCGTCATGATCGCAGACAACACCGGCCCGCCAATAATTTGACCCTCTTGTCTAGCCATGTCGCCAAAGAGGCTGATCATCAGGGACCAGACCCGCTGCCCGCCGAGGTCTTTCAGAGGTGCGATCGCAAGGTCAAAGTCGTCAATAGGCATTCATGGTCAGCAATTCATATTCGGCCACGGCGGCATCATCCTGATTGGTCAGGGTCACGTGCCAGCGTACCTCACCGTAGTCATCATTGCGAGGCGTCTTTGCCTTGACGCTTAGGCGCACCTTGATGCTATCGCCCGCCTGCACGGGTGCCATGAACCGCAGGTTGTCCAATCCGGTGTTCGCCAGCACAGGTCCGGGGTCGGGTTGCACGAACAGACCTGCGGCAAAGCTGAGCAGCAGGTACCCATGGGCAACGCGGCCGGGAAAGAACGGGTTCGCCTTGGCCGCGGCGTCGTCCATATGCGCATAGAACGTATCGCCGGTGAAATGCGCAAAGGTTTCGATGTCTTCCAGCGACACGACACGGCTGGCCGAATTGAACGTCTCGCCCAGATCAAGCGCACCAAAGTGGCGGGTGAACGGGTGGCCGCGGTCCGAAATCTCGGTCGCGCCGGGGGTCCATTGCTTGCTGATGGCGGTCAGAATGTCGGGGCTGCCCTGAATGGCGGTACGCTGCATGTAATGCATGACGCCGCGCACGCCGCCAAGCTCCTCGCCGCCGCCGGCACGTCCGGGCCCGCCGTGCACCATATGGGGCAGGGGGGCACCATGGCCCGTCGCTTCGGCCATAGAGTCGCGGTTGTTGAAATAGAGCCGCCCGTGAAACGCGCCGGCCCCCATCGCCATTTGCCGTGCAACATCGCCGTCGCGGGTGATGATCGACGCAACCAGCGACCCTTTGCCCTTGTTCAACAATGCGATGGCATGTTCGGTATCGCGGTAGGGCATGATGGTGGACACAGGGCCAAAGGCTTCGGTGTCGTGCACATGGGTGGCGGCATCGGGATCGGCGCAGTGGAACAGCATCGGCGGGACAAAGGCACCTTTCTGTGCATCCGCGCCCTCTAACGCGAAGGCATCGGGGTCGCCAAAGACACGCTCCGCCTCTGACCCGATCAGCGCGGCTTTCGTCAGCACGTCACGACGTTGCGAAAGTGAGACAAGCGCGCCCATCTTCGTGCTGTCCAGTCGCGGGTCCCCGATGGTGACTTTGGCCAAGCGATCCGTCAGGGCTGCAATCATCGCATCCACATGGGGTTGCGGGACCATGATCCGGCGGATGGCGGTGCATTTCTGCCCCGCCTTGGCCGTCACCTCGCGCTGGACCTCTTTGACGAACAGGTCAAACTCCGGCGTGCCGGGGCCCGCATCAGACCCTAACACAGAGGCATTGAGACTATCTTGCTCAGACGCGAACCGGACAGAGCGTTCGACCAGCACAGGGTTGCTGCGCAGTTTCAGGGCCGTTTCGGCTGATCCGGTAAAGCTGACCACATCCTGACAATCGAGGTGGTCCAACATATCGCCCAAGCCCCCCGTCACCAGTTGGATCGCGCCATCTGGCAGAATGCCGGACTGAATCATCAGGCGGAAACAGGCTTCGGTCACCTGACAGGTGGCGGTGGCTGGTTTGACGATAGCGGGCACACCGGCGAGCAGCGTCGGGGCGAGCTTTTCCAACATGCCCCAAACGGGGAAGTTGAAGGCGTTGATATGCACCGCGACGCCTTGCAGCGGCGTGCAGATGTGGCGCCCCATGAACTGACCGGTGCGGCCCAACTGTTCCACGGGACCGTCCAGATAGACCTGATCATCCGGCATCTCGCGACGGCCCTTGGCGGCATAAACCTGCATCGTGCCGATGCCGCCATCCACGTCGATCAGGTGGTCGGACTGCGTACCGCCCGTGTCGAACGACAGCTCGTATAGGCTCTGTTTATGGTCATTCAGGTATAGCGCGACAGCCTTGAGCATCTTGGCACGGTCATGAAACGTCAGCCTGCGCAGGGCAGGCCCACCGATGTCACGGGCGTAGCCCAGCATTGCCTGAACCTGCAGCGCGTCATTGCCTGCTTGGGCGATAACATCGCCGGTAATCGCGCTTGCGATGTGGCGTGCACCGGCACCGGGGTTGATCCATTGTCCGGCGGCAAAGCTTTGAATATCGCGCATGTCAGGCCCCTTAGTGATGGTCGTAGTCAATGAAAAGCGTGTCGCTCAGCGGATAGCTTTGGCAGCTCAGGCGGTAACCGCGTTCGACCTCGTAATCTTCCAGCGCGTGGTTCGACAGCATCTCGACCTCGCCTTCGGTCACCTTGCACATGCAGGTCGAACAGACCCCTGCTTTGCAGGCAAAGGGCGCATCAAGGTTGTTTTCCAGCGCCGCGTCGAGCACAGACTGACCCTTGGCCATGGTAAAGCTGTGCTGCGCGCCGTCGATTTTTACGGTGACTTGCGTTTCGGCCTGACCTTCGCTGCGCTTGGCCATTTCCTGTTTCGCCAGACGACCTTGCTGGCTTTCGCTGAAGAGCTCGAATTTAATTTGATCAGGCTCTAACCCGTGGGTTTTTAGTGCGTCAGCAATAGCAAGCATCATCGGTTCAGGGCCGCAGATAAAGGCCATATCCATGTCAGACACGTCGATCCATGTCTTGAACAGCTCGGCGCATTTGTTTCGGTCCACACGGCCGGTGAACAGATCGATATCCTGCCCGCTTTCCAACATGTGGATGACGCTCAACCGACCCATATACCGATTCTTGAGGTCCTCCAGCTCTTCGCGGAACATGATCGTGTTCACGGCGCGGTTGGCATAGACCAGCGTAAAGGTTGATTTGGGCTCGCGTTTCAGAACGGTCTTGAGGATCGACAGCACCGGCGTGATCCCCGACCCGCCGGCAAATCCAAGGTAATTCTTCGCGTGATCAGGCTCTAATACGGCGGAAAACGTGCCTTGAGGGGGCATTGCGTGCAGCGTATCCCCGACCTGTAACATCTCGTTCGCAAAGCTAGAGAACGCGCCGCCATCCACCCGCTTGATCCCGACTTGCAACACACCGTCGTCCAGACCCGCGCAGATGGAATAGTTGCGGCGCAGTTCGGTACCGCCGAAATCCTGTCTGAATGTCAGATACTGCCCCTGCTTGAAGGCGAAAGCCGTTGGGTCTTCGGGTTGCAGGGTCAACACGACGGCGTCGCGGATCGTGCGGTGAATATCAGTCACTAATAAGGGGAGAAAATGGCTCATGGGTCAGATACACTTAAAATAATCGAAGGGTTCCAGACAGTCGGTGCAGCGCCATTGCGCCTTGCAGGGGGTCGATCCGAACTGGCTGATCTTTTCCAGATGCGTCGACTGGCAGCGGGGGCAGCGTTCGGGGCCACCTGCGGGTTGGGGCGGGGCGATGCCGTAACCTTCGAGCTTGGCGCGGCCCGCGTCGGTCATCCAGTCCGAGGTCCAGGCAGGCGAGAGTTGCCGCTTTAGGGTCAGTTTTTCGATCCCGTGCCCGCGCAATGCCGTTTCGATATCAAGGTTGATGATCGTCGTCGCAGGGCAGCCGGAATAGGTTGGTGTCACCGTCACCTCAAGTGTGTCACCGGACCATTGCACATCGCGGATGATCCCCAGATCAGTGAGGGAGATCGCCGGGATCTCGGGGTCGGGCACAGCGTCCAGCCAGCCCCAAACTGTCTCTAACGCGGGCTTTTCGACTACCATGTCGCATCCGGGTAGGCGCGTTGAAGCCATTGCATTTGCGTCAGCATATGCCCCAGATGTTCCGAATGGCGTTTGCCTGATTTGCCGCCGCGATGGCCGAAATCATCTTGGGGTTTTGTCAGTGTGGCTGCGGTGAAGACATCATTCACCAACGTATCATAGGCGGGGCGTAGGGACGCGGGATCGGGCGCGATGCCTGCAGCGACCATGGCATCATCGACGGCGTCGCCCATGAACATTTCCCCGACATAGGGCCACAACAGGTCCACCGCATTTTGCATTCTGCGGTGGCTTTCTTCGGTCCCGTCACCAAGGCCGATCACAGTGTCCGTCGCACGCTCCAGATGATAGGTCACCTCTTTGCTCGACTTTTCCGCGATGGCGGCGATCTGCGTATTATTGCTGCCCATCAGCGCGGTCAGCTGTGACAAATGCCATGCGTCAAACAGGAACTGGCGCATGAGGGTCTGACCGAAATCACCGTTGGGTTGTTCGACCAGCAGCAGGTTGCGGAAATCCCAAACGTCACGATGAAAGGCAAGCCGGTCGGCATCGCGGCCCGCGTCTTCTACCTCGCCCGCGAGATCCAGCCACAGCATCGTCTGCCCGATGAGATCCAGCGCGGTATTCGCCAGCGCGATGTCTTCTTCCAGCACGGGGGCGTGCCCGCACCATTCCGAAACGCGGTGCCCGAGAACGAGGGTATTGTCCCCCATCCGGCACAGAAACTCGAACAAATCGCCTTTGTTAGGGTCTGTTTGGGATGTGCTCACATCGCCCCCACTTCGTCTGGAATGTCAAAGAAGGTGGGGTGGCGATAGACTTTGTCGTTGGCCGGCTCATACAGCGAGCCTTTTTCCTCGGGCGAGGAGGCGGCGATATGGGTCGCTTCGACGACCCAGATGCTCACGCCTTCGTTGCGACGGGTGTAAACATCACGGGCGTTCTTGATCGCCATTTCGGCATCTGCCGCGTGCAGAGAGCCAACATGCCGATGGCTAAGCCCGTGCTGTCCGCGAATGAAAATCTCGAACAGGGGCCATTCATGTGTTGTGCTGCTCATCTTGCCTACTCCGCTGCCAGTTTCGCGGCGCGTTTCTTCGCCGCATATGCCATCAGGCCGTCGCGTACCCATGCGCCGTCGTCCCACGCTTTGTTGCGCGCAGCGAGCCGTTCGGTATTGCAGGGACCATTGCCCTTGAGCACGTCAAAGAATTCGTCCCAATCGGGCTGGGTAAAGTCATAATGCCCGCGTTCCTCGTTCCACTTCAGCTCGGGGTCGGGGACGGTCAGGCCCAGATATTCGGCCTGCGGCACACATTCATCGACGAACTTCTGACGCAGCTCGTCGTTGGAGTTCATCTTGATCTTCCACGCCATCGATTGCGCCGAATGGACGGAATTTTCGTCCGACGGGCCGAACATCATCAACGCAGGTCCCCAGAACCTATTTAACGCGTCCTGCGCCATCTTGCGCTGCGCGTCTGTGCCCTTCGCCATCTTCATCATGATGTCGTAGCCTTGGCGCTGGTGAAAGGATTCCTCCTTGCAGATACGCACCATCGCGCGGGCGTAGGGGCCGTAGGATGTGCGCTGCAGCGGGACCTGATTCATGATCGCGGCACCATCCACGAGCCAGCCTACGGCGCCCATATCGGCCCATGTTAGGGTCGGATAATTGAATATAGAGCTGTATTTCATCTTGCCCGACAGCAAGTCGCGGGTCAGCTGGTCGCGGCTGACCCCCAGTGTTTCAGCGGCACAGTAAAGATACAGGCCGTGGCCTGCCTCGTCTTGTACCTTTGCCAGCAGGATCGCTTTGCGTTCCAGCGTCGGGGCGCGGGTGATCCAGTTGCCCTCTGGCAACTGGCCCACGATTTCCGAATGCGCGTGCTGGCCGATTTGCCGGATCAGGTTCTTGCGATACCCGTCCGGCATCCAGTCTTTCGGCTCGATCTTGCCGCCCGCATTTATCCGTTCCTGAAAGGCGCGTTCCTGCGGATCCATCTCTTCGAGAGATTTGACACCTTGGCCGGTGGATTTGATCATCTGTGCATACATTGTTCAGATCCTTTCAGGGGGATAATTGCGTTAAGCGCGTTCGAGAATGATAGCGACGCCTTGGCCGACGCCGACACACATGGTGCACAGCGCATAGCGGCCGCCTGTGCGTTTCAATTGCAGGGCTGCGGTCATGACCAGACGCGCACCGGACATCCCCAGCGGGTGACCGATGGCAATCGCGCCGCCGTTGGCGTTCACATGGGGGGCGTCATCGGCCACACCCAAAGCTCGCAATGTGGCGATCCCTTGCGAAGCGAATGCTTCGTTCAGTTCAATCACATCCATCTGGTCGATGGTCAGACCTGCGCGGGCCAGAACTTTCTGGCTGGCGGGGACAGGGCCGATCCCCATGACGCGCGGTTCAACACCGGCGGCAGAGATACCAACAACACGCGCAATCGGGGTCAGCCCGTGCTGCGACGCTGCCGCCCCGGACGCCATCAGCATTGCCGCCGCGCCATCGTTCACGCCAGAGGCATTGCCCGCAGTGACGGTCAGGTCGGGGCCATTGATCGGGCGCAGTTTGGTCAGCGCTTCGATCGTGGTGCCGGGCCGCGGGTGTTCGTCGCGGTCAAATACAATCGGGTCGCCCTTGCGCTGCGGGATCGAGACAGGGGTGATTTCATCGGCAAACACGCCCGCCTTGTCCGCGGCTTCCCAACGGTCCTGGCTGCGCTTGGCAAAAGCGTCCTGGTCGGCGCGGCTGATGTCATAGTCTGTGGCGACATTATCGCCGGTTTCGGGCATGGATTCGACGCCGTATTGCGCCTTCATCTTGGGGTTTACAAAGCGCCAGCCGATGGTGGTGTCATAGACGGCGTTGTTGCGCGAGAATGCGGTTTCCGCCTTGGGCATCACAAAAGGCGCACGGGTCATGCTTTCGACACCGCCGGCAATCGCCAGATCCATGTCGCCTGCCTTGATCGCGCGGGCAGCAGCACCGACGGCATCCATACCGGAGGCACAAAGGCGGTTGATCGTTGCACCGGGCACATCGACCGGCAAGCCCGCCAGCAGTGCTGCCATACGTGCCACGTTACGGTTGTCTTCGCCGGCCTGATTGGCGCAGCCAAAGATCACGTCATCAATTTTGGACCAATCCAGATCAGGATTGCGGGCCATCAATGCAGCAATGGGTGCCGCTGCAAGATCATCGGCACGCACCGATGACAATGCGCCGCCAAAGCGGCCGATGGGTGTGCGCTGTGCGTCACAAATAAAAGCGTCCATAAAAGTCTCCCTTGGTTGATGAGCCTAGGGATAGTCGCGATTCGACGCAACTTAAATGTTACCTGACATTTTTCAGTCTCGATATTTTGTAACATGAGGCTGGGGTGTGAGCCGCGCTGCGGCACGGACGGCTTCTTGTTCAACCTTCCCCCGCGGGAGCCCTGAAACAGGGGTGGAAACCTCGGTGAAACAATGCGCAGATGCGCCCCAGATTGAATTGACGCGAACGGACCTACCCCATGCATAGTGTGACCCTGTTAACCTCTCCTCAACGCCCGCAGCTTGAGGCGTCTTTGGTCGATGCTGTTCGAAATGCATGGGGGGGCGGGGATGCCGTTTGGCTGGCTCCGGACGAGGCCGCGCGCTTTGACATGAAGCGGATGCCTGGCAATCGTTGGGATGTCTGGGCCGAATGTCAGGGGATGGGCGTCGATCTGGTGATCACCCCGTCCGAAGGGGCGCGCAAGAAGATGCTGCTGGCTGATATGGACAGCACCATGATCCAGCAAGAATGCATCGACGAATTGGCCGATGAGGCTGGTGTGGGCGACCGCGTAAAAGAGATCACCACACGCGCCATGAACGGCGAGCTGGATTTCGAAGAGGCGCTGCGCGAACGCGTCGGCCTGCTAAAGGGGCTAGATGAAGCGGTTATCACGCGCGTTTTGGCAGAGCGGATCACCCATATGCCCGGCGGACAGACCTTGATCGCGACGATGAAAGCGAACGGTGCCTACGCGGCGCTCGTCTCGGGCGGGTTCACGGCGTTTACCGTTGCCGTCGCAAAGGCGCTTGGGTTCGACGAGAACCGCGCGAATACATTGCTGGCCTCAGACGGGGTGTTGACCGGCGATGTGGGGGTGCCGATCCTTGGGAGACAAGCCAAAGTCGATGCGCTGGAAGAGATCACCGCGCGGCTGGGTTTGACCGAGGCCGATGTGATCGCCGTGGGCGACGGGGCTAATGATCTGGGGATGCTGGCCCGCGCCGGCATGGGGGTGGCGTTGCACGCCAAGCCCGCAGTCGCTGCTGAATGCGATGTCCGGATCAACTTTGGCGACCTGACGGCGCTGCTCTATGTGCAGGGATACACCAAGGACGAATTCGTCAGCTAATTCCGAGAGGTGCATGGGGCGCTGCCCCATACCCCGGGATTTTGCACCATTTGGAAGCGGCTTTAGGCAAAACCTGCTGCGGGCTTGAGCATGCCGGTGATGATGCCGCGACGGTTTTCAATCGGGGCGTTGCGGTATTTCAGAGCCTCGGGGTGGTTCGGGTCAAGCGCGCCCAGTTTGATCAGGATTGATGTAATCGCACATTCTGCGGCGCGTTTGGTGCCGCAGGCGGCTTTGAGTGCCACGCCGATTTTCTGATCCGGCAGGATCGCGATAAAAAACCCTTCGGCACCGGTCTTGAGCGCGACTTTGCCGTTCGTCGCACGCATCAGGTTGGTGCAGGCGCGGGTTTCGCCGGCGACAAGGTCGGGATGCAAACGCATGGCTTGATGCAGGCGCGCCTCGGCCGAACCATCAGGCGCGGCGGCGAAATGGGCCATCGCACGGGCCATGCCATGTAGGGTCGTCGCAAAATTCGGGACAGAGCAGCCGTCGATGCCAAAACCCGGAGAGGTGGTGCCGGTCACCCGTTCAAATGCCTCAAGGCAGGCGCGCTGCACGGGGTGGTCCGGCTTTTCGTAGTCCGCACCGCCGCCCGTATGGGCGTTGACCGACAGGAAGCCCGCGTGTTTGCCAGAGCATTCGTGGTGAATTTGGTACGGCTGCTGGTCTGCGCAGGCCAGTGCATTGCGCGCGGCCACGTCGCCCGGTTCGGCTGCTCCGCAGCGAAAGGCGCTGTCGTTCAGTCCTAAAGTATCAAGCCAGTCAGAGATGATTCCCACATGCAAATCCGCTGCCTGATGCGATGCGCACGCAAGGGCCAGATGTTGCGAGCCAAGGCCATAGGCATCAGCAGCGCCAGACTGGACCAGAGGCAGCGCCTGAATCATTTTGGCAGAGGACCGAGGCAGGATCACCGTGTCGGGATCCCCCCAAGCGTGCAGGATCTGACCGCTGCTGTCACAGACCACCGCATGACCCGAATGCACGCTTTCCAGAAACGGACCACGCCAGATTTCGGCAAAGGGGGCTGCTTGGGCCATGATTTGTCCTTTTCGTTGGCGAATTCCTGCCAATCAGGGTTTCGTGTGTCGCCTGTTTGACGTTATTATGCTTGTTGACGAAAGAAATACAGTTCCTTTGACAAGAGCGCCTCCCGAAGGGCTGCCATTGGGGGATTGTAGTGATGTTGAGGTTATTGGCGGCTGGAGGCCCAGGTAGATGATGAACTTTAGGACGATTGGTTTAGCGGCGGCGCTGGCGGGGCTGAGCGCAGGCAGCGTGTTCGCGCAAGCGCAAAGCACGAACCGCGTAGCGGCAGAGACGGACTGGAGCGTATTCGTCGAAGACAACCCGACCGAATGTTGGGGCGTGTCCACACCGAAAGAATCCGTGAACTCGCGGGATGGCCGCGTTGTATCTGTAAGCCGGGGCCAGACGTTGTTGATGGTCTTCTACCGTCCAAGCGCGGGTGCCAAGGGGCAGGTGGCCTTTACCGGCGGCTATCCCTTTGCTTCTGGGTCGACCGTCAACATGAACATCGGCGGCACTACGTTTGAACTGTTCACCGAGGGCGAGTGGGCCTGGCCTGCAACCACCGAGGATGACAACAAGATCATCGCCGCCATGAAGCGCGGTTCTGATGCCAAGCTGACGGGCCGTTCGGGCCGTGGCACCCAGACCGAAGACTCGTTCTCGTTGTTGGGGTTCACAGCCGCGGTTGACGACGCTGCCAAACGCTGCGGCGGCTAAGGTTTTTCGCCTGATCTGATTGCAAAGCCCTGCCCTTGGCGGGGCTTTTTTCGGTACGACACGGCCCACAAACGGGCCCTGACGGTCCCAGCCATGCACTGAGGCTGCGTCAGCAATGCGGCGTTTCCTTTTGATTTAGGGAAAAATCCCTATATAGAGCGCTCAAACCCCTGCACACCGGAGAATCCCCATGTCTGCGACCGCGCCGATCACTCAAGATGTCATGACCATTCCGCGTAAGCAGGCGGAGGGGCCGATGAACCTTGTCGGGCTGACCCGTGACGCCATGCGCGCTGCGTTGATTGCCGAAGGTACGCCTGAAAAGCAGGCGAAGATGCGCGTCGGGCAGATCTGGCAGTGGATCTATCAATGGGGCACCCGTGACTTTGCCGACATGACCAACCTGTCGAAAGCGTTCCGCGCCGAGCTGGCCGAGAAGTTTGTGATAGAAGTGCCGGAGGTCGTGACCAAGCAGGTGTCAGAGGATGGCACCCGCAAATATCTGGTGCGCATCGCGGGCGGTCATGAGGTCGAGGTGGTGTATATCCCTGAAGAAGGCCGCGGCACGCTTTGTGTCAGCTCGCAGGTTGGGTGTACGCTGACGTGTTCCTTCTGCCACACAGGTACGCAAAAACTCGTGCGCAACCTGACTGCGGCCGAGATCATCGGGCAGGTGATGGTGGCGCGGGATGATTTGGGCGAATGGCCAGTGCCCGGGACCATCTCCGAGGCACCACGGCTGTTGTCCAACATCGTCCTAATGGGCATGGGCGAGCCGCTGTATAACTTTGAAAACGTGCGCGACGCGATGAAGATCGCAATGGACCCCGAGGGCATCCAGCTGTCACGCCGCCGGATTACGCTATCGACCTCGGGTGTGGTGCCAGAGATCGCCCGCACAGCCGAAGAAATCGGCTGTCAGCTGGCCGTGTCGTTCCACGCGACCACGGATGAGGTGCGCAACAAGCTGGTGCCGATCAACAAGCGCTGGAACATCGCAGAGCTGATAGAAGCGCTGCGGGCCTATCCTAGGGTCAGCAATTCTGAACGGATCACGTTTGAATATGTGATGCTCGACGGGGTGAACGATTCAGACGCCGACGCGTACCGCCTCGTAGAGCTGATCCGTGGCATTCCGGCCAAGATCAACCTGATCCCGTTCAACGAATGGCCCGGCGCACCGTACAAACGGTCGTCGAACAACCGTATCCGCGCGTTCTCCGAGATTGTGTATCAGGCCGGCTATGCCTCGCCCGTGCGCAAACCGCGCGGCGAAGACATCATGGCCGCGTGTGGTCAGTTGAAATCTGCGACCGAACGCGAACGCAAATCGCGCAAGCAGATCGAGGCTGACGCGGGGATGTAACCCATTAGTTTCAAGTGAAAAGCATGATGCAGCCGCCCCGATTTGGGGCGGCTGTTTGCATTTGTAGCGGTCGATTGTGGCGCGCTCACCGTGAAATGACCTTGGGTCCGCCGCATTTAAGCAGAAATTAAGTCATCATCGCCCAGAATATTGTTTCCATCGACAACACAATCAGGAGCGATACTGCGATGACTATCATTATTAAAAACGACGCCTTTATCACTGCCGATGTACTGGCACTTGTAACCCGCGAACGCGAAAGCGCCTTGTCCTACCGCGAATGGAAACATCGTCTGGCCGGCTATGGCTATGGGGTACGTGACACGGACCACGGTTCCGTTCTGGAAACGCTGCCGCATCACGTAGAGGTCTGTGTGCTTCCGGCTGATCTGTGCGTGTGATCTGACAAAAGGGTCTTTCAGCGTCCGGGGACTTCCTCTCGGGCGGGGGCAGTATCCCAATTTTCGATCAGCTTCATCGCCTCGTCGGCGGATTCTACAAATTGGAACAGGTCCAGATCCTGATCCGAGATCGTGCCCGCGTCGGCCAGCGCATCCCAGTTGATGATCTTTTCCCAGAACGCACGACCGAACAGCAGGAAGGGTATCCGCGACATGCGGCCCGTCTGGATCAGGGTTAGCGTCTCGAACATCTCGTCCAGGGTGCCGAAACCGCCCGGGAATACGCAGATCGCACGTGCACGCATCAGGAAATGCATCTTTCGGATCGCGAAGTAGTGAAAGTTAAAGCACAGCTCGGGTGTGACGTATTCATTCGGCGCCTGTTCAAACGGGAGCACGATATTCAGCCCGATGGATTGCCCGCCTGCGTCGACGGCGCCGCGGTTGCCTGCCTCCATCACGCCTGGGCCACCGCCTGTGACGATGACGTTATCCTGGCCGTCGCTCTCCATCGATTTCAGCGTCATCAGCCGCGCGAATTCGCGGGCTTCATCATAGAAATGCGACAGATCGGCCAGCGTCTTGGTGCGGGCCTTGTCCTTGTGGGCGGGCGCGGGGATACGCGCGCCGCCGAACAGCACGATGGTGGATTTGACGCCATGCGCATCCAACGCCATCTCGGGCTTCAGCAGTTCAAGTTGCAGCCGGACGGGGCGCAATTCCTGACGACACATAAAATCATCATCGGTAAAGGCCAGCCGGTAGGCAGGGGCCCGCGTCTGCGGCGTGTCGGGAACATCCTGTGCCGTGGCGCGGTCGTCGCCGGCCTGCCGCAAGGGGTGGCGTTTTGAATCGGTCATCATACTCTCCGGTCTATGCGGGCGGTTCGCGCCCTTTATCGCAACATGCCCGCCTTTGGCGCAAATGACCACGCCATCCGACGTCATTGCACGACGGGCCTGACGACTGTATAGCCAGTCGCAACATTTGACCCTCATTCGCCGGAGCTACACCCATGTCGAACGCCCAACTTGAAACCGCCATCGAAGCCGCTTGGGATGCCCGTGACACGATCACATCCGCCACCACAGGCGAAACACGCGACGCGATCGAAGACACGCTGGCCGCGCTTGACAGTGGCAAGCTACGCGTCGCCGAAAAAATGGAAAATGGCGATTGGCATGTGAACCAATGGGCCAAAAAGGCGGTTCTGCTGGGCTTCCGTATCAAGGATATGGAACAGCACGACGGCGGCCCGCAGGGCAGCGGCTGGTGGGACAAGGTCGATAGCAAGTTCAAAGGCTGGAATGACGCCGACTGGAAAGAAGCAGGCTTTCGCGCTGTGCCAAACTGCGTCGTGCGCAAGTCGGCCTTTATCGCGCCGGGCGTGGTCCTGATGCCGTCGTTCGTGAACATCGGTGCCTATGTCGACAGCGGCACAATGGTCGACACATGGGCGACCGTCGGGTCCTGCGCGCAGATCGGCAAGAACGTTCACCTGTCGGGCGGCGTTGGCATTGGTGGCGTGCTTGAACCCATGCAGGCCGGGCCAACGATCATCGAAGACAACTGCTTTATCGGGGCGCGCTCCGAAGTTGTCGAAGGCTGCATCGTGCGCGAAGGCTCTGTTCTGGGGATGGGCGTTTATATCGGGCAGTCGACCAAAATTCTGGACCGCGAAACAGGCGAAGTCTTTTATGGCGAAGTCCCCGCAGGGTCGGTCGTTGTGGCAGGGTCCATGCCGTCAAAGAACGGTGTGCACCTCTATTGCGCCGTCATCGTAAAGCGCGTGGACGAGAAAACACGCTCGAAAACCTCGATCAACGAGCTTTTGCGCGACTAAGGGAACCTTTTCACAGATCTGTGAGTTCACTCTCTGAAACAAGATTTATGGAGAATTTGAAATGACAGGTTTGGGTTGGTTTGCAGCAATTATCGTCGGTGGTCTGGCCGGGTGGATCGCGGAAAAAATCATGAAGTCCGATATGGGGCTGATCATGAACATTATTCTGGGGATCATTGGCGCGCTTGTCGCCAACTTCCTGCTGGTTGCCATCGTCGGCGCGACCTTGGGCGGCTGGATCGGTCAACTGGTTGTCGGGATCATCGGGGCCTGCCTGCTGATCTGGGTAACACGTTTGGTACGCGGACGTAGCTGACCCTTTTCAGGCGACGCAGAACAAGGTAGGGCTGCCGCATCTTAATGCGGTGGCCCTTTTTATGTCTGACCAGAAGAAACCCAAAAAACCGTCGCGCCAGCAGGTTTATACCTTGTTGGTCGAAATCGGGCGCAAGGACGGTGACGGCTTGCCGGATAAGGCGACCGGTGCCGCGCTGATGTGCTTTGCGTCTGGTATCGACGAGGCAGAAGCGGTGCGCGAAACGGTTGCCATTCTCAAACAGGCAGACACGAACCCACTGGACGTGACCGGATACGGCACCCTTGCCGAGCGCGAAGAAGAAGGCCACGAAATCGACGAGGATGAACGCGCGTTGATGGCGCGGGCACTGGATGAAAACTCGGTCATCATTGCGCAAATGACGCCGTTTTTCGACTAGGGCGTACCTTCGCCCCCTTGGCTTCCTTGTGTTTTCCTCACAAATGTAGGGCAACACCGCGAAACACGCCAAGGGAGCTCTGACATGACCAGCATCGATCCCGTAGACCTAACCGCCAAACTGGTGCGTTGCCCGTCGGTCACCCCCGCAGATGGGGGGGCACAACAGGTGTTGTACGATCTGTTGACCGATGCGGGGTTTGACTGTGCGTGGGCCGACCGTGGCGGGATCAAGAACCTTTTTGCGCGTTGGGGCAAGCAGGGAAACACCCGTAGCTTTGGCTTTAACGGTCACACCGATGTCGTGCCCATCGGGAACGAGGCCGACTGGACGATGCCGCCCTTTGGCGCAGAGATCAAAGACGGCATTATGTACGGGCGCGGCACCACCGATATGAAATCCGGTGTGGCCGCCTTTACCGCCGCGGCCATCGACTTTGTCCGTGATACACCGCCCGACGGATCGATTGTGCTGGCGATCACCGGAGACGAGGAAGCCGAAGGCATCGACGGCACCCGCGCATTGCTGGATTACATGAAAGACGCGGGCGAGCGGATGGACGTTTGTCTGGTGGGCGAGCCGACGTGCCCCAACTCTATGGGCGAGATGATTAAAATTGGGCGGCGGGGGTCCCTGAACGCGCATTTCCGCGTGATCGGCAAACAAGGCCACGCGGCCTATCCCCACCGCGCCAACAATCCGATGCCCGCGATGATGCGGCTGATGGACCAGCTTGCCTCGCATACCCTTGACGACGGGACTGACCATTTCGATCCGTCTACGCTGGCGATTGTGACGGTCGATACCGGCAACCCCGCGACCAATGTGATCCCCGCTGAAACCCGCGCGACGGTGAACATCCGCTTTAACGACATGCATTCGGGCGGCAGTCTGACCACATGGCTGGAAGAGCATGCCGCCGCGATCCGCGACAGCTTTTGCGTGCAGATCGAACTGAAGGTCAAGATATCGGGCGAAAGCTTTATCACGCCCCCCGGTGATCTGTCCGATCTGGTCTCCAAGGCGGTGCAGGCAGAGACGGGGGTGACGCCTGAACTGTCTACCTCTGGCGGGACATCGGATGCGCGGTTCATGAAGCACCACTGCCCAGTGGTCGAATTCGGTCTGGTCGGGCAATCCATGCATGAGGTCGACGAGAACGTTGAGGTGGCGCAGATTCACCAGTTGAAATCAATCTATACCCGCATCCTGAAGGACTATTTCGCATGACCGCCCATATCGCTGTGACCGAAGACCTTGCCAGCTGCCACCTGCTGCGCCGCATCGTCTTTATCGAAGAACAGAACGTAACAGAAGCGGAAGAGCTGGACGACCGCGACGGCGATGCTACCCATTTCCTCGCGACCGAAGAAGAGCTCCCCATCGGGTCGGCGCGGATGCATATCAAAGGCGACACAGCCAAGATCGGGCGGGTGTGTGTGATCAAATCCCACCGCGGTACCGGGCTTGGCGCGGCGCTGATCCGTGCGGCCGTCGAAGAGGCGCGCAAGGATCCGGCGGTGAGGTTCGCGAAGCTCGGCGCGCAGCTGCATGCGTTGGGGTTCTACGAGAAACTCGGGTTTGTGGCGCAGGGACCGGTGTTTGACGACGCAGGCATTGACCACCGCGAGATGGTCCTTTCCTTTTGAACCGCACATTGGTCATCATGGTGAAGGAGCCGCTGCCGGGGCGGGTCAAGACGCGGCTTGGCCGTGATCTGGGCATGACCGCCGCTGCGTGGTGGTTCCGGCATCAGACCCGCGCATTGATCCGCCGTGTGCAAGACCCGCGCTGGCAGGTGGTGCTGGCTGTCGCACCGGATCGGGCAGGGCTGTCCAGCCGCGTCTGGCCCGCGCATCTGCCCCGCTGGCCGCAAGGGCGCGGTGATCTGGGCGACCGCATGGGCCGCATGCTGCGCGGTGCGCCTGCGGGGCCGGTTTGCGTCATCGGTGCCGATATTCCGGGCGTGACCTCTGCACGGGTGGCAGAGGCGTTTCGCGCGCTCGGGTCGCATGATGCGGTGTTCGGGCCCGCACCGGACGGGGGCTATTGGCTGATCGGCCTGAAACGCGCCCGCCCCGTTCCGCCGCGCCTGTTTGAAAACGTCCGCTGGTCGACGGAACATGCGCTGGCCGATACTGTCGCCACGCTGCCCGATCACCGCATTGCAAAGGTCGCGACATTGAGGGACGTGGATGCAATCGACGATTTGCCCATGACGAAGCGGGGTGCGCGTGCTACCTCGTGAAGCATGAGCAAAATACCTTCAAAGCCCGAGATCCTTGAATGGATCGCCGAAAACCCCACTCTGGCCGCCAAGCGTGATATCGCTAAGGCGTTCGGCATCAAGGGAGCGGCCCGGATTGACCTGAAACGCGTGCTGAAAGAGCTGGAGGCCGAAGGCCATCTGGAAAAGCGCAAGCGCAGTTATCAAGATCCCGACCGGTTGCCGCCAGTGTCCGTGTTGCAGATTACCGGCCCCGATAAGGACGGCGACCTGTTTGCCAAACCGATGGAATGGCAGGGCGAAGGCGTAGAGCCGATCGTGCTCGTAATACCGCGGGCCTCCGACCCTGCCTTGGGCGCAGGGGACCGCATCCTCGCGCGTCTGACCTTGGTTCAGGGCGAGGATTTTCACTATGAGGCGCGGCTGATCCGTCGCATCGGCGCGAACCCGCAACGGGTGCTGGGTATTTTCCGCAAGACAACCGAAGGCGGGCGCATTGTGCCCATCGATAAAGGGTCGGACAAGGAATGGTGGGTGCCCGGTGACGCAACCCACGGTGCCAAAGACGGCGAGCTGATCGAGGCCGAACAATCGGGGCCAAAGGCCCGCATGGGGTCCCCGCGGGCACGTATCGTTGAACGCCTTGGCGATCCGTCCGCCCCCAAGGCCGTGTCCCTGATCGCGATCCACCAGCACGGTATTCCCGACGACTTCCCTGATGATGTGATGGCGCAAGCCGATGCGGCGAAACCCGAGGGCCTGAAAGGGCGCGAGGATCTGCGTGATCTGCCGTTGATCACCATCGACCCCTCTGACGCGCGCGACCATGATGACGCGTGCTATGCCCATGCTGACGAAGACCCCAAGAACGAGGGTGGCCATGTCGTCTGGGTCGCGATCGCGGATGTCGCCGCCTATGTCACCCCCGGCTCTGCGCTGGACCGCGAAGCGCGCAAACGGGGCAATTCGACTTACTTCCCCGACCGCGTTGTCCCGATGCTGCCTGATCGTCTGTCGGGCGACCTGTGTTCGCTGCACGAAGGCGTGCCGCGTGCCTGTATCGCGGTGCGTATGGTGTTGGATGCCGAGGGCAACAAGATCGGCCATACGTTCCATCGCGGGCTGATGCGGTCGCCTGCTTCGTTGCACTACGAAGAGGTGCAAGATGCGATAGACGGCAATCCGAATGACCGCACGGGCCCTTTGCTAGAGTCTGTTCTAAAGCCTATTTATGCCGCTTACGCCGCCCTGAAAGCTGCACGTGCCGAACGCCAGCCGCTGGACCTTAACCTGCCTGAGCGGCGGATCGAACTGGACGCGGACGGGACCGTAAAGTCGGTGAACTTTAAGGACCGTCTAGACGCGCACCGCCTGATCGAAGAGTTCATGGTGTTGGCCAATGTCGCGGCCGCCGAGACGCTGCTGGCGAAGAAAACGCCGCTGCTCTACCGCATTCACGAAGAACCCTCGCCTGCCAAGCTGGATGCCCTGCGCGAGACGGCGCAGGCGGCGGGCTATACGTTGGCCAAGGGGCAGGTGCTGCACACGCGCCATTTGAACAAACTGCTGAATGACGCGGCGGGTACCGATGATGCCGAGCTCATCAACCTGTCGACGTTGCGGTCGATGACGCAGGCCTATTACGGGCCTGCGCACATCGGGCACTTTGGTCTGGCGCTGCGGTCCTATGCGCATTTCACGTCTCCGATACGGCGCTATGCGGATCTGATCGTGCACCGCGCGCTGATCACTGCACACGGTTGGGGCAACGACGGGCTGAGCCAGCTTGATATCGAGGATATCGAACAGACCGGCGCACATATCTCGGACACCGAACGCCGGTCTATGGTGGCAGAGCGGGACACCACCGACCGTTATCTGGCGTCTTATCTGTCTGAACGTGTCGGCAATGAATTCTCGGGCCGGATCAGCGGCATCGCGCGGTTCGGAGCCTTTGTGAAGCTGGACGAAACCGGTGCCGACGGGCTGCTGCCCATGCGGTCCCTAGGGCGCGAGTATTTCCATTTCGATCAGGATGCAGGCACCCTGATGGGGTCGGACACAGGCATGATGATCTCTGTCGGGCAACGGGTCACTGTGCGCCTGTCCGAGGCCGTGCCGGTCACAGGTGGCATTGCGCTGGAGCTGCTGACGATCGAAGGTGACGCGATTTCACAGGGCGGCAAAGGCGGCAAGCGCGGGCGCGGTGGCTCTGCTGGGCGCACCAATCCAAAGCGCAAAGCGGTCAAGGCCAAGCGCAAGTCCGACAAGGTCAAACTCAAGGTCAAACGCACCCGGCAATAACACGCACAGCGGGCATATCATTCTTTCTGGCCCCTGCATTTGCCGCTACGCTTTGGCATGATGCTGGGAAGGGTCTGTTTATGAAACTGCTAACGATTGCTGTATTGGCCGCCGGGGTGACGTTTACTGTTGGCCCCGTGCCAGGGCTGTTGGCCCAGACGGACAGCGCGGCGCGCCCTGCTGCCGCCGCGCAAGAGACTGGAAGCGACGCGGGGCTGCAAGACTGGCTGACCGCGTTCCGCGCCCGTGCGTTGGCGGCAGGGATCGACGGCTTGGTGTTTGACCGCGCAATGCAAACAGTGCGCTATGACACAGAGGTCATTCGCCGTGATCGAAACCAGTCGGAATTCACCAAAACCATCTGGGATTATCTGGCAACCGCGACCTCTGACTTGCGGATTGCCAACGGTAAAAAGGCGCTCGCAGAACAGGCGGACGCGCTGGCGCAGATTGAAAAACGCTATGGCGTTGAAAAAGAGATCGTAACCGCGATTTGGGGACTGGAAAGCGCCTATGGCACGTTCAGGGGCAGCGATCCGGTGCTGACCTCGCTCGCGACGCTGGCCTATGATGGGCGGCGGCGGGCGTTCTTCGAGGGCGAGCTGCTGGACGCGCTGCGGATTTTGCAGGCAGGCGATACCACGCCGACGCAGATGCAGGGCAGTTGGGCCGGGGCAATGGGGCATACACAGTTCATGCCGTCGTCCTTCCAGCTTTATGCCGAAGATTTCACCGCAGACGGCAAGCGTGACATCTGGGGCGACGATCCGCGTGATGCGCTGGCCTCGACCGCGGCGTATCTCAAGCACTTTGGCTGGATCTCGGGCCAGCCTTGGGGCGTTGAAGTGCAACTGCCCGACGGGTTCGACTATCTGTTGGCGGGCCGCGATATTCTGAAGACCGCGGAGGAGTGGACAGCCCTCGGAGTGGCCCCCGTGACAGGGGCGCTGGAGGATCACGGGCCTGCGTCTATGCTGTTGCCCGGCGGCGCAGAGGGCGCGGCGTTTCTGATATATACCAATTTCGCGGTGATCGAACGCTATAACTCGGCAGATGCTTATGTGATCGGGGTCGGACATTTGGCTGACCGCATCGCCGGAGGTGATCCAATCCGCCACAGCTGGCCCGTGCAGGATCGGGCGCTCAGCTACGACGAGCGGATCGAGCTGCAAACGCGCCTTACTGCGCAGGGATTCGATACGGTAAAGATTGATGCCAAGATCGGCCCGCTGACAATCAGCGCGGTGCGCGCGTTCCAATTGTCGCAGGAACGGCTGCCTGACGGCTATGCTTCGCTTGGTTTGTTGGAAGCCTTACGCGCTGTCGCGGGCGAATAGTCTGCCGCAAAAGAAATGAGCCGGACCTTGGGGTCCGGCTCAGGCCTTCGGCGAGGATTTTTTACCATTTGGAAGTAGCTCAGCCGGGTGACATGCCACGCAGGCGTTCCGAGCGGCGGCGCAGCATTTCGACCACGGTCAGCAGGCAGATCGAGATCACCACGAGGATCGTTGCCACGGCAAGGATCGTGGGGCTGATCTGTTCGCGCAGGCCGGTGAACATTTGCCACGGCAGGGTTTTCTGACCGGCAGAGCCGACAAAAAGGACCACAACGACTTCGTCAAACGAGGTGATGAAGGCGAACAGCCCGCCTGAAATGACGCCCGGCAAGATCAGCGGCATTTGTACCCGAAAGAAGGTCGTGATCGGATTGGCACCCATGTTCGCCGCGGCGCGCGTCAGTGAGCGATCAAAGCCCACCAACGTCGCCGTGACGGTGATGATGACGAACGGGATGCCCAAGGCCGCGTGAGCGAGCACGACGCCGACATAGGTTCCTTGCAGGCCAACGCGGCTGTAGAAGAAGTACATCCCAGCGGCTGAGATGATTAGCGGGACGATCATTGGCGAAATCAGGATCGCCATGATCGCGCGGCGGAAGGGCACGTGCTGCTGGCTGAGGCCGATGGCGGCAAGCGTCCCGAAGCTGACCGAGAGCAAGGTCGCGGCAGGCGCGATCTTGACCGAGTTCCAGACGGCACCTTGCCATGCAGAGCTGTTGAAGAAGTCCTTGTAGTGGCGCAGCGAATAGCCTTCGGGATCAAAGCGCAGCATTTCAGGCGTGAAGGTAAAGAAGTTCTCTGCATTAAAGCTGAGCGGCATGACCACGAGGATCGGTGTGATCAGGAACACAAGGACGGCACCGCAGATGATGCGGAAGGTGAAATGCCAGAGGACTTGCCCCGGTGTCAGATAGGGGGCGACCTTGGCGCGGTAGCGTCCTTCGTAGAGCCAGAAGCTGAACCAGCCGAAGAACCAACCGAAGATGACCCCGAGCACCAGCATGGGGACACCGCCAAGGAAAAACCCGATGACGGCGAGCAGGATCACAGCGGCCCAACGGCCAACGGTTTCGTTCTTGATCAGTTGCGTCAGGATGAACGCCAGCGCGCCCATCGTCAGCGCCCCGATCACGATACCCAGTAAACCGCTGCCTTGGGCGGTACCGACGAAGAGGCCGGCAAAGGCACCGGCGGCAGCGACGACCGGTACATAAAAGCTCACCGGTTTGCGGGAGATAGGTGTGAGTGCGACCATTGGTTCAGCCTCCCAATTTTACGTTATCGATGCCGACGATTTTGTCGTAGGCCCAGTAAAGCCCGAGCACCACCGCCAGCAGGATCGCCCCGAGTGCGGCCGCGAGGCCCCAGTTCAGCGAGCTGGAGATGTGGTAGGCAATCCGGTTCGAGATGAATGTCCCCGTGGTGCCGCCAACAATTTCGGGCGTGATGTAATAGCCGATCGACAGGATGAACACGAGGATCGACCCCGCCCCGATGCCGGGCACCGATTGCGGGAAATACACGCGCCAGAAGGCGGTCCAGTTGGTCGCCCCCAGCGATTTCGCCGCGCGCAGATAGCTAGGTGGTACCGTTTGCATCACGGAATAGAGCGGCAGGATCATGAACGGCAGCAGGATATGCGTCATCGCGATGATCGTACCGGTCTGGTTGTTGATCAACGCCAGACGGCTGTCGTCGGCTACGATGCCCAGCCAGACCAGCGTATCGTTAATGACACCTTGCTGTTGCAGCATCACTTTCCATGCCGAGGTGCGCACCAGAAGCGATGTCCAGAACGGCAGCAGCACGAGGATCATCAGCAGGTTGGCAGTGCGGGCGGGCAGGTTGGCGAGGATCCAAGCCACCGGATAGCCCAGCAAGATACAGCTGACCGTAATGCAGATCGACATAAATAGCGTGCGCAAGAACAGCTTGCCATAGATGCGCTCGTTTTCAGGACGGAATTCAGGGCCGTCCGAAGACTTCTGCATATCGACAGCGTTCAGGAAATACCCGTTGGTGAGTGCCGGGCTGTAGGCGCGGATCGTGCCCCAGATGGGTGTTTTACCCCAGTCTTTGTCAATCTTGCTGAAAGCTGCTTTATAATCGACAGTCTCAAAGGCAGGGGCAGCGGCGGCAGCTTCGATCAGTTCAGCAGAGGCAGGGCCGGTGTAGCTTGCGATCTGCGCCGCGGTCGGGCCGTTCAGATCGTCATAGAACGCGGAATAAATAAGCGCCCAAGGGTCTTCTTTGTACAGGTTTTCCTCGTCGTCATTTTGAACGAAGTCGGCGAAAATCTCGTAGTATTCGGCGGTCTCTGGCAGCAGTTCTGCCATGCCTTCGCGCATCTTGAATGCGGGCTGCACATCGCCGGTGGATTCCTTCCAGTCGGAAATTTCTGCCAGCCAAGCATCTGAGCCAAGCAGGGCGTTCCAGTTTTCGCCCTTTTTCCAGAAATCATTCAGGTCTTCGAATTGGTCCTGAAACACTTCGCCGATGTCATCGACGCCACGGCCCGACTTGCGAAACAGGGACGATGCACCCGTCAGTTCGTAGTTGAGCCGCGAGCCCAAGCGGGTGTGCAGCTTGCGTTCTTGCGCGATAAACAGGTCTTCGTAGAGTGCTTTGTAAACGGGGGCACCGGGCGTTTCGCCGCTTTCACTGTCCCATTCCGCAAGTGTTTGTGTGGTGCGGGGCAGCGTGTTTTGCACGATCTGGTTCTCGACAGAGCGGAACAGCATATCGGCAATCGGTGCGATAAAGGTGACTAGGATAAAGATCAGCAGAGGGGCGATCAGCAGAAGCGCGCTGAGCTTTTGACGACGCAGTGCCCGGTTCAGGCTGCGCTTTAGCGGCGTGCCGTCGGCCGCAAGCACGGGGCCGGTCTGTTCAGATGTGTCGTTCGTCGCGTCGGCTGTGTCGCTCATATCGGCCCCATGGGGTTAGGTCGCGGAAAATTCGGAAAATGGCATAACGGATACCGGAGGGTGGAGGAGGCCAGCGTGGCCTCCTCCGAACGGGCTAAGCGCTTATTGCGCCAACCATGCTTGGAATTTCGCGTCGATGTCGTCGCGGTAGTCAGCCCAGAACTCGTAGTTGTACAGGAACGTGTTCGTTGCGTTGGCCGGATCGGTTGGCATGTGAGGTGCCATGTCGATGCCCAGTTCTGCGTGCTTGCCAACCATAGGAGCGGAGGACAAACGGGCAGGGCCGTAGCTGATGTACTGCGATTGATCCGCCAGACGCTGTGTGTCTGTCGCGAATTTCACAAAGTCTTTGACGCGGGCCAGACGGTCGTCAGGCAGGCCTGCGGGGATGATCCAACCGTCAAGGTCGAACACCTGAGCGTCCCAAAGCATTGCAACGGGCTGGTCCTGCTCTTCGATGACGCTGAACAGACGGCCGTTGTAGGTCGATCCCATGACGACTTCGCCATCGGCCAGCAGCTGTGGCGTATCGGCACCGGCGGACCACCAGATTACGTCGTCCTTGATGGTGTCGAGCTTGGCCAGAGCCTTCTCTTGACCTTCGGGGGTTGCCAGAACGTCATATACTTCGTCTTTGGCAACGCCGTCACAAAGCAGCGCCCATTCCATGTTGTTGATAGGACGCTTTTCCAGTGCGCGCTTGCCTGGGTAGGCTTCGGTGTCGAAAACGTCGCAGATTTTGGTCGGGGGCGTGTCGCCAACCATATCGGTGCGGTAGCCGAATGTGGTCGAATAAACGATCTGCGGGATAAAGCAGTCGCTGACCAGCAGGTCGCCAAAGTCGTCTTCGGCAGATGTCCCGTCGGGGGCTGCGGCCAGCATTTCCTCGGCGTCGATTTCCATCGCCAGACCTTCGTCACACAGGCGGATGGCGTCAGCGGCAACCACGTCGACCAGATCCCAGGTCACGTTGCCGGCTTCGTTCATCGCGCGCAGCTTGGCCACGGCTTCGTTCGAGCTTTCGTCCCAAACGGCAGAAATTTCAGGATGCATTTCCAGATAGGGCTGCAGATATGCTTTGTCCTGGCTGGCTTGGTATGCGCCACCCCAGGAAACAAGCGTCATCTCTTTGGCCATGTCCGCATGCGCATCGGCGAATGCCAATGTGCCAGCGCCAATGATCGCCGAGGATGCGAGTAGCGTTGTCGTAAACTTCATTCGTAAGTCTCCCATTATATGCCCGTTAGGGTCTTGAGGATGTGATATCGGGCTTAACCACACCCTCGTACGACGCCGTCGATCGTTGGACGGCCGACCGCGACCTGACGCTTACGCGTCGAGGGCGCGGCAATCCTCTGCCAGCCAACCGATTTCGATCTGCTGGCCTGGCTTCAAACGAACCTGATCGGGTGCGTTTCGTGTCTTGATGATAAAGTTTTCGGTCCCGGCAACCCGCAGGCGGGTGCGGAAGATGTCGCCCATATAGACGAACTCAAGCACTTCGGCTTTCAGGGTGTGTGCCCCTTCCTGCATCCGTTCCTTGTTGAATTCAACGCGCTCAGGGCGGATCGAGACGCGGGTGCGTTCGCCGGCGCGTGTGACGTTGATCGGCTTTGCCTCGATCAGGCCGCCGCCGTCCAGTTGCACAAGGCAGGTGCCGCCTTTGATCTCTGTCACGACCCCTTCGAGGGTGTTATTCTCGCCGATGAACTGTGCGACAAAGCTATTTTCGGGCTCTTCGTACAGCAGATCCGGTGGGGCCAGCTGTTGGATGCGCCCATTTTCGAACACGGCCACGCGGTCGGACATCGTCAGCGCTTCGGTCTGGTCGTGGGTCACGTAAACCACGGTAATGCCCAGTTCATGCGCCAGATGCGTGATTTCAAACTGCAAGGTTTCGCGCAGCTGTTTGTCCAGGGCCCCCAGCGGTTCGTCCATCAACACGAGTTCGGGTTCGAATACCAAGGCGCGCGCCAGGGCGACACGTTGCTGCTGACCGCCCGAAAGCTGTGCCGGACGGCGGCCGCCGAAATCACCCATCTGAACACGGTCCAGCGCGATCTTTACTTGCGCTTCACGTTCGGACTTGCCGATTTTGCGGACCTCAAGCGGAAAGGCGAGGTTTTCGGCAACTGTCATATGCGGGAAAAGCGCGTAGTTCTGGAACACCATGCCAATGCCGCGTTTGTGCGGCGGAATGTTATTGATCGATTTGCCATCCAGCCGGATGTCGCCGTGCGTGGCCGTTTCGAAACCCGCGAGCATCATCAGGCAGGTGGTCTTGCCGGACCCCGATGGCCCGAGCATCGTCAGAAACTCGCCTTTCGGCATCGACAGGTTAAGATCTTTTACGACAAGATTTTCGCCGTCATAGCTTTTCTGCACGCGTTCAAATTCTACAAACGCATTTGTTGCTGAAGTATCTGCCAAAGCTGGCTCCCCGTTTATTGTGACGTTCAAGCGCCCTTGTTGACAGAAAGTTAAAGCGGGGTGGTTTCTAGTTTGCAACCAATTAACGACAGTTTTGGGCAGAAAGCGTCAATTGCAGGAAGATTAGCGGTTATTTGACGAGAAACAGTTCGTTTGCCTGCGGAATTACTGAGCAGCTTGCTTGAAATAAGGGGAATTCGTTCATAAATGCTGCAGGTTTAGCAGCCTTTTGCACCCCCGGAACGGGTGGTTCTGCAGCCAATTCAGGCGGTGCAGATGTCGCAAACGGACAAGTTTATGCAGCCCTAGTTGCAAAGGGAGGGGCGACAATTGCCGCCCCGACCCGATGTAAGTCGCGGCTTAGCCAAGCGGCGATTCAGCGTCATGTGCGTGGTCTTCGGCAGCCTTCAACAGGTTGCCTTCCTTGACCGCGGCATAGGTTTCATCCAGCGCTTTGGTGGCGCGTGACATGAAGATCTTGATCTCTTCGGGTGTTATGACCAGCGGCGGAGAGATGATCATCCGGTCGCCGACATGGCGCATTACCAGGTTATTCGCAAAGCAGCGTTCCCGGCACATAAAACCGACGGTGCCGGCATCGCCTGCGAACTTTGATCGGGTTTCCTTGCGCGGGGACAGTGGCAGCGACGCCATCAGGCCGGCAACGTTTACCGTACCCACCAAAGGGTGCTCTGCCAGTTTGGCCAGACCTTCTTGAAGCGCGGGCGCTGCGACGTTGTTCACGTGATCCAGAATCTTTTCGTCCTGCATGATCCGCAGGTTTTCCAGCGCCACGGCAGAGCAGACAGGGTGGCCTGAATAGGTATAACCATGGTTAAACTCACCCGATCCGATGGTTTGCGCGATCTCGTCACAGACAATGGACCCGCCAATCGGCTGGTAGCCAGAGCTAAGGCCCTTGGCGATCGTCATGATATGCGGCTTGATCCCCATGGTTTGAGACCCGAACCAGTTGCCGGTGCGGCCAAAGCCACAAATAACCTCATCCGCGATGATCAATACGTTGTATTTGTCACAAATCCGCTGGATTTCAGGCCAGTATGTGCTTGGCGGAATAATGACGCCGCCGGCACCTTGAATAGGCTCGCCGATAAAGGCGGCGACCTTGTCGGCCCCTAGTTCGAGGATTTTGGCTTCAAGCTCTTGCGCACGCGCAAGGCCGAATGCCTCGGGTGTAAGGTCCCCGCCCTCGACCCACCAGTCCGGCTGGTTGATGTGGTGAATGCCGGGGATAGGCATGCCGCCCTGTGCGTGCATATAGCTCATGCCGCCAAGCGAACCGGATCCAATCGACGACCCGTGATAGGCATTCTTACGGCTGATAATGTGGGATTTCTCGGGCTTTCCCTTCATGTCCCAATAGGTGCGGACCATGCGAATGTTTGTATCGTTCGCTTCGGACCCTGATCCGGCAAAAAACACATGGTTCAGATCGCCAGGGGCCAGTGCCGCGATCTCTTTGGCCAGCGCAATGGCGGGCACGTGGGAGGTCATGAAGAATGTGTTATAGTAGTTTAGCTCGAGCATCTGACGCGCTGCGACATCGGCCATTTCCTGACGGCCATACCCGATGTTGACGCACCAAAGACCGGCCATCCCATCAAGGATCTCGTTCCCGTCGCTGTCGGTGAGGTAAACGCCTTTGGCCCGCGTGATGATCCGCGCGCCTTTCTCGGCAAGCTCGTCATTCGTAGTAAACGGGTGCATGTGGTGCGCGGCGTCAAGCGCTTGCAGCTCGGCGGTGGGCATGTGGTTGGTGATGTGGGTCATAAGAGGCGCCTCTGGGAATGGGAGTAGATTAGCCTCAGGATATGATCAAATTGTGCGGAGTCAATCGAATCACTCTGCAGCGGTGCTGATAAGTGGGGATTAGCCGGTCAGCTTTTAATCAAAGTGACGCCTGAATCTGCAACATGCCCTGCAAAACATCTTCGGTCATTGCCAGCCCCGCCCTTTCTGCATCGCCCTCGCTAAAGGCTGCAAGCAGATCAGCATGCTTATCGGGCAGGTTCGAGGTGCCGAACCGACCGCACACCACACGCAGGGATGGGCCAAACATAAGCCACAAGCGATCGACCGTTGCGGCTAGAATAGGGGCGTTGGCGCAGGTGTTGATAATAGTGTGAAAGCGGTAGTTCTGGGTCAGATAGTCGCCGATATCCCCGCGGTTAATGGCGCTGTTCAGCAGGTCGTCGACACGGATAAGGTCGTTTAAAACGGTCTCTGACATGCGGGCGGCGGCGCGCTGCGCCAGTTCTGGCTCAAGCTTTTTCCTCATGAACTCAAGCTCTTGTATCCCTTCGAGGTCCAGTACTGGAACAGACACGCGCCGGTTGCCCTGATGCACCAATGCGCCCTCGGCGATCAATCGACGCAGGGCTTCGCGTATCGGGGTCATGCCGGCATCCAGGGTTTCCGCGAGCCCCTGGATCGTCACGGCCTGACCGGGGGCGAAATCGCCGAACAAGATCAGCTTGCGTACACGTTCATAGACGTGCTGATGGGCCGGCACTTTGGCTGGGCTGTCCGTGGGCTGTTGTGGCGCGAGGTCTGCGGGGTCTACGTTCATTAAATTCGCCTAAATTGTACTCGATCGTATTTTAAACCCCGGCCCGCATCTGCGTAAAATTATAAATGATCTTGCCGCATGGTGCAAAACTTGATCAAATTGATGAAAGGTCCGGATCAACCGAGCCTACACAACGGGAGATGACAATGAAATACAGCTTGCTTAGCGGAATTGCAGCAACGGCATTGATCGCCACCAGCGCAATGGGTGAAGAGGTGCGGGTCTATAACTGGTCCGACTACATCGACGAAACCTTGTTGCAAAAATTTGAAAAAGAAACCGGCATAGACCTGATCTATGATGTCTTTGACAGCAACGAAGTGCTTGAAACCAAAATGCTCGCCGGCGGCTCCGGCTATGATGTGGTTGTTCCCACAGGCACGTTCCTAGAGCGTCAAATATCTGCCGGTGTTTTCCAAAAACTCGACAAAGACAAGCTGCCTAACATTGTTAATATGTGGGACGTAATCGAGGAACGTGTTTCAAAGTACGATCCCGATAACCAGTACGCTGTGAATTACATGTGGGGCACGACGGGTCTGGGTGTGAACGTCGGCAAGGTTAAAGAGGTATTGGGTGAGGATGCGCCCGTCGATTCACTCGACCTCGTTTTTAATCCCGAAAACATGGAAAAGCTGGCTGAATGTGGCGTGCATTTCTTGGATGCACCGACAGAAATGATCCCGGCCGCGCTTAAGTATGTTGGCGAAGCACCTCAATCACAAGACCCTGACGTGATCGCCAAGGCAGAGCCGATTTTGACAGCGGTCGCACCCTATGTGCAAAAATTCCATAGTTCAGAATATATCAACGCACTGGCAAACGGGGACATTTGCGTCGCCTTTGGTTGGTCAGGCGACATCCTGCAATCACGTGATCGTGCAGCCGAAGCGGACAATGGTGTGGAAATTGCCTATTACGCGCCGAAGGAAGGCGCGTTGATGTGGTTCGACAACATGGCGATTCCGGCTGACGCGCCTAACCCGGATGGGGCGCATAAGTTCTTGAATTTCATCATGGACCCCGAGAACATGGCCGCAGCATCAAACTATGTTTATTATGCGAACGGCAACAAGGCGAGCCAAGAGTTCCTGGCCGAAGAAGTCCTTGGGGACACGGCGATCTATCCTGACGGGGCCACCTTGGAAAACCTGTATACCATTTCTTCATATCCGCCCAAACTGCAGCGTGTCATCACGCGTATGTGGACCAAAATTAAATCTGGTATCTAGAATCTGTTTCAGGTCAGAGCCCTAGGGTTTTGACCTGATCCATCCCCCTTTCGCCAAAGGGGTAAATCGCTGTGCAAAGGATAGACCAAAGTGAGCCAACCCGTTTTCGCCCCATGGGATGACCCGAACGAAAAGCCGCTTATCCGATTTGATAATGTGACCAAACGTTTTGGTGATTTTGTCGCGATCGATAACCTTTCGCTTAGTATTTACGAAAGCGAGTTTTTTGCGCTTCTTGGTCCATCCGGCTGTGGTAAAACGACGATGATGCGTATGCTTGCAGGGTTCGAAAACCCAAGCGCAGGGAAAATTGAACTAGCGGGCAAAAATATTGCCGGCGTCCCACCGAACAAGCGGGCAGTGAACATGATGTTTCAATCCTATGCCCTGTTCCCCCACCTATCGATCTGGGAAAATATCGCCTTTGGTTTGAAACGCGGCGATATGACCAAAGCGGATATCGCCGTGCGCGTTGAAGAGATGCTCAAACTGACGCGCCTCACCAAATTTGCCAAGCGCAAGCCCCACCAGATATCTGGTGGGCAGCGGCAACGTGTTGCGCTCGCGCGTGCTCTCGCCAAAGCGCCGAAGCTATTGTTGTTAGATGAACCGCTTGGCGCGTTGGACAAGAAGTTGCGTCAGGATACCCAGTTTGAACTGATGGATATTCAGGAAAGTACGGGCACCACTTTCGTTATCGTTACCCACGACCAAGAAGAAGCAATGACTGTTGCCAGCCGCGTGGCGGTTATGGATGAGGGGCAGATCATCCAGGTGGCAACGCCGGACAGGATATATGAAGCACCTAATTCCGTTTATGTCGCCGACTTTATCGGCGATGTGAACATCATTTCCGGCACTGTGAAGGCCGCTGGTGACGAAATGTACCATCTTGATTGGGTGGCCAACGAGGCCCCGTTGCTTGCAGCATCAGATCGCACTTTCAGTGAAAGCCAGCCAGCCCATCTCGCAATCAGGCCGGAGAAGATCGCCATTTCGGTCGATAAGCCGACAGAAACGAAAAACGCTGTTCAGGGCACCGTTCTTGATATCGCATATCTCGGCAACCTCAGCACCTACCACGTTCAACTTGCCGGAGGGCAAGTGATCAAGGCCCAAACGGCGAATACGCGACGGTTGTCACGCCGCACAATTACGTGGGAAGATCGCGTATGGATTTCCTGGAGCGCCACCGCCGGCGTCCTGTTAGAGCGATGAATATACGCCGCTTCATCCTTATTGCAGTGCCTTATGCGTGGCTACTCGCGCTGTTTTTGATCCCCTTCATTATTGTTTTTAAAATTTCGCTTTCTGATTTGGCTTTGTCCATTCCTCCTTATTCTCCGACTGCTAAGGACGGAATCTGGGCGATGTTTCGGGCATTTGACGTAGAAAACTTTGTTTTTCTAGCTTCAGACGATCTGTACTGGAGGGCTTACCTGAGCAGTTTGAAGATTGCGTTAATATCTACAGTTTTAGCGGTCTTAGTCGGCTATCCAATGGCCTACGGCATGGCGCGCGCGCCCGAGGAATGGCGTCCAACCTTGATGATGCTGGTGATTTTGCCGTTTTGGACGAGCTTTCTAATCCGCGTCTACGCGTGGGTTGGTATTCTGAGCAACGAGGGGCTGCTGAACCAATTTCTTCTTTGGCTGGGTGTCATTGATGCGCCTTTGACGATAATGAACACGACCACCGCTGTTTATATAGGAATTGTTTACACATATCTGCCATTTATGATTCTACCGATCTATGCCGCGCTGGATCGGCTAGACGAATCCCTGATCGAGGCCGCCGAAGATTTGGGGTGTTCACGGCTAAAGGCGTTTTGGCTGGTTACTATTCCGTTGTCGCGCAACGGGATTATCGCAGGGTGCTTCCTTGTATTTATCCCCGCGCTGGGCGAGTTTGTGATCCCGTCTTTGCTAGGGGGATCGGGGACGCTTATGATTGGTAAGGTCCTTTTCGAGGAGTTCTTTAATAACCGCGATTGGCCCGTGGCAAGTGCGGTTGCAGTGATCCTGCTTGTGATCCTGATTGTTCCCATTGTCTTGTTTCAGCGCAATCAGCAACGTCAGGCCGAGGTGGAGTCATGAGACGCGCGAGCTGGTTCAATATTACGTCGCTCACCTTGGGGTTTGCGTTTCTTTATCTCCCGATGGTCTTGCTGGTCATCTACAGTTTCAACAGCTCAAAACTTGTCACCGTATGGGCGGGTTTTTCGACAAAATGGTATGGAGAGTTGCTGCAGAACGATGCGTTCCTGAATGCTGCATTGGTAACGCTTAAGGTTGCGGTTGTGTCTTCGACGCTAGCGACCGTGTTGGGGACGATGGCGGCCTATATCCTGGTGCGGGGGGGGCGGTTTGCAGGGCGCACGCTGTTCTCGGGTATGATTTACGCGCCGCTTGTCATGCCAGAGGTGATTACTGGGCTATCCCTGCTTCTGCTCTTTATCGGGATCGGATTGGACCGGGGAACGCTGACGATTGTGCTGGCACATACGACCTTTTCGATGTGCTATGTGTCTGTTGTCGTATCCTCGCGGTTGGTGACGTTCGACCGGTCGCTGGAGGAAGCTGCGCTTGATCTTGGGTGTTCGTCCTTTGATGCCTTCCGATTAGTGACCCTGCCAATCATTGCGCCGGCGGTTATTTCAGGGTGGCTGCTGGCCTTCACCCTGTCACTGGATGATCTTGTTATCGCTTCGTTTACCACGGGCCCGTCCTCGACAACTCTACCGATCAAGATCTGGAGCGCTGTGCGTCTTGGAGTTTCGCCCGAGATCAACGCGCTTTCGACCATTATGATCGGTATCGTGACCTTCGGGGTTATTGCGGCCTCTTTGATTTCTAAACGCAAAGCGATCAAAGCCCAACGAGATGTTCGGGCGGCTGAGCGGGCAGTGGCGTGAAATGATGACCCCATGAAACGAATATTTAACGGTTTCGCCTATACAGATGAGCCTAGGAAGAACTGTTGGTGGGATCAAACCTGCGATATTGTGGATCGCCCAGCCTTGAGCGGTGACGTTTCGTGCGATGTTGCAGTCGTGGGTGGTGGGTTTACGGGCCTTTCTGCGGCGCTGCGCTTGGCAGAGGCGGGGTATTCGGTCGTCGTGCTGGAACATAGATACGTCGGCTGGGGGGCATCGGGTCGCAACGGTGGCTTTTGCTGTCTCGGTGGGGGGCGGCTTGATGATGCGGCGCTCGACAAGCTTGCGGGGCGGGAAGATCGGCTGAACTTTCGCGCAGCGGAGCTTGCGGCAATTAATTTCGTCGACGACCTGATCAGCCGCCATAATATCGACGTGGACCGCCACTCTGATGGCGAGATCGAATTGGCCCACCGGCCCAAAGATATGGATGGTTTCGGCGCGCGTGTCGACGCGGTGCGCGAAAACTACGGGCTGTCCGCGCGGCTGATTGAGAGGAAGGATTTTGCCTCGAACGGCCTGTCCGGCCCGTTTCATGGGGCATTGCATATCCCGGCCGGCTTTGCGCTAAATCCGCGGAAATACGTGACCGGACTTGCTGCCACGGCGGAGAAGGCTGGCGCGGTGATCTATCATGACACCGCGGCGATCAAGATACGGCAGACGACCAAGGGGCATGAAATCCAGACGCCGCAAGGTCGACTGACAGCGGAAAAAGTCATTATCGCGACGAATGGCTATTCATCTGAAAATGTGGTGCCAAGTCTAACGGCGCGATATATGCCCGCGCAATCGACTGTCCTTGTGACACGCCCCCTGAGCAAGACTGAGCTGGAAGAGGCGGGGTGGACGACAGATTTTATGGCTTCGGATACGCGCAATTTGCTACATTATTTCCGACTCATGCCGGATCGTAGGATGTTGTTCGGGATGCGGGGCGGCCTATTGACTGGCAAAAGCGCCGAGGGGCGCGCTGTCGGACGGGTGCGGCGTGATTTCGAAAAGTTTTTTCCCGCCTGGAAACATGTGGAAACGCCCCATCATTGGTCCGGCATGGTATGCCTTTCGCGTGCCCAAATGCCGTTTGTCGGGAAGCTGCCCGACCCCGGAGGCTTGTATGCAAGTCTTTGTTATCATGGGAACGGTGTGGCCATGGGGAGCTACTCTGGCGGATTGATTGCGGATCTGGTTATGGACAAACCCATCGACCGGCCCTACCCACAGATCATGCAAAACCCGTTGCAAAAGTTCGAATTGGGGCGGATGCGCAGGCTGCTGATGCCATTGGCCTATCTTGGTTTTGCGCTTTCAGACTACTAGATGTGGGTGCACCGGCTGGCGTGGCTTGCTGACTGTCTAATAGATTTAGGATATATTTTATGAAGATTGCGATGATTGGCACCGGCTATGTCGGCTTGGTTTCGGGTGTTTGTTTTTCTGATTTCGGTCACGACGTGATTTGCGTCGATAAAGATCCGGCCAAGATTGAAAAGCTGGAACAGGGCATCGTCCCGATCTATGAGCCCGGCCTTGATGATCTGATGGCCAAGAATGTCGCTGCAGGGCGATTGTCTTTCACCGGCGACCTGAAAAAAGCTGTGGATGGCGCGGATGCCGTGTTTATCGCCGTCGGCACACCGACGCGGCGCGGGGACGGTCATGCCGATCTGACCTATGTCATGGCGGCCGCTGAAGAAATCGCAGCCGAGCTTACCGGTTACGCCGTGATCGTCACCAAATCGACCGTCCCTGTGGGCACCAACCGCCAGGTCAAGCAGGTCGTGTCCAAGGCCAACCCGAAGGCAGAGTTCGATGTCGCGTCCAACCCCGAATTCTTGCGCGAAGGGGCCGCGATCGATGATTTCATGCGTCCCGACCGCGTGGTTGTGGGGACGCAGAATGAACGCGCCGAGCAAGTGATGAAGGATATCTACCGCCCGCTGTCACTACGCGAATTTTCGATCATGTCTACCGATCTGGAAAGCGCCGAGATGATCAAATATGCTGCCAATGCATTTCTGGCGACCAAGATTACCTTTATTAACGAAATCGCCGCGCTCTGTGAGCGTACCGGCGCGGACGTGAAGATGGTGTCAAAAGGCATGGGGCTCGACAATCGGATCGGGTCCAAGTTCCTGCATGCGGGGCCTGGCTATGGTGGCAGCTGCTTCCCGAAAGACACGCAGGCTTTGGCGCGGATGGGGCAGGATCATTCCGTGCCCATGCAGCTGACAGAGACCGTGATCAAGGTAAATGACGAGGTCAAACGCCGGATGATCGACAAGGTCGTCGATATTTGTGGCGGCTCGGTGAACGGCAAGACAATCGCTGTTTTGGGGGTGACGTTCAAACCGAACACGGACGATATGCGGGATTCCCCGAGCTTGACCATCGTGCCATCGTTGGTCGGCAATGGTGCCAAGGTGCGTGTGGTTGATCCGCAGGGTAAACGCGAGGGCGAAGCTTTGTTGCCGGGCGTGTCTTGGATGGATGACGCCTATAAGGCCGCGCAAAACGCCGATGCATTGGTTATTCTGACCGAATGGAACGAGTTTCGCGCACTGGACCTTACGCGTATGGCCAAACGGATGGCGACGCCGGTATTGGCGGACTTGCGCAATATCTACAGTCCCAAAGACGCGAAGCGCGCCGGGTTTACGGCCTATGTTTCCATCGGGCGCGAAGGGTTCGGCGTTTAACCCAACATCACAGGCCCGCGCTTGGAAAAGAGCGGGCCGCGCGTGATCAGCTGCGGTGGGTTTCGCCGCGTGACTTCGCGAGGGTCATCTGGCGTTGGCGTTCACGGAACCGCGCCTTATCGGCGTCAGAGGTTTGATCGACGCAGTGCGGACAACTGACGCCTGCCTCGTACCCCGCTTTGGTTGTGTCCTCGGGCAGGATCGGGCGGCGGCAGCCGTGGCACAGCATATGCGGGCCTTCTTTCAGCCCGTGGCCAACGCTGACGCGGTTATCAAAAACAAAGCAATCGCCCTGCCAGCTGCTTTGCTCTTGCGGGACTTCTTCAAGGTATTTGAGGATCCCGCCCTTGAGGTGGAACACGTCCTCGACACCCTGACCGATCAGGTAGTTGGTTGATTTCTCGCAACGGATGCCGCCGGTGCAGAACATCGCGATTTTCTTATTGTGAAACCGGTCTTTGTTCGCCTCCCACCAGGCGGGGAATTCGCCAAAGCTTTGGGTTTCGGGGTCGATGGCCCCGTTGAACGTTCCGATTGCGACCTCATAGTCGTTGCGGGTATCGATCACTGCAACATCGTCCCGCCCGATCAGATCGTTCCACTCGGCGGGATCGACATAGTGCCCGACCTTGGCAAGCGGATCGACGTCGGGTTGCCCCATCGTCACGATTTCGCGTTTCAGCCGGACTTTCATCTTACCGAAAGGGGGCTCGGTGGCGGTGCTTTCCTTCCACTCCAGATCGGCGCAACCGGGTAGGGCACGGATATGCGCAATCACCGCGTCGATGCCCGCACGTGGGCCGGCAATCGTGCCATTGATGCCTTCGGCGGCGACAAGCAACGTGCCTTTGACCTCATGCCGTGCACAAAGGGCAATCAGCGGCTGGCGCAGGGCATCAGGCGCGTCAAAGCGGCTGAAGTGATAAAGGGCGGCAATGGTATACATGCGCGCTGAGATACGCCCATGTGCCGGTTCAGGCAAGGGGGTGCCGTGCCACCTGCACCGTGCTATGTCCGTTAGCGCAAGTTGGCCCATGAGGAACCTGATATGACCCACGCCGTGATCGTGATTGATGTGCAAAATGATTTCTGCCCTGGCGGGGCGCTTGCTGTGTCGGATGGCGACGCGATCATAGACGGTATCAACGCGCTGATGCAGCAGGCGGATGCCGTGGTTTTGACGCAGGACTGGCATCCGGCAGGGCATTCCTCATTCGCGTCGTCGCACGTGGGGCAGGCCCCGTTTGACGTGACGCAGATGCCCTACGGCCCGCAGGTGCTTTGGCCCGACCACTGTATTCAGGGCAGCGCTGGTGCTGCGTTTCACCCCAAGCTGGATCAAACCCGTGCGGATATGATCATTCGCAAAGGGTACAACCCCGCTATCGACAGCTATTCCGCCTTCTTCGAGAATGACCAAAAGACCCCCACCGGTTTAGAGGGATACCTGCGCACACGCGGCATTACACAGTTGACGATGGTGGGTTTGGCGCTTGATTTCTGCGTGCAGTTTTCGGCTGTGGACGCGGCCAAACTAGGCTTTGACGTCGAGGTCCGGCTGGATTTGTGCCGTGCCATTGATCTGGACGGATCGCTGGCTGCCGCGCAGGATGCGATGATGGCGGCGGGGGTTACTCTGCGCTAAGAGGGGCATCCTCGACGGGGGCGATGTTCAGGATGTCCAGCGCATCCAGCCCGCCAAGCGTAGCATCGACAGCGACGGTCGCCAGAATGATCCCCATGACGCGGCTGATCACGCTGGCACCTGTCGTCCCCATCAGATGGCCAATACGACCGGCCAGCAACAGCAATACAAGGGTGAACAGCAACACCACCAGCAGCAATCCGGCTGTCACCAGCTGGTCGGATATCTGGTTGGTGTGATTGTCCGTCAGAATGACGATCGCCAGCATTGCACCCGGTGATGCGATAGAGGGCATGGCCAGCGGAAATACGGCGCCCGCCAGATGATCCCGCTCTGCGGCTTCGATTTCCTGCGTGGGTTTCGGGTCTCCGAAAATCATGCTCAGCGCGAACAGGAAAAGGATAATCCCACCCGCGACCTGAAACGACCCCAGCCGCAGTCCAAGGTTCTCCAGCAGATATTGCCCGCCCACGAGGAACCCAAGCAAGACCAGACCGGCCACCAGCACGGCCCGCAGGGCAAAGCTTTTGTGCAGGCGTTGCGGGACATTTGCTGTTGCGAAAAGAAAGACCGGAAGGCTGCCAATAGGGTCGATCACGACAAACAGTGTGATCAACTCTCGCAAGAGATTGGGCCATTCCAGCATCTAGCAGCGCTCCTTTCGGGGGTTAAGTCGGTGGATTACCACAGGTTTTGCACTGTGTCAGCGGCAATTCCCTTGCCCGTCCAAGATGGATGGGCCACAAACACACCGCCTAAGGGAGCTTTAACCATGGTCGACATTGCAAGCCGCGTCTGGAACCACAAGTGGAAGATCGACCCGATCGTGCGATCCCTGATCGATACGGATTTCTATAAGCTATTGATGTGTCAGTCGGTTTTCCGCAACAAGCCGGAAACGCAGGTCACCTTTAGCCTGATCAACCGGTCCAAACACATCCCGCTGGCCGATTTGATCGACGAAGGCGAGCTGCGCGAACAGCTGGATCACATCCGGTCCCTTTCGCTTAGCCGCGGTGAAAGCACATGGCTGCGGGGCAATACCTTTTACGGCAAACGCCAGATGTTCCGCCCCGATTTCATGGAGTGGTTCGAAGGGTTGCGCCTGCCGCCCTACCACCTTGAACGCAAGGGCGACCAGTACGAGCTGACATTCGAAGGGTCGTGGCCCGAGGTGATGCTATGGGAAATTCCCGCCCTCGCGGTATTGATGGAACTGCGCAGCCGCGCCGTGCTGGATCGCATGGGCCGGTTCGAGCTGCAGGTGCTCTATGCGCGCGGCATGACCCGTGTCTGGGAAAAGATCGAAGCATTGCGGGGAATACCCAACCTGTCGATCGCTGATTTCGGCACCCGTCGCCGCCATTCGTTCTTGTGGCAAGACTGGTGCGTGCAGGCCATGCAAGAAGGCTTGGGCAATGCCTTTACCGGCACATCGAACTGCAAAATCGCCATGAGCCGCGAGGTCGAAGCAATTGGCACGAACGCGCACGAGCTGCCGATGGTCTATGCCGCATTGGCGAAAGACGATGCCGCGCTGGCCCAAGCGCCCTATGATGTTCTGCAAGACTGGCACGAGGAACACGAAGGCAATCTGCGCATCATTCTACCCGACACCTATGGCACCAAAGGGTTCTTGGACAACGCCCCCGACTGGCTCGCGGGTTGGACAGGCATCCGTGTGGATAGCGGCGATCCGGCGGTCGCGGCGCAAACGGCGATTGATTGGTGGAAGTCCCGTGGCGAAGACCCCAGCGAAAAACGTGTGATTTTCAGTGATGGTCTGGATGTTGCCAAGATCAAGGAACTGCACAGCCAGTTTGAGGGCAAGGTCAAAGCCTCGTTTGGCTGGGGCACCTTGCTGACCAATGATTTTCGCGGGCTTGTGCCGGATGATGCGCTCGCCCCGTTCTCTTTGGTATGCAAAGCGGTCGAGGCGAACGGGAACCCTACTGTCAAACTGTCGGACAACCCGAACAAGGCCATGGGCCCGCAGTCAGAGATCGACCGCTACAAACGTGTCTTTGGCGTCGGTGATCAGACCGCGCAAAAAGTCATCGTCTGACCCACACGCGAAAGGGGCCGGTGGTTTCCCACCGGCCCCTCTGCCTTATGTTTCCCGCAGGGTGCAGGGGATACTGGCGGTCGGGTTAGCCGCGGTCGTCAATGACCAGTGTCAGCCCGCCCATGCCGTTACCGCGCACGGCGACAACATCTTCCGAAGCAAAGCCTTCGGCCTTAAGCTGTGCGCTGAGGTCCGCGTTCGCGTCCACGGAGGCGCGCATGTCATCGACGGCTTCGGCTTGCGCTTCTAGTGCTTCGTCAAGCGCTGTAGTATTGCCGTTGCCCGACTTCAGTTCGGACACCGTCACAACGTCAAGCTTGGCGTTTGTGTCGAATGCCTCGATCTCGGACTTCGTTTGCGTGTTGCTCTCTGCACCAGCGCGCAGTTCCTGGATCAGTTGGCCGTAGTTTTCTTTTGCCATTTTGCCGTTCTTGGCTACAGCATCGGTTGCATCGTTCACGGTGGAACCAGTGGATAGTGAACCGGATGCACCAACATCTGCACTAACACCCGAGCTTACATCAGCAGCGCCGCCTACGGCACCGTCTACGGAAGTTTGAGCCATCGCCGCGGTGGAAACGCCAGTGGCCATCAGGGTCGCGATAAGTGTTGTTGTTGTAAGTTTCATCTGAGTTCTCCTTAGATTTACTAACGACATTGCTTGTATGTCTGTCAGGGGAACACGGGCCAAAGCTGATCCGTTCCAATGGCTGATCTGCCCTGTGGCGGCGATCTGCCGACACAGGGTTGATACCGGCAAGAACCGGCGAAATGGCATATCTGTTTAAAAGTTGATGGAACGTCTGCAGCCATGGGCAGACAAAGTTATTCTGGCGGATCAACCCGTCCGCGCAGCGATTTAACTTCGCCTCGGGTCTTTTTTGCCTTTAACCGGCGCTTTTTCGATCCCAGCGTGGGCCGTGTCGCAATACGCCTCTTTGGCGGTTTCAGCGCAGCGGTAATCAGATCCTTCAGCCGTTCGCGAATAATCTCGCGGTTGCGCACCTGACTACGGGTTTCGTCGCATTGCAGTACCAACGCGCCTTCAGTCGTCCAACGCCTGCCTGCCAATCGCCGTAAACGGTTTTTCACAGGCGTCGGTATGGACGGGGAGGTCGCGGCCTCGAACCGAAGCTCTACCGCGCTGGATACTTTGTTCACATTCTGGCCGCCTGGCCCCGAGGCCCGCATAAAGCTTTCTGATAGCTCCCAGTCCTGAATGGCAATGTCGTCGTTGATCCGCAGCATCACGCTCTCCTTCGTGGCAACTATCGCATCGCCTGCACCCGAGGGAAAGACCCGCACCCGCATGCGAAAAGGGCCGCCCCCGTGAGGAGCGGCCCAATCGAATGGTTTACGGAGGTGGGATCGGTTAGATCCGCGATCCACCTAGGCTGTTTCAACCGCCAGGGGCTGCCCTAACGGGATACCTCCCAAGCTGTTCCGACACCTCTCTCCAATACCGTTCTTGACACTGGATCACCTCCTTTACATTTGTTGAACTCACTTGAAGACTGGCACAGTAAATCGAAAACACAAAATGTTTTTTACGCCAGTCGGGGTCCGAGAGGTGCGCCCTTTAGCTGCGGGGCAGCAATTGTGCAGTGATAATGCGGAACGGGATCAGGGCGATCAGCGCGATGCCCAGCTTCACAGACCAATCCGCAACTGCCAGCGACACCCACAGAGGCGCCAACGGGCCACTGCCTAGCAAAGGCAGCATTTCCGAGGCCCAAGAGACGTCGGTCGCGGGGTGTAGAAATGACAGGACGCCGGAAAACGAGATCGAGAAAAACAGCAACGTATCAAGCGAGCTGCTGACCAAAGTGCTGGCCAAAGGTGCGCGCCACCATTTGCCATCACGCAGCGCAGAGAAGATCGCCACATCGACCAATTGCGCCACAAGAAACGCCACCCCGGACCCGATCGCGATGCGTAGGGTCACCAGTGGCCCGAATTCGCCCATGATCTGCGTCCCGATCAAAGAGCAAGCCAAACCAACGACAAAGCCAACCAGCACCACCCGCCGCGCAGCGTCTTTCCCGTAAACGCGGTTCATCACATCGGTGACCAGAAACGCCAGCGGATAGGTGAACGCGCCCCATGTCAGCCATTGGCCAAACAGGAATTGAACAAGGATGTTGGAGGCCACAACAATGGCGGCCATAGCAAGAATGCCGGGAAGATAGGTGCGTGTCATATTTGAACCGTTTTGTGCAAGGGTGCGGCGACTTGGCCTGCGGGGATCGCAGACAGTCATGCGTTGTAGGGATCGCATGCCATTCGCGCAAGCTATTGTGTGATCGTCAGCTCGATAACCTGGGTTTGCTGCACTGATAGGAAATTATCGTCTGAAATCATCGTCACACGCGTACGCCCGACACCATCGCGCCAAACGGTCAGCGCCTCGAGGTTGTCATACCGCGCAGGTAAGGTTTGCAACAAGGTCACGGCGGAGGTCTGGTCGCCCGCCAGTTCGATCCGCCGCAATCGGGTGCGAAACCCCAGCGGGGTTACCGTTCGTTCAAGTAAATACAGCCGACCTTCATCGTCGAAATCGGCACCGACAGGCACGAACGGGCTGTCTTTTTCAAGGTAGGCGGCAATGCTCCACGCGTCGTTTTGATACTTATACAGCGGTATTTGATTGCTGCGCGTATCCTCCGGCAGCGCGTATAGCGACCCTTCGGCATCCACCGCAAGTGCCTCGAAGCCAGCATTTTCCCTTAGCGATGCACCTTGGGGCGGGGCGATGATTTGCTGGGTCGTGCCATCGGCTAGATTTGTGCGCGCGATGCGGTGCTGCCCCTCGTAGCTGATAAAGATGCTGCCATCGGGCGCAATCGCCAGCCCTTCGGCATCGGTATGGGGCCTGTCCATCACCGCACCGTTTTCATCACGCAAGGCAACCGAATGTATCACCTCTAAGCCCGTCAACGTGCCAAGCGCATCCCGCGTCAGGTCGGCCACTATGATACGCCCGCGGTCGCTGATGACAGTCATTTGTTTGCCATCCGCGCGCATCTCGGCACCCGACAGGCCGCCGAACCAAGGGGCGTCGTTATCCCAATCTAGCTGCGTGTGATGCACGACGGGGCCATTTGCGCCCGCTGCAAGAGCAGCGGAGGCAAAGCCAAGGGCAAAGAGAATCTGTAGCAAGTTTAGTTCGAATCCAGCACAGATTGGCACTGCGCAGGCAGATCAGCGAGCAACAGCTCACGTTTTGGCTTGCGCTTGGGGGCATTGGGGGTCGGTGGGGGCGGGTTCAGGATATTCGCCTGCCATTGACGTGCATCCGCGCAGCCGTCGCCTGCGGGGGGCGGATCCTGGTTAACGCAACCCGTTGCGCCTTTCGGGCAGCTCAGCCGGACGTGGAAATGATAGTGGTGCCCGTACCAAGGGCGAATTTTGCGCAGCCAGCTCCGGTCCCCCTTTTCATCGGCGCACATCTGCACCTTGGCACCGGGGAACACGAAAATACGCGCAACACGCGGGTCGGATGCGGCGGCCTTGAGCACCTGATGGTGCTGCGGCGTCCAGCTGCTGTTCACATAGGCACCGCTGGCGCGGCGCATCGAGATGGACGAAATGTTTTCACGCTGCGACCGGCTAAGCGACAGAGATTTAGGCGGGAGCATCCATATATCCGCGTCCAAACCCATCTGGTGACTGGCGTGCCCGGTCAGCATCGGCCCGCCACGCGGCTGGCTGATATCACCGACATAGATTCCTTCCCAACCGGGTTGCTGCGCTGCCTTTGCGCTAAGCTGTTTGATGTAATCGATCATCTCTGGGTGGCCCCAGTTGCGGTTGCGCGACAGGCGCATCGCTTGCCAGGTTGGCCCCGTGTCGGCCAGCTGCTGCCCCCCTGCGACGCAGCCCTTAGCATAGCTGCCATAGGCGGCGGAAGACTGCCGAGAGCCATCGGATTTCGCGCCGAAAAGCTTCTTTGCTTGAACGCTGCTGCGCGCACCACCCGACGATCCGATGGTTGGCAGGATTTTGGATGCCTCTGCATTCGGCTTGGACGAAGACCCGCCGCAAGCCGCCAGGGCAAGGGCCAGCACGGTACAAGTGAGGAATCGGGACAGGATCATTTGGCGAAATCTCCGTTGGGTTTTACCCAGATTAACAGAACCAGACCGATGATGAACAGCCCCACAACGGGGGCGATCCCGATCCGCTGGTTGCCCGACAGGTCGCTGGCGACAGCGATCAAAGCCGGTGCCAAAAACGATGTAGCTTTGCCCGACAATGCGTAAAGGCCAAATGCCTCGGTCATGCGATCAGGGTTGCCCTGACGGGTCAACATATTGCGCGACGAGGCCTGCAACGCCCCCCCTGCTGCACCGATCAGCGCACCGGCGATGTAGAAGGCGATGTCGGGCACAGCAGACCCTTCGGCCAGCGCGACGCCCATAATTGAGCCAGGGGTCAGCGAGATAATCAGCACAGCCGTGGCGATCAGGATCAGACAGCAGGTCACAATAACAGGCATCGGCCCAATCGCGCGATCCACATGCCCCCCGACCCAAGAGAACACCGCGCCGGAAATCGCCGCGAGTATCCCAAAGACCCCGATATCAATAATGCTCCAGTTCAAGACACCAAGCGCATATATCCCACCGAACGTGTACATTCCGTTAAGGGCATCGCGATAAAACATCGATGACCCCAGATAGGCCAGAAGCGAAGGATGGCGCGGCAGGTTCTTGAGCGTGACCCAAAGATCCGCCAACCCTTTGCCCACCCGGTACCGCGCGGCACCTTTTACGGGCGTATCGCGCACATACAAAAAGAAAGGGATCATGAAAACGGCGTACCAGATCGCCGTTAACGGGCCGACAATGCGGGTGTCAGCCTTGGTCGCCGGATCAAGCCCGAACAGCGGGTTTAGCCCTGCCATCGTGCGCCCCGTGCTGCCTGCCTGAAAAAGCGCGATCATCACGATCAGCGCCAGAACACCGCCGACATAGCCAAACGCCCAGCCCGACCCCGACAGCCGCCCGCGTTCGCCGGGGTCGGGGTGCAGTTCGGGCAGGTAAGAGTTGGTAAAAATCGTCGCGAACTCCATCCCGATCAGGCCGATGCCGAAAAAGAACATCGCCCAAACAACCGAGAAATCCTGCGGTGCCGTCCACCAAAGCGCGCCCGATCCCACGACATACAGTGCAGAAAATAGCCATATCCACGGCATCCGCTTGCCCGTTGAATCCGCAACCGCCCCGAGCGTCGGTGCCAGGATCGCAATAAGGATGCCCGCAGCCGTCAGGCCATACCCCCAATAGGCTTGCGCCTGCGCCTTGGCGGCCTCGAGCGCCATACCACCCTCGACCAGATTTGCCGTCGCCGTTTGGGCGAAATAGGGGCCGAAAATGAACGTCAAAAGGAGCGTGTTGTAGGGCTGGCTGGCCCAGTCAAAGAAGTACCAGCCCCAGATCTTCTTTCGCGCTGATGTGGCTGCCATGACTGCTCTCTCCTTTTTCAAGCGACGGTAGTGCAGCAACAGGGCGCGACGCAAGTCTGCGAATGGCTCTCCCGCGTAGCGGGAAGGGCGTTTTGATATGTCCTATGACATTCGAACAGGGTCGCTTTTTAAAAACCTTTTGTCTAAAGAAGATCAAGAACAATGCCCCGTTAAGATCTTTTTAGGAGACCCTATATGGCGATGATCCGGCTTCTCTATTTCAGCACCGCAGTTCCATCCGTTTCCAAAGCCGATGTCGCAGAAATATTTACCATCGCGGTGCGTGAAAACGAAAAGCACAGCGTCACGGGGGCCTTGGCATATAACGGGCGCAACTTCTGTCAGGTGCTGGAAGGCGAAGAAGCTGACGTACACCGGTTGATCGAAAATATCCGCAATGACGCGCGGCACAGCGGCTTTAAAATCCTCGATGAAAAACAGATCGAGACCCGGCATTTCGCCGATTGGTCGATGCTTAAAGTCGACAGTCTTGATTTCTCTGTCGTCATCAACGCGATGCAAGCGTAAAATAATGCGAATTCGACAAGGGCGGCGGGGCTAAAGCCGCGCTGCTCTTGTTCTTTGGCGCGGGCGCACATACCTTCGCGCTGTGCAACGAAAGGCCTCCCTATGACATCCCTTTTTCAGATCCTGATGCTCATGCTGAACATCGTTTGGTTCATCATCATCGCGCATGTCATCATGAGCTGGCTGATTAATTTTCAAGTCTTAAACCTTCGTCAACCTTTGGTGGCGCAAGTTTGGGACGGGCTCAATCGCTTGCTGGAGCCTGTCTATAGCCGCGTCCGCAGCATTCTGCCGCAGATGGGCGGGCTTGACCTCGCGCCGTTGGTCGTCCTGATCGCGGTCGCTGTTCTGCGTATCCTGCTTATCAACAACGCTGCAATGTTCTACTAATCGGGCATCTGCTGGGGCCTTGGCCCTGCCGGACGCACGGGCAGGGATTGTCCCCCGCCCGCGACTATGAGATTCTGCATGCTGCAGGTTAGATACAGTTGGGTTTTTCATGTCAGGCGCTGCCACGCTACTTCGTGATGTCTTTGGGTTCGACGGGTTCCGTCCTGGTCAACAAGAGATCGTAGAGGCCGTTACCGCCGGTGAAAACACGCTGGCGATCATGCCCACCGGGGGCGGTAAGTCCCTGTGTTTCCAGATGCCTGCGTTGCTGCGGGATGGGGTGACGGTCGTTATATCTCCGCTTATTGCGTTGATGCGTGATCAGGTACGCGCCTTGCAAGAGCTTGGCGTTGGGGCCGGGGCGCTGACCTCGGGTAACACGCCCGAAGAAACCGATGCCGTGTGGGAAGGGCTCGAAGCGGGCACGCTCAAGCTATTGTATATGGCACCCGAACGGCTCGCCGCGGGGTCAGTCACCGGCATGTTAAAGCGTGTCGGCGTGTCATTGATCGCTGTGGATGAGGCGCATTGCGTCAGCCAGTGGGGCCATGATTTTCGCCCTGACTATTTGCGCATTGGTGAATTGCGACGCACGCTGGATGTGCCGCTGGCCGCCTTTACCGCGACGGCAGATGCCGAAACTCAAGCCGAGATCATCCAGAAGCTTTTTGACGGAGCCCCGCCACGCGCCTTCCTGCGCGGGTTCGACCGTCCCAATATCCATCTGGCTTTTGCTGCCAAAAACGGACCGCGCGCGCAGATTTTGAACTTTGCCAGCGCGCGTAAGGGGCAGTCGGGCATCGTCTATTGCGGCACCCGTGCGAAAACCGAAGGGCTTGCCAAAGCGCTGCGCGATGACGGGCATCTGGCTCTGCATTATCACGGCGGGATGGAAGCAGACGACCGCCGCACGGCAGAACGCCGCTTCCAACAAGAAGACGGGCTGATCGTCGTGGCGACCGTGGCCTTTGGCATGGGAATCGACAAACCGGACATTCGGTGGGTCGCCCATGCCGATCTGCCCAAATCCATTGAAGCTTACTATCAGGAAATCGGACGCGCGGGCCGCGACGGTGCCCCGGCTGAAACGCTTACGCTGTTTGGTCCCGATGACATCCGTTTGCGGCGCAGCCAAATTGACGAAGGGCTGGCCCCGCCCGAACGACGCGCGGCGGATCATGCCCGATTGAACGCCCTACTGGGGCTTGCCGAGGCGCTGGAATGTCGCCGCCTGAACCTGCTTAAATATTTTGACGAAAGCGACGTGAGTTGCGAAAATTGTGACCTCTGCGACTCGCCTGTGGAGGTGTTCGACGGCACCACGGCGGTACGCAAGGCGCTGTCGGCGATGCTGCGCACCGAGGAATGGTTCGGCGCGGGTCATTTGATCGACATCCTGCTTGGCAATGAAACTGACAAGATCCGCGAGCGCGGGCATAGCGACCTGCCGACGTATGGGGTGGGAAAGGAATATGACAAACGCGAATGGCAGGCCGTGTTCAGGCAGATGATGGGCCACGATCTCGTGCGCCCTGACGCTGCGCGCCACGGTGCGTTGCGGATGACCGATGCCGCGCTGCCCATTCTACGCGGCGAGGCGTCTATCTCTCTGCGCCGCGACAGTATTCGTGCCGCCGCAGCGCAGCGCCGCCCCGCGGTAAAAGCAATGGTCAGCGACGAAGATGCGCCGCTGCTGTCGGCGCTCAAGGCCAAACGTCGGGGGCTCGCAGAGGCCGCGAAAGTGCCCGCATACATCATTTTCAATGACCGCACGCTGATCGAGATGGCCGAGAAACGGCCAGCGACATTGGACGCGATGGCGCGTATCGGCGGTGTTGGGGCGAAAAAGCTCGAGAACTTCGGCGATGCGTTTCTAGAGGTGATCAACGGCGCTGCGGCCGAAATGCACCCGACGCGCCGCAAGCTGGCAGGGCGGGCCGCGGGGTCCGTCTTTGATCAGCTGCAAGAAGTCCAAACCACGCTGTCACGGGGCGCGGACGGCGGCGAAAAACCCCTGAGCTGCTCGACGTCGTTACTGGCGAAAGTGGCGCAACTTCATGCGCCGAACCTCGATGCAATAGAGCGTATCCTGGGCGAGAAACGAACCGAAAGGTTTGGCCCCGCATTTCTGGACGTCCTGCAGCAAGCGGGCTAGCTCTTGCCGCGACCGAATAAGGAAGACCTATGCTGACCGTCATTTCGCCTGCCAAGAAAATGGACTGGACCCCCCGCACCGTCGAGATGACGACGCCGGATTTGCACGATGATGCCGTGGCTTTGGTCAAGGTGGCCCGCGCGCTGAGCGTTGGTGATTTGCAATCATTGATGCACCTGAGCGAAAAACTGGCCCAGCTGAACCGCGATCGTTTTGCCTCGTTCGAGGAAAACCCCACCCCTGATACTGTGCGCCCCGCTGCATTTGCCTTTGCCGGCGACACCTACCAAGGGCTCGAGGCGACAAATTTGGACCACGATGAAGTGAGCTATGCGCAGGATCATCTGCGAATACTGTCGGGGCTTTATGGCGTACTGCGCCCCTTGGATGCAATTCAGGCCTACCGGCTTGAAATGGGCAGCCGGTTGAAGACGCCGCAGGGTAAATCGCTGTACGAATACTGGGGCGCGCGTTTGTCCGATGCGTTGAACCAGCAGGCAGAGCAGACCAACAGCAGGTTTCTGCTGAACTGCGCCAGTCAGGAATACTTTGGCGCGGTCGACCTGAAGGCGCTGGTCCCCGCTGTCGTGACGCCACAGTTCATGGAAGACAAATCTGACGGCAAAGGCCCGAAAATTGTCAGCTTCTACGCCAAGAAAGCGCGCGGCGCGATGGCGCGGTTCATTGTGCAGAACCGGCTTACCGACGCGGATGCGATCAAGGATTTTGATATCGGCGGGTATGCTTGGAAGCCAGATCTGTCTACGCCGGAAAAACCCGTATTTGTGCGTCCCTATCCCACCAGCTGACCCTCAAGCGGGAAGGCCGAGGTGGGGCAGTACCGTTCCAAAAGCGCCACGATTTCCGCCTTGCGCAACGGTTTGGTAAGGAAATGATCCAGACCGGCGGCTAGGATATTATCCTTCTCATCCTGAATGACATGAGCAGTCAGAGCGACAATAGGACAGCTGTCGCGAGCCCCATTCTCCAAGGCGCGAATGGCTGCGGCGGCCTCTTTTCCGTTCATTTTCGGCATGGATATATCCATGAAGACCAGATCAGGCCGGAAGGATTGAAACAGGGTAACTGCATCCTCTCCATCGACGGCGAGCTGCAAGTCAATGTTCAGCCGTTGCAGCATCTTGCGCAGGACGAGGCGGTTGGTTTTATTATCTTCCGCGGCCAGAACACGCATCGGGCGGGTGCCGTTGGCCAAGGGGGGCGATTTTGTCATCTCTGCCAGCAGATCGGTGATGTTGATCGGATTTTTCATGATCCGGCGCAAACGCACGTCGCCCACATTTTCCCGGATTGAATCCGGGGCCTCGCTGTACAAAATCACGTCTGTTGCGGACAGACGCGCCTGAACCGCGCGCGCAAATTCAAATCCGTCCATATCGGGCAAGATCTGATCAACAAGAACCAGATCCACGCTGTCATCCAAGGTTACCAATCCGCAAGCGCCGGTGGCGCATGTGGTGACCCGTACCCCGATATGTTCCAGGTTGCGCTGGAGGATGGACCGGCAGATCGTTTCCGTTTCGACGATCAGAACGTGTCGCAGAAACGCAGGCGGCATCAGGGGCGGCGTCGGCGCGTCGACTTGCACTTTCAGGGGAAGTTCGAACCCGAAGCAGGACCCCACCTCTGGCTCGGACGTGACCCATATCTCGCCGTTCATCAACTGCACCAACCGTTGACAGATCGCCAGCCCCAGGCCGGCCCCTTCTGCAGTCGGGCTTGGCTCGCTGTTGGCTTGGGTGAATTCCCCCATAATATGATCGATGATATCAGGGGGGATGCCGATGCCTGTATCCTCGATAGAGACTTTTATCAGCACGTTGTCGGATTCACTGTCTGGCAGGCCCGTGGCCCGAATGAGAATGTGCCCGTTTCGCGTAAACTTCACCGCATTTCCTACAAGATTGGTCAGCACCTGTCGAATGCGCCCGGCATCCCCGATCAATTTGCGTGGCAGAAAGAGGTCAAAATCCAAAGCGATATCAAGCCCCTTTTGAACCGCGAGCGGTTGCAGCAGCAGCAATACCTCTTGGAAAATACGTTCTAGATCAAAGGGGGCGGAATGGATGCTGAGCCGGTTTGCTTCGATCCGGGAAAAGTCCAACACGTCGTTGATAATAACCAATAGTGCTTCACCAGAGGTTTTAATCGTATCGACATACAACCGCTGGTCTTGCGTCAGCACGGTATCGCCAAGCACTTCTGTCATTCCGACGATCCCGTTCATCGGGGTGCGGATTTCATGGCTCATCTTGGCTAGAAACAAGGATTTCGCACTGTTGGCAGCTTCGGCAGTGGCACGGGCGTCGACCAGTTGCCGCTGATGCGCGACGCTGTCGGTGATATCGCGGGCCAGTGAAACGGTGTCGCCGCCTTTGCCGCGTTGATCGACGATTTTGATGTAAGTGCCGTTCCAGAGCCTTACGATGATCGGTTCCGGGGCCTTTTGCTGTGACCGCAGGATCATCTTGGCGCGCCATTCCTCAGGCGTGTGTCGACCGATGTTAATGATACCCTCTTCGGTGAGGATGCGCAGGATGGTCAAATAGCTGACGCCGGGCCGGATAATATCGATACCGTCAAACACCGCGAGATAGGATCGGTTCGCCATGATCATTTCGCTGTGTCTGTTAAAAAAGGCAAAGCCGTCGTGGATGGTCTCAATCGAATGCCACAGGCGCCGTTCCGTCAGTTCAACCTGTTCCCGCGCTGCGCAAAGATCGGACATTACCCGTTGGTTTTTAAAACGGATACTTTCGACCTCCGCCCGCGTCTCGGAGATTTCGTCATGTACGCGTTGGGCGTGCTTATCAAGTTTTCGTTGGGCGGCACAAAGCTCCGCCTGCTTTCTTTCAAGCCTTGCTTCCGCCTGTTCGCGGCGGCGGCGTTCTTGCAAAAGCCTATCTGACGTTTCCATCCAACGCTCCGAATCCTCCTTGTCTGCACAGGAGAATGGAGCATTGCAGATGAATAACTGCTTAACCGGTTCACCGTTTTTCGCCCAGTAAGCGCGATTTCGTGGTTAACGTCGTCCTTCGCGCAGCCATGCCGCAAGGATCAGGGCACTGCCAAGCAACAGAACAAGCCACGCCGGAAGGATCGGCATCTGGCGCACGTCCCGCGTTTCATAGGCATTCCGAGGTGTAAGCCCAATCCATCCGCGACCTGCAGCGGGGCGACCGACACGCACGTCGCGGATACGGGGCAGACCCTCTTCGATCCGCGCGACGCCGCCGCGTGCGGGGGCCAGTACGGGGGTCAGGGTTTCATCGCTCGCGATCGTTTCGTCAAACTCTTTCGGGGCGGCAGGGCCCAAGCCGATCACGGCACTTTGGTCACCATTTTCAAGCCGGTAGAGCCCAATCTCGGGCCCATCGTACACGCCTTCGAAAACGCCGGGTGATGTGGGTGTCAGGGCAAGCTGCGCGGTGCTGCCATCGGGATTGGTGATGGTGACAGGAGGAATTTCATCGCCAAGGGTACGGCGGGTGATGCGCATGGTCTGGCCATCGGCGTTTGCGGTCAGCGCCTCTTCTTCCAGCTCTGGTTCTTTCATCATCCAGTGGGCCAGACGCCGCAGCAGTTCAAGCTGCGGCCCCCCGCCTTCATAGCCGCGGTTCCAAAGCCACGCATGATCCGATGCCATCAGCGCAACGCGCCCTTCTTCGACCCGGTTCAGGATCAACAGCGGTCGGTCGCCTTCGCCCGTCATCACGACATCTCCCAAGGGGTCCGTCACGTCGATCTGCCGCAGCCAGCGGCCCCATGTGTCCTGTTCGGGCAAGCCGCTGGTGACCGGATGGCGGTGGCCCAGTTCAGAGACCAAAGGGCGGTACGGCTGTTCGATCACCCGCGCGGTAGGCGTGGCGGGCAGCACGTCTCCCAATGGGGACCGATAGATGCTGTCGGCACTGGCGAAATCCGCGCCGGCTGCGACCAGTACGGCCCCGCCGCCGCGCACATAATTCGCGACGTTTTCCAGATACAGCGACGGTAGGATGCCGCGTCGTTTATAGCGGTCAAAGATAATCAGATCGAAATCCTCGATCTTTTCCATGAACAATTCGCGGGTGGGAAAGGCGATCAGGGACAGTTCGTCCACCGGCACGCCATCCTGTTTTTCGGGCGGACGCAGGATCGTAAAGTGCACCAGATCGACAGAACTGTCGGATTTCAGCAGGTTGCGCCATGTGCGCCCGCCCTGGTGCGGTTCGCCGCTGACCAGCAAAACGCGCAGCCGATCCCGCACGCCGTTGATCTGGATCAGCGCAGCGTTGTTACGGTCGGTCAGCTCTCCTTTGGCTTCGGGCAGCGAAAACCGGATGACGTTGCGGCCGCTGTGGGGCAGGGTCACGGGCAATTCGAGGTCTTGGCCCACCGGCACGCGGAAGGTTTGCGGCGGCTCCCCGTCGACCGAGATTTCAAGCGGGGCCAGCGCGTCTTTTTGCGGGGCGGCACCAAGGTCGTCGATGCGCAGGGTCAGGATTACCGGTTCGCCGATGATGGCAAAGGCCGGGGCGTTGCGTACGGACAGGCGGCGATCCCAATCGCTTTGCTTTCCGGTCATCAGCAGGTGCATCGGCGCGGGCAGATCCACAGGTAGATCAGCGTCATGGATACGACCGTCGCTCAGTGCCAGAATCCCAGCGATACGGGCGCGCGGTTCTTCAGCCAGCACCTCTGATAGCGCAGTCATCAGCTGCGTACCGCTGTCCCCTTCGCCGTCCGGCACGGTCACGCGGCGCAGTTCGGTGTTGTCGCGGGTCGCGATCTGGGCGGCCAGCGTATCCGCGGCAGCGCTGGTTTGTGCGGGGCGATCCGCGAGTTTTTGACTGGCGCTTGCGTCTTCCAGCATCACGACAATATCCGTGAGCGGCGCACGATCTTCTTGTTGGACGGAGGGGCCGGCGAGGGCCGCAAGAATAACGGCCATCGCCGCCCCCCGTAGCGCCCAACCCTGCAACCCGCGCAGCACTGCCAAGACCACGGCGGCCAGCGCCAGCGCTGCAACCACCGCCAATAATGGCAAAGGGATTAGCGGATCGAATATAATGCTCGACGTCATTGGCCCAACCTGTCCAGCAGCGCAGGCACATGGACCTGATCGGATTTATAGTTACCGGTCAGCACATGCATGACCAGATTGACGCCAAAACGATATGCCAATTCGCGTTGACGTTCCCCCGCAAAGCCGCGCCCGATGGGTACCATCGGGGCACCGTTCGGCGACACGGCCCAAGCTGCGGCCCAATCGTTGCCGCCAATCACAACCGGGCTGACGCCATCGTTGAGATTGCGAAATGGCATTCCTTCTACCTGCTCTGCATCGGGGGCCGATGCCTCTACCCACAGATCGCGCCCGCTGTGCCGACCAGGAAAATCCTGCAGCAAATAGAAAGTGCGGGTCAGAACGTGATCCGCAGGCAGGGGTTCTAGCGGCGGGATGTCCAGCGGGGCGGCGAGGTCTTGCAGCTTGCGGCCATTGGGGCTTGCGGCACCGAACCCCGCGATATTCGCATCACGCGTGTCAAACAGGATCATCCCGCCGGACCGCAGATAGTTGTTCAGCTTGGTATAGGCAGCATCCGAAGGGCGGGGCTGCTCTGGCGTGATGGGCCAATAAAGCATGGGGAAGAACGCAAGCTCGTCCCGCTCCAGATTGACGCCGATGGGGTTGGCAGGTTCAACCGAAGTGCGGAAATAGAGCGTATCCGACAGCCCACGCAATCCGGCATCCGACATCTCGTCGACCGACGCATTGCCGGTGACCACATAGGCCAGCGTCATCTCTGCCGTGGCGTTGAGGGCAAAGCTGTCGTCTGCCTGCGCATCAGCCTGCGTCGGCGCATAAATCAGCGCGGCAAGGATCAGCCCTGCGGCATTGCTGTGTTTCAGAAGCCGCCCAGACAGGGACAGCGACGCGACAACATCGGCCAGCAACAGCAGAATCGACAACGACAACAGCCATCCGGAAAGCGGCTGCTCATCCGCGACATCAAGCCCGCGCACTGGCACGTCCGCAGGCCACGTTGCAGGCCCGAGCGTGGTATCGGCCACCACCACGTTGCGCGCAATACGCCTGTCGCCAGAGGCATAGACCCCCGGCTGCAAATTCGGCCCTGCAGGGGCATCCGCCAGATCAGCGCCATCCACACCCGGCAGCGTGCCCGCGTCGGACAACATGCCGAAGCCGTCCATCACCCGCAGGGGCGTCCATGTCGTGCCCTTCAGGTCGGAGGCTTCGATACCTGCAGAGGATGAAGAAATTGCTAAACGCTCCATCATCTGCACAAATAATCCCGAAAGCGGCAGCGTTGACCATTCGGCTGTGGCGGTTACGTGAAACAAGATGATCTGCCCCTGACCCAGTTGCTTGCGCGTGACGAGCGGCGTGCCATCGCTGAGCGCCGCGATCACGCGGTCCGACAGGGTGGGATCGGGCTGTGCGACGACCTGCGCGGATACAGTCACATCCTCCGGTATTTCCAGCCCGAAAAACGGAGAGGTTTCGCGGAAAGCATCGAGTGTTTTAGGGGCTCCCCAGCTCATCGCGCCGCCAACGCTGCGGCCGCCAGACCGCAGGCGCACGGGCATCAGCGGGTCTTCGGTGTCACGGCTGATATCGCTGGCGGCAATGCGTGGCCCGGCAAAACGGACCAACATCCCGCCCGCTTCGATCCAGTCGAGCAGCGGTGCCTGTTCTGCCTCGGACAGGGTCGCAATATCGGCCAGCACGATCACATCGGGGTTGGCGGGCAGCACATCGCCAAGCGCGCCGTCAATCAGGTCGGCGGCGGGGGCCAAGGCCTGTTTAATATAATGTAGCGGCGACAGCAGCTCTAGCCCCTCGCGGTTCTCGCGTCCGGCAATCAGCCCGACCTCGCGCCGCCGCAACGCATCGTCCACAAGCGTTGTCGCCCCGGCAGAACGTTGGCCTGCAATGTCAAACCGGGTGATCCGGGCGCGCAGTTCAGCGGGGAGCGACAGGGCGGCGGTGGCCTGCGTCGATCCCGCTTCGAATGTGGCGGGCACACTGGCGAGGGTGCGCATATTCCCCGCCGGATCGCGGCCCCGCGCATTGATCGTCACGGCACGTTCGGCAGTGGGCAGGGCGCGTTTGACGGTAAGGGTGATCGCCCCGTCCTCATAGGTTGCGGGTGCCATCGCCAGCACATCTGCGCCGGTCTGGTACACCTCTACGCTGCCCTGATCCTGTAACGCCCCAAGCATCGCATCGCGCCCGTCATAGACGAGCCCGTCACTGAACCAAATCGTATCGAACCCGCCAAGTGTGCTGGTAATCTCAATCGCGCGGTCGATATCGGTGGGGGCGGGCTGCCATGGTGCTGGCTTGAATCCGGCCAGCCGACTGCGCCCCGCGTCGGCAGACTGAAAGGCGGGTTGCTCGGGGCGGGTGAGGGTCAGGAAGCCAACGGTGCGTCCGGCGCGTGCGGCACGGGTCAGCTGTGCTTCTAGCGCTTCGGATTGCTGCGGCCAGCGGGTCGCGCCGGCCCAGGACCCGTCCACTACGATCAGCAGCGGGCCGGTGCCTTGGGTCTGTTCTTCTTGCGGGTTCAGGATAGGTCCAGCCAGCCCGATGATCAGCGCCGCCACGGCAAGCATGCGCAACAACAGCAGCCACCACGGCGTGCGGTCCGACACGCTTTCGGCATCGCTGAGGCCGAGTAAAAGCGCCACGCCGGGAAAACGGCGGCGGGTGGGGGCTGGTGGCACAGCCCGCAAGATCAGCCACAGGATCGGCAGCGCCAGAAGCGCAAGCAGCATCCAAGGCGCGGTAAAACCGATACCCCCGAACACGGTCATGCCGCCCCCCCGCTGCGCGTATCCAGCGCACCATACAGCCACAGCAGCGCCGATTGCGCCGTGCTGTCGGTGTGGTGCAGCCCGTACTGCCAGCCGGTCAGGGCGCAAAGTTGCTGCAGCTCTGCCTTACGTTCGGCGAGCCGTTCAAGATAGCGGTGTTTCAGGTTGTTCGCCTTCAACGTTTCATGACGCAAGGTGCCGCCGACGCTTTCAAAGATGGTGCGGCCGGTAAACGGGAAGGCCTCTTCTGACGGGTCAAGCACATGGAGCAACACGCCCCGCACGCCGCGGTCGGCGGCCTTGGTCAGGGCCGTGGCGACCCCCGCAAGATCGCCCATGAAGTCAGAGATAAATACAGCCCGCGCTTGGGGGATCATGGCACGGTGCTCGGGCGGCGCATAATCCGCGGCGTCGTCCTGACACAGCGCTTCGGCAAGTCGTAAAATCTGGGGCCTGCCCGACCGCGGAGGCAGGGCGCTGCCGGTCAGGCCGACGCGTTCACCGCCCCGTTGCAGCAAAACCGCCAGCGCCAGTCCCAGCAGCCGTGCGCGGTCAGCTTTCTGTTCCAGCGCGGCGGTCGAGGCAAAGCGCATCGAGGCCCCCTGATCGACCCAGAGCATGACGGACTGCGCGATCTGCCATTCGCGTTCGCGCACAAATTCATGGTCCCCCATAGCCGAACGCCGGTGGTCAATGCTGCGCCGGCTGTCGCCGACCTGTGCCGGCCGGTATTGCCAGAAATCATCCCCCACTCCTGCGCGACGACGTCCATGCGCGCCCAGCAGGACCGCGCCGGCCAGATGCTCTGCACGGGCCAGCAGCGCGGGCAAACGGGCTGCTTGCTCCTCGGATCGGATGCGAAGGGTGTCGGGGCTGTTCACGCCGCGGCCTTTTTCCCGATCAGGCTGGCCGTGGTTGCGTCGATCAACGTGTTCAGGCTGTCACCCCGTGCGCGCGCGGCAAAGTTCAGTGCCATTCGGTGCATCAAAACGGGGCGGGCCATATCAATCACATCTTCGGCCGAGGGGGCCAACCGCCCTTGTAGCAAGGTGCGCGCGCGCACGGTCAGCATCAACGCCTGCGCAGCACGGGGGCCGGGGCCCCAAGCCACGGTATCGCGCACGTTCTGGCTGGCGTCGGGACCGTCAGGGCGGAAGGCGCGGACCAGATCAAGGATCAGTTCGACCACGGATTCACCGACCGGCATCTGCCGCAGCAGCGTTTGCGCGGCCAACAACTTTTCCGTGGTAAACACAGCCGTGGCCTGCGCATCGGTATCGCCCGTGGTCGCCATCAGGATATCGCGTTCTGTATCGCGGTCGGGATAGGCCACGTCGATCTGCACGAGGAACCGGTCAAGCTGGGCCTCTGGCAACGGGTAGGTGCCCTCTTGTTCAATCGGGTTCTGGGTGGCAAGCACGTGAAACGGATGCCCCAAGGCGCGGTCCTGTCCAGCAACGGTCACTGTCTTTTCCTGCATCGCCTGCAACAACGCGGATTGAGTGCGCGGCGAGGCGCGGTTGATCTCGTCCGCCATCAGCAGCTGGCAAAAAATCGGGCCTTCGACAAAACGGAATGCGCGGGTGCCATCGGCGGCGGTGTCCAGCACCTCTGACCCCAGAATATCGGCAGGCATTAGGTCGGGCGTGAACTGGACCCGATTGCCATCCAGCCCCATAACTGTGCTCAACGTTTCGACCAGCCGCGTCTTGCCCAGACCCGGCAAACCGATCAGCAACCCGTGCCCGCCACACAGCAGCGCCGTCAGTGTCAGATCAACGACCCGCTCCTGTCCGATAAAGCGCCGGTTGATCGACGCCTTGGCCTCGGCCAGCTTTTCGCCAAGCGTCTCGATTTCTGCTACCATATCGCGGGCTTGGGTCATGACTTTTGCGTCCTTGGAGTTATATCAGTTAGATGTAAGTGTATCGTGTGAACAGGAAATGGCAAAAGCAATGAGTGGACAAAAAACCGTGACCCCAACAGCAGAAAGCCTTGCCGCGTCTGTTTCCGCCGCCAAAACACGCGGATTGCCGCCGGTAGAGAAGTGGAACCCTCCGTTTTGCGGCGATCTGGACATGGAGATCAAACGCGACGGCACCTGGTTCTATCAAGGCACCCCGATTGGCCGCATGGGGCTGGTGAAACTCTTTGCGTCGATTCTGATCCGTGAAGATGACGATTATTTCCTGATCACGCCGGTCGAAAAGGTCGGCATCAAGGTCGAAGATGCCCCCTTTGTCGCCATCGATTTCGAGGCCGAAGGCAGCGGCACCGACCAGACGCTCACGTTCCAGACCAACCTTGGGGATATCGCGGTTGCGGGCCCCGATCTGCCGATCCGTATCGAACGTGCCCCCGAAACCGGAGAGCCCGCGCCCTATGTCCGCATCCGCCGCAACCTTGAGGCGCTGATCGACCGGAAAAGCTTTTACCGGCTGGTCGAACTGGGTCAGCACCACGAGGGATGGTTCGGCGTATGGTCCGGCGGCAGCTTCTTTGGCATCATCCCGTCGGGCGAACTGCCTGACTGATTTCGGTGCGCGGAAAGCGCCCCGCTGCGACGCGCGACACTGAATGCCAAGATTGGGCCCGGTGCGAAACAGGTCTCGCGGAGCAAAGGCAGCCCTCACTGGATAGCGCTCACCTAGACAAACGGCAAAGGCGCTTAATGCGCCTCCGCCCAGTTTGACCCTATCCCTGCGTCCACCGTCAGTTTTACGTCCAGTTTGACTACCGGATCGGCTGCGTTTTCCATCACATGACGCGCGGCGTCGATCAGAGCGTCTTCAGCCCCTTTTTCCACCTCGAACAGCAGTTCATCGTGCACCTGCAACAGCATCGTGGCGGGCAGGCCCTTGATCGCGTCGGGCATGCGGATCATCGCGCGGCGGATCACGTCTGCGGCTGTCCCCTGGATCGGCGCGTTAATAGCGGCCCGTTGGGCGAACCCGGCGCGGGGGCCTTTGGCGCTGATCTCTGGCGTGTGGATTTTGCGTCCGAACAGGGTCTGCACAAAGCCATGCTCTTTCGCGAACGCTTTGGTGTTGTTCATATAGGTGCGGATGCCGGGGAAACGTTCGAAATAACGGTCAATGAAGCCCTGTGCCTCGGCTCGCGGAATGCGCAGGTTGCGCGCCAGGCCAAAGCCCGAGATGCCATAGATGACACCAAAGTTGATCGCCTTGGCCTGACGGCGCACGTCCGATGTCATTTCATCGAGGGGGACGCCGAACATTTCTGATGCGGTCAGGGCGTGAATGTCGATGCCGTCCTGAAAGGCCTGCTTGAGCTCGGGGATGTTGGCAATATGTGCCAATATCCGTAGCTCGATCTGGGAATAGTCCAGCGCAATCAGCACTTTACCCTGCTCGGCAACAAAGGCCTCGCGGATGCGGCGGCCTTCTTCGGATCGGATCGGGATGTTTTGCAAGTTAGGATCGGTTGACGCCAGCCGGCCCGTCGATGCCCCCGCGATGGAGTATGAGGTGTGTACGCGTCCGGTGTCAGGGTTGATGTGGTCCTGAAGCGCGTCGGTATAGGTGGATTTCAGCTTCGACAGTTGCCGCCAGTCCAGCACACGTGCGGGCAGGTCATGCTCTGTTGCCAGATCTTCGAGCACGTCGGCACCAGTGGCATAGGCACCTGTCTTGCCCTTTTTGCCGCCTTCCAGCGCCATCTCGTCAAACAGGATCTCACCAAGCTGCTTGGGCGATCCGACATTGAATTTGCGACCGGCGAGTTGATAAATTTCATCCTCAAGCCCTGCCATCTTCTGCGCAAAGGCATTCGACATCCGGCTCAGCGTATCGCGGTCAACCTTGACGCCAGACCGTTCCATCGCGGCCAACACAGGCACCAAGGGACGTTCAAGCGTTTCATACACCTTCGTCACCTCGACGCGGTGCAGCTGCGGCTTGAACAGCTGCCACAAACGCAGGGTAATATCCGCATCCTCCGCGGCATATTTTACGGCATCGGCCAGCGGTACCTTATCAAAGGTGATCGCGGATTTACCCGAGCCTAGCAAAGGTTTTATCGGGATCGGTGTGTGCGACAGATACCGTTCTGACAGCGTGTCCATGCCGTGACCGTGCAGCCCGGCGTGCATCGCATAAGACAGCAGCATCGTATCGTCGATCGGGGCGACATTGATGCCGAGCTGCCCAAATATCTTGCTGTCGTATTTCATGTTCTGCCCGATTTTCAGGATCGTGGGGTCCTGCAACATCGGGGTCAACAGGCGCAGCGCATCTTCAAGGGGGATCTGCCCCTCAGCCAGATCGTCAGAGCCAAACAGATCATCGCTGCCACGCGCCTTGTGGATGAGCGGGATATAGCAGGCTTTGCCGGGTTCGACGCAAAGCGATACGCCGACCAGCTGCGCGACCATATCGTCCAGCCCGGTGGTCTCTGTATCGACGGCAACATAGCCAAATTCGTAAATCCGGTCGATCCAGACCTGTAGCGCCTCTGTGTCGCTGACATGTTCATACTGATCCGGATCAAAGGGCACGTCCGCCGCGGCGGGGGCATCGGCAGCAACCGGTGCGTCCGCGATGGTGGGGGCCTCTTTGCCCAAAACCTCTGCTACGCGTTTTGACAGCGTGCGAAACTCCATCTCGGCAAGGAAACCGAGCAGCTGGTCGGCATTGGGGTCGCGTACCTCGAGGTCGTCCAGCGTAAAGTCCAGCGGCGTATTCTCGTCCAGCTGAACCAGAGCGCGGGACAGGCGGATTTGATCTGCGTGGTCGATCAAGGTCTGGCGGCGCTTGGGCTGTTTGATCTCGCCCGCGCGTTCAAGCAACGTATCAAGATCGCCATATTCGTTAATCAGCAGCGCGGCGGTCTTGATCCCGATTCCGGGTGCGCCAGGCACGTTATCGACGGAATCGCCGGCCAGGGCTTGCACATCAACCACACGGTCGGGGAACACGCCGAATTTCTCGAACACGCCATCACGGTCGATGCTTTTGTTCTTCATCGCATCCAGCATTTCGACGCCGCCGCCGACCAACTGCATCAAATCCTTGTCCGAGCTAATGATGGTGCAGCGCCCACCCGCGGCACGGGCCTGCACGGCGAGCGTCGCGATGATATCATCCGCCTCATAGCCTTGCTTTTCCTTGCACGCGATGTTGAAGGCTTCGGTGGCGGTGCGGGTCAGGGGGATCTGCGGACGCAGGTCTTCGGGCATGGCCTCGCGGTTGGCCTTGTACTTGTCGTACATGTCATTGCGGAAGGTGTGGCTCCCCTTGTCAAAGATCACGGCCACATGGGTTGGCGCATCGGGCCCGGTGTTGCCTTCGACATAGCGCTGCAACATGTTGCAAAATCCTGCAACGGCTCCGATCGGCAGCCCGTCTGATTTGCGCGTCAATGGCGGCAGCGCGTGGTAGGCGCGAAAAATAAACGCCGACCCGTCGATCAAATGCAGATGGTGACCCTTGCCAAATGTGCCGGACATGTCGGTGCTCCTCTTTCAGACAAGCCTTCTTTTGTCACGAAGCAGCCAAACTCTCCAGCGGCCAATTGACAGGGACCGGCTTCATTTTGCCACTTAAACTCCCTGCGGAGCGTCCCACGTCAGCGGTGATCGCTTTGGTAAAGTTGATAGGACAGGCTGACCGAAAGAGGCAGCGGCGTCCAACGCCCAAAACGCAAGCCCGCCGCACGCAGCTGGTCGCCGATCCAGACATTACAGGTGCGCAGGATGCTAAAACGCCCTTTGGCCGCAAAGAATCCGTCGGTGGTGGTATACCCTGTGACCCCCACGCGTTCGGGCAGGCCATCGGGCCCGAGTGTAAGCTCGGACCAGACATTATCTACCAGCGTGCGATACTGCCGTTCTGTCATCGCGACGCTCCGGCGTTTGATCTGCCGGTCTATTGGGCCGATCACGTCAATCCGCAAGACTGCGTCATCGCCGATAACACCGCGCCAGACATTGCCGGGCTTCAGCTCGCGATAGGTCGGGGTTTCCGTATAAAACTTGCGCGCGCCCCAGCCGATCACCAGCCAGCGCGCATCAGGGTGCGATAGCGGCACGCCACGCGCCTCGAGCGCTGCAAAACGCGGCTGCGAAATGTCATCGAGCGGAATCAGCAGATCGTAATGGATCGGTCCGTGGATCAGAAGCACGTCGCGCGTGGGCATCGCACGGTCTTGGGCTACGCCGGGCGCCCAGACGGCGCCAATAAGGGCAGCAATCACAAAACACGCTGGCACAAGCGCAAAGGCGCCCAGCCATCGTAACGCTTTGGTCAGACTTTGCCCTCAAACTCGGCGTGGATGAACTTGCAGTCGCAATACCCACATTCGACCCAGCCTTTGTCCTGCGGGATTTGCAGCCAGACGCGTGGGTGCCCCAAGGCACCTTCGCTGCCGTCACAGGCGACGCGCCAGGTGGTCACAATGCGGGTTTCCGGTGCTTGGAATGTCATGCTGTCGTCCTTGGCTTTGATGCGCCCATCTTATGACTAAACCGCGCCGGCAGGGCAAGGGTGCGCCGCGTGATTTGGCCAGCGCCAGCTTACAAGTTTGTAATCTGCGATGAATTAGGTTCACCATCCGTCACAGAGCCGCTAAAAGACGGAAAACCACTGAAAATCTCCGGAGCGGTCTTAGGATGAACACCCCAAAACCTGTCGTATTGTGCATTCTGGATGGGTGGGGCCTGTGCGATGATCCCAAAGGGAACGCACCGCTGCTGGCCAAGACACCGCATTTCGACCGGATCATGCAAAGCTGCCCCTCGGCCACGCTGACCACCTTTGGCCCTGACGTCGGGTTGCCACAGGGGCAGATGGGGAACTCCGAAGTGGGGCATACCAATATCGGGGCCGGTCGGGTGGTGGCGATGGATCTGGGTCAGATTGATTTGGCTATCGAAGAGGGGGCGTTTGCGAAGCATCAGCCTTTGCTCGATTTTATTGCGACGCTGAAAAAGACCGGCGGCACGGCCCATCTGATGGGGCTGGTGTCTGACGGCGGCGTGCACGGGCATCTCACGCATATGATCGCCGCGGTGCACGCGATTTGCGATCACGGTGTTCCGGTGGTGATCCACGCTTTGACGGACGGGCGCGATGTGGCTCCACGGTCGGCACTGGGCTATTTCGAGACGTTGCAAGCGGCGTTGCCCGAAGGGGCGTCCATCGCGACAGTATTGGGGCGCTACTTTGCGATGGACCGCGACAACCGCTGGGACCGCGTGGCCACAGCCTATGAGGCGATTGTTTTGGCCAAGGGCCGTGCCGCGCCGACCGCGTCCGCTGCGGTGACGGATGCCTACGGGTTGGAAGAGAACGACGAATTTATCACGCCCGCCGTGTTGCATGGCTATGGGGGTGTGCAAGACGGGGACGGGGTGTTTTGTCTGAATTTCCGCGCCGACCGCGCCCGCGAAATCATGTCGGCGCTTGCAGCTCCTGATTTTGATGCGTTCGACACGGGCACGCAACCCAAGTGGTCTGCGGTCATGGGAATGGCGGAATATTCCGATGCGCATATGGCGTTCATGACCACGATGTATCCCAAGCCCGAAATCGTAAATACGCTTGGCGCATGGGTTGCGCAGCACGGCCTGCGCCAGTTCCGTCTGGCCGAGACAGAGAAATACCCCCATGTGACGTTCTTCCTGAACGGCGGTGCGGAAACGCCGTTGATAGGCGAAGACCGCTTTATGCCAAAGTCGCCCAATGTGGCCACCTATGACATGCAGCCCGAGATGTCATGCGGCGAGGTGACGGACCATTTCGTGCAGGCGATCAAGGACCGCTATGACTTGATCGTGGTGAATTATGCAAACCCCGACATGATAGGGCACACCGGCGATCTGGATGCCGCCATTGCAGCCTGCGAGGCGGTGGATACGGGCCTTGGCCGTGTGCTCGAGGCGCTAGAGGATGTCGGCGGGGCGATGATCGTCACGGCGGACCACGGCAATTGCGAAACCATGATTGATCCCGACACCGGCGGCGCGCACACGGCACATACATTGAACCCCGTGCCGGTTGCGGTTGTGGGCGGGCCCGAAGAGGCTAGCTTGCGCACAGGTCGGTTGGCCGATCTGGCCCCCACGGTCTTGCAGTTGATGGGATTGAAACAGCCGACCGAGATGACGGGAAAGTCCTTGCTCGAATGATCCGCTTTTGTGCCCTTGCTCTGATGATCTGGCCAGTCAGCGTGTTTGCGCAGACAGAGGCGGCTGAACAGGCGCGTCGTGCGATGGCCGATCTTGAGGCGGCCTCTGTCCAGTTGGATGCAGCGAGTGGTGCGCGGGACCGTGTTCAGGCACTAACCCAGACCATTCAGGCGTTTGAAACGGGTCTTGGTGCCATGCGCGAGGGGTTGCGTCAGGCGGCCATCAACGAGGCCCAACTGAGCAAGAAACTACAGGCCCGCGATGGCGAGGTCGCGCAGTTGCTAGGGGTGCTACAAAGCATTGGCGGCAACCCGTCGCCCACGTTGTTCCTGCACCCCGAAGGGCCGGTAGGCACGGCGCGCGCGGGCATGTTGTTGGCTGAGCTGACACCCGCGTTGAACACCCGCGCCGATGTGTTGCGGCAGGATTTGCAAGACGTCCAAACGCTGCGCGCACTGCAAACCGATGCGGCAAAGCGCCTGCAGGACGGGCTGACCGAAATCCAGCGGGCCCGTACCGAATTGAACCAGGCCATGGCCAACCGAACCGACTTGCCCAAACGCTTTAGCGAAGACCCGGTCCGCACCGCGATCCTGATTTCCACCTCGGAAACACTGTCGGGGTTTGCCAGCGGCCTTTCGGAAATGACCTCAGAGCCGATCGCGGACGCGCCGGCTGATTTCGAAGGGCAGAAGGGCGAACTTGCCATGCCGGTGCAAGGCGTGATCCTGCGCCGCGCCAATGAAACCGATGCCGCAGGGGTGACACGCCCCGGTATTATCCTTGCCACACGCCCGCGTGCCATCGTGACATCGCCAACAGCGGCAACAATCCGCTACACCGGCCCCCTTTTGGACCTTGGCAACGTGGTCATTCTTGAACCTCGGGCCGGCGCGTTGTTTGTGTTGGCGGGGCTGGATGTGGTGTATGGCGAGGCAGGACAGGTGATCGGGGCGGCAACGCCTATCGGTCTGATGGGCGGCCCGACCGGGGTAAATCAACAGGCGCTCTCACCAAATGGTGATGGGGCTGGCATAGAGCGTTCAGAAACGCTCTATATAGAAGTAAGAGAGAACAATGTTCCGCAGGACCCGTCAGACTGGTTCCGAACTGATAAGGATGGATAAACGATGAAGAAGTTCGTGATGGCTGCCGTGGGCGGTACGCTGGCAGGGGTGATTGCCACGACGCAGATTGCGGGCCCTTTGCTGGCGCAGGAAACCGAAAAAAGCAGCAACGTCTATGAACAGCTTGATCTGTTCGGGGACATCTTTGAACGCATCCGCGCCCAATACGTCGAAGAGGTTGATACCGAAGAACTGGTCGAGGCCGCAATCAACGGCATGCTGACCTCGCTTGATCCCCACTCCAGCTATCTGTCGCCAAAGGACGCGCTAAAAATGCGCGACCAGACGCGCGGAGAATTCGGCGGGCTTGGCATTGAGGTGACGCAGGAAGAGGGCTTCGTCAAAGTTGTTTCCCCCATCGACGGCACGCCTGCCTCTGAGGCGGGGATCGAAGCGGGCGATTTCATCACCCATGTGGATGGCGAAAGCCTGCTGGGTCTGACCCTGGATGACGCCGTTGAACTGATGCGCGGACCTGTCGGGTCCGAAATCGCGATCACCGTAGTGCGCGAAGGCGAGACAGAGCCGTTTGACGTGTCGCTGGTGCGGGATACCATCCAGCTGACCGCGGTGCGGGCGCGGACCGAGGGCAACGCTGTTGTCTTGCGTGTCACGACGTTCAATGAACAGACCTACCCCAAGCTGAAAGAAGGCCTGGACGAGCAGGTCAAAGCCGCCGGCGGGATCGAGAACGTCAGCGGCTTTGTGGTCGATCTGCGCAACAACCCCGGTGGGTTGCTGAACCAAGCGATCGCCGTGTCAGATGCCTTCCTTGAAGAAGGAGAGATCGTCAGCACACGTGGCCGTGATGCGGCAAATGGCGACCGCACCAATGCGACGCCGGGTGATCTGGCCGAGGGTAAGCCGATTGTCGTGCTGATCAACGGCGGCTCTGCTTCCGCCTCCGAGATCGTTGCCGGTGCCTTGCAAGACCACCGACGCGCGATTGTGGTGGGCACAAAAAGCTTTGGTAAAGGGTCGGTGCAAACGATCATGCCGCTGCGGGGCGAAGGGGCGATGCGCCTGACCACGGCGCGGTACTACACGCCGTCGGGCCGCTCTATCCAGGCGCTCGGGGTGTCCCCTGACATCATCGTCGCACAGCCTCCGACCAAACCTGCGGACCCCGAAGACGAGGATACAGCAGCACGCCCCCTGCGTACCGAAGCAGATCTGCGTGGCAGCCTCAACAATGACAGCCTGACCGACGATCAGGTCGACCAGATCATGGAAGACCGTGCCAAAGCCGAAAAAGCCGCGTCCTTGCGCGAAGAGGATTATCAGCTGGCCTATGCCATCGACATCCTCAAAGGCCTGTCCGCACTTGGCCCGAAAAAGTAAACGTCGCACTCAAAAGCTATGAAAAAAGGCCGGTCCGCAGTCATGCGGGCCGGCCTTTTGTTATTTCTGCCCGGGTTTCGTCGGGGCCAACTAAAGCGATCGGCCGCGGGGGCATCCCCAGCCTCACCATAGGGTTGGCGCACGAAGCGTCCGTCAGCTGGTTTCGACGCAATGCCGCCGAAAGGCCCGTTTAAGCATATCCAGCTCTGCACGCAGCAAATCCACCTCGGCACGCAGGTTCGGGCCCGTCACCTCGTCCCCGATCAGGGTGATTTTGGCCAGTGTCGTGCCGGATGTCCGATCTGCGATCAGCAGGGTATGGATGCCGTCGGCAATTGCCGCAGCGGGAACGGGGATGCTGAGCACCCAATGGTCAGACCCCGCGTTATGTACCAGCTTTATGCCCGCCACGTCGGCATCGGCGTGGGTGACTGCAAGATCGGGTTGGGCGTCGCCCGCGCCGGTGACGATCCCTTGCCACGTGCCATCGATCATATGGGTCTTGGTGAGGGTCAGGTTGCTCATGCGGGGCTCCTACAACTGGGCGCGCGGGCGGCGCGAAAAGGTCAGGTCACGCAGCATGATCTGGTTCATCTCGGGCCCTTCAAAAATCAGGTCGATCCAGGCTTTCTCCACGCGCTTTTCATTCAGGTTGGAATAAGCGAGGTCGAACTCTGCTGTGATGTCGGTTTTGTCCAGCGGCAGTTCCTGAACCATCTGTTCTGTATTGGGGCCGTGGCGGATATTGAGACGGGCGAAGATCTCGATGGGTTTTTCCATCTCTATCACAGCATCCACACGCAGGACATGGGTCCGCTTAAGCCCCTCGACGCAGTCATCCGGCAAATCCAGAACCAGCGACAGGAACGACCCGTCAAACCGATAGACCTCCAGCCTCAGCCCATAGGGTGCCAGGTGGGTCTCTTCGAGGTTGCGGATTTGCCGGATGCCCAATTCTGACAGGATGCAATCGTGAAAGATCGTGACCTCGTCGCCCATGGTCGCTTTGGGCTGAACTGACGACAGGCCAGAGTGCGCCAATGGTGCGCGCCACAGCTGCGGACGCCAGGACCAGTCGGTGTTATGCGGGCGGAAGAATTTCGTGGACCCGACGCGGGGCAGGGCAAGTCGGTCTTCGGCGGTATAGATCAGCTTGTCCAGATGTCGGCGCAACGCGCGGGCTTGACCTGCTTGCTTGCGCAGCACCGAGATGTCGGTGTGGGGGGCACGGTCTGCCTTGGCTGACCAGCGGCGGGTGAACCGCGCGATCATGGCGCTGTCGATCAGCTTTTTCCCAAGTTTGCGCATGGTGCCTGTTACCCCGATTAAGGATTGGGTTGTTGGTCGTACCCTACCGGCTGCGGCTTGGGGGCACAAATGAAATGGGCGGGGTGTAATTGGCGCGTTAGTTGCGCTTGGCGACGGTGGTTTGCGCGGGTGCGCTTGCCTTCATGCTACGGGTGATCAACTGAGACAGCACCCCGCGCCCAGAGGAGCTTACGATATCGCCGCGTTCCGGACCGTAGACCGCGATGCCGGCGGTTTGTGTGCCCATCCGCGCCACGCCTCGCCATTGGTTCGGGGAAAGACCGCCCACAGGAATACGCCCTTGAGCGCGGAAAGTGACGTGATTTACGCCCTTTTCCACATTGCTCACGTTTTGCAGCGCGGTTTCTGCCGCGATCTGCTGTGCGCTTGGCAAGGGGCCGGATTTGGACGGGGTCAGGCTGACTGTGATCAACCCGCGCGGTGCCGCCCCCGCAGAGGCAGGTGCCCCTAACCCGTCACAGCGTGCAACCACGGCAAAGCGGGCTTCGAGGCTGGTCTGGTCGATGCAGAAACCGTCGGGGGCGACCAATTCGACCCCGCCGGCCATTTTTGCACGCGACAGCGGTGGCTTGGCAGCACCCGAAGACGCGCCAAACCCCTGACCGCCCTCGCAGGCGGTCAGAAGCACCAGCCCAAGGGCCGCGAGCGGACCTTTACAGGTCCATGTAGTCATGGGTTTCCGCCTTTGCGCCGGGATGCGTGACCGCACCCAGATAGGTTGGGCCCACAAGCTGCGCGTATTTCCACAGTGCGCCGCTTTGGTAGTTGGTCTTGCGCGCACCGGGCCAAGCGGCTTTACGCTCTGCCATTTCATCGTCCGAGATATCGACCGAGATAGAGCCGGTGATCGCGTTCAACGTGATCATGTCGCCCGCCTTGAGCAGGGCAATCGGGCCGCCATGTGCGGCTTCGGGACCAACGTGACCGACGCAGAAACCGCGTGTCGCACCAGAGAAACGGCCGTCAGTGATCAGCGCGACTTTTTTGCCCATGCCCTGACCGGAAAGTGCCGCTGTTGTCGCCAGCATTTCGCGCATGCCGGGGCCACCGGCGGGGCCTTCGTTGCGGATCACGAACACGTCGCCTTCGCTGTAGGCGCGGTTTTGCACGGCTTCGAAAGCGTCTTGCTCACATTCAAAGATCAGCGCCGGACCGGTAAACACGATGTCCTCTTCGGACATGCCCGCGATTTTCACGATCGCCCCTTCGGGGGCCAGGTTGCCCTTCAGGCCGACGACGCCACCGGTTTTGCTGATCGGCGTTTCGATGGCGTGGATGACTTTGCCGTCTGCTTCGCGTTCGATCATGTCCAGCTCTTCGCCGATAGACCGGCCCGAAACTGTCAGACAGTCAGCGTGCAGCAGACCAGCCTTGCGCAGTTCCTTCATCACAACAGGCACACCCCCCGCGTCATACAGGTCTTTCGCCACATGTGACCCGCCGGGTTTCATGTCTACGAAATAGGGCGTGTCGCGGAAGATTTCGCACACATCGCTGAGGTCAAACGAGATGCCCGCCTCGGCGGCCATGGCTGGCAGGTGCAGGCCGGCATTCGTCGACCCGCCTGTGCATGCAACGATGCGTGCCGCGTTTTCAAACGCTTCGCGGGTACAGATGTCACGCGCACGAATGTTCTTTTCGATCAGGTGCATCACCGCTTCGCCCGAGGCGGCCGCATAGGCGTCACGCGATACATAGGGTGCGGGCATGCCCGAAGAGTTCAACAGCGCAAGGCCGATCGCCTCAGAGACGCAGGCCATAGTGTTGGCGGTGAACTGGCCACCACAGGCACCGGCCGTCGGGCAGGCCACGCGTTCCAATATCTCGAGGGCGGCTTGCGACATGCTGCCGTTCTGGTAGTTGCCCACGGCCTCGAACACGTCTTGCACGGTCAAATCACGGCTGGCGAATTCGGCAGGCACATCCGCACCTTCCGGCACTTTGCCCGGCAGGATCGACCCGCCATACAAGAACACAGACGGCACGTTCAGACGCAGCATCGCCATCATCATGCCGGGCAGCGATTTGTCGCAGCCCGCAAGTCCGACGATCGCATCGTAACAGTGCCCGCGCATGGTCAGTTCCACGGTGTCGGCAATCGCCTCGCGCGATGCAAGCGACGACCGCATGCCCTCGTGGCCCATAGCGATACCGTCGGTCACGGTGATGGTGGTGAATTCGCGCGGCGTACCCTGCTGCGCCTTGACGCCGATCTTGACCGCTTGGGCCTGACGGTTCAGCGCGATGTTACACGGGGCCGCTTCGTTCCAGCAGGTTGCCACGCCCACCAGAGGCTGGTGAATCTCTTCTTCGGTCATGCCCATTGCGTAATAATAGGACCGGTGCGGCGCGCGCTCTGGCCCTTCGGTCACGTGCCGGCTTGGCAGTCTGGATTTATCAAAGCGGGTGTTGGTGGACATGTGGCAGGCCTCTCTGAGTGGACGTTTACACCGGAATAGCCACCCAGACCTGCCGCTGCAAGGCTCAAGCCACCAGTTGAACAGCGGGGGCTCTGCGCGTAGGTGTTTAGCCGAACCTTGGCTCTGTGCCGCCCCCTAGCGAAAGCGACCCTGCATGGAGCAGTCGATTTTTTCCTTTATTTGGAAATACTCCCGTCGGGAACAGTTGGTTTTGCTTGTCCTGACGCTGATTACCTTCCCCTTCCTCTATGTCACACTCGAACTGCCCAAGCGTATCATCAACGACGCAATCGGGGCCGAGACGGATGTGATCGACGCCTTTGGAATGTCGTTCAGTCAGGTGCAATTCCTGATGCTGCTGTGTTTTGCCTATCTGTTTGCGGTGCTGATCCACGGTCTGATGAAGATGCGTCTGAACACGATGAAAGGCGTCTTGGCTGAACGGCTTTTGCGGCGGTTCCGGTATCAGCTGATCGCCCGCATGATGCGGTTTCCACGCAGCTATTACGAAAATACCAGCCAAGGCGAACTGGTGTCGATGGTAACCTCGGAGGCGGAGCCGATGGGGGGGGTGATGGGCGATGCCGTTGCCCAACCCGTATTTCAGGCGGGGCAGATGTTGATCATCTTGCTGTTCCTCTTTTTGCAATCCCCGTGGTTCGGACTGGCAGGCGTCGCGCTGATCCCGTTGCAGGCCTATCTGATCCCGATGTTGCAGCGGCAGATCAACCTGCTGAACAAAGACCGCATCAGAGAGGTGCGGCACCTGTCGTCGGAGATTGGCGAAACCGCGGCCGGCATCACGGACCTGCGCACCAATGGCGGCTGGCGCTACCGTTTGGCGTTGTTCACCGACCGGCTGGGGTACTTGTTCGAGATCCGCTTTCAGATCTACCAAAAGAAATTCTTTATGAAGTTTTTGAACAACTTCATCACCCAGCTTACGCCGTTCTTTTTCTATGCTGTCGGGGGCTATCTTGCGATTAAGGGACAGATCACCGTGGGCGCGCTGGTCGCGGCGTTGGCAGCCTACAAGGATTTGTCCAGCCCGTGGAAAGAGTTGCTGACCTACTACAACCAGACGCAGGATATGTCGCTGCGGTGGGATGTGGTCGTTGAACGGTTTGCGCCACGCGGAGAGATTGACGCAAGCCTGTTCGAGGGCGAGCCTGCCGAAATCCCCCACCTGCGCGGAGCTATCGTGCTTGAACACGTGTCCCTGCGCACACCGGATGGCAATACGATCTTGGACGATCTCAACCTCGAGATACCCAAGGGCGCACGGGTGGCAATCGAGATGCCCAACCAGACCGAACGCACCGCCTTGGCAGAGCTTTTGACCCGAGAGGCGTTACCGAGCCGCGGTCGGATCACCATGGCAGGGCATAATCTGGCAGAGCTGCATCAGGCGGTCTTGGCCGCACGCATCGGCTATGCCCATTCGAACCCCTATTTGTTTCAGGGCACTGTCGGGGATAACCTGCTGATGTCGCTCAGGTCGAGCCCCAAGACCGTGCTGTGGGACCCGAAAATGACCGACCGCGCGGCGATAGAAACGCAGCGATCGGGCAACAGTCTGGACAGCACCAAAGCCGATTGGCTGGATCCGGGGCTGGCCAATTTGAACACCCGCTCCGATATTTATGACTGGTGGTATCAACTGGTCAGCGCCGTGGGCACCCAGGACGTGATGTTCCGCGCCATGGCCGTCGACCGGATGAATCCTGAGAAACACCCCGAACTTGCGGCGCGTGTCGTAGCCTTGCGTGACGAGGTGCACGAGCGGCTCAAAGAACAGGGGCTTGATAAAGTGGTGCACCGCTTTGATCCCGACCGGTTCAACCCGGCGTTGGCGCTTGGGGGTAACCTGATGTTCGCCGCGCCGATCCGCAGCATTTCGCAAGCCGGCCTCGCGTTGGAACGCAGCTTTCTGGCGATGATCATTGAACAGGGGCTTGCCGAGCAGGGCATCGCGATTTCCCAGACGCTGGTGGAAACGCTGCACCAAACCTTTGGCCGCGATGGCACAGACCACCCGCTGTTTACCGCCCTTGGCATCGAAGAAGAGCTGTACGATCAACTGGTCGACATTGCGCTGCGCCGCCGCGCCAACGGTGACGAAGCGCTAAGCGAGGATGAATTTTCGCTGCTTCTGACGGTGCCCTTTGCCTTCACCGCCGAACAGATCGGCCCTGCATTTCCCGAAACCTTTAAGGATGAAATCCTCAGGATCCGTAAAAATCAGGGGGCCGCGATGCGCGAACGGGCACGCGACCTGTTCGTACCGATTGCGTCCGACCAATATTTGCCGCGCCTGACTGTGCTTGAAAACGCGCTGTACGGCCGGATATCTGCTGTGGCGGGTCTGCAGGCTGATCTTATCCTTGATGTGGTGTCGGATGTGTTCAAGAAACACGGTCTGCAACAGGATGTGGCGCTGAATGTCTTTGATCTACCAGTCAGTATCGGCGGGTCGAACATATCGACGATGTTTCAAGAACGGGCAGGGTTCAGCCGCGCAGCGATGAAGCGCCCGGATATTTTGATCCTGAACCAGTCCCTCGCGGGTCATGATGCCGAAGGTCTTTCGCGCTTGCGCAACAAGATAGGTGAACTGCTGCCCGAAACGACCCAGATTTTCATGAACACCACATTCGCCAATCCCGATGATTTTGACGTCTACATCAAAATACGCGGCGGGCGCGTTGATGGTCTGGCACAGGTCGATACGCCGAACCAGGATGACAGTATTTCCGATGATTTACGGCGCAAACTTCGGATCATCGCGCGCAACGAATTGTTCGGAAACCTCGACTCGCGCAATCAAAGGCTGCTGGCTTTTGCAGCGCAGTGGTTCTCTGTCGACAAAGGAGAGGTGATCTTTGCGCAGGACCAGCGCCCGGATGCGGTATATCTGTGTCTGGCGGGCAAGGGAGAGCTGACCTGGCGTGACCCCGAGGGCTTGGCGCATCACGTGTCGACCGTCGAAAAGGGCCGCTTGATCGGTGACCTTGCGGTCATCGTCAACGAGCCGCGGCAGATGGATTTTGTCGCGCTTGAAGACAGCCGGTTCCTGCGGATCGGGGCAGATCAGTTCCGATCGGTGGTCGAAAACGACCGTGTCATTCTGCTGAGCCTCCTGCGGACGGTGTCGGGCCACCTGACCAACGCCGCCGACTTGCTTCGTGCGGCACGGGTGGATATCCCGCGCGAAGATGAACCGTTGCCCCCGCCCGTAGGAGATGACCCCACTTGACCCGATACGCTGCCCACAAAGCCTTTATCGCGCCGGCGATCCCTTCGGCAGCACCGTGGCGTCTGATCGTCGGATTTCTGGCGGCAACCGCGATCTATCTGCTGCTGAACAACCTGATGTTCACGACGCTGTTCAAACTGATGGGCCCGCGTGCTGACGGTTTCTATGACAGTTTGTTGACGGGCCAAACGCCCATGGCGATGCTTTTGCTGCTTGGCAGTTTCGGCCTGATGACTGTCGGCGTGGCAGTGGTGGCGCGCCTGATCCACAAACGTCCCGTGCGCGGCCTGATGGGGCCAGCACATCTGGTGGCACCGCAATTCTGGGCCGTGCTCAAGATACTGGTGCTGCTGGGGGTGGTCACATATCTGCTGCCACCGTGGAACCTTGGGGCACCCTATGTGCCCAACCTTGCGCTTGGCACGTGGCTGCTGCTGCTCCCATTTTCTCTGTTGGGGGTGCTCGTACAGGTCAGCGCCGAAGAGATCGTCTTTCGCGGATATGTACAACAGCAGCTTGCGGCACGGTTTAGCTCTCCGCTGGTGTGGATGGTGTTGCCGGCGGTGATTTTCGCGCTTGGCCACTATCTGCCTGATCAGGCCGGCGAAAATGCGCTGGTTATCGCGCTGTGGGCCGGTGTTTTTGGTATGCTGATGGCGGATCTGACGGCGCGGGCGGGGTCGTTGGGGCCCGCCATTGCTGTGCATTTTTGCAATAATGTCGCGGCCATCGTGATCACCTCTATGCCTGATGATCTGTCGGGTCTGGCGCTGTATCTGACCCCCTTTGGAATGAACGACACCGAGGCCTTGCGCGCTTGGTTGCCCGTCGATTTCGCGCTGATGATGGTCAGCTGGCTTGCCGCGCGGCTGGCGATCCGGCGTTGATTGCAATTTACATCGCGTCAGCTTATCTGGAAAGCGAAACTGGAAGCAAAGGTTCACCATGAACTGGATCAACAACTACGTCCGTCCCCGGATTAATTCGATCTTCTCGCGTCGCGAGACGCCGGACAATCTGTGGACGAAATGCGAAGAATGCGGCACCATGCTGTTCCACCGCGAGGTGTCGGACAACCTGAACGTCTGCACCAGCTGTGGTCACCACATGGCGATTAACCCGCGCGAACGGTTCAAAGCGTTGTTCGACGGCGGCATTTTTACCGAGGTAAAAGTCCCCGCGCCAACGCCGGACCCGTTGCATTTTCGCGATCAAAAGAAATACCCTGACCGCATGAAGGCCGCCCAAAAGCAGACGGGCGAAGCCGAGGCTATGCTGGTCGCCACCGGTGAAATCGGCCGCACGCAAATCGTTGCGGCGGGGCAGGATTTCTCGTTCATGGCCGGGTCCATGGGCATGTATGTCGGGAACGCCATCATTGCCGCCGCCGAAAAGGCGGTAAAGCTGAAATGCCCGCTAGTGCTCTTCTCCGCCGCAGGTGGCGCGCGTATGCAAGAAGGCATCCTGAGCCTGATGCAGATGCCCCGCACGACGATCGCTGTGCAGATGCTGAAAGAAGCGGGGCTGCCCTATATTGTCGTGCTGACGCACCCCACCACGGGCGGCGTCACTGCGAGCTATGCGATGTTGGGTGACGTGCAGATTGCCGAACCTAATGCGCTGATCTGCTTTGCCGGACCTCGGGTCATTGAACAGACCATCCGCGAAAAGCTGCCCGAAGGGTTCCAGCGTGCCGAATATCTGCTGGATCACGGGATGCTGGACCGCGTGACGCCGCGCACAAAGATGCGCGACGAGCTGATAGATATCACGCGCATGCTGATGAAGCTGCCTCCTGCGGTACGGGGTGATCTGCCGGCACCCACCGAGGGCGGCGATCTATCCCATGCGTTGACCCCCGCACCTGAGGCCGACACCCCAGCTGTTGCTGCGCCGACCAAGGGTACGGCTTCGGACGCCAAAGCGAAATGACGCAGAAGACATCGGATGCAGTGCTGGCGCGCATGATGGCACTGCATCCCAAGATCATCGATCTGACGCTGGATCGCATGTGGCGGTTGCTTGATGCTTTGGGTAACCCACAGAATGATCTGCCGCCCGTCATCCACATCGCCGGGACCAACGGCAAGGGCTCTACCCAAGCGATGATCCGCGCCGGGCTCGAGGCCGATGGCCATCGCGTGCATGCGTATACGTCACCGCATCTCGCGCGTTTTCACGAACGCATTCGCCTTGCCGGAGAGCTGATTTCCGAAGCCGCGCTGACTGAATTGCTGGATGAATGCTATGCCGCGAACAATGGCGAAAGCATTACATATTTCGAGATCACAACCTGCGTCGCACTGCTGGCGTTTGCCCGTACTCCGGCGAAGTATACCTTGCTTGAAGTCGGGCTTGGCGGGCGTCTCGATGCGACGAATGTTGTGGACCAACCTGCGTTGACACTGATCACGCCGGTGTCCATCGATCACCAGCAGTTTCTGGGCACGACCCTGCCCGAGATCGCAGGCGAAAAAGCTGGCATCATCAAGCGGCGCGTCCCTTGCGTTGTCGGCCCTCAACAAGACGCGGCCCTCGAGGTGATAGAGGCGCAAGCCGCCCGCCACCACGCCCCGATCCTCGCCTACGGCCAGCAGTGGCATGTCGGGCAAGAGGCCGGTCGTATGGTCTATCAGGATGACGCGGGGCTGCTTGACCTGCCCAAACCTAACCTATTGGGCGCACATCAGATTTCTAATGCGGGTGCGGCTTTGGCAGCGCTAAGGCAGTTGGGTGTCTCGGTCGAGGCCTGCGAGGCAGCCGTCACCCGTGCCGCGTGGCCTGCACGAATGCAGCGGTTGCGCGAAGGGCCATTGGTCGACAGCGCACCCAAGGCTGAATTATGGCTGGACGGGGGGCATAATCCGGCTGCGGGCGATGCGATCGCGGCTGTCCTGGACGCACTTCCCGCGCGGCCGACGTATCTCATTTGTGGCATGTTGAATACAAAGGACATCGGCGGCTATCTGCGCCCATTGGCGGGGCATGCAGAAAAGCTGTTTGCGGTATCCATTCCGGGAGAGGCGGCGACCCTGCCCGCAGAAGAAACCGCGCGGGCTGCAGCCGAGGCCGGATTGTCCGCACATGAAGCGCTCGGGGTGGCCGAGGCACTAGCGACGATCGTCGCGGATGTGCCTCATGCACGGGTGCTGATCTGTGGATCGCTTTATCTGGCCGGAGCGATTTTGCGGGAAAACGGATAGCGTTTTAACTAATAGAATTGGCTATATTTACGATTTATAGGGGAGTTGCGTTCTAGGTTCCGAGGGTAACTTTTTGCCTTTGGGGGGCCAATGCAATGACCAAACCATATCAGAATTTCCCTGCGCTGCGCAGGATCGCTTTCGGACATCTACAACTGATTGCGATCTTTATAGGGGTGACGTTCATCGTCGATCACTGGCGGTCGGTGGATGGCGCTAATGTTGTGCAGGGCTATATCAACGGGGGGGTGTCACGCCCGTCTGTCGGTGGGCCCGCCTTTGTGCCGCTGTCGCCGGCAGCGCTGCTGAACAAGATGCACAAGGATGCTTCGTTCGACGTCGCCCATGCGGTAAGCGCGATCGTGCAGGCTTTTGACGACACACGACAGGGACAAGTGCTTGAATCCTATTTGATCTGGGCAATCAGTACAGAACGGTCGGACAGCTATATCGACACCCTATTAAATAGCGCGGCAGCCAAGGGCGATTTCAATGTTCCGATGGCGCTGACAACCACGTCAGGTGCATTCAATACTGCTGGTTTTCTCACCTCGGTTGTTATTGCGGAACGCAAAGCACTTGCAGCTCGTGGGGCGGCCAGCGATCGACAAGCCACATCGCAGGAAGGCCAGCGGATCAACCGGTCGGTCGCATTCTATCACAGTCAGGCTGCACCAGTGCGTCTGGCAGCGTTTGACCCATCAAGCAGCTGGGTGACCTCAGGGGGGCAGCAGCGCAATTAAGCGCCCCAGCCTTCCGCCTGCATTTCGCGCAGACGGGACGCTGTACGCTCAAACTCAAAGGTACCCTCACCCTCTAGATACAACATTTCGGGTTCGGCAGATGCAGAACAGATCAATCGCACCTTGGCTTCATAAAGCGCGTCAATCAGGGTCACGAAACGTTTTGCCTCGTTGAAGTTCGACCTGCCAAGGCTGGGGATGTCATCCAGCATCAACACGCGCACGGCCTCTGCCAAGGTCAGGTAATCCGCTGCGCCCAAGGGCTGACCGCACAGCGCGTGAAACTTGGCGCGGGCCACCCCGTTGCGAAACTCCGGGACCACCACATCGCGACCTTTAACCCGCAAGACCAGCTCCTCCCCCGGTCCGCCGGCCAGATCGTTCCAGACAGCATCCATCGCAGCACGGCTTTCAGGATTGACGGGGGTGAAATATGATTTCGTACCAGCCAGCCGGTCCTGTCGGTAGTCCCGCGGACTGGCAAGCTCAATCACCTTCATCTTCTCTTTGATCAATTCGATGAAGGGCAAGAAAATCTGACGGTTCAGCCCGTCTTTGTACAGATCATCCGGTATCCGGTTCGAGGTCGTCACCACAACCACGCCAGCGGCGAAAAGGGCTTCGAACAGGCGTCCGACAATCATCGCATCGGTAATGTCGCTGATCTGCATCTCGTCAAACGCCAGCAGCTTCACATTTGCCGCGACCTCTGCCGCCACGGGTGCAATAGCATCATCCACACCGGTTTTCCGGGCCTCGTGCATCGCGTTGTGAATTTCCTGCATGAACGCATGAAAATGCACGCGCCGCGTAGGCACATCGCGCATATTCGCTGCGAACATATCCATGAGCATCGACTTGCCGCGCCCCACACCCCCCCAAAGGTAAAGACCCTGTGGCGGTTCGGGTGCGCGTTTGAAAAACCCTTTTTTCTGCGGGGCCATCAACGCACTTCGGATGCGGTCCAGCTCTGGCAAAACGGCTTCTTGTGCCGCATCTGGCGACAGGCTGCCATCGGCAATTCGGTCTTCGTAAATGGAACGTAAATCGGTCATATCCCCGACTTACAACGTGCCACCTGCTTTGAAAAGAAGCACTGAAGGCCAACCTGACCGTATGATTGAAATTGACGCTCTCGGTTTCAAAGCTACGGTGGCGACAACAGCTTCGGGGGGCGTCGTGGAAAAGAACGCATCAATCTTTACACCAGTGCTGATCGTCGGGTGTTTGATCATCATGGTCAGCTTCGCCGTGCGCGCATCCTTTGGTGTGTTTCAAATCCCGATCGCAGAAGAATTCGGCTGGCTCCGGTCAGAGTTTTCGTTAGCCATCGCGATCCAGAACCTCGCGTGGGGCATCGGGCAACCGATCTTTGGCGCGATGGCAGAAAAAATCGGTGACCGTCGCGCCATCATCATCGGGTCCGTGATCTATGCCGTGGGGCTGGTTCTATCGGCCAATTCCGTGTCCCCCATCGAACATCAAACCTATGCGTGGCTGGTCGGCTTCGGGATCGCGGGGACGGGATTTGGCGTTATTCTGGCTGTGGTTGGCCGCGCCTCTACCGCCGAGAACAGGTCGATGTCGCTGGCCATCGCCACCGCTGCGGGCAGCGCGGGTCAGGTCTTTGGGGCACCGGTGGCTGAATGGCTGCTGGGTTTCCTCAGCTGGCAGGCGACATTCCTCGTCTTTGCCGGCGCGATCATGGCGATGCTTTTGACGCTGCCGTTGATGCGCACGCCTGCCATGGCAAGCAAGGCCGAGCTGGAGGAAAGCCTGTCACAAATCTTGGGCAAAGCGCTGCGCGATCCGACATTTACCTTCATTTTTATCGGCTTTTTCTCCTGCGGGTATCAGCTGGCTTTTATCACCGCGCATTTCCCCGCCTTCGTGACAGAGCTCTGCGGTCCGATCCTTGCCGGTGGCCTGCTGCATAATATCGGGATCACGACGACTTCGGCGCTTGGCGCGGTTGCGATTTCGCTGATTGGTCTGGCCAACATCGCCGGTACCTTGCTGGCGGGGTGGGCCGGTAAGCGGTATTCCAAGAAATACCTTTTGGCGGCGATTTATACGGGGCGTACCGTGATCGCGGCGCTCTTCATTATGCTGCCGATCACGCCGGTATCGGTCATTCTGTTCTCTGTCGGCATGGGGGCGTTGTGGCTGGCAACGGTGCCGCTGACCAGTGGTTTGGTCGCGCATATCTATGGGCTGCGCTATATGGGCACGCTGTACGGAATTGTGTTTTTCAGCCACCAATTGGGCAGCTTTTTAGGCGTTTGGCTGGGCGGGCGGATGTACGATGCTTACGGCGATTACACGGTCGTGTGGTGGATCGGCGTGGCCGTCGGCGCGTTTAGCGCACTGATCCATCTGCCGATCCGCGAACGCCGGTTGCCCGGACTGGTGACGACTTAGGGCGTTGCGCTGATATGCGCCCTGATCGCCGCGACAATCTGGGGCGCGTGGGTATAGGGCAGGCCATGGCCCGCACCCGCGATCACCTCGTGTTCGGCGGTCCGGTTCCATTCGGCGAGGCTGCCGATGGCTGAGGCGGGGATCACCCGATCCTCGTCGCCCCACACCGCCAGTACGGGGATGTCGAACGACTGGATCGCGCGGTGTTCGTCGCGTAGCACGTCAGCCAGAATACCGCGGCGGCTGGCCAGCACCGCGGGAACATAATGCTTATAGTCCAGCTGCTCTGCCTGATGGTCATGGATATGTGGCACCTGCACGGGGGTGTCGCGTTCGGCCTTGATGCCGCGGCGGAATGTGGGTGGGAAAAGCACCAGCATCAGCCAATCGCCAATAACCGGCGTTTTGGCCATGAAATCTACCAGCTTGTTGTGCGCCAGCCCCATGCCTGCCGGTGCCAGCAAGATCAGCCGTTCGACCCGGTCGGGGAAGGCGGCGGCAAAACAGGACGCGATGGAGCCCCCCATGGAATAGCCCAACAGGGTAAAACTGCCGGTCACGTCCTGGTCTTCCAGCAGGTCTTGTAGTTGTTTGATAAAGAACTGTCGGTCCTGCGGTCCGGAAGGGCGGTCTGAATATCCCCGCCCGTAAAGATCATAGGTCAAAGTGCGATAGCCCATCGATGCCAACCCCCGGGCCACAGCGCGCCAGGCAAGGCTGGGGGTGGTCAGCCCGTGCACACAGACAGCAACAGGCCCTTGGGCGGGGCCGATCCATTCATAGTGGGTCACGCCGCCTGGCAGCTCTGCAAACTGGCCAGAAGCGCTGCCCCGGTCCGCGTCCTCCATCTCGGCGCGGTTGCGTTCAATCACAAGCGGGATCGCAACCACCAGCATACCAAGGAGGAGAAACCAGATCATCTACGCGCGCGCCACCGGTCAAGGATGTAGCGGCTGGTCATCAGGTCCAGATGCGCGCCCCCGCCGTTTTTGAACAGGGTGATCTCGTCGTCTGACTGGCGGGTAAAGGATCCCATATCATAGTAATCCGCGACGATGTCATTGGCAGAAAGCACCCCTTGGGCGATGGGGATTTTCAGCTCTCCGATGTGGTCGACCGTGGTGTCGAGGCTGTCGACGAATAGTCTTGTTCTGGTCAGCGCCGCGTCGTCGACCTCGCGCATGTCGGGGCGATAGGCTCCGATCAGGTCAAGGTGCTGGCCGGGTTGCAGCCACGCGCCCTTGATCAGCGGCTCGATCGACATGGTGGCGCTGGTGATGATGTCCGCGTGGCGCACGGCGGTCTCAAGGTTGTCGGCGATCTTCAGACCCTTGATATCGCGGGCCATCGCTTGCGCATTCGGGGCAGAGCGGTTCCACACGGTAAATTCGGCATCGGGAAAGACCGCGCTATAGGCGGCATGCAGTCCGCGCCCTTGGGTGCCTGCGCCGACAATCAGGATTTTGCGGCTGTCAGGGCGGGCAAGCTTGCGGGCCGCCAGCAGACTGTCACCGGCGGTTTTCCATTTGGTAACAAGGTGAAAATCCACCAGCGCCTCGAGCGCGCCGTGATCGTCGGCATAAAGCGACACGCCACCGTTCACCATCGGTGCCCCTTTGGCGGGGTTGTCGGGAAAAATGGTGGCGGATTTCACGGCCAGCCCCAGCCCGTCGATCCAGGCGGCGCGGTTCAGCAGCGTGTCCTTGCCACGGTACAAAAACGTATCCGCAATCTCGGCGCGCGGTAGTTTGTGGCCGGCGGCCAGCGCATCGGTCAGGCCGATCCAGTCCAGCAGCGCCTCGCCTTGGTCAAAGGGGATAATATCGAACTGGGTCATGCGGCTTCTTCCTCGGTCAGCAGACCTGCGGTGACCAGCCTGTCGGCCCACCCGTCCGGTCCGGTGAAGTGGTGGGTTTGCCAGTCACGGGCGTTTGCGGCGTTGATATTGTCAATGCGGTCATCGGCGAACAACAGCGCGTCGCCTGACAGGCCTGAGGTTTCTTCAAGTGCGGCATAGATCGCAGGGTCCGGCTTGATCATGCCCATATGGCCCGAGATAAAATCGCGATCGAACGCACGCAAGAAAGGGTAGTGCTGCGCCGCAAGATCATAGGACTGGATGCCGAAATTGGTCAGCGAAAAAACAGGCACGTCCTTGGCCTGCAGCGCTTCTTTCAGCCGCAATGAGCGGGGGATCACGGGCGCTGCCATCTCGATCCAGCGGTCGTGCCACATGCGGATTTCAGCGCGCCACGCGGGGTTTTCCTCGGCGGCGGCATAGATCGTGTCGGTAAAATGCTGCCCGCTGTCGACGCGGTCGTTCATGCCGTGCAGGTCGACTTCGGCGAACATGGCGCGGCGGCGTTCCTCTCCGATGACGGAATCGTAGAACCGTTCGGGCTGCCATTCGATCAGCACATTTCCAATGTCAAAGACGACTGCTGCTGGTTTCATGTGCGCTTCCTTTTGCCGGGTCCGAAGGGGTCTTGCTGCCCCGAGCCCTACCGTTGTGCCGCGCGAAGTTCGCGCTCTAGCGCTTCCAGAAAACGGGAGCGGTCTGCCTTTGTAAACCCTTTGCCACTGCCCTGACGGAACGGGTCGGCGGCGCGCAGGTCGGTCATCAGATCGCGGGTTGCCAATACGTTACCGATATTGGCCGAGGTCAGCGCTTCGCCGTTGTGTTTCAGCACCCGTGCGCCCGCTTCGACGCAGCGCGCCGCTAGGGGGATATCGCCCGTGACCACCACATCGCCAGGGCCGCAGCGGTCTGCGATCCAGATGTCGGCGATGTCGGGGCCGTCGGGGACAATCACCGTTTCGACCAGTGGGTTCTGCGAGGGGCGCAGCCCGCCGTTGGACACCACATACATCCGTACCTTGTGACGGGTGGCCACGCGTTCGGCCTCTGCTTTGACGGGGCAGGCATCAGCGTCGATATAAAGCGCGGTCATTGTCCCAGCCTATCGCGCATACAGGGCGTCGGCATGGAACGCGATGTGGTCTTCCATGAACGTCGAGATGAAGAAATAGCTGTGATCATACCCCGGCTGCATCCGCAGTGTGGCATTCTGGCGCGCCTTCGCTATCGCCTCGGCCAATGCTTCGGGCTTGAGCAGATCAAGGAACTGATCATCCGTGCCCTGATCAATCAGGATCGGGCCGTCAAAACCGCGTTCGGCCATCAAAAGCGTTGCGTCATGTTTGGCCCATGTGGTTTCGTCATTGCCAAGGTATGCGGCCAGCTGTTTGCGACCCCAATCGCTGCTGGTGGGGTGGGCGATCGGTGCGAAGGCAGAGACCGAGGTAAACCGTCCCGGCAAGTTCATCGCCAGCGTCAGCGCCCCGTGCCCGCCCATCGAGTGCCCGCAGATCGCCTGACGGTCCATATCCAGTGCGAAATTTTCGCTAAGCAGCGCAGGCAGTTCGTCGGCGATATAGTCCCACATCTGGAAATGCGGCTTCCACGGGTCTTGTGTGGCGTTCACATAAAAGCCCGCGCCTTTGCCCAGATCATAGGCGTCATCATCGGCCACATCATCCCCGCGCGGCGATGTATCAGGAAAAACGACTGCGATCCCGTGTTCAGCGGCCCATGCCTGTGCCCCTGCCTTGGTCATCGCGTTTTCGTGGGTGCAGGTCAGGCCCGACAGGAACCACATCAGCGGTACCGGCCCCTGCTTGGCCTCTTCGGGGAGGAACAGGGCAAAGGTCATATCGCAGCTGCAGGCCGTGGAGCGGTGGGAATAGACGCCTTGGGTGCCTCTGAAGCTGGTGTTCTCGGAAATCGTTTTCATCGGGCGTCTCCTGTGTCTGGTTGGTATATGGCTATCGGGCATCGACGCGGGCGGCAAGGGCGGGACGCTGCGCGGCGCGTATTTGCGAAAAGGGTGAAGGCTACAGGCCCGTCACCCATGCGATCACGAGACTGACGCTGAGGATGCTGAACAGCGTTGACACCAGTATCGCAGCAGAGACACGTTGCGGCCCTACGTTGTAGTGTTGGGCGAGCATATAGACATTGCCCGCAACGGGCAGCGCGGCGGTGGCGATGATAACACCTGCCTTATACGGGTCCACATGGAACAGCCACAGCGCAGCAAGGGCGACAAACGCGGGGTGCAGCACCAACTTGCAAAAAGACAGCCAGCCTGCAACGTGCAGTTTTTCGGCAGATTTTGTGGCCAGCGAGGCGCCGATTGCGAACAACGCGCCAGGGGTTGCCGCACCGCCCAGGATCGCCAGAAAGTCATTCATCGGGGCCGGAATGGGGATGCGCAGGCCGGACCAGAAGAAGCCCAATGTCATCGCAACGATCATCGGGTTTTTCACCAGCCCCAAGCCAATGGTGCGCAAGGCGCGCAAGCTAAGTTGACCGTCGCGCGACCCGGTGATCAGGATGACGATGAGGCTGGAGAAGACGATCAGATCTACCGCCAGTGCCAGTACCACAGGGCCGATTGCCTCTGCCCCGAGCAAAAGCGTGAGCATGGGGACGCCAAGAAAGCCGGTGTTGCCGATGACGGCGCATTGCGCCTCCATTGCGGTGCTGGGAACGTCAAGCCCGCGCCAAAAGCCGACCAGCGTGGCGATGCCATAGACGAACCCTGTTCCCCACAGATAGGCCGCGACAAGCCGTGTGTCCCAGACCTCTGCCAGGGACAGATTGGCAGAAAAGCGGAACAGCATAGCGGAGAGCGCAAAATAGAAGACGAACTTGGTCAGATAGGCCGTGGCTTCTGCGGTGAAGAACCGTGTGCGCCCGGCCCAATAGCCCAGACCGATCAGCGCGAAAAAGGGCAGTGTTTTGAGAAAGATCGCCAGCATGTGGAATTGGTAGCGGCTGCTTGTGCTTCGTGCAACGGGGCAACAGTGCTGTGATGCAAATACATCTGCTTTGGGTGGGGGACGCTGTCAGTTCAGGGGGCGGAGCGTGGCAGTCTATTCGGCAGCGTCCCCGCAATTTCAGAGGTCTAGATCGACCGCGTGGTGGCGTGCGCGGCCGATGGGTTTGCAGGCGCGCTGCGGCGGCTAGCCTTTGGGGCGGTTGTCGATGATGCGCACGGCTTTGCCTTCGGAGCGGGTGATGCTGTTCACATCGCCCACGTCGATTTGCACGCTGATGCCCACGGTCTCTTTGATCTGCGCGGCCAGTTGTTGCGCTGCAGCCTCACGGGCGAGTCCGCCAACGGTGGCGTCGGCACATTCGCACAGCACGCGCATCTGATCCATCCGGTCCAGTTTGCTCAGCTCGATCTGGAAATGCGGGGCGAGTCCGGGTGTCGCCATCAGGGCTTCCTCGATCTGCGTGGGGAACACATTGACGCCGCGCAGGATGATCATATCGTCGCTGCGGCCGGTGACTTTTTCCATCCGGCGCATGCTGCGCGCGGTGCCGGCCAGCAGGCGGGTCAGGTCGCGGGTGCGGTAGCGGATGATCGGAAACGCCTCTTTGGTGAGCGATGTAAACACCAGTTCGCCTTTTTCGCCGTCGGCTACGGGCTGGCCTGTTTCGGGGTTGATCACTTCGGGATAGAAATGATCCTCCCAGATGTGCAGCCCGTCCTTGGTCTCGACGCATTCGCAAGAGACGCCGGGGCCCATGATCTCGGACAGGCCATAGATATCAACGGCGTGCATATCGAACGCCTGTTCAATCTCGATCCGCATGGCGTTGGTCCAGGGTTCGGCCCCGAAGATACCCACCTTTAGCGAAGAGTGGCGCGGGTCGATGCCTTGACGCGCGTATTCGTCGAGGATCGACAGCGCGTATGAAGGCGTCACCGTGATGCCGTCGGGCTTGAAATCTTCGATCAGGCGCACCTGCCGCGGGGTCATCCCGCCCGAGATCGGCACCGTGCTAAGCCCGAGGTTATCAGCCCCCAGATGTACCCCTAACCCGCCCGTAAACAGCCCATACCCATAAGCATTGTGCAGCATGTCGCCGGGTTTGAGCCCCGCAGCACGCAGGGACCGCCCCATGACAGTCGCCCAATTGGCGAGGTCGTTTTTCGTATAACCCACGACCGTTGGCTGGCCCGTCGTGCCCGATGACGCATGGATGCGCGCCAGCTGGTCGCGGGGCACGGCGAACATGCCAAAAGGGTAATTATCGCGTAGATCGGTTTTAACGGTGAAGGGGAACTTTGCAAGATCCGACAGGCTGTGTAGGTCGTCGGGGTGTACGCCCGCTGTGTCAAAGCTTTGGCGGTAAAAGGGGACGTTCGCATAGGCGTGGTGCAGTGATTTCTTCAGCCGCTCCAGCTGTAGGGCGCTGATTTCATCGCGGCTGGCAAGCTCGATCGGGTCGAGGGATGATCGGGCGGGCGTGAGGTCTTTCATGGGGTCATTTCCTCCTCGAAATGATGGCCTTTGATGGTGCGTGACAGGCCACGGAACAAGGCGATGGTGCGCCCGTCCTCCCCCGTGACTGTCACGTCATAAACGCCGGAGCGTCCGGTTTTTGATTGTTCCCGCGCTGTTGCCAGCAGTCGTTCGTCCGGTTTGCCGGGGGCGAGGTAGGAAATCTGGTTCTGTTGGGCCACGGCAAGCTGGTTGTAGCTGTTGCAGGCAAATGCAAATGCGCTGTCCGCGAGGGTAAAGATATATCCGCCGTGTGCGATGCCGTGGCCGTTAAGCATGACCGGGGTGATCACCATCGACAGGTCTGCCTCTCCGGGGCCGATATGGTCGACCCGCATGCCCAACGACTGGCTTGCTGTATCGGTTGACCACATGGCGGCAGCGGATTTTTCAGCACGGAGTTGCGGGGTCATGACGGGCCTTTATGTTTCACATTTTGAATGCTTGCACAGATAATGTAACGCGTTCAAGAGATTTGATCTGCGGGCTCTCTTGATTTGAGCGTCGAAGGGCGCAACTGTCAAAGTATGACAGTGCATATCCATCCCTCACACCCGCAGAACGAACGCGCGCCCGAGCAGGTTTCCTTTCACCGGACCGAACTTGGCCCGATCCTGTCGCTTTACGGCCGAATGGTCGCGGCGGGTGAATGGCGCGACTATGGCATCTCTTTGCTGCGAGAGGTTGCTGTGTTTTCGATCTTTCGCAGGACCGCCGAGATACCACTGTACCGCATCGAGAAGCGCCCCAAGTTGCGGATGAAACAGGGGATGTACGCAGTCATTGGTGCCAACGGGCAAGTGCTGCGGCGCGGTCAGGACCTTGCCTCCGTGCTGCGGGTGCTCGAGCGCAAGATGATCCGTTCGGTAGACAACTAACCGATCGCGTGCGCGGTAACCGGGGATGGATTTAAGCCCATTTGGAAGGGCTTAGGCGTTTGTGTCCGGTCAGCGGGCCGTCGATTTTGGCGATACGTGTCAACGCGTCCTGAACGGGTTCGCGTGTGACGGCCATGTGATGCGCGTTTGCGTGGATCATCGTGGTGGGGTCAAGCACGAGTGCGACATGACCTTTCCAGAACAGCAGATCATTGCGCCGAATATCGCGGGGGATATGGCTTGAATCGGGCACGGGGTCGGCAAAGCTGGACTGCTGTTGGTCACTGTCGCCGGGGCAAGGAATGCCGCAGGCAAGGAATGCGGCCTGCACGAGGCCCGAGCAATCGATCCCCCTGCGGCTGTTCCCCCCCCACAGATAGGGCGTGCCCAAAAACATCTCGGCCACGGCGGCGGGATCGCTAAAGTGGTGCGGCAGCGGCGCAAGATGTTGGGTCGGGATATAGCCGAGCGCGGTTTGCGCAAACCGGCCTTCTGTCTGGGTCACGGCAACACGGCTGCCAAAGCTGAGCGCACTGACATCGGGTGATTTCAGGTCGGCGTGGGCATAGGCGTGGGTGGCCGGTGCGGTCACGACATGGGTTGGTGTGGTCACAGGGCCGATGGCAGTTTCGTTGACATAGCCGCAGTAGCTATCCTTGGTCAGTTGCACATAGGCGCTGCCGTTGACGCGATCCAGCACGGTCAGCATCTCACCGTAGAGCGCCTGCCGGTCGCGGGGGCCGGTCGGGCTGCGGTCAAGATCGGTGACCGGCACGATGATTTGCGCCGGAGTTTTCTGGGTGATCAGCTCGGGGTTGGGAGACAGACGGCGGTCGGTCATTTGGATAGGAACGTCCCAAGACTGGCATGTAGCGCACGGGTTGCCTGTCCGACGCCGCCTTTGGCGCGGGCGGGCGCTGCGGCGGGTTGCCAGCCGTAGATGTCGAAATGCGCGTAAGGGCTGTCGGTGACAAAGCGACGCAAGAAAAGGGCCGCCGTGATGCAGCCCGCGAACCCGCCCGAGGGGGCGTTATCCAGATCGGCGATACCGGGTTCGATCAACGGTTCGTAGGGCGCGTGGAACGGCATGCGCCAGACCGGGTCCGCCTGCGTGACCGCGGCGGTTTCAAGTGCGGCGATGAAATCGGGGTCATCGCTGAAATAGGGCGCAAGATCAGGACCCACAGCGACCCGCGCGGCACCGGTCAACGTCGCCATAGAGATGATCTGGTCGGGTTTGTCCTCATCCGCCAGTGCGAGTGCATCGGCCAGCACCAACCGCCCTTCGGCATCAGTATTGTTGATTTCGACCGTGAGGCCCTTGCGTGATGTCAGGATATCCTGCGGGCGGAAGGCATTGCCGGAGACCGAATTTTCAACAGCGGGAATCAGCACGCGTAGCTGCATGTCCATTCCCGTGGCCATGATCATATGCGCCAGCCCCAGCACCGCTGCCGCACCGCCCATGTCCTTTTTCATCAGACCCATCGACGCGCCCGGTTTCAGGTTCAGCCCGCCGGTATCAAAGCAGACGCCTTTGCCGACAAGTGTCAGTGTCTTGCCGCTGTTGCCCCAGTTCATATCAATCAGGCGGGGTGCGCGGTCGGCGGCGCGGCCCACGGTGTGGATCAGGGGAAGGTTCTGGGTCAGCAGATCGTCGCCGGTGATCACAGTGATGCGGGCCCCGTGTCGGTCGGCAAGCTTGCGCGCGGCGTCTTCCAGATCGGGCGGCCCCATATCAGAGGCAGGCGTGTTGATCAGATCGCGGGTCAGCATTTCCCCTTCGGCGAGGGCGCGGATGTGATCGGCGTCAACTCCGTCTGGCGCGACAAGGCGTGCGGCCATCGGCGATTGCGTGGCGTAACGGTCGAACCGGTATGAGGCGAGCAACCAACCCAGCGTTTCAACGGCCAAGTCAGCCGGGGATAGGTCGGCGTGTAGCGCATAGTCACCCTTGGGCAGCTTGGCCGCGGCCCCTGCAAGATGAAAGCGCCCCCGTGTGCGGCTGTTGGCTGTGCCATACCCCGCCAGCGCCATGCGAAGCGACCCGTCATCGCCCGGCAGCGTCAGGGCCTGTCCCAAGGCACCGGTGAACCCCTGCATCTCGACCCATTTACGCACTGCGGCGGGCTGGCCGTCGAGCCAGCCTGGCAGGGCGTCGCACCCGATCAGATGAAGCGGAATCGCAGAGGCGGTGGGATCGGCGAAGAGAGCGGGCATGGGGCAAGGCCTTTCGTGCGTGGTATTGGCCCGCAGCCTAGACGTATCCTGTGCCGCTGCAAGCCCGTCAAAGGGGGAAGTCCTGCGTGTCCCAAATCGCGGTCAGCGACCGGTCGCCGATGCGGATCAATCGCGTCAGCGTCGCGCCAATGGCAACCGGGCTGGTCTGGTCTATCGCGCAGATGACATTCCCCGCGACATGCGCCAGTTTTTCCATCCCGACCTGTTCGGCAATCGCGATCAGGGATCGGCAGTTTTTACGCAGTTCGGGCCAGTTGGACGCTTGGTATAGGCGATTGCAATGTGACATGCGCAGGGCCAATTCCTCCATCGCGCGGCAAACCACATCCTCGGCCCCTGTTTCGCCCAGCTGGTCATATAAAATACCCAGACGTTCCTGATCTACGCGGACTTGTTCGACTGGCCGCATCTGCAATACATACATTCGTGTCACCTCATCATTACGCCCCCACAGCGCATCGGCACTATGTCGGCCAAATGATGTCCAGTTCGTTAACGGCCGCGTGCGTTTTCGCTCGAATACGATGCGAATTCAGGGTATTTCGGTTAAAATTTAGTAAAGGCGAGACACAGATGGATAAGGCGAAACCGCTCCCGAATTACCTGGTTCAGCGCTATCTCGGTTGGAAAGCAACCAGTTACGCTGAAAACGAGTCGTGGTACCGACGGTTGGCCAGCGACGGGCAGCATCCCCGTGCGATGATCATTTCATGCTGCGACAGCCGAGTTCATGTGACGTCAATCTTTGGCGCAGATCAGGGTGAATTTTTTATTCACCGTAATATCGCCAACTTGGTGCCACCTTATCAGCCCGACGGCCAGCAGCACGGTACCTCTGCCGCGGTTGAATATGCGGTTCAGGCGTTGAAAGTCGCGCATGTAATCGTGCTGGGCCATTCCAGCTGTGGCGGTGTTCAGGGCTGTCTGGATATGTGTCAGGGCAATGCTCCGGCACTGGACGCCAAAGACAGTTTTGTCGGACGGTGGATGGATATCCTGCGCCCGAAATACGAAGTTGTCGCGGATATCGAAGACCCGAAAGAGCAGGCGCGCCAGCTTGAGAAACACGCTGTTATGACTTCGCTTGAAAACCTGATGACGTTCCCCTTTGTGGCCGAGCAGGTCAATGCGGGCGAGCTGACATTGCACGGACTGTGGCACAACATCGGCGAAGGCGGGCTGGAATGCTATAGCGCCGACAAGAAGATGTTCCGGCCGGTATAATGGACCAGCAAGGCCAGCGCGGTTTTGGCGGCGCTGACGCGTGATTGTTCCTGCGCTTTTACTGTTGGTGTCGATCATTGGCACGGTTATCGCGACCTCCCAGCCTGTCTGGGGGGATCTCGTCTTGCTGGCGGGGCCAAGCGCCATCGCCAGCGCGATCTTGCTGCTGCGCGAAGCGCGGGTTTGGCTGGCGGGTCAGTCCCGGCGCAGTGCCCGCGGGGCGGTGGTGATCGACGGGTCAAACGTCATGTACTGGTGGGGCGGCACGCCGTCGATCGCGCCAGTGCAGGATGTGGTGCGCACCCTGACGCAGCTTGGTTTCAAGACGGGCGTGGTGTTCGATGCAAACGCAGGGTACCTGCTGACGAATGCCTTTAAGGACGATGCGGCGCTTGCGGCGATGCTCAAGCTGCCGGTGGATCAGGTGATGGTCGTGCCGAGCGGCTCTCCGGCGGATCCGTATATCCTGACCGCTGCGCGCGAGATGGGGGCCGTCGTGGTCACAAATGATCGCTACCGTGACTGGGCAGAGGATTTCCCCGAAGTGCTGGGTCACGGGCATCTGATCAAAGGCGGGTACCGGCAACAAAAACTGTGGTTTGATTTTGCGACCGTGTCAGACGCGCATAACGCTGCATGATCCAAGGGTCGCCCGCCGGCAGTCGGACATAACAAAGGCCAGCGCATCGCACTGGCCTTTGTTTAATTCAGGGTAGGGAGCTTAGCCCTTTTTCAGCACTTCGCGGCCCAGCAGTTCAGCGATCTGCACGGCGTTCAGCGCGGCACCCTTGCGAAGGTTGTCGCTCACGCACCACAGGTTCAGACCGTTATCGATCGTGCTGTCCTGACGGATACGGCTGATAAAGGTCGCGAAATCACCGGCACATTCAACGGGGGTGACATAGCCACCGTCTTCGCGCTTATCGATCACCATGATGCCGGGGGCTTCGCGCAGGATGTCGCGGGCCTCGTTCTCGTCAAGATGGTCCTCGAATTCGATGTTGATCGATTCGGCGTGGCCAACAAAGACGGGGACGCGCACGCAGGTCGCTGTGACCTTGATTTTGGGATCGATGATTTTCTTCGTCTCAACCATCATCTTCCACTCTTCTTTCGTGTCGCCGCTGTCCATAAAGACGTCGATATGCGGGATCACATTAAAGGCGATCTGCTTGGTGAACTTGCGCGGCGGCTTGCTGTCGGTGGGGTTATAGATCGACTTGGTCTGGTCCCACAGCTCGTCCATCCCGTCCTTGCCCGAACCGGACACCGACTGGTAGGTCGACACGACAACACGTTTGATCGTGGCGCGGTCGTGCAGCGGCTTAAGCGCGACAACCATCTGCGCGGTCGAGCAGTTCGGGTTCGCGATGATGTTTTTCTTGGCGTAATCGTGGATCGCGTGGGCGTTCACCTCTGGTACGATCAACGGGATATCCGGATCGTAGCGGTACAGCGAAGAGTTATCGATCACGACACAACCGGCCTTGGCAGCCTTGGGCGCGTATTTCTTTGTCGCCTCTGACCCGACGGCAAACAGCGCCATATCCCAGCCCGTAAAGTCGAACGTATCCAAGTCTTTCGTCTTGAGTGTCTTATCGCCAAAGCTGACTTCGGATCCCATAGACTTGCGCGAAGCAAGAGCCACGATTTCATCTACAGGGAAGTGGCGCTCGGCCAGAATGTTCAGCATTTCACGGCCCACATTACCTGTGGCACCCGCGATGACGACGCGATAACCCATCTTAAAACTCCAATACTAAAATGTGATGGTGCGGGCCTCTTATACCGCTTGGGGGCGCGGGGGAAGGGGTCGTGTCCTATTCACCTGCGTCACGCGAAAACAGATAGACGAACAGACCTGCCGCCATGAGCGCGGCAAACAGGGTAAATATCATCACATAAGGGGCCTGAGCCGTGACAGCGGGCTGGCTGGCTGCATAGACGCGGCCCGACAGAAACTGCGCCACGCCGACGCCTCCGATGCTGCACAGGTTCAGCAGGGTCATGCCGCGCCCGATTAACTGCGGTGGCATAAAGCTGCGCCCATGCGCGATGATCACTGCATATGTCGCGCCAAAAAGACCGATCGCCGCCATCAAGGCTGTGGCAAGGATGATGCCGCTGTCGGGGAACATCACAAGAGCGATCAGCGTAAGAAGGTTGAGCGCAGTGCCCCCGATGATCACCCACTTTGTGCTGCCGATAAAGCGGTCCAGCGGGCCGTAGGCAAGGCTGCCGGTAACCATCGCGATCCCCATCAGTAGGGTAGCCCACCCGATTTGATGGGCATTCGCGCCAAAGACGTCCTCGAAATAGGGGCCGATCCAAAGCCCGCGCAACGCGCCGACCTGGGCGTAGCTGACGCTCATGATCGGGAAAATGAACCACAGTGCTTTGATCTTAAAGACGCCAAGCAGGCTGCCACGTTGCTCCCCTTCGGGGGTGGCGGGGTCGCACACGACACACCAGATGCCAATCGCCGTCAGCGTCGTGATGGTGCAAAGCCCCCAAAGCGCGGCGCGCCAGCCGATCGTTTCAGCCGCAATCGCCATTGGATAGGACGCCACGAGGTTCCCGAATGTGCCGACCCCCACCATGACAGACGCCAGCACGACAAAACGGCCCGGCGCAAATTCACGCGCGAAGATATAGTAGGCCGCCATCAGCACCGGCGCGCAACCGATCCCGATCAGCACCATCGCCAGATTGATATGCAGCGGCTGCGTTGCCACCGCAAAAAGCGCAGCCCCGCCCCCACCGCCAATCAGCAGCAGGCTGGCCGCCGTGCGCCGTGGCCCGACTGTATCCAGCGCCCAACCAACGGGCAGTTGCATCGCCGCAAAGGCAAAGAACCACAGCCCCGACGCAAAGGCGAGGTCTTCGGGCGTGGCCCCCAGATCGACCCGCAAAGAGGGGCTGAGCACGGCCAGAAAGGCGCGGAAAAACTGGCTGAGCACATAGCCCAACCCCAACAGGGCAATCCCGCGCATCATTTCAGGGTATCACGCCATTTGCCCGCAAGCGCTTGGGCCGCGTGGCTAAGGATCAACACATCGGCCCCGACCGCGACAAACTGCGCCCCTGCCTCTAGGGCATCGCGGGTCATGTCGTCGTTGGTCGACAGGATGCCCGGCGCTTTACCCGCCGCGTGGATCTTGTGCAGCGCGGTCATGATCGCGTCTTGCACCTCGGGGTGGAGCGCATTGCCCATATACCCCATATCCGCCGCCAGATCCGCGGGCCCGATGAACACCCCGTCGATCCCGTCAATTTTCAGAATATCGTCGAGGTTCTCCAGCCCTTTAACGCTTTCAACCTGCACAAGCAGACAGATTTCGTCGTCCGCTGTGGTGCCATAATCCGCGATCTGCGAAAACCGTGCTGCGCGGGTCAGCGCATAGCCGACGCCGCGATCGCCATGAGGTGGGTAGGTGACGTCGCGCACCAGTTGGCGGGCCTGATCGACGTTGTCGACCATTGGCACCAGCAAAGTCTGCGCCCCGGCATCAAGCATCTGTTTGATCAGGTGGGTCTCGCCCACGGGGACGCGCACAACCGGATGGCTGTCTGATGCTTCGAGCACCTGCAGCTGCGCCAAGATAGAGCGCAGGTCGTTGGGGGCGTGTTCGCCATCGATGACCAGCCAGTCGAAACCCGCAGTCCCCATCAGTTCAGCGCTATAGGTATCCGCAAGCCCCAGCCAGCAGCCAAAGACGGTATCGCCTTGTTTTAAAGCCTGTTTGAACGCGTTGAAGGGGGCTGGCATGGGCATGATCCTTGGTGCTGTTTCAGCGTACCCTAGGGTCAAGCATTACGAAGTGTCCAGAGGGGGCGCTGCCCCCGTCGCGCGGGCGCGCCTCCCCCGGAGTTTAAAGGGCAAAATGAAGGGGTCAGATGACCTTGATCACGTCCTTGTCGATGGCCAGCATGTAGCCGCGCCGCGCGATATTCTTGACCAGCAGTTCAGACACGATCTGGTTGCCGAGCGTGTCGCGTAGACGTTTGATGCGCGTGGCCCCCGCCGCTTCGTCACAATCGGCGGCGGTCCGGCCTGAAATGACGCCTTCGATTTCCGAGCCGGACAGGACGTCATCATCCATACGTGCTTCGGCGAGAACCGACATCGTCTCCATCGCGGCGGCGGTCAGTTTGAAACCGAGGTTATTGAGATAGACGGTGTTCTCTTCGCGGCTGATCAGCAGGGAGTTCACCTGAATCCCCACCCGTTCGATCTGCGCCATGCGGCGGTTGAAGCCGACGAGCATGATCAGGAACACCAGCGCCGCGACCAGCATTGCGGTGGCAAAGACCAGCAGCACGATGATCACGATCCGGTAGCTCGACAGGGTTTCAGAGAAAGCCGTGCCCGATTGCGCAAGGATTTCAAGCAGCTTGATTTCTGCCTGTGTGGTCAGATCGTCGTTTTCGACAAAGATGCGTTCGACCTGTGCGTTAAAGGCGTTGGCGTCGGGCAGAGCCCACAGCAAAAGCCCCGCGCCGATCAGAATGATCGCCACGACGGCCGCGATACCACCGCCGACAAAACGTCCGCCCGTGCGCCGCATCTCAGAAGCGGAGGAAGTTTTTTCCGGCACTCTCTTTCCTTTGGTTAAGCCCATCTTCGCCAAAGACAGAAACAACCGTCAGCAGCGTCCAGCCCTGTGCGGCCAAGCGTTTGGTCAGTTGTGACTGTGCCGTGGCGCGGCTGCAGTCGCCAGATACTTGCGCCACACCATAATGCAGGCGCAAGGGGTTTTCCTGCTTGGCCTTATAATCGGCAAAGCATTCTGCCGCTTGGGCAGAGGGGGCGGACAGGGCGAGCAGCCCCGCCGCGGCCAGGGAAAGGAGGATGTGTTTCATGTATATAAGACTGCGCTTATCCGGGCGGATATTCAATATCCATTGGGGCAGGCGGGCCTTGATATCCGATAACAGCGGGGTGTTATTGCCTGTCTGAGGGGGGTTGCCCATTTTGATCACACGGCCTCGCTCTTGATGGCTTTGCATGGGGTGCTTCCCATGGTGCCCTTAACCGAAAGGATCAGACAATGCGCTTTACATTGCACCATAAATTCATCGCCTCGATTGCAGCCGCAGCTGTCGCAATCACGGCTTTTACCGCCGTTCCAGCCGCCGCGGGTGATCGCAATAGGGACCTGGCAAAGATCGCGGTGGGGGTGCTGGGTGTGGCCATTGTCGGTAAGATCATTCACGACAAGAACAAGCGCGACGATGAACGGGCACGGCAGGAAGTGTCAAAGCATCGCCATGCGCCCGACACTGTGTACCGCGCGCCCCGCCCCCCTCGGGCTGAACATGTACCGGTCTACCGCGCGCCCAAAGCGCAGCGCCATGTAGAGCCGCGCCCGCTGCCAAAGGGGTACAAGCGCCAGCAGTACGACAGGCACGCCAATGCCAAGCTGTTGCCCAAGCAATGTTTCCAAAGTTTCGATACGCGTCGCGGTCAGGTGCTGATGTTCGGCCGCCGCTGTCTCGAGAATAATTTCCGTCATGCCGACCGTTTGCCGCAGCAATGTGCGCAGCAAATCCGGACCCATCGCGGCACCCGCAATGGTTATGACGCCCGCTGCCTTCGTGGTGCGGGATACAGTTTGGCGCGCGGTTAATCTCCGTGTGTCAATACCGGGGGGCATCTAGGTGTCCTTCATCGGGGAAGGGAGGAATGTTCGGGCATTCCTCCCTTTCTTATCGTCTGTGGATATCTTTTTCGATTGTGGCGCCGCGGTCTTCGCAATGTCACAATTCGCGGTGTCGGGGCTTGAGCTTTGGGGCGGGTTGGGGTTTGCACACTCTATGAAACCAGATTTTGAATTTGAACGGGCCGCCCATGCGCGCGGCTTTCTGCGGGTCGCTGGCGTTGACGAGGTGGGGCGCGGGCCATTGGCGGGGCCGGTCACAGCCGCTGCCGTGGTGCTGGACCCTGACCGTATCCCCGAGGGGCTGAACGATTCAAAAAAGCTGACCAAACGGGCGCGCGAACGGCTGTATGAGCAGATTTTGCAGGTCGCAGATGTAAGCGTTGCCCATGCCTCGGTCGAGGAAATCGAAGAGCTGAACATCCTGAGGGCGAGCCACCTTGCGATGGTGCGCGCATTGGAGGGGCTGAAGACGCCGGCGGACTATGCGCTGATCGACGGCAATATGATCCCGCGCGATCTGACGGTAGCCGCTGAAACCGTGATCAAGGGAGACGCCCGATCGCAGTCGATTTCTGCGGCCTCTATTGCGGCTAAAATATGTCGAGATTGTGTCATGTTGTCATTGGCGCAACAGCATCCCCGATATGGCTGGGAAACCAACATGGGATACGGGTCAAAAAAGCACATGGAAGCGTTGCAGGAAATTGGTGTGACCCCACACCATAGACGTTTGTTCAAGCCGGTACACAACATGTTGTATCAAGATAAATAACTAACCACTTGATTCAAAAAAGAAATTGACCATGAATCGTCTGTCAGGGCATCTTGTGGATAACCAAGAGCACACAATGTGCCGGGCAAGAGGCAGCTATTATGAAGACGATGACCAAGGGTGCGGCAGCACTCCCTTTAAACACGATCATTTCTGGCGACTGTATCGAAGCGATGAATGCGCTTCCTGCGGAGTCGGTGGACCTTATCTTTGCAGACCCACCCTACAACCTTCAGTTGCGGGGTGACTTGCATCGTCCCGATAACTCTAAAGTCGATGCCGTAGACGATGCGTGGGACCAGTTTTCCAGCTTTGCCGTCTATGACAAATTTACGCGTGAATGGCTGAAAGCCGCACGTCGATTGCTGAAACCCAATGGCGCGATCTGGGTCATTGGCAGCTACCACAACATCTTCCGCGTCGGTGCCTCATTGCAGGATGCGGGCTTCTGGATCTTGAACGACGTGGTGTGGCGCAAGTCGAACCCGATGCCAAACTTCCGCGGCAAGCGTTTTACCAACGCCCATGAGACAATGATCTGGGCCGGCAAGGACGAAAACGCGAAATACACCTTCAACTACGAAGCGCTGAAGGCGTTGAACGAAGGCATCCAGATGCGCAGCGACTGGGTGCTGCCGATCTGCACCGGCCACGAACGTCTGAAGAACGACGCGGGCGACAAGGCACATCCGACCCAAAAGCCCGAAAGCCTTCTGCACCGTATTCTCGTCGGCTCTACCAACCCCGGCGATGTCGTGCTGGACCCGTTCTTTGGTACCGGCACCACAGGCGCTGTTGCCAAGATGCTGGGCCGTGATTTCATCGGGATCGAACGCGAAGAAGCCTACCGCAAGGTCGCTGAAAAGCGGATCAAATCCGTGCGCAAATTCGACAAAGAGGCGTTGCAGACCACCACGTCGAAGCGTGCAGAACCGCGTGTGCCGTTTGGCCAGTTGGTTGAGCGTGGCATGCTTCGTCCGGGTGAAGAGCTTTATTCCCTCAACGGCCGTTACTCTGCCAAGGTCCGTGCCGATGGCACGCTGATCGGCAACGAGGTCAAAGGATCGATCCACCAGGTTGGTGCGGCGTATGAGAAAGCGCCAAGCTGCAATGGCTGGACATACTGGTGCTACAAGAAAGACGGCAAACGTGTGCCGATCGATATCTTGCGTCAGCAAATCCGGGCGGAGATGGCCAACTAGGCCTCTCCACCCCCCATTTACACCCTTTTTACGAACACCGCCGGTGTCCTTGCCGCCTTATGAGAAGGCGTGCCTATAAGGACACTCACCTTGGCCCCGCCTTTCATTGGCGGGGTCTTTTTCGTTTCAAACCGAGGGGCGTTAGCGCGGATAGGGGGTCTTGCCCCCGTTATAGTCGGCCCATTCCGTAATCTCGGGGTAGTAGGTCCGACGCCATGCACGCACCCGCGGGTTCATCACGCGCCGCCAGACCCAGGGCATCATCGCGGCCATGGTCATAATAGGGTAGCCATAGGGCAGCTGCGGTGCCTGCGCGTCGCCATAGGTTTGTAGTACGGGAAACCGACGGTCCGGTTTGTAGTGGTGGTCCGAATGGCGTTGTAGATTGATCAGCAGCCAGTTCGACGCCATATGCGCGGCATTCCATGAATGGCGCGGCTGGACATGTTCGTATTTGCCCTCGCCCAGATGTTTACGCGTCAGCCCGTAGTGTTCGATATAGTTCACCAGTTCGAGCTGCCAGATCGCCACGCCGGCTTGCAACAGGAACAGGGCCAGTCCGACCCAGCCTCCAAGTACCACAGCCAGGATCAGGCAGCCCGCTTGCTGCGCCCAATATTTGAAGAACGGGTTGCCAAGGTCGGTCCAGGGTTTGCTCTTGCGTGCCAGCATCGCTTTTTCAGCCTGAAAGCTGGACACAAGCGATTGCCGCAGCACGCGCGGATAAAAGCGGTGGAACCCTTCGTTATAGCGCGCGGTTACCGGATCGCGCGGGGTGGCGACATAGCGGTGGTGCACCAGCAAATGTTCGGACCGGAAGTGCGAATAAAGCACCATCGCCAGCAGGGCATCGGCCCAGAACCGTTCGCGCTTGTTGCGTTGGTGCATCAGCTCGTGGGCATAGTTGATCCCGATGGTGCCGGTCATGACGCCCACCCCGAAGAAAACCGCGGCCTTCTCCCAGCCGGACAGATGCGCGGCCTGCGGCACGTACCACAGCAGCCCAAACAACGTGAGGAACTGCACAGGCATCCACGCGGTCGTAATCATGCGGTACCAGAACAGATCGTCATCGGACGCGTCCGGATCGGCGTTATCAAGGTTCAGCCCCGCGATCGCGTCGATGATCGAAAACAGGTACCATGTGACCACCGGCATCACGATCACAGTCCACCCACCAACATAGGCCGATATCCAGACCAGCGGGATCAACCCAAATGACAGAGCAAAGGGCAATGCACGGCGGAACTGCGACAGTTGATGGGTGCTTACGTTTGTTGTGGGCGAGGTCATGCTGCACGGCCTTTTGAGGGTGTCTGGCCCCGATGGACGGGCACAGGTTTGGCTGCGATAAACTATGACGTGCAGCCGCTACCGTAGCAAGTCGTAGGCTTTGCGCATCACCGTGGGCAGATCCGAGGGGCGGAAGTCGTCCCGCGCAACAAAATGCCCGCGCTCCGGATCCGCCTCGGCCGGTAGGGGCGCGTGCATGACGGTCAGCATCAGGTGGAAATGAGTAAAGGTATGGCGCACCTCGCCCGCGAGCGGCTGCCAGTCGGCGGAAGCAGGCGGCGTACCGGACGGGCGCGCGGTGTCGGTGTTGATCCAGTCGGTGCCGGGCCAGCCGAGCATACCGCCCAGCAATCCTTTGTCGGGGCGCGTCTCAAGCAGCCATGCCCCGTCCGCCCGCTGCCCCAGATAAACGGTACCATGCCGGATCGGTTTCGGCTTTTTCGGGGTCTTCTTTGGCAGCTCGGCTGCGGTGCCGTTGCGGCGGGCAAGGCAGGGATCGCGCCACGGGCAAATGCCGCAGGTGGGGGATTTCGGCGTGCAGATTGTGGCCCCCAGATCCATCACCGCTTGGGCGTAATCTCCGGGGCGGATGGCTGGGGTCAGCACCTCTGCACGTGCCATTAGATCGGGCTTGGCGGCGGGCAGTGGCGTGTGAATATCATAAAGCCGGGCCATCACCCGTTCGACATTGCCGTCCAGCACCGTGAACGGCAGGTCAAACGCGATAGAGGATACGGCCGCAGCGGTGTAGGGCCCGATCCCTGGTAGCTGTAGCAGGGCGGCGTGATCGGCGGGGAATTGGCCGTCGTGCTCGGCCACCACGGCGCGGGCGCATTTCAGCAGGTTGCGGGCGCGGGCGTAATACCCCAAGCCAGCCCATTCCCCCATCACATCGGCATCCGCCGCCGCCGCCAGATCAACCACAGTAGGCCAGCGTGCGGTGAACCGTTGAAAATAGTCGCGCACCGTCGCAACCGTGGTTTGTTGCAACATCACCTCGCTCAGCCAGATACGATAGGGATCGGGGCGCACGCCGGCCGCACGGTCCGCCGGAGGTGTCCGCCACGGCATCGCACGGGCATGTTCATCGTACCATTCCAAAAGGATCAGCGGCAGGTCGCCGGATGGGTCGGTGTCACGCAATGTTTATAACCTTTTCGGTTGGGTATGGCTGGTGATACGAGGCGGGATCGCTATGTTGTGGCTAGTCATTCGGGAAAGATAGTCATGCCGCCACGGCGTACCAGTACAAAAGGGTTCAAAAGGACCGATAGCTTGCTTTCGGCCAAAATCCGTCAGGCGAGCGAAACCCGTGGTTTTGCCCAATCCCGCTTGTTGACCCAATGGGCCGAGATCGTGGGCCAAGACACCGCGGCCATTTCGCGCCCCGTTGAGGTAAGCTATGGCTGGGGCGGCATGGGGGCGACGTTGACCTTGCTGACGACAGGGGCGAATGCGCCGATGCTGGAAATGCAAAAAGAACAACTGCGCGCCAAGGTAAACGCCGTCTACGGCTTTAACGCGATTGCGCGTGTGCGGGTGACACAGACCGCCGCGACGGGCTTTGCCGAAGGGCAGGTCGCCTTTGCACCGCAACCCAAGACCCATCCCGAACCGCCGAACGATCCCGTCTTGCATCAGCGCGCTGTCGAAACCGTCGGCCCTGTCGCGAACGACGCCCTGCGCGATGCACTTGCACGTCTGGGCGAGAACATATTGAACAAGACCAAACGCTGAAAAAGGAAATCACATGAAACCGACATTCCCCATCCTTGCCGCTGTTGCCGTGGCCGCCGCAGGTGGCTGGTACGCTTTCAGCGGTACGAATGCCGTGGATAGCACGCAGATCACCCCTCTGGTCAGCGCAGCCAACGCACAAACAGCTAGCGCGGACAAAGCAGACACCGCTTCATCCGAAACGACTGCCGAAACCGCTGCTATTGAGGACATGACACTGGGTAACCCCGATTCAGCTGTTCAGATCATCGAATACGCCTCCTACACCTGCCCGCACTGCGCCGCCTTTGACCAAGGCCCGTTCCAGCAGCTCAAGGTGGATTACATCGACAACGACAAAATCGGCTTTACCTATCGCGAGGTTTATTTTGACCGCTACGGTCTTTGGGCCTCGATGGTGTCGCGCTGCGGGGGCGAGGACAAGTTCTTTGGCATCACCGACATGATCTATGCCGGCCAGTCCGAATGGGTCCGCGCCGGAGAGCCCACAGCCATCGTCGAAGAGCTGCGCAAGATCGGCCGCCTTGCCGGCTTGGACAACGAAGAACTGGATGCCTGCCTTCAGGACGGTGAAAAAGCACAATCGCTGGTCGCATGGTGGGAAGAAAACCAAAAGGCGGACGACATCACCAGCACGCCTAGCTTCATGATCAACGGCAAGAAATATTCCAACATGCCCTATGCCGAGATGAAAGAGATCATCGACGCAGCATTGGAAGAATAATGGCGGCCCCGCTGGCAGGGCTCAAGGTTATTGAGCTGGCTCGTATTCTGGCAGGCCCCTGGGCCGGCCAGACCCTTTCGGATCTGGGCTGCGAGGTCATCAAAGTAGAGAGCCCGGCGGGCGACGACACCCGCCAGTGGGGGCCTCCGTTCATTGAACGCGACGAGGATAAATCTGCCTCGTATTTCCATTCGGCCAATCGGGGCAAAGCGTCGGTTGTGGTCGATCTGACCACCGATGAAGGTCAGGCCAAGATGAAAGAGCTTTTGGCCGATGCCGATATCCTGATCGAGAATTTCAAAACCGGTGGGCTTGCGAAATACGGGATGGATTATGCCAGCCTGTCCAAGCAGTTCCCCAAGCTGATCTATTGTTCGATTACCGGTTTTGGTCAGGACGGGCCCTATGCGCATCGCGCGGGCTATGATTTCATCATCCAAGGCATGTCCGGCCTGATGTCGATTACCGGTGAACCCGACCGCCAGCCCCAGAAACACGGGATGGCGATCACGGATATCTTTACCGGTATCTATGCCACCACGGCCATTCTTGCAGCGGTGCACCAGCGTGGCCAGACCGGTGTGGGCCAGCATATCGACATGGCCTTGCTGGATTGTGCTGTTGCGGTCACGGGCAATCAGGCGATGAATTATCTGACAACGGGCAATGCGCCCACGCGGATGGGCAATGCGCACCCGAACCTGACCCCCTACGAGGTGTTCGAATCCTCTGACGGGCATCTGATCATTGCCACGGGCAATGACGGGCAGTTCCAACGGCTGTGCCGGATGTTGGGGCTGGATGACATGGCAACCTCGGCTGACTATGCCAAGAATGCCGACCGCGTCGCCAACCGCCCCGAGATGATCCGCCGTTTGACAGGGGCCACCAGCCAGCGCACCCGTGACGATCTGCTCGCCGCCTGCGAGGCAGAGGGCGTGCCGGCAGGGCCGATCAACGATATGGCCGATATGTTCGAAGACCCCCAAGTCATCGCGCGTGGCATGAAGGTCGAACTGGACGGGGTGCCGGGCATCCGGTCGCCGTTCAAATTCTCGGGAGCCGAGCTGGCTTTGCATCGTGCAGCGCCAAAGCTTGGTCAGGACGACTAGGTCACACGTAAATCGCAGCCGGAGCCTCGTTGCAGGGTCCGGCGTGCTATTTGGGTGGCGGCAGTTGGTCCAACGCCGCAAATAGCGCGTTGTCAGGGTCGAATTTCAGACGCACGGGCAGGGTGATTACCTTCATTCTGAAAGACGCGGGCAGACGCACCGCGTCTTTTTCCGTTGTGACCAGCTGTGCCCCCCGCAAGGCAGCGTCGGCCTCAAGCCGTCCCATCAAGGCGGGGTTCAGCGGCTGGTGATCCTCCAGCGCTTCGGCGTGGACAATCTCGGCCCCGAGATCGCGCAGGGTGGCAAAGAATTTCTCGGGGTGGCCGATCCCTGCAAATGCTAGCGCCCGCGTGTCGGACCAATCCATCCCCGTTTGTAGCGGGGCGAGTTCGGCACGGACATGCGGCAATTTTTCGGGCAGCGCTGTGGTATCGAATTGCGCCTGATCTTGCGCACTGCCGATGGACAGTATGATATCCGCACGCGCCAGACCGGTTGCGACCGGTTCACGCAAAGGGCCCGCCGGTAGGCACAGACCGTTGCCAAATCCCTTGGCCGCATCCACCACAACGATCGACAGGTCCTGATGCAGCGCGGGGTTCTGAAACCCGTCGTCCATCACAATCACCGAGGCACCTGCATCCGCAGCAGCCTGTGCGCCCGCGGCGCGATCCTGCGCGACCCAGACATCAGCAAAAGCGGCCAGCAACAGCGGTTCATCCCCCACCTGCGCGGCACTGTGGCGCGAGGGGTCCACCTGCACCGGTCCTTTTAGCGTACCACCATAGCCGCGCGAAACCACATGGGGCGTGTGATACTTGTCACGCAGATGTTCGACGACGGCCATGACTGTTGGTGTCTTGCCCGTGCCGCCAGCATTGATATTGCCGACGCAGACCACCGGAATATCCAGACGCAACGGCGTGCCCCCAGTCAGCCGCCGTGCAGTGGCCTTGGCGTAAAGCGCGCCCAAGGGTTGCAACAGACGTGCGCGCCAATCGGGTGTCGGGCGGTGCCAAAAGGCGGGGGCGCGTTTCATGGCTTGGCCTCTCGCTGATCAAGCGTTTCTTGCACAAGGTCGATCACCCTGTCGGTAACGGCGGCACCACGGCTGATGACATCCCACCCCGCCTGCGCCATCGTAGCGGCCTGATCCGGCGCGATCAGACGGGTCACGGCAGTGCCAAGGGCCGTCGCGTCATTTACGATACGCGCGGCACCCTCGGCAGCGAGACGGGTATAAAGCGGCAGATAGCGCCGGACCTTGGGCCCGTAAAGCACAGCCGATCCTAATGCGGCGGCCTCGAACGGATCACAGCCGCCGCTGCCGTTGATCAAGGAATTCCCCAGAAAGGACACTGGAGCCAGCCGGTAGAACAGCCCGATCTCTGCCGGATCATCGGCGATCATCACTTGGGTCGAGGCGTCGGGATAGCCCGCATCACCCCATCGCAGCACGCGAAAGTTCTGATCGTCCATGCGCTGCGCGAAAGCATCGGCCTGTTTGGGGTCGGCGGGCGCGAGGATCAGCAGCAAGCGGTGCGACAGACGCAGACCCTGACGGTGCGCAGTGAGCACCGTGTTCAGCTCGCCCTCGAGCACCTGATTGGCAAACCAGATCGGGCGCCCTACGGCGGCTGCCGACAGATCCGCCAGATCAGATTCCATACAGGGCAGCACGCGTCCGCCGGCTTGCAGTGCGGGGGTCCGCTCTATGTCTTTGCGGGCCAGTCCCAGCCGGACCAGCCGCTGCAGCCCCGCGTCCGATCGCGTCATGATGGCCGAGAAATGCATCAGCAGATCGCGGGTCAGATCGCGCAGCCAACGGTCGCGCCGCCCGTCAAAGCCGTCGCTGTCGGCGTCGATCAGGAACATCGGACAGGCATGTGTGGTCATCTCTGCGATCATATTCGGGTGCAGTCGCCCCCACGCCCAGACACAGGCATCGGGCTGCCAGTAATCGATAAAGGTCTTGGCGAGCGTCGGGTGGTCTTCGGGCAGGGTATCGATCAGCACGTCTGCCTCGCTACACGGCGGCAGGTCCACCGGCGTTGAGGCTTGGGGGACGGTGATCAGAACACTCAGCCCCGGACGGCTACGGCAAAGCCGTATGGCGAGGTCTTGTATCGCGAACAAGCTGCCGGGTTCGGGGGCGTGGCACCAGACAAGTTCGCCTGCGGGGCGCTTGGCCACGGGGGTGAATGGCGGCACGCCCCCGCGACCGGTAAAGGCGCGATAGGCTGACAGCCCAAGCGACCGCGCCATAAGGGGTTACCCCAACTCTTCGGTAGAGGACGCTGCAGCTTCTTCGTCGCGCAGACGGTGCAGATGCGCGATAAAGTACCGCATATGCGCGTTATCGACCGTGCGCTGTGCTTCGTTTTTCCAAGCGTCATAGGCGCTGGCATAGTTCGGGAAGATCCCAACGACGTGGATGTCATCGACATTCTTGAACGCGGTGCCGGTGGGCGAAATCAATTCACCCCCGAAAACGAGGTGCAGGCGTTGGGTCATATCGCGATCCTTTGTTTTCAAACAGATGGCCTTGGGCGCAATCTACGGGGTGGCTTGGGTCTGGGCAAGGCCGCTTAGCAGCGCCGCATGGACGGCACCGCCCCCCGCGACGACACCGTTCAGACGCGGGTCGGGGTTGTTGAACCGCAACGGTTGCCCCGTGCGGTCAGTGCATTGCCCGCCTGCTTCGGTGACAATCAGCGCGCCCGCGGCGATGTCCCATTCCCAGCTTTTGCGCAGCGTGACCATGCCATCAAACCGGCCCTGACCCACCAGCCCCAGCCGATAGGCCAGCGAGGGACGGTGCGCGCGTTTAAAGCCGGGGTCGCCCTTGGCCCAATGCTGCATTTCCATCACCGGTTTGGTTGCCAGCACGGTCGCCTCGGACAAGGTGGCGATGTCGGAGACGGCAATCGGTTGGCCGTTCAGCGTCGCCCCACGCCCCGCAGCCGCCGCATAGAGCCGGTCCAGCATGGGCAAAAACACCACCGCTGCCGTGATCTTCCCGTTCCGCGAGATGGCAAGTGAATGGGACCATGTGTCGGACCCTTCGATAAAGCTGCGCGTGCCATCAATGGGATCAATGATAAAGAGATCGCGCTGCCCCAGCCGCTGCGGGCCATCGTCGCTTTCTTCGGACAGCCAGCCATAATCCGGACGGGCCGTTGTCAGCGTCTGGTGCAACATCGCATTGACTGCAAGGTCCGCCTCGGTCACGGGGCCGGCCTCGTCGGGCTTGTCCCAACGCTGCGCGGTTTTGCCGGTGAAAGAGGTCGCAATCTCGCCGGATCGGTGCGCGGCCTCTATCAGGAGGGAGAGGTCATCAAGCGCCGGCAAGGGTCATTCCCGAGACAAGCAAGGACGGCACCACGCGGCTGAGATGCGCGCGTGCGTCATTTGCCGGAACGATGGATTGCAACATGTCACGCAAGTTGCCCGCAATGGTGCATTCGTTGATCGCATGGGTGATCTCGCCATTCTCGATCCACAAGCCAGACGCCCCACGAGAATAGTCGCCGGTATTTGGATTTATCGTAGAGCCGATCATCGAGGTCACAAGCAAGCCGGTGCCCATATCGCGGATCAGGTCAGCGCGGGTGGCGTCGCCTTGGGTAAGCGCGATGTTCCAGGTGGCCGGACCGGGGTTCGATCCGGTGCCGCGTGCCGCATTGCCAGTGGGGGTCAGTCCCAGCTTACGGGCTGTCGCCAGATCAAGGGTCCAACCCTGCAACATCCCGTCTTCAACGATGGTGCGGCACGATGTGGCGAGGCCTTCCCCGTCAAAGGGGCGCGAGCCTGCGACGCGGGGGCGAAAGGGGTCTTCGATCAGGGACAGGCCTTTGGGCAGAACCTGTTCGCCCATAGCGCCGCGCAGCCATGATGCGCCACGCGCGATCGCGCTACCGCTGATGGCCGACAGCAGGTGCCCGATCAGGGCAGAGGAAATGCGTTCATCAAACAACACCGGATAGGCCCCTGTAGGCGGCTTGCGTGCGCCCATGCGTGTCAGAACGCGTTCGCCTGCCTTGGTGCCGATGTCTTCGGGGCTGCGCAGATCGGTCTGGAAAATGCGGCTGTCGCCGTCATAGTCCCGCTCCATCCCCGTGCCCGTTCCGGCGATCGCAACACAAGACAGCCCGCGATCGGTGCGGCGATATCCGCCCTCGAACCCGTTGCTGGCGGCCATGAATACCTGCTGCGCCCCATATCCCGCACCGGCAGATTGGACTTGGCTGACGCCTTTGACGGCCAACCCTGCGGCTTCGGCGCGGGCGGCGTCATCTTGTAGCGCTTCGGGCGAGGGCTCGGGCGCGGGGTCGTAAAGCTCCAGCGCTTCGATATCCCAATCCGTCGCCAGCTGGTCGGGGTCGGCAAGCCCGACATAGGGGTCTTCGGGCGCTTCTTTTGCCATTGCAACCGCACGGATCGCCATTTCCTCGATTGTGCGGTCCGACGTGTCAGACGCAGACACATTGGCTGACCGTTGCCCGACAAAGACGCGCAGCCCGATATCCACGCCCTCGGCGCGTTCAGCCTGTTCCAGCACCCCGCCGCGCACATCGACGTTTACCGATGTCCCGCGCACGGCCATAGCATCGGCGCTGTCTGCACCTGCGCGGCTGGCGGCATGGAGCAAGGACTTGGTCAGCGCCTCAATGGATTGCGACATGGGGGAATACTCCTTGGGTGGGTGAAAAGACTGCTAGCGTCCCTGTCGCACCTGCGCAAGGGACGCCCGTCCGTGAAGGGATGCGGCTAGAGGGCGTTATTTGATCCGCTGGCCATTCGCGAGAATCTGCCCGTCGCGGGTGAATTCGAGCTTGGATTTCAATGTATCTTCGCCCTCGGCAGGGACGGCGAACATGCCCATCATCATCCGGGCCCCCATCGCCATCTGCGCAGGCAGCAACCCCGAAGATACAAGTGTATCCATCAAGGTGTTCCCGCCCGCCAGTTTAAGATCAACTGCGCCCGACGGCTTCAGCGCGGTGGGGTCGTTTTCGTCATGGTCAAAGGTTGCCGCACCGTTGCCCGTCAACTTGGCCCCCAATGCATCCACGATCAATGCATTCAGGTTCACGCTATCCAACTGGGCAGGAACATTTCCGGTTTCGGCCATCTTGGCCGCGGCCTCGGGATCAAAGTAATCCATCAATAGGCGTGCCTTGCCCGAGACATCCAGCGACAGGTTCGCAGGATCACGGGGCAGGGTGCCTTGGGGGTTGATCATGCCCCAGACCATATCCGACATGGTGAACCCTTCGAGGTTCAACCCAAGCGCCACGTCCTGCGCGTCATCGGTCTTGAGCACCGGCGCGCTGAGATTGAACGCCGCATTGTCGAGGCCGAAGGACAGCAGGAACGGGAACTGCTGTGGCTGCACAGACAGTGCCATCCCCTGACGCGAACCGGCATAGCTCATCCCGTCGGCGCTGGTTTCAACCGTCAAGCGGCCGCCTTCAGACGCGACTGCGGCGGACATATTGCCGTTCTCGGGGTCTTCGATGTCCACCGTCAGCGTGCTGTTGCCGCTTGCGAGCGTGCCTGCGCCGGTCATGCCAGACCGCAGCATCGCTGCCATATCGCTGGCCCGTGCCACACCCAGCGGCAACCGCCCGTCGCCGTCAAAGGTCATATTGGCCGACGTGCCATTGAGCGTCGCGATGGCGGGCTCTTCGGGGTCTTTGAACCGCATATCAAAGGTCATCGACGCGACGGAGCCGTCTTGCGCATAGGCGCGCATGTCCGTCAGTACCGATTTCGACAGATATTCGACGTCATTGAGCACCACGTTCAACGTCGCATTATCGGGGCCAAAGGTTTCATCCCCCACTGTCATCTGATCAAGCGACAGGCCCAGCAGACCCGCGGCATAGGCGCTGCTCAGGTCTGTCGGTGTGCCGCTGACGCGCATGTCATGGCCTGTCTGGTTTACGGTCACTGCGGCGCGGACGCGGTCTTCGTCGGGGTCGGTCGGGGTGATCTCAAGCACCAGCGGCATCGCTTCGGGCATCACGACTGACACGGTCCCATCGTCGTTCTGCACCAGGCTCAACTGTTCAAGCGACATCGAGATTTGGGCCAGATCAGGTTCGCTTGATAGGTCAAAGCGGACATTGCTTACCGCAAGCGTGTCACCGGTCGCCTTTTCGGTCGCGGTCAGGGTGTAGCCCATGCTTTGAATATGGTCCTGCCAGTCGCGCCACACATCCTGCGGGGTGACATCTGCCAAAGCGCTGGATGATGTGAAAAGAACTGAAAGGGCGGCACTGCCAAAGAGGGGGCGGATCATGAAAAATTCCTTTATCGCAAATCGCGGGCGGCCATTCGGTGATAGCGCGGTTGCGCTAAAGGTAATCGCCCGATGCCAGCTTACAAGGCAATGCGGCCCGCGCCAATCTGCGATCTTCCGCCCGCGCGGGCGCTTTTGATTGGCGCTGGTCGATGTTGTTGCTAACGATGTCACCAAACGCCGAAGGCGGTGGCCTCCGGACGGGGGCATATTGAGGACAAAGGGAATTATACGATGGATATGACTGGCAAAACCGTGATGATTACAGGTGCAAGCCGCGGGATCGGTGCCGAAGCTGCGCGGGTTTTCGCCTCCGCCGGGGCGAACGTTGTGCTGATGGCGCGGTCGCAAGATGCGATTGCTGATCTGGCTGGGGAAATCGGCAAGCAGGCCATCGCGATCCCCTGCAACGTGGCCCGTTTCGGCGAGATGTCCTCGGCTGTGGAAACCGCGCTTGGGGCCTTTGGCAGCGTTGATGTGCTGATCAACAACGCCGGCGTGATCGAGCCGATCTCGCATCTTGCCGCATCGGACCCGGACGAGTGGTCTCAGGTCATCGATATCAACCTCAAGGGCGTCTATAACGGGATGCGCGCTGTGCTGCCGGTGATGAAGAACGCTGGCGGTGGGTCAATCCTGACGATCAGTTCGGGTGCCGCGCATCACGCCATCGAAGCCTGGAGCCATTACTGCGCGTCCAAAGCGGCAGTGAATATGATGGGGCGGTCGATCCATCTGGAAGAAGCCGCAAACGGCATCCGCGCCATCGGCCTGTCGCCGGGCACCGTGGCGACCCAGATGCAACGCGAGATCAAAGCAAGCGGCGTGAACCCCGTAAGCGAGCTGGCATGGGAGGATCACATCCCCGCCGATTGGCCCGCGCGAGCGTTGCTGTGGATGTGCAGTGCCGACGCCGACACATACTGCGGCGAGGAAATCTCGCTGCGCGACGAAGGCATCCGCAAAACGATTGGTCTGGTATGATTGATTTCGACCGCGAAGGACCCGTCTGGGTTGCGACGATCAACCGGCCGGACAAAGCCAATTCCCTGACCCATGATATGCTGGTTGCGCTGGCCGAGTTCATGGAGGACGCCCAAGCCGCGCGTGCCGTGATCCTGACCGGTAATGGCAAGGTGTTCAGCGCAGGGGCCGATCTGGACGAAGCCCGAGCAGGGCTGGCCGTTTCCGACATATGGGAGCGGCTGTCCGGTGCGATTGCCGCGTTGCCGGGGCTGAGCATCTGCGCGATGAACGGGACGCTGGCCGGCGGCGCGATGGGGATGGCGCTGGCTTGCGATCTGCGGATCTGCGTCCCGAGTGCCAAGTTCTTTTATCCGGTGATGAAGTTGGGGTTCTTGCCACAACCCAGTGATCCTGCACGGATGGCGGCGCTGATTGGCCCGTCGCGTAGCAAGCTCATTCTGATGGGCGGCCAGAAAATCACCGCTGACGAAGCGCTGAATTTCGGCTTGGTGGATCGCATTGTCGCCGACGATGCGTTGATGGAAAGCGCGCGTTCTATCGTGTCCGACACCGTTGCCGCTGCGCCTGATATCGCGAGCGGGATAAAATCAATGTGCGCGGCGTCAGGCAGCCCAGCCGAGATTTTCTAGCAGTCGAGCCTAGATAAATGGCACAAAGGGTACGCCGCAGCCTGCAAGTAGGGTGAGACCCGAGATGATTAAAATGATGCGCATATTCTGCCCTCTTGTTGGAATAAACACGATCGTCGTGCATTTGGTTTAAGGTCAAGTTAATGGTGTCGCTGTAACAAACAGCTATATCCTTAATCCGATTGAAAGAGCATGTCATGACATCAAATATTTTTCCCGCCCGGCGCGGGGTTGTCATTGGCGCGGGGCCTGCTGGGTTGATGGCGGCCGAAATGATGGCGGCCGCAGGGCTCTCTGTCACTGTCTGCGATCACAAACCGTCGGTCGCGCGCAAGTTGCTGATGGCCGGAAAATCAGGGCTGAATATTACCAAGGCCGAAGAACACACCAAATTTTTAAACGCGTTTACGACGGCAAAAGGGCCGCTTGAACCTATTCTGAACAGTTTCGATGCGCCTGCGGTGCAAGGCTGGGCAGAAGAATTAGGGCAAAACCTGTTCACCGGAACGACGGGGCGGGTTTTCCCAACAGTGATGAAGGCGTCGCCGTTGCTGCGCGCTTGGTTGGCACGTCTGTCGGGCAATGGTGTAGAGCTGAAAACACGCTGGCGGTGGACCGGATGGGACGAAGGCACGCCGGTTTTTGATACACCTGACGGGATGCACCATCTACCGGCCGACGTGATTGTGCTGGCCATGGGCGGGGCAAGTTGGTCACGGCTGGGTGCCACTGGCGCATGGGCCCTACCCTTGCGTGACGCGGGTGTTGATATCGCCCCCTTCGCGCCTGCCAATGCCGGTATCGCGATGAAATGGTCAGCGCATATGGGGGCGCACTTCGGTGCGGCGCTGAAAGGCATTGGTTTGAAATCAGGAACTTACCGGTCCCGGGGGGAGGCGGTGATCTCTGCTCGGGGATTGGAAGGGGGCGGGATCTACACGGTTTCGCGCGGGCTGCGCGAGGGGCACCCGTTGATGCTGGACCTGCTGCCCGATCAAACCCGCGAGACGCTGGCAGAAAAGCTCGCTAAGCCACGAGGCAAGATGAGCCTTGCGAACTATTTGCGCAAAACGCTCAAGCTGGATGTGGCCAAGATTGCGCTGCTACAAGAAATGGCGCGGCCCTTACCAGGGGATGCTGTGGAACTGGCAAAACTGCTAAAGGCGTTGCCAGTGAAACACGCGGGATTGCGGCCGCTGGACGAAGCAATTTCCACCGCTGGTGGCGTGAAATTCGATGCGGTGGACGACGGGCTGATGCTGCGCGCACGCCCCGGTGTGTTCGTTGCGGGCGAAATGCTGGATTGGGAAGCGCCTACTGGCGGGTATCTGATTTCGGCCTGCCTTGCGACAGGCCGATGGGCGGGCCAACATGCCGCCGCTTGGGCGCATCGGGATTAATCCTCGCGGATCGCCGCGGCCTTGAACGCAGGGCGGTCGCGCATGGATTTGGCCCAATTCCCGAGCTTGTCATCCACCCGGGCAAAGCCCGCGCCGATGGACCAGTTGATGCAGTGGGTCGCCAGCAAATCCGGTATCGTCACCTGCTCGCCCATCAGAAACGGACCGTCCAATCTGTCGGACAAATTCGCTGCGGATCGTGCGAACTCCGCTTTCAGGCTGTCCTTGATTTCGGGGACGCGCTGCTCTTCGGGGAAAACAAAGCTGTGTTTGGCGGCCGCCCAAAGGATCGCGTCCATCTCGTCGATCAGCCAAAAGGTAAGCGCATCCTGACGCGCACGCGCCGGGGTCCCGGCAGGGGCCGTTAGCGCGCCGTGTTTATCCGCAAGATACTGCATGATCGCAACCGAATCGGTCAGAACCTCATCGCCGTCGACCAGCGCCGGAATTTTGCCCGACGGGTTGTATTGCTTCGCCTCGTCCGAGCGCGGCCCGCAGGGCACATGTTCATAGGGCTGACCAAGTTCTTCGAGCATCCACATGACGCGCATCGCCCGCGATTTTGTTGCTCCGATTACCTTATACATCGACATCCCCTCCCAAAAATTACCCAGAATCTAGCGTTGTGCGCCCAGCATCGCGAGGCGGATAAAAGCGCGTTCGACCAGCGCCATTGCGGGCGCATGTTGCCCCGCCGACCGGAGCGTCAGGTCGGTATCCGTCAACACGGTCAGCGCCGTTTCAAGCTTGGCTGCCCCCCAGCTTTTGGCTTGCCGCATAGCGCGGTCTCGATCGCGCACGCCCCAGATCTGCCCGCCCGGATTGCTCGCGATGCGGTAAAGCGTGCGAAAGTGACGTGTCGCCATGATGATTAACGTGACGGCGTTTACACCCTGTGCCTGCAGTTTTGCCATCACCGGCCCGATGTCTCCTGCGCGGGCCTCGGCTACGACATGCAGAATATCGTCGACCTCTGCTTCGGTAGAGGTGGGCGCGCAATTGGCGACATCCTCGGCGGTAAGCGGGCCAGCGTCGCTGATCTTGTAGAGTGTAATCTTATCAACCATTTGACGAAAATCGCCCGGATCCAGCACACGCGCCAATTCGGTCAGCACCCCCATGGCGTCGGGCTCTGGGCTCAGTTTTGCCTCGGCGAGCACACGTTCAATCTCTGCCCGGTCAGGCGGATTGTCGTAAATAGGGGTCGCAAAAGCATTCTTATGCGCTTCAAACGCCTTGAGCACCTTAGAGGTTTTCTTGAGATCGCCGGCTGTTACCACAATTTGCGCATCGCCCGGCTGCCAGTCGGCCAGCGCATCAGACAGGATTTTGGCGATATTGTCATTGGCATCTTCAACGAAGGCCGCGCGGGGACCGGGGAAAAAGCCGACGGCCTTTATCGCATCAAGAAGCATCGGCGCGTCACGGCGCAGATCGGCGGCCTGAATACGGGTCAGGCGCATTTCCTCTTCTGCGTTGGGACCCAATAGGTTTTTCAGAAAGCTTTGCCGCTTCAACGCGACACGCATCGCGTCGCCGCCATAGATCAAAAGCCCGGTCTTGTTCGGATCGGGCTTGTCGAAATAGGCATTCGCGTCGCGCGGGGGCAGCTTCATCGGGTCAGATCAGCCGCGTAAAGGCGTGTGACCAGCTGCTCTGCCAACATGACCATCAAACGCTTTTGCGCATCCCGTTCTGCTGCGAGGGTGGCAACAGTCGATCCGGTCGCGGAATAGCCCGTAAAGTTTTCGACATTTCCCGACGTGACAACTTGGCCGGTGGAGATGTTGCGCAAGGCGAAATCGACATCGCCGACCAAGTTATAGCGTGTGGTGTTGTCCTCGCTGTCGATCGCCAACCCCTCTTGCGAGGTATCGACCGTTAGAGCCAGCGCATAGCGGGGGCTGGCGGCGCGGCCCAACCGTGTCTCGATCTCGCGGACCAGGGTATAGGAGAACGCGTCATCCGGCGCGTCGACCTGCACCGCATTTTGCAACGCGGTACCGCTGCCGCCGGGGCCATAAACGGGTTGGAACCCGCAGGCCGCCAGCGCCAGCAGTGGCACAGCAAAAAGAAAACGGCGGTTAAGCAACGACATTGACGATCCGTCCCGGTACAACAATGACCTTTTTGGGCGTGGCCCCATCCAGGGTACGAATGACAGCTTCGTGGTTGAGCGCGATCTTTTCAACCTCTTCCTTCGACATATCCGCAGGGACCTGAATTTCCGCGCGGCGCTTGCCGTTGATCTGGATCGGCAGGGTAACGGTATCGTCAACCAGCATTGCGTCGTCGGCGTTGGGCCAAGCAGAGGTGGTGATGAGATCGGCACCGCCTTGAGCGGCCCAGATTTCCTCGGCCAGGTGGGGGGTCATCGGGGCCATGAGCTGGGCCAGCGTCATGATCGCCTCGCGCTGCGTGGCTTTGCCCGCCTTTGATTTTTGCAACGTCGCAGTAAAGGCGTAAAGCTTGGCAATTGCGGCGTTAAAGCCAAAGGATTCAACACCCATCGTCACGTCGTGAACGGTTTTATGCATCGCACGCAGCAGGTCATCGTCGCCCGTGCCGGCCGCACTTTCGTCCATTTCCGCGATGCGGGTGCTGATATTCCAGACCCGGTTGAGGTGCTTATAGGCGGCCTCGGCACCCGATGCAGTCCATTCGACATCGCGTTCGGGGGGCGAATCGGACAGGACGAACCAGCGGGCTGTATCGGCCCCGTAGTTCGCGATGATCCCCAGCGGGTCGACGACGTTCTTTTTCGACTTCGACATTTTGGCCGAGGGGATGATTTCAACGGGTGTCCCGTCGGCGAGTTTGCCGTCGGTCACATCCTCCGGCAGGTGGTAGACAGGCCGTCCGTTGTCACCGGGGGTCTGGTAGATTTCGTGGGTTACCATGCCTTGGGTGAACAGAGCATTAAACGGCTCGATTGCTTTTTCGGGCAAGTGGCCGGTGATCTGCATCGCCCGGGCGAAGAAGCGCGAATACAGAAGGTGCAAAATCGCGTGTTCGATGCCGCCGATATACTGGTCGACATTCATCCAGTATTCCGCATCCGCCATATTGGTTGGCGTGTCGGCGTGTGGCGCAGTGAACCGCGCGAAATACCACGAGGAATCGACGAACGTATCCATCGTATCGGTCTCGCGTTTTGCAGGTGCGCCACAGGACGGGCAGGCGCAATTGCGCCATGTCGGGTGGCGATCCAGCGGGTTGCCCGGCGTGTCAAAGCTGACATCATAGGGCAGTTCGATGGGCAGGTTCTCTTTCTTCTCGGGCACCACACCACAGGCGTCACAATGGACGACAGGGATCGGGCAGCCCCAATAGCGTTGCCGTGACAGGCCCCAATCACGCAGGCGATACTTGGTCACGCCCTGGCCTACGCCTTGCGCTTCACAGGCGTCGATGGCTGCCACAATGGCGTCTTCGCCGGTTTGCCATTTCTCGCCTGCGAATCCGCCGTTGTAATAAACTTTTTCGGATTTTGCCGGCACGAAGGGGGCGGAAAGTTTAGGGTCCGCATCTTCGTCAGGCAGGAAGGTCGAGGTGATCGGCAGCCCGTATTTGGTGGCAAATTCGAAATCCCGCGCGTCATGCGCAGGGCAGCCAAAGATAGCACCCGTGCCGTAATCCATCAGGATGAAGTTCGCGATATAAACCGGTAGTTCCCACGCGGTGTCAAATGGATGACGCACGCGCAGGCCTGTATCCATCCCGAGCTTTTCGGCGGTCTCGATCGCTTCTTCCGTTGTGCCGCCTTTGCGGCATTCAGCGCAGAAGGCCGCGATCTCGGGCGAATCTTTTTCTAGCAGCTTGGCCAGCGGGTGGTCAGGCGAGATCCCGACGAAGCTAGCCCCCAGCAGGGTGTCGGGGCGCGTGGTGTAAACCTCTATCCGGTCGTGGCCTTCGGGGGCATCGATGGTAGAGAACGCAAACTGCAGCCCGCGCGACTGGCCGATCCAGTTTGCCTGCATCAGTTTGACCTTGGCGGGCCAATTATCAAGTGTGTCCAGCGCCGCCAGCAGTTCTTCGGAGTGGTCAGAGATCTTGAAGAACCACTGCGTCAGTTCGCGCCGTTCAACCAGCGCGCCGGAACGCCAGCCGCGCCCTGCTTCGACCTGTTCGTTGGCAAGCACGGTCATGTCGATCGGGTCCCAGTTCACGATAGCATTTTTGCGATAGACCAGCCCCTCGGCCAGAAAATCGAGAAACAGCGCTTGTTGCTGGCCGTAATATTCCGGATCGCAGGTCGCAAACTCGCGAGACCAGTCAATCGACAGCCCCAGAGGTTTCATCTGGCCGCGCATGTCGGCAATGTTGCCGTAGGTCCAGTCTTTGGGGTGGCCACCGATCGCCATCGCCGCGTTTTCCGCTGGCATCCCAAAGGCGTCCCAGCCCATCGGGTGCAAGACATTGTGGCCCGTCGCGATCTTATAGCGCGCAATGACATCGCCCATCGTATAGTTGCGCACGTGCCCCATGTGAATGCGTCCCGACGGATAGGGGAACATTTCCAACACATAATACTTGGGCTTTTCGGCATTGCGTACCGCTTGGAACACATCGTTCTTTTCCCAGGCGGCTTGCCAGCGGGCTTCGATTTCGGCGGGGGAGTAAGAGGACATCTTGGCAGACCTTATGAACGAAAAACGCCGGGCGAGCGACTAGCGCGTGGCCCGGCGTTGTAATGGGGAAGGGACGGGTGCGGGCTTAGAATTTGGCGTCGGCGATGCGCATCTCGCGCGCTCGGCTCAGGATCGCATCCTCGACAGCACGAGAGGTGGCTTTGCTCACTGTGCGACCGCCGCGGGTTTGCAGCGCGATGTTCAAGGACCGTGCATCAAGGGCAGGGTCGTCAATCAGGACCGTCGCGCGGTAGGACTGGCTGCCACCCGGAGGCGTGCCATAGCCCGTGACGATCACCCCGGTATAGGGATCAATGGATTGCACCGGCAGGAAGTTCAGCACTTCAAGCGACGCGGACCACAGGTACTTGTTCACCGAGACGCTGGTGTCGGTATTCTTACGGTTGAAGATCGACCAGATTGTATTGTCCGGATCCATCTCGACGTAGTTCGGGTTGGTGGGGGATAGGCCCAGATTCGGGTCGCGATCTGCGGGCGGGCCGAAGTTGAGCGCGCCGCATGCGCCAAGCGACAAGACCGCCACGAGGGCTAGTGTAGATTTGAATACCGAACTGCGCACCATCTCGACCGTCCTTTGCCTGTTTGCGCACAGGTCTATCCAAGCAGGGTTCGGTCGGCAAGCGCAATGTCTGTATATACTAGAGTATGGGGCGACTGTGCTCTTGCCTTCTGGGTCTGGGCGACTTTCGGGCGCGAATATGACTGTGACATAGCTGCATCACAATTTTGCCCAATGTTGTGGGGGCCTCCGCGATCCTTGCCAAAACAAAGGCAAACGCTGAAAACACACTCATACCTCTACCGGATTCCCCGGTATGGGCATATGAATTCAAACCGAGGGATAACTCATGAAAAAAGTTCTCTTCGCTACAACAGCTCTGGTTGCGACCGCTGGCGTTGCAGCTGCAGACGTTACATTCGGCGGCTACGGCCGTTTTGGTGTCATCTATGTTGAAGGCGCAACAAACGAAACAACCATCACCAGCCGTTTCCGTCTGCAAATCGACGCGACAGCTGAGTCCGACAACGGCATCACCTTCGGTGCACGTGCTCGTATCCAGCAGGACAACGACGGCGACAGCAACGGTGCAAACCTCGGTGCGGATGCGGCTTCCGCAGGCGGCACATTCCGCGGTGACCGCGTTGAAACAGGCATCAACGGCATTCGCTACTTTGCTCGTTCCGGTGGTCTGGAAGTCGGCGTTGGCAACATCTACGGCGCGATCGACTCCATGCCTGGCATGTACCCCGTCGAGCTGGGCCTGACCGGTCTGTCGTATGACTACATCATCAACCAAGCTGGTGGTTACTCCGCGACATACGACTCCGATGGTAACGGCGCAGCTGGCCGCAACGGTGTTGAAGTTCTGTACGCAATGGGCGACCTGAAAGCTCACCTGTCGTACTCCGAGCTGGACCTGGTTGCGAACAACAACGACCTCGAAGGCGAGCGCATCGAAGGTTACCTTGCATACACATTCAGCGGCTGGACTGTTGCTCTGGGTCTGCAAGACTCCGACATCGCCGGTGACACCGAGCTGGCTCTGACAGTTGGCGGTAACGTCGGCGTTGCAGACCTGACATTCGGTTATGCTGACAACGGCACAAACGGCGACGCATTCGCGATCACCGCGGCGTTCGACATCGGCGCAGCGACACGTCTGACAGCTGTTGTTCTGGATCAAGAATCCTACACCGACACCGTTTACGGCGTTGGCGTAACACACGACCTGGGCGGCGGTACATCGCTGCGCGGTGGTGTTCAGAACAACCGCAACGGTGCAACCGTTGCTGACCTGGGTGTTCGCTTCAACTTCTAAGTTGAACGATACAGTCTAAAAGAGGGGCAGGCCGTTGGTCTGCCCCTTTTCTTTTGCGCCAAGCTGTTGTTCTGTGCGCCCTTAACAACGAGGGCCGACTGACATGAGCTTGCACGACATCACATCCCGCATCGCCAAAGCCGAAGCTGACGCAGGCCGCACGCCGGGCAGCGTCCAATTGATCGCGGTGAGCAAGGTGCAGCCGGACACCCGCGTGGCGGCTGTTCTGGACGAAGGGCACCGGTGTTTTGGCGAGAACCGCGTGCAAGAGGCCGAAGGCAAATGGCCCGCCTTTCAACAACAGTATGACGGTGTGGGCTTGCACCTGATCGGCCCGCTGCAAAGTAACAAAGCGCGCAGCGCGATGGAGCTTTTCGACGTGATCCACACGCTCGACCGTCCTAAATTGGCCCAAACATTCGCGCGGCTGGCGCAGGAACTGGGGCACTGCCCTGATATGTTCGTGCAGGTGAACACCGGCGAAGAGGCACAGAAGGCAGGCATTCTACCGGCAGACGCGGATGCGTTTATCAAGGAATGTCAGTCGCTTGATCTGCCCGTGCGCGGATTGATGTGTATCCCGCCGGTCGACGAGGAAGCCGCGCTTCATTTTGCGTTGCTGGCCAAGATTGCGGCGCGAAACGGGGTAGGCGACTTGTCGATGGGGATGAGCAGCGACTTTGAAAAGGCCATCGCGCTTGGTGCGACCCATGTGCGCGTCGGCTCTGCCATCTTTGGGGAACGCAGCGCGGGCTAAGGCTGCCTGCTAGACGATTAAACGGCTATGGCGGGTCAGCCGTGTCGCTATTTGATGAAGGTGCGCGCGGGAAAAAGCGACGCAGCCTTCGGTGGGGTATCCGGGGCGGCGCTGTTGGTGGATAAAGATCGCAGATCCACGCCCCGGCACGGCATTGGGCCAGTTCCAATCGGTCAGAATCACCAGATCATAAAGCGGGTCAGCCCTGCGCAGTGCTTCGTGGCTGTGCGGGTAGGGGGTTTGTACAAGGCTGTTGTAATCCGGCTGTGTCACATCATCTGACCAAAGATCGCGCGGCCCGATGGGCGCGGCCCACGGCACGGGGGCGGGGATACGGTCGGGCCGGTATAGCATCCCGACAATGCGGTGAATGCCGGCGGGCGTCGCCTTGTCGCCCTCTTGTTTGGTGTTAGTAACGCCGGTTCTGCCAATCGTGCAGGGGTACAACCGCCCTTGAAACCGGACGCCTCGCCGCGTGAGGACCAGATCGTCGGGCGTCACAGCAGGTGACCGGATTTAGCGGCTTTCGTCGCAAGGTAGGCGTGATTGTGACGGTTTTCGCCCACCTTCAACGGGACGCGCTCTGCCACTTTGACGCCGCTTGCCTCCATCATCTCGACCTTTCGGGGGTTATTGGTCAGCAGGCGTACCGATGAAAACCCCATTGATTTCAGGATATCCGAGCCCAGACGAAAATCCCTTTCGTCATCTTCAAACCCAAGACGGTGGTTGGCCTCGACGGTGTCAAATCCCTGATCTTGAAGGGAATAGGCGCGCATCTTGTTGGTCAGCCCAATGCCGCGCCCCTCTTGGTTCAGATACAGCAATACGCCGTTTCCTTCGGACCCCATTTGGGCCATCGCCGCATGAAGCTGCGGTCCGCAATCACATTTCAGGCTGCCCATGATGTCGCCGGTAAAGCAGGCAGAATGCAGCCGTGCCAGTACCGGTTTGCTACGGTCGGGGCGGCCGATTTCGATGGCATAATGCTCTTCTCCGCCATCATCGGGGCGGAAAATATGCAGACGCCCTGCCTCTGACACTTCCATCGGGAGGCGGGCGTTGACTACAGGATGCAGCGGGCTGCGGGCGGCGAGGATCGGTTTGGCCGCGTTCAGATCAATCACCGTCAGGCCATTTTGCATCGCGAATTGCGCGGCGTCTGTAAGGTCTAGTATCACGGCGGCGGGCAGTAGCCGTGCCGATTTTATCAGATCGATCGCCAACCCATGTGGCGTCGCATCGCCGCCGCGGGCGCAGGCAAGGGGGCCCTTCATCGGGTTGCGCAAATCGTCGGCAGGATCGGCAACGGATTTAACCCACCGCAAAGCGGCATCATGCGGCAATAGCACCCGTGCAAAGCTGCCATCATAGGCGTGCGCTTTCAGAGTTTCGGCCCGACGCGAAGTGATCGCCAGCACCGGTTCGCCGCCCAGTGCAAGCAGCCCGGTCAAGCGCGCAGGCGTCAGCGTTTCGGCGGCCATTACCAGAACCGGACGCGATCCGGCCAGTACAATGGGAACGCCCAAACGAAGATCGGCGCGGGCGCGTGCCAGTTGTTCGGTAATGTCGGGCCCAAAAACCATGATTTGTAATCTTTCATGTTATGTTGTCACATTTATTAGTGCAGATGCGCGAGGATTGAAACATTGCGCGACAATTTCGCACGGTCCTGTGATCAAATGCCTGCTGCTCTTGTGTGCACGGGTTTGTGAACACATCTGTAAGTCAGTTGTAGAGGATGAGTTGATATGGCCCAGCTAAAGAAAATTTTGCTCGTAGATGACGACGACGACCTGCGCGAAGCGCTGAGCGAGCAGTTATTGCTGACCGACGACTTTGATGTATTCGAAGCAGGCAATGGTGCGGATGCTAAAACCCGCGCCGCCGAAGCGCTGTATGATCTGGTGATCTTGGATGTCGGGCTACCGGATATCGATGGCCGCGATCTGTGCCGCGACCTGCGCACGCAGGGCGTCAAAAGCCCCATTCTGATGTTGACGGGGCACGACAGCGACGCCGACACGATCATGGGTTTGGATGCGGGCGCAAATGATTACGTGACGAAGCCCTTCAAGTTCCCCGTACTGCTGGCGCGTATTCGCGCCCAGCTGCGGCAGCACGAACAATCCGAAGAGGCGATTTTTCAGCTTGGTCCCTATACGTTCAAGCCCTCGGCCAAGATCTTGATCACCGAGGACGACAAGAAAATCCGGCTCACCGAAAAAGAGACGAATATCCTCAAATTCCTCTATCGGGCTGGGGCCGGTGTGGTGCCGCGCGATACGCTGTTGCACGAGGTCTGGGGTTATAACGCCGGTGTCACGACGCATACGCTGGAAACGCACATCTACCGTCTGCGCCAAAAGATCGAACCCGATCCTTCGAATGCGCGGATTCTTCTAACGGAATCAGGTGGATACAGAATTGTTTCTTAATTTCGGAACCCAAAGCGGGTCCGGTTGTTATTCCTTCGAGAGACGGGGTTTTCATGACCCGTCGATCGGTTTGAACCCGAAGTTTGTATCCGGGAAATGATACATACCTCCCTGTTGGACTAGGCCGGGCCTTTGTGCCCGGTCTTTTTTTGTCTGCACTCCAAAGTCTCTGGAATTCGGCATGGTGGATACCGCTCATTTCGCGGTAGGGTGTGCGCGATTTGACCCAAGGGAGCTGCCTCATGCCATTCACGCTGGCCACATGGAATATCAACTCTGTCCGGTTGCGCGAACCGATTGTGCTTAAGTTGCTGGCAGAACATGGGCCCGACGTTCTGTGCTTGCAGGAATGCAAAAGCCCCGTTGATAAGATCCCGACCGCCGCGTTTATCGAAGCAGGCTATACCCATATGGTGGCGCGTGGGCAAAAAGGATACAATGGTGTTGCAATTCTGTCGCGATTGCCGCTGGTTGATGCCGGCGGTCATGATTTTGCCACCCTTGGTCATGCCCGCCACGTTGTGGCCAAGCTCGAGAACGGGGTGACAGTGCACAACTTCTATGTGCCAGCGGGTGGCGATGTGCCTGACCGCGAGGTGAACGAGAAGTTTGGCCAAAAGCTCGATTATCTGGCGGATATGCGCGACTGGTTTCATGGCGACAAGCCCGAGAAATCCATTCTGGTCGGTGATCTGAACATTGCCCCCCGCGAGGATGATGTCTGGGACCACAAGAAGCTGCTCAAAGTGGTCAGCCACACCCCCATCGAGGTCGAAAAACTAGCCGAAACCCAGGACGCGGGCGGTTTTGTCGACGTCACGCGGCAAGATGTCCCCCAAGGCAACCTGTATAGCTGGTGGTCCTACCGGGCCAAAGATTGGGATGCTGCCGACAAAGGGCGCCGTCTGGACCATGTCTGGGCCACGGGCGATATCTCGGGTGCGGCGCATTCCAGCCGTGTGCTACGCGAAGCCCGTGGATGGGAGAAGCCCAGCGACCACGCGCCGGTCTTTGCGACATTCGACCTTTGAAATAGACAGACGCGCCCTCATATAAAGGGCAACCCCAAGCGAGGATTTTGATATGATGGATTTGAACCTTTCCCCCGTTGCCGCCGGTGATGCCGATCTGATCAAAGATACCACCGAAGCGACGTTCATGGCCGATGTCGTCGAGGCGTCGCAAACCGTGCCGGTGATTGTCGACTTTTGGGCCCCTTGGTGCGGCCCGTGCAAGACGCTTGGGCCGATGCTCGAAGACGCGGTGCGCGCGGCCAAAGGCGCGGTCAAGATGGTCAAGATTAACGTCGACGAAGCCCAGCAGATCGCGGGGCAGTTGCAGATTCAATCGATCCCGACGGTCTATGCCTTTTTCAAAGGCCAGCCTGTTGACGGGTTTCAGGGGGCCTTGCCACAATCCGAGATCAAGGCGTTTATCGATCGCGTGATCAAGGCAGGTGGCGGCGAAGCCCCCGGCGAAGAGCTTTCCGAAGCTGTGGCAGCGGCTGATGACATGTTGGCCGAGGGCGCTGCCCAAGACGCGCTGGACACCTTTACTGCGATCTTGGGCGAAGACCCGAACCACGCTGGTGCCTATGGTGGCATGGTGCGTGCGTACATCGCGCTGGAGCAGCTGGATCAGGCCGAAGCCCATCTGAATGGCGCCCCGATGGAAATTTCCAAAGCGCCCGAGCTTGAAGCAGCGCATGCACAGCTGCAACTGGCGCGACAGGCGGCGGATGCCGGTCCGGTGGCCGAGCTTCAGGCCGCGGTTGATGCCAACCCCGACGACATGCAGGCCCGTTTCGATCTGGCGCAGGCGCTTCAGGCGCACGGCGATACCCAAGCCGCCGTGGATCAGCTGCTAACGCTCTTTGGGAAGGACCGTGAGTGGAATGATGGCGCCGCCAAAACCCAGCTTTTCACCATTTTCGATGCGCTGAAAGCGAACGATCCCATTGCGTTAAATGGCCGTCGCAAACTTAGCTCGATGATATTTGCATAAGGCGGGCTGCGCCCTAGGTAAGCTAACATGATACAGCAATCAGACCTGCCAGACACAATCGCGATCTTCCCGTTGTCGGGCGCTTTGCTGCTGCCGCGCTCGCGGCTGCCGCTGCACATCTTTGAACCGCGCTATTTGCAGATGATCGAAGACTGCCTGAAAACGCCGGGACGGTTGATCGGCATGGTGCAGCCTAATGTCGTGCCGGGCCGCGAAGGCCCGGGACTGCAGACCATCGGTTGCGCAGGGCGGATCACCCAGTTCTCTGAAACCGAGGACGGGCGCTATATGATCACCCTTGCGGGGATGTCGCGCTTTCGTGTGGTGAAAGAGGTCGACGGCTTTGCCCCATACCGCCGCTGCGATGTCAGCTGGGACGGGTTCGAACGCGACCTTGGCAAGGATGAACAGGACGGCACGTTCGACCGTGATACCTTCTTGAACAAACTTAGCCGCTATTTCGATGCACGCAACCTGTCGGCGGATTGGGATACGCTGCAAGAGGCCGACGATGAACTGTTGATCAACTCGCTGTCGATGATGCTTGATCTGGACAGTGAGGACAAACAGGCCTTGCTTGAAGCGCCCTCCCTGTCTACCCGACGCGAGACGCTGTTGACGTTGATCGAATACACCCTGCGGGGTGGCCAAGAAGGGGAGATGATGAATTGAACGCCGAAGAGATACAGTTTGACCGCCGCATGCTAGAGGCGTTGATTTGCCCCCGCACCCAGATGCGTCTGACCTATGATGCCGACAAACAAGAGCTGATCTCTGAAACCGCCGGCCTGGCCTATCCGATCCGCAACGGTATCCCCGTGATGCTGGTTGACGAGGCGCGGATTATCGATTGAATTTCAGATGATGCTGGCACTGCGCTATAGCGCTTTGCCCTGCATCAAACGGGGCAGGGTGCCGGTCAGCCCTGCGGCCTCGCGCATAAAGCCACGCCGCGCATCGGGCAGCGCATTGATCGCTGCCATCCCCACATCACGGGCCAAACGCAGCAGCGGATTGTCGTTCGAAAACAGCCTGTTGAAGCTATCTGTCGCCAAAGCCAGCGCGGTGTTATCGAACCGGCGCCACAGCTGGTACTGTTCCAACACTGTGGTGCTGCCGATATCCTGCCCGCGTCGGTGCGCATCTGCGATGACTTCGGCCAATGCGGCGACATCGCGCATACCGGCGTTTAATCCTTGACCGGCAATCGGGTGTACGCCGTGCGCGGCATCCCCCAGCAGCGCGACACGCGTGGCCATCATCGCGTGCGCCAATGACAGGCTCAGCGGGTAGGTGTAGCGCGCGCCGGCAAGGGAGATCTCGCCCAGAAAGTCACCGAACCTCGGGCGGAGCACGTCCAGATATCCGTCGTCTGGCAGCGCGTTGATATGTGCGGCACTAGCAGCGGTTTCGCTCCAGACGATGGACGACCTGTTGTCAGTGAGCGGCAGGATCGCCAGCGGGCCGGGTGGCATAAAGAACTGGTGCGCGACACCGTGATGCGGTTTTTCATGAGCGATGGCGCAGACCAGCGCGGTTTGCGCATAGTCCCAGCCGATCCGCTTGATCCCCGCACGAATTGCGGTACCGGATGCGCGGCCATCCGCGCCGACAACCAGCCGTGCGCGCAGGGACTTGCCGTCTGCGAAGGTCAGGGTGATACCCGAGGGTGCCGCGTCCTGCGCGACAACCGTTTCACCATCCCGCCGCGTTATCAGTGGCTCGTTGCTGACAGCGTCCGTCAGGGCGCGCCGTAGATGGCGGTCTTCGACCATGTGGCCCATCGGCCCTTCTTCGATCTCCACGTGATCGAAATGCATGAAGAAAGGGGAGGGGCCTTCGCCCGCGCGCCCGTCCGTCACCTTGATCTCGAGCATCGGTTGCGCGTGGGATTTCACGTCATCCCATAGGCCGAGCGCCCCCAGCATCCGCGTCGACGTCAGCGCCAGCGCATAGGATCGCCCGTCAAACGCCGCATCTTCCCGCGTGGCGGCAGGCAGCCTGTCGATCAGCGTGACCCGCAGGCCGATCTGTGCCAAAGCCAAGGCAAGGGTAGGGCCGTTCAGCCCGCCACCAACGATTGCGATATCTGTATCAAAATCCATAGCTTTAGATATGGGCGTGCAGCAGGGATTGTCCATGCGCGCTAGCGTCGCTACCGTCCCTTTTCCATAGCATTATTCGAGGAAACAACATGCAAGAATGGTTATCCATGACAGCCGCAGATCTGGGACGGGGCATCGGTGACGGCCAGATTGACCCGGTTACGCTGTGCCAGACCTATCTTGACGCGATTGACGCACACCCGCTGCGGGACCGTATCTATGCCCGCGTGACGGCTGACCGTGCGCTGACCGAAGCCGGTGCCGCGCGGGATCGCGCCCGCGCAGGCCAGCGTCTGTCACTGCTGGATGGTGTGCCGATCAGCTGGAAAGACCTGTTTGACACAGCGGGCGTCGCGACAGAGGCAGGCAGCGCCCTGCTAAAAGACCGCGTGCCCGACCGCGACGCACGTGTGCTGGCGAATGCGACGGCAATGGGGCTAGTCTGTCTTGGCAAAACCCACATGAGCGAACTGGCGTTTTCGGGGCTCGGATATAACCCCAGCACCGCCACGCCGCCTTGTGTGAACGACGAAGCCGCTGTTGCGGGCGGGTCATCCTCGGGGGCCGCGGCCTCTGTCGCTTTCGGGTTAGCGGCGGCGGCGATCGGCTCTGACACGGGGGGATCGGTGCGCGTGCCTGCAGCGTGGAACGATCTGGTGGGGCTGAAAACCACATCGGGCCGTGTGTCGCTTGAGGGCGTCGTGCCCTTGGCCGCCAGGTTCGATACCGTTGGGCCGCTTTGCCGGTCGGTAGAGGATGCAAGCCTGCTGCTGGCGCTCACCGAAGGCTCAAAACCGATGGACCTGGGCAGCACTGAAATCGAAGGACGCCGTTTTGCTATCCTGCGGACGGTGGCCTTTGACGATATCGATGAAGCCCCCGCGACGGCTTTCGACGATGCGGTCGCGCGGTTGAAAGATGCGGGAGCCGTGATCGAGGACATCAGCTTTGAGGCGCTGCACGAGGCGATGCCGCTCAGCGGGTGTCTCTATACTGCCGAGGCCTATGGGCTGTGGCGTGACGTGATCGAGGCGAATCCGGATGCGATGTACGGCGAAATCCTTGAACGCTTTCGTCTGGGGAAATCCCACTCCGGTCCCGATTATGTGGCGGCCTGGGCGAAAATTGATAAAATCCGCGTCGAGTACCTAAAAGCTGTGGCGGGCTTTGATGCCGTGCTGATCCCCACCGCGCCCTTGTTGCCGCCGAAACTGGACCGGTTGGAAACGGAACACGACTACTATGTTTCGGCCAACCTCATGACCTTGCGCAACACGCGTATCGGGAATCTTATGGGGCTAGCAGCAGTGACGCTGCCCACCGGTACCCCGTCTTGCGGCCTTATGCTGATGGGCACGCCCTACGGCGAAGAGCATCTGCTGCGCGTCGCCGCAGCCGCCGAGGAAGCACTGGCCTAAATGACACAAACGCTGCCCCGCGTCCTGCAATGTCTGGACGCGGGGCAAGCCCTTGGGTACTCTGGAACAAACGGGGCATGAATGATCCCGAACCCGAGGCAGTGAAATGATGTACCCCGAGCGGTTTTCGAACCTTCCGGCCCACGCGTGGCCGCGCCTGCGCGCACTGCTTGATGCGCATGAAGGCGGTGGCACGCCGATCCATATGACGATTGGCGAGCCGAAACATGCTTTTCCGGCGTGGGTCACCGATGTGATCGCGCAAAATGCGGCTGGGTTTAACAGCTATCCCGCAAACGACGGCACACCCCAGTTGCGTGGTGCGATTGCCGGATGGATCAACCGGCGCTACGGCGTGGCGGTGGACGCAGATACGCAAGTCATGCCGCTGAATGGCACCCGCGAAGGGCTGTATAACGCGGTCATGGCCGTGTGTCCGGAAACGAAGAACGGCCAGAAGCCGGCCATTCTGATGCCGAACCCGTTTTATCAAGTCTATATGATCGCCGCGATTTCCGGTGCGGCTGATCCGGTCATGGTCCCCGCGACGCGCGATACCGGCCATTTGCCCGATTTTGCCAATCTGCCCGAAAACGTGTTGAACCGGACCACAGCGGCCTATATTTGTTCGCCCGCCAACCCGCAGGGCGCTGTCGCCACCCGTGACTATTGGGCCGATCTGATCGCCTTGGCTGAAAAATATGATTTCAAGATTTTCGCGGATGAATGCTATTCCGAAATCTACCGCGACACGCCGCCCGTCGGTGCGTTGCAGGTCGCCCAAGAGGTCGGCGCTGATCCGGACCGTGTGGTGATTTTCCATTCGCTGTCAAAGCGGTCGAACTTGCCCGGACTGCGGTCCGGTTTTGCGGCATCAGGTGTCAATACCATGCGCGAGATCAAGCAGCTGCGAAACTACGCCGGTGCGCCGCTGCCGCAGCCCTTGCAAGCGGCCTCTGCTGCGGTGTGGGACGATGAAGCCCATGTGGCCGAGAACCGCGCGCTGTATGTCGAAAAATACGAAGTCGCCGACCGGATTCTGGGCAATGTTCCCGGATACCAAAGCCCCGAGGCAGGGTTCTTTTTGTGGCTGCCGGTCGAGGATGACGAGGCTGCGGCACTGAAACTTTGGCGTGAAACCGGCGTGCGGGTGCTGCCGGGCGGCTATCTGGCGCAAACCGTAAACGGCGAAAACCCCGGTAAACAATATATTCGGGTGGCGATGGTCGCCCCAAAAGAAGAGACGACGCGCGGGATCGAAGCGATCCGCCGCTGTCTCTATCCAGAGTAAGACGAGGGATCAGAGCAATGGCATATCAGACACGTGGGCGCGACCCTTTGCTAGACACAAACATGGCAGAAGCGATCGAAAAGCGCGGCAAGGAATTGCTGGGACTTGGGTTGATAGCCCTTGGCCTGATGGCCGCGATGATGATTGGCAGCTACACCCCCGATGATCCGAACTGGATGGTTTCGACCGATGCGCCGGTTCAAAACTGGCTGGGCCGCATGGGCGCATCGATCGCGGCACCGCTGTTCATGATCGTGGGCTGGGGCGCGTGGTCTGTTGCGGCAGTCTTGCTGGCGTGGGGCGTACGTTTTGCCCTGCACCGTGGCGAAGAACGCGCAGTTGGCCGGTTGATTTTTGCCCCGATTGGCGTCGCGCTCTGTTCGATCTATGGCGCGACCCTGACGCCGGATGCGGCTTGGCTGCAAACCCACAGCTTTGGCTTGGGCGGGCTGTTCGGTGATACCGTGATGGGGGTCATCCTGACCGTTCTACCCATCGGATCGACCTTTACGATCAAGCTGATGTCGCTGCTCATGGGCGTATCGATCCTCGTGTTCGGTGCCTTTGTCTTCGGCTTTACCCGACTTGAACTGCAACGCCTGTTCCGCTTCATGCTGGTGGGGCTGATCATGGGCTATGCCGGTTTGATGACCCTCTTGGGACGCGGTGCTTCGGGTGCGGTTTCAGCGGCACAGGGGCTTCAGTCACGTCAGCTGGAACGTCGCGAACGCAACCGCATAGAGGCCGAAGAGAACGCTGAGTTTGCTGCAAGCCAAGGGTATTATAACGATGCGTCGGCCTATGATAATGCGCCTGCACCTGCGCCCAGAACCGGTTTGCTGTCGAAGATGCCGGCACTGGTCAAACGTTCCGATACGCTGCCCGAACCTGAATTGGTCGAAACATGGGCCGATCCGGAACTGGACGAAGGTCCGAGCGATGACCGCATCAAATCCAAGATCGCCGATGTGATTAAAAGCCGTGTGCGCAAAGGCGGCGGCGTGCACACCCCGTCCACCGCGCCTTTGACACGCGGTCGCGGGCGTGGTCCCGATCCACTGCTGCTGGATACCACAGCGCGGGGTGGCCATCGTGCAGAACCCCCGCTCACCGGTGCTCAGGCCCCCTCCCCTACCCGGGCAGAGCCCCCTTTGAGCGCAAGCCGTAGCCCTTTGATCGCCGAACGGCCTGTGCTTGAGCTGACCCCGTCCGAACCCGACTACGATGCGGATATGGCGGTTCTGGATGATGATCCAATGTTCGACAGCCAGCTGCCTTTGCAAGAGGCAGAGCCCGACACGGCCATGCAGATCCCTGTCGCGCAACCACGCAAAGTGGTGCAGCCGCTGGTCCGCAAACCGGTTCAACCCAGCAAGCAGGCTCAGGTCGAGGCGCAGCCTGCGCTGACCTTTGAGGACACGCATCCCGGGTTCGAGCTGCCCCCTCTGAACCTGTTGGAAAGCCCCGACACGGTTGAACGTCTTCACCTGAGCGATGACGCGCTGGAGGAGAACGCGCGCATGCTGGAAAACGTTCTCGACGACTATGGCGTGAAGGGCGAAATCGTCGCCGTGCGTCCCGGACCGGTTGTCACTATGTACGAACTCGAACCGGCACCGGGCCTCAAGGCGAGCCGTGTGATCGGTCTGGCAGACGATATCGCGCGCTCGATGGCGGCGTTGTCGGCGCGTGTTTCCACCGTGCCGGGCCGCAGCGTGATCGGGATCGAACTGCCCAACGAAAACCGCGAGAAAGTCGTCTTGCGCGAAATTCTGGCTGCCCGTGATTTCGGCGACAGCACCATGCGCTTGCCGCTGGCCCTGGGCAAAGACATTGGCGGGGATCCTATCGTTGCGAACCTTGCCAAGATGCCTCACCTGCTGATTGCGGGGACGACGGGGTCGGGTAAGTCGGTTGCCATCAACACGATGATTCTGTCGCTGCTTTACAAGCTGACACCGCAAGAGTGCCGGATGATCATGATCGACCCCAAGATGTTGGAACTGTCCGTTTATGACGGCATCCCGCACCTGCTGTCCCCTGTTGTGACCGACCCGAAAAAGGCCGTTGTCGCGCTGAAATGGACCGTAGGAGAGATGGAAGAGCGCTATCGCAAGATGTCCAAGATGGGCGTCCGCAACATCGAGGGCTATAACGGCCGCGTGCGCGATGCTTTGGCCAAGGGCGAAATGTTCAGCCGCACCGTTCAGACCGGTTTTGACGATGATACGGGCGAGCCGATCTTTGAGACGGATGAGTTCAAGCCCGAGGCACTGCCCTACATCGTTGTCGTCGTCGACGAGATGGCGGACCTGATGATGGTGGCAGGCAAAGAGATCGAAGCCTGTATTCAGCGTCTTGCCCAAATGGCGCGGGCCTCCGGTATCCACTTGATCATGGCAACACAGCGTCCGTCGGTCGATGTGATCACCGGTACGATCAAGGCGAACTTCCCCACCCGGATTTCCTTCCAAGTGACGTCCAAGATCGACAGCCGCACCATCCTTGGCGAAATGGGGGCGGAACAGCTGCTTGGCATGGGGGACATGCTGTACATGGCAGGCGGGTCCAAGATTGTGCGCTGCCATGGGCCATTCGTCAGCGATGAAGAAGTCGAAGAGATCGTGAACCACCTTAAGGCATACGGCGAACCCGATTATGTATCGGGCGTGGTCGAAGGGCCGTCTGACGACCAAGAGGGCAGCATCGACGCAGTACTAGGTCTTGGCGGGAACACTGACGGCGAAGACGCACAGTATGATACTGCTGTCGCCATCGTTGCAAAGGACCGCAAATGTTCGACGTCGTATATCCAGCGTAAACTGGGCATCGGCTATAACAAGGCGGCACGTCTGGTCGAACAGATGGAGGACGCAGGCCTCGTTTCGCCGGCGAACCATGTGGGCAAACGCGAAATCCTGATACCAGAACAGGGTTAACCGGCAAAATTTATCGGAACGTCATAGCGACGTTGGGGGTTGGCTTGGGAACAGGCCGACCCCTTTTGCATTTGCGCCGTGTTAAGCGATATCCTGCTGCGTGATATCGTATATCATGATGCGAAACCCTATGTCGAAGGCAAGGCACTGGAATAAGAATAGGAAGACTATGATGCGTTTTGTGACAACCACCGTACTGGCCATAGGCTTGGGGCTCGCGGCTGTGATGCCCGCCGCCGCCGACAAACTGCCGCTGAACGAGATTTCCGGCTATTTGAATAAACTGAAAACTGCCAAGGGCGAATTCACCCAGATCAATGATGAGGGATCAATCAGCACGGGCACGATCTATATCAAGCGTCCGGGCAAGGTGCGCTTTGAATATAACGCGCCGGATTCCGGTACTGTTATCGCGGGCAGCAACACCGTTGTCATCTATGACAAGAAATCGAACCAGCCGGCAGAGACATATCCCCTGTCCAAGACCCCGCTGTCGATCATATTGGCGGCGAATGTGAACCTCGGTCAGGCCAAGATGGTCACGGGCCACAGCTATGATGGCACCGCGACCACCGTACGCGCCCAAGATCCCGCGCATCCGGAATACGGTAACATCGAACTAAAGTTCACCGGCAGCCCCGTAGAGCTGCGCCAGTGGATCATCAACGATGGCAATGGCACGCGAACCACGGTCGTTCTGGGTGATCTACAAAAGGGCGGCAGCCTGCCTAACAGCCTGTTTGATGTCGGCAGCCCCGGCAAAACGAACCGCTAAACGAAAAAGAGCCCCCAGCATCAGCGAGGGGCCCTTTCTTTATGCGGCGTCGGGTGGCTACCAACGTGACAAACGGCACCCTGCGATCTGCTGTTGGTACATATCAGACCGCGCACGTACCTTGCGGGCCACAGCGACCAGCCAAGGTTTGGAATTATAGCTTTGGCGCGCATAGCCGGTGTTGCCTTCGTGGTAGGCAAGATACTGGTTTTCGGCGTCATGCAGCGCGATACCGTTCTTTTCCCGGCTCTTGTTCATATACCAGCCCATGAAATCAGAGGCATCGTTGATCTGGTCCCGCTTGGCGCGAAAACCGCCGGATTCGGCAAGGTATTCATCCCATGTCGCATCAAGCGCTTGGCTATAGCCAAAGGCGCTGGACTGACGGCCCATGGGGATGACGCCGATCACATAGCGAAACGGCGTACGGGCATCCGCAATGAATTTGCTTTCTTGATGGATCGTTGCCATCTGCACATGCACAGGCACACCCCAACGGCGTTCGGCTGCACGGAATGCACGGTAGTATTCTGGGCGCTCTTTGAGAATCGCACATGCATTATCAAGGTCTCGTGGGGCGCTTGTCGGGCCGCCACTACATGATGCCAAAAGCACAGCAATTATCAGGGCGCAAAAGGTTCTGCTCATCGGCCTCTCACATTTTTCGTGTTTTTATTGTCCTTAGTTTATCAGATCAGCCGCCAGACGCCCACCAGAAATTTACCCTAGAAACCCCAGTATGAGCGGTATTTCCACACACCACGGCATGCGCAAAACGACCGGCCCGCAAATTTTGCAGCCTGTATTTCGCCATTGTTTTCAATCCAGAACGGGCGGCCAACGGATGGTGCTGGGCCGGTCTGCTAGGACTAAGGCGTCACGCCATAGGGTCGAGACATCAAAATCCGGCCCTCCGCTTTCAGGACTACACTGGCTGCTCAAACAGATCACAACTGCAATCTGTCCATCGTACATGGGATGCGTTCACGAACTGTTTCCTTGGTTTGGCGTGGCAGGATTGGACAAAAGCCCCTTGAAGGGACTACGAACGAACGGTAGGTGCACCGAAGTTATGATAAGAACGCGCGCGAAATATCACTTGGGCCAAATCGTCCGGCACAAAAAACATCCCTTCCGAGGGGTGATTTTTGACGTGGACCCCGAATTTGCCAATACCGAAGAATGGTACGAGGCGATCCCCGAAGACAGCCGCCCAGAGAAGCACCAGCCGTATTATCACCTGCTCGCCGAAAACGAGCAAAGCTATTATGTGGCCTATGTCTCTGAACAAAACCTCGTGGCTGATTACTCGGGAGAGCCGGTAGACCACCCCGACATCCCCGATCTGTTCGGCCCGTTCACTGACGGTGCCTATCCGCTGCACTTCCAGCTGAACTGAGGCACAGCGCGGATCATCCGCGCCATGCCGCCCTGTTCAATAGCCCAAGGCACATCCGTCCTTGCGTGCATCGCTCGCCCCTTCTAGCAACCCGCTATCATGCAGCTTGATTGCCTGCGCACCGCCGATTGCCGTGTCGGGAATCGCGACCTTGTGGCCCATATCTGACAGTTGCGCGCGGACCGCATCGCTATAGCCGCGCTCTACCTTCAGGGTGCCCTTGTCGGAAAACGCGCGTGGCGCATCGATCGCGGCCTGCGGGTCCATCCCGAAATCGGTGAGGTTGGAAACAAACCGCGCGTGGCCGTTGGGCTGATACGCACCGCCCATCACGCCAAAGGGCATAGTCACCTTGCCGTCGCGTTTGATCATCCCCGGAATAATCGTGTGCATCGGGCGCTTGCCGCCCCTCAGTTCGTTCGCATGGCCCTGTTCAAGCGTGAAGCCCGCGCCGCGGTTTTGCAGCAGGATGCCGAACTTATCCGACGCGATACCGGACCCGAAGCCGTGGAAAATCGAATAGATCAGCGACACCGACATGCCGTCCTTGTCCACCACGGTGATATAAATCGTGTCCTTATGCACCGCTTCTGACAGGGCGACGGGGTCGGGCATGGCTTTCTTTACATCAATCAAGCCCGCGAGTTGCTTCGCCGTTTCAGGCGCAAGCATATGGGCCAACCGCGCGGTGTGATCAGGATCGGCCAAAAAGCGGTTGCGTGCATCATACGCCAGTTTGGCGGTTTCCGCCTCGAGGTGCACACGCTCTGCGCCCCACGGGTCCATTGATGCGATGTCGAAATGTGACAGCATGTTCATCATCAACAGCGCGGTGGCCCCTTGACCGTTCGGCGCATGCTCCAGCACCTCGACATCTTGATAACGCGTGGCAATAGGGTCGCCGGGGGTGCAGGCCACGGCGGCGAAATCCTCTGCCGTATGCAGCCCGCCTTGGGCGTTGAGGGACGCGACCATATCTTCGGCAATCTCACCGGAATAGAAAGCATCCCGACCGTCTTTGGCGACGCGGCGCAGCACCTCTGCTTGGCCAGGCGCACGGAACATGTCGCCGGTCTTGGGGGGCTGGCCACCGGACAGGTAGAAATCACGCGCAGCCCCTTGCAAGGTGTCCGCGTCGTTCCCCCAGTCAAAAGCGACGCGCGGCGCGACGGGCACGCCCTCGTCGGCATAGCGGATCGCTGGGGCAAGGAGCGCATCCAGACCCATGGTGCCGACACTTTCAGACAGGTGGCAAAAGGCGTCGATCGCGCCAGGAACCGTGACGGCATGGGCGCTGCGCAGGGGTACGTTCGTTTCACCGGCGTCACGCAGATGGCTGGCGTCCAGCGCAGCGGGCGCGCGGCCTGAACCGTTCAACGCATGCACCTCTTGGCTGCCCGCGGGCGAATAAAGCACAAAGCAGTCGCCGCCGATCCCCGTCATCTGCGGTTCGCAAATCCCCAACAACACGGCCCCTGCAATCGCGGAGTCCATCGCGTTGCCACCGCGTTCCAGAATGTCGATAGCGGTTTTCGCCGCAAGGGGATGGGACGTGGCGCACATGCCGTTGCGGGCCAAAACAGGGGAGCGTCCGGGAAGGTGAAAATCGCGCATTGAATTAGGCCCTCAGTTGCAAAGCATTCGGGCGAGCCTAGCGTGGGCGATATTGCGCGGGCAATCTTTTAAAAAATATTTGGGCAGGAAAATGTGCCTCGGCATTGCGTACTGGGTGGGGGCTATTAAAACGCAACGCCGAGGGAAGCTATATGCAGCTACAAGACCGACATTGCCCGCAAAAATGGGCGGAAATATGAAACCTTTGAGGCGGCAATGCGAAGCTTTCGGAGGCACTGGGGTATCGATGGCCTAACGCTTTACACCGACGAGCAGCAAAGACGCTCGCCCGTTTGCATCACACTATGTATTAGTTTCACCCCGCGGCAAGAGGTATACGCAGGGTCAACAGATTCATATCACCCATGCGAGAATACTCCAGATCGCAGCTCAGCAGCCGGATCAGCCCCCAACCGAACCCACCTTCGGGCAGCACATCTGCGATTTCATGCCGTTTGAACGGCTTTCCAGCGGGAAGGGCGAACCCGGGCATCGGTTTGCCAATATCCGTGATGCGAAGCCGCAGATCATCCGCCGCATATATTCCCCGCACCCCGATCAGCCCTGCTTGCGGCGCGCCTGCATAAGCGTGTTCGACCACGTTATTCAATGTTTCTGCCATCACCAGTTCGATCACCTCCAGGTTCTCTTGGGATAGGCGGTGTCGGGCCAATTCTGCGCGAATATGACCAAGGGCGGCACATACCGCATCGGGGGATGCTTCAAGGGTGACCTCAAAGCCATAGGGTGAGGAGGCCCGTTTCACAGCGTCATTTTGCCGGTACAGGGCGCTCATGCCGTTGCGCGCCCGGCCATGGCTGCATACATCGTCGGAAAAAGCGAAAAGACGCTGTCCATCCGCGTAAGCCGAAACACCCGGTCCACCGCCGGCGTCAGGCCCGCCAGCGACAACTTACTGCCCGGGGGCAATAGTTTCAGCGTGGCAACAACCGCCCCAAGCCCGCTGGAATCAATAAACGATACCTGCCCCAGATCCAGAATAACGACAGGCGGCGCGTGTTCGACCAAGTCACGCATCGCTTCCTTAAAGGCACGCGCAACGGCGGCATCGATGCGGTCTTCCATGACGGATATGATTTGCAGCTGCCCTTCTGTTCTGGTTGAGAGTTTCATATGGTCATCTCCAAGGTTTCCCTGATGCCTAAATGCATAACGCCGATACCTTACTAAAAGATGATCATTTCCCGGGGAGGGGACGAAATTGGAAAAAGTCGTGATAGCAGGTGCCGCGCGGACACCGATGGGCGGTTTTCAGGGGGTTTTTGCCGACCTGACCGCCGCCGATCTGGGGGGGCATGCGATCAAGGCCGCGATGGACGGGGCCGGAACGGACACCGTGGACGAGGTGCTTATGGGCTGCGTTCTGCCTGCGGGGCAGGGACAGGCACCGGCACGGCAGGCGGGCTTCAAGGCGGGTCTGGGTGAGGACGTTCCAGCCACGACACTGAACAAGATGTGCGGCTCTGGCATGAAGGCGGCGATGATTGCCTTTGATCAGATCGCATTGGGGCACACCGGCGTCATGATCGCTGGCGGCATGGAAAGCATGACAAACGCGCCCTACGTCCTGCCCAAGATGCGCAGCGGCGCGCGGCTGGGGCACGGGCAGGTGATCGATCACATGTTCCTTGACGGGCTCGAAGACGCCTATGACAAGGGCCGGCTGATGGGCAGTTTTGCCGAAGACTGCGCAGAGACATTTCAATTCACCCGTGCCGTGCAAGATGACTATGCGCTGGCCTCCCTGTCGCGCGCGCTCGAGGCGCAAAATAGCGGTGCCTTCGACGGGGAGATCGCAGCGCTTGATTTGAAAACGCGCAAGGGCTCCGTGACCGTCTCGGCGGATGAACAGCCCCGCAACGCGCGTCCCGAAAAGATCCCCCAGCTCAAACCTGCCTTCCGCGAAGGCGGCACGGTGACGGCGGCGAACGCGTCCTCTATTTCGGATGGGGCGGCCGCTTTGGTGCTGGCCTCTGAAACCGCGGCCAGGGCCCAAGGGCTGACCGTGCGCGCGCATATCCTTGGCCATGCCAGCCATGCGCAGGCACCGGGGCTTTTCACGACGGCACCGGTTCCAGCCGCACAAAAACTGCTGGACCGGTTGGGTTGGCAGAAAGATGACGTCGATCTGTGGGAAGTGAACGAGGCGTTTGCCGTCGTCCCCCTGGCTTTCATGCACGAGATGGGGCTGTCCCATGACATCGTGAACGTGAATGGCGGTGCCTGCGCATTGGGGCACCCCATCGGAGCCTCGGGCGCGCGCATCATCGTCACCCTGCTGAATGCCTTGGAAAAACGCGGGTTGAAACGGGGGATCGCGGCGATATGTATCGGCGGCGGCGAAGGCACGGCGATCGCCATCGAGCGGCCCTGAATTTCCAAATGGACAAAATCCTCGGGGGTCGGGGGGCAGACAGCCCCTCGGTCCGACAGTAACAAAAGGCACTTTTATGCGCGTTGACTATACGACCCTTTCCAAAACCCTACAGGCTTTGACCGAAGGGGAAACCGACAGCGTGGCACTGATGGCCACCGTCGCCTGCGAGGTCCACCATGCCGATGATCGTTTCGACTGGACGGGGTTTTACCGGGTAACAGACCCCGAGCTGTTGAAAATCGGCCCGTATCAGGGCGGGCACGGCTGTCTGGTGATCCCCTTCACGCGTGGTGTCTGCGGTGCTGCGGCGCGCACTGGCGAGACGCAACTGGTAGAAGATGTGGATGCCTTTCCAGGGCACATCGCCTGCGCCTCTTCCACGCGGTCCGAAATTGTCTTGCCGGTTTGGGACGGCAAAGGGGAGCTGCTGGGTGTCTTCGATATCGACAGCAACCAACCGGCGGCATTTGACCAGACCGATGCAGACGAACTCGCCGTGATCTTGAAATCTGTCTTTGCGAACGTCTAGGCCGGTGAACCTGCCCATTGATTAAAGGAAACTCCATGAGCTTTGACGCATGGATCATTTTTGCCCTGTTCTGGGTGGTGTTTGTCACCACGCCGGGGCCGAATGCGGTGAACTGCATCAGCAACGGTATGAACCTGGGCTTTTCGCGGGCCATGGTCGGGGTGTTGGGGATCTTGACGCAAGCGTCTTTGTTTCTGGCCTTGTCTGCAGTCGGTGTGACGGCGCTGCTGACGGCCTCGGCGACAGCGTTCTTTGTGGCCAAGATGATCGGGGCGGGGTTTTTGATCTACCTCGGCGTGCGCGGATTGATCATGGCGGGCAAACCCGTGGTGATGGATGGCCGTCCCGCCGCGTCCATTTATTGGCGGTCCTTTGCGATTGCGACGATCAATCCGAAATCCGTTGCGGGATACCTTGCGGCCTTCAGCCAGTTCGTGCAGCCGGATGTCCCGATCTGGGATCAGATGATTGTGATTGTGCCCACCGCGCTGACCCTGACCGCAGCCAGCTATACCGGCTTTACCGCGCTTGGTGCCGGACTGGGGCGCGCGGCATTGGGCGCGGTGTTTAACGTCTGGTTCCGCCGCGTGATGGCTGTCAGCTTTATCATCTACGGGGTGCTATTGGGCAGTGCGCATACGCCGACGCTCAAGGGCTGACCACGGCGGGCGCGGCCCGTGAATGCCTTGGGGCCCCGTGTTTCCCTCTGGTCCCTGTGATCCTGCGGGCGTAAGCAGGCCCCAAGGAGACACGATATGCGCAACCCCGATACCCTATCCGCCAACCAGCCCGCCCCGCCCGAAGACACGCCCCAAGGGCTTGCCTTTGCCATCGGGGCCTATGGTCTGTGGGGGTTTTTGCCGCTTTATATGAAGGCCATGGCCCATATTCCTGCGGCTGAAATTGTGGTGCATCGGGTCATCTGGTCCGTCCCCGTGGGCGCGCTGGTATTGATCTTGCTGGGCCGTACCGCCACTCTGCGCGAGGCGTTCAGGTCTCCGCGCACGTTGGCGATGGGCTGCGTCACGGCGACGCTTATTTCGGTCAACTGGGGGATCTACATCTGGGCGGTGAACTCGGGTCACGCGCTGGATGCGGCCTTGGGCTATTATATCAACCCGCTGTTTAGCATTCTGCTGGGGGCGCTGCTGCTGGGGGAACGTCTGTCGCGGCTGCAACTGGCGGCGATTGGGCTGGCGGCGGTGGCCGTTGCGATCCTGACCCTCGATTCAGGCCGTTTCCCTTGGGTGGCCCTCAGCCTGACAGTGACTTTCGGGCTGTACGCACTGGCGAAAAAGCGGCTGCCCATCGGGCCCAACCAAGGCTTCCTGCTTGAGGTGTTGATCCTGCTTGCCCCCGCGCTTGCCTATCTGGTCTATCTGATCATGACAGGGCAGAACCACTTTGGTCAGGGCGTTTCGTTCGATACATGGATGCTGGTGGGCTGCGGCGTGGTCACGGCTGTGCCGTTGATATTCTACGCCAATGGGGCCAAACGGCTGCGGCTGTCTACCATTGGTATTTTGCAATATATCGCCCCCACGATGATCTTCCTATGCGCGGTTCTGGTCTTTGACGAACCCTTCGGGCGGGCACGTATGATTGCGTTTCCATTGATCTGGGCGGCTTTGGTGATCTATTCGATCTCGCTGTTCCAGCAGATGCGTCACAAGCGAGCGTGATCGGGGCGGAGGGCACCTCAGCTGCGGTGCCCTCCGTTTGCTGCGTAGGGAGTTTAGGACAGCGCGTCTTTGAACGCGAGAAAGCTCGGGTCTTTCATCACGCGCGCGTTCATCGCCTCGCGTAGGGCACCGATGGATTTATAGGGGCGCATCACCACCTCGAATTTGGCGACCAGACCGTCGTCACCCAAGGTGATCAGATCGACGCCAACGGCATCCAGATCTCCGATTTTGCATTGAAACTCCAGCGCCCAATCTGTGCCTTCGCCCATGATCCGGCGGTATTTGAAGTCGCTAAAGACATTGCCAACGTGGCCCAGTACGGCGGCCACTGGGGCGCGACCGGTCCATGTTTTGTAGTAGGTCGGCGGCATAAAGGTGACGTCCTCGGCGAGCAGCGGGGCGATCTTGTCTGACTCTCCCTTGGCGACCACATCAATCATCTGGGTAATAGTAGGATGCATTCCGGATCCTTTGGTACAGATTGGGTTGAAAAACCACCCTACATCTGAGACGGACACCTATGGAAACAGAATATAATCCGCCCCACGATCCGCTGGTGATCTTGCATGAAGATGCCGAAGTGTTGCTGGTCGATAAACCCGCAGGCTTGCTGTCGGTGCCAGGCAAGGGGCCGCATCTGGCCGATTGTCTAATCGCACGGGTGCAGGATGTTTTTCCTGACGCATTGCTGGTGCATCGTCTGGATCGCGATACCTCAGGCGTGATGATCTTTGCGCTGACACCTTATGCGCAGCGGCATCTGGGGTTGCAGTTCGAAAAGCGGATGACGCGCAAAGCCTATGTGGCGCGGGTCTGGGGCGTGCCGCAAGAAAAGACCGGCACCGTCGACCTGCCGTTGATCGTGGACTGGCCCAACCGCCCGCGCCAGATGGTGTGTCACGACACGGGCAAATCCGCGCAAACCGACTGGCGCTTGCTGAAAGACGAAGGCGACACCGCCCGCGTCCGGCTCAGCCCCAAGACAGGGCGGAGCCACCAGCTGCGGGTGCATATGCTCAGCCTCGGGCATCCGATCCTGGGGGACCCGTTTTATGCCACGGGTCCAGCGTTGGATTATCCACGCCTGATGCTCCATTCAGAAGAACTGCGGTTCAACCACCCTCAGGGCGGGCATTCGACCAAGGTCCGCGCCAAAGCGCCGTTTTAAAGGCACAGTTGCGCGAACGAAAAAGGCCACCCCGCAGGGTGGCCTTGGTGTTTGTGGGGGATGCCGAGGGGCTGATTATTCAGCGGCCCAACCCGAGACGGCTTTGATCTCGGTAAAGTCCTCAATCCCGTACATGCCGCCTTCGCGCCCATTGCCCGACTGCTTCATGCCGCCAAAGGGCGAGCCCGCGGCGCGGCTTTGGCCGTTCATCTCGACCATGCCCGAGCGCAGCTGGCGTGCCAGACGGTTGCGGCGCTCGCCGTCTTGCGACTGCACATAGTTGGTCAGACCATAGACCGTGTCGTTGGCGATCTGGACCGCTTGCTCTTCGCTGTCGAACTTCATGATCGACAGAACCGGGCCAAAGATTTCCTCGCGGGCGATGGTCATGTCGGGGGTCACGTCGGCAAAGACGGTGGGCTTAACAAAGAACCCGCGGTTCAAGCCGTCGGGACGTCCGGTGCCGCCCGCAACCAAACGCGCACCTTCGTCGATGCCCTTCTGGATCAGGTCCTGAATCTTGTTGAACTGCGATTCATTCACAACGGGGCCGATGTGCCGACCATCTTCGGAGGCAGGACCAACAGTGACCTGCGACGCAACAGCGCCTGCTTCTTCGACGGCTTTGTCATAGACATCGGATTGCACCAGCATACGGCTGGGGGCGTTGCAGGACTGGCCGGTGTTGTTCATCATGTGCAGAACGCCACGTTTGACGGCTTTGTCATCCGCATCGTTAAAGACGATGTTCGCGCCCTTGCCACCCAGTTCAAGATGGACCTTTTTCAGCGTATCGGCCGCCGCTTTCGAAATCAGCGTGCCCGCGCGGGTCGATCCGGTGAAGCTGATCATGTCGATATCTTTATGCGACGACATCTGGCTGCCAACGCCGACGCCGTCACCGTTCACAAGGTTGAACACACCTTTGGGGAAGCCTGCCTCGTCCATCAGTTCGGCAAAAATCATCGCGTCCAGCGGGCTTTCCTCGGAGGGTTTCAGCACCATTGTGCAGCCGGATACGACCGCAGCCCCGACCTTGAGCGTGATCTGGTTCATCGGCCAGTTCCATGGCGTGATCAGGCCGGCGACGCCAACAGCTTCGCGGATGATCCGGTCGTTTGGCGCGTGATCGCCAAGCGGTTGTTCGAATTTGAACTCTTTCGCGGCTTTGATGAAGTTGCCCAGATGGTATGCGCCGGCACCGACCTGCGCGGTGCGGGCCAGATCCATCGGCGCACCCATTGCGGTGCTCATCGCTTTGGCCAGATCTTCGGCACGGGCCTGATAGACCTCAAGCAGCTTTTCCAAAAGCGCGATGCGTTCAGCCGGAGGGGTCGCCATCCAGTCGGGCAGGGCCGCTTTGGCGGCGGCAACTGCGGCGTCGGTGTCTGCCTGATCGCCAAGAGAGATGACCGCGCAGGGCTCCTCTGTGGTGGGGTCGATCACGTGATAGTCATTCGGCTTGGCGGGGGATACCCATTCACCGTTGATGTAAAACTCGCGCTTCTCCAGCATGGGAAAACTCCTTTTGTCATGCGGTGTCGGGGGCATTTCCCCAACCTGTTGCGCGTACCATGTCACCACATTTGCAGACCCGCAAGTGAGGGGGTGAAACCGGCAGCGCAAGGTCTTACATAAGTACTGAACGACAAACCGAAACCATGAAGCCGGAGTATATTATGTCCTTGCGCATCAACGATACCATCCCCGATCTGACCGTCGAAACCGACCAGGGCACGATCAGCCTGCACGACTGGGTTGGCGACAGCTGGGCGATCCTGTTTTCGCACCCCAAGGATTTCACCCCCGTTTGCACAACCGAATTCGGCGCTGTTGCCCAACTTGCCGATGAATGGGAAAAACGTGGCACCAAAGTGATGGGTATTTCCGTCGATGGCGTCGAAGAGCACAAGAAATGGAAAGCCGACATCGAGACCTTTGCGGGTGCCAAAGCGGGCTTTCCGATCATTGCCGACAGCGATCTGACCGTGGCCAAGGCGTTCGACATGCTGCCCGCCGACGCTTATCTGCCCGACGGCCGCACGCCCAATGATAGCGCCACAGTCCGCGCCGTGTTTATCATCGGTCCTGACAAGCAGCTGAAACTGTCAATGACCTACCCGATGACCGTGGGCCGCAACTTTGCCGAAGTGCTGCGTGCGCTGGACGGGCTGCAAACCTCGACAGGCAAGGGCGTGGCAACACCGGCGAACTGGACTGTCGGCGACGATGTGATCATCCCCGCAACCCTGTCGGACGATGACGCCAAAGCGAAATTCGGTGACTTCAACAAAATCCTGCCCTATCTGCGCACCACCAAAGCGCCGAGCTAAAGCCGGGGTCAAAGCCCCTGAAATGAAACACCCGTATCGGCGATATGCCGATACGGGTGTTTTTACCGGAGCGATAAACGTAGCCTTCTAAAGGCGCGGATTACTGCTGTGCGTTAAAGGTAAATAGCTTTTCGCCATTGATCGTATAGCTGTCGATCAGGTCTTTTGCGCGGTCACCGACCAACCAGTTTTCCAGCTGGGCCGCGGCGTCCTTGTTCACATGCGCGTGTTTGTCAGGGTTCACCGGAATATAGGCGTATTGGTTGAACAGCACCGGATCGCCCGCGAACAGGATCGCCAAGTCGGCCTTGTTGTCAAAGTTCAGCCAACTCGCGCGGTCGGACATGATATAGGCCCCCATCCCCGCAGCGGTGTTGAGGCTCGCGCCCATACCCGCGCCGACCGCTTTGTACCATTCACCGAATGTTGCGGCATCCAGATCGGCGCCGGCCCAAAGGGACAGCTCTTTCTTGTGGGTGCCGCTGTCATCGCCACGGCTAACGAAGGGAGCCTGGGCCTCTTCGATCTTGGCCAGCGCGTCTTTGGCGGCCTTGGCATCCTTGATCTGGGCGGGATCGTCGCTGGGGCCAATCAGGACAAAATCGTTATACATGATCTCGCGGCGGTGGGTGCCATATCCGTCGGCGACGAACGCCTCTTCGGCTTTCTTGGAGTGGACGAGGATCGCATCGACATCACCCGCTTCGCCCAAACGCAAGGCCTGACCCGTGCCGACGATCAGCAGTTGTACGTCAAGATTCAGATCTTCTTTGATCGCGGGGAGCAGAACGTCGGACAGACCAGAGTTGTTAAAGGACGTGGTAACGGCGATTTTCATCGTATCGGCCTGAACAGCAGTGGTGCCAAGCGCCACAACAAGGGCGGTAATCAAGGATTTCATATCAAAATGTCTCCGTTCAAAAAGGATTTGAATTCCGGGGTCTGCGGGGCGTCAAACGCATCGGGCGCCGGGCTTGCCTCGTGAATACGACCTTTAAATAGAAACAGTATTTCAGTTGCAAGCCGCCGCGCCTGACCCAGATCGTGGGTCGCCATCACGATGCGGGTCCCGGCCTGATGGGCGGCGGTCAATAAAGCTTCGATGTCCTTCACGGATCGGCCATCAAGGTTCGAACAGGGTTCGTCCAACAGCAGGATTTCAGGGTCGCGGATCAATGCGCGGGCAAGGGCGAGCTTTTGTTTTTCCCCCCCCGACAACCCCGTCGCAGGACGGTCCAGCGCCGCCGTCAGACCGATGCGTGTGGCCCATGCCTCTACCGCGTCATTCACCTGCGCCTTTGGTTGGCCCAGAATCGCAAGCGGATAGCCCAGATTGGCGCGCACGGACCGGCGCAGCATCACGGGACTTTGGAAGACATAGGCCTGCTTCATCTGCGCGACCTCATCCGGCGCGGACCATGTGACCGACCCCGTCGACAGCCGTTCAAGCCCGTGCAACGCCTTGAGGAAGGTCGTCTTGCCGGCGCCATTTGGCCCCAGCAGGATCGTGAACCCCGATCGACCAAGGGTCAGGTCCACAGGCCCCAGCACTTGTTTGCCCTGACGGGTGACGGTCACATCGCGCATATGGGCTGGCAGCAAGGGGGTCACCATCTGCCCTCTCTTTCGGTACGGGACAGTGCGTGGATGATCAGGTTAACGGTCAGCGCCAGCGCGATCAGAACAAAGCCGAGCCCAAGCGCCAGCGCGAAATCACCTTTACCGGTTTCCAGCGCAATAGCGGTGGTCAGCACGCGGGTGGCGTGGTCGATGTTGCCGCCCACGATCATGATCGCGCCGACCTCGCCGATGGCGCGGCCAAAGCCTGCCAGCGCGGCAGTCAGCAAGGCGCGCCGCCCGTCAGAGATCAACGTCAGGATACGCCGCGTCGGCGTGGTGTTCAGCGAGATCAGCAAATCATGGTATTCGGCCCAAAGATCGCGCATCGCCTGATGGGTAATAGAGGCAATAAGCGGGGTAATGATGATCACCTGCGCGATGATCATCGCCGTGGGGGTGAACAGCAGACCCAACACGCCAAAGGGACCGGACCGCGACAACAACAGATAGACGATCAGCCCCACCACGACGGGCGGCAGACCCATCAGGGAGTTCAGCACGGCAATCGCGGTGCGACGGAAGCGAAAACGGCGGATGGCCAGCCATGTGCCAAACGGCAGCGCGATGGCTGAAGCGATCACCAGCGCGGTCAGGCTGACCTGCAACGACCTGAGCGTAATCTCGATCAGATCAGGGTCACCGGTGACAACCAGCCAGAACGCAGAAGAAAGGCCCGCCCAGATATCATTCATCGGGCGGGCCGTCGGAGTTTGCTATGCATAGGATGCGGTCTTAGTCGCCCAGCCGGACATTACGATCCGAAGAGGTCTGTTCGGCGGCGGAGAACCCAGCGTTGTCCAACGCAAAGTTCATGCCCGCAGCAAGGAGCACCAAGGCGACGATGGCAGTGATAAAAGCTTTCATTCAGTACCTCGTTGATGCGCAGTAGCACGCTGGGTGTGGGGCATTTTTTGCATCATATCACTCTGCCGGCTGTGTGCCAGAGGCAGGTTTACCCTGCTTGGCGACAACTTCGTCGGCCCAGATGCTGTGGTGCTCGCGTGCCCATTCAAGGTCGACATCTCCCGATCCCATTGCTTCGAACGCGCCTTCCATACCGAGCGTCCCGATATAGATATGCGCGATGATCACAGCCATCAGGACGAAGCTGATAACGGCATGCCACAGTTGGGCGTATTGCATTTCCTCTTGCGGGGTCAGCGTTGCATCCACTGTGCCGAGGCCCAGTAGTTGCGGCACGCCCATATCATTCAGCAGCGCCAGCGTGGGTTCGAACATGGTCAGCTCGAACGGGAACAGCAGCGAGATACCCGAGACAGAGATCGAGGTGCCCAGAATGATCACGGCCCAGAAGATCAGCTTTTGACCGGCGTTGAACTTCTTGGCGGGCGGGTGGCCCTTGCCGAAGATACCGCCGCCCTTAAGGATCCAGTTAATGTCAGTGCGGTCCGGCAGGTTGTGGACGATCCACATGACGAACACCATCACCAGCCCCAGCATAAAGGCCCATGAGACGTTGTTGTGCACCCACTTGCCCGCGATGGCAAAGGTCGAAAACGCATCGTGGCCGAACAGCGGAATCAGCAGTTTACGCCCGGCAAGCGACACCAGACCGGTGATCGCCAGCAGGATAAAGGAACTGGCGATCAGCCAGTGTCCAAACCGTTCGATAAACTTGAACCGTTCAATCGTGATGCCCGCGCGCCCGTGTTCAATCAGGATACGCCCGCGGATCAGATAGAAGATCGCCATCAGCACAACTGTGACGCCCAACAGGAGGCTGCCATAGGTCAGTAGGGGGCCGTGGCGGAAGTTCAGCCACCACATGCCACCGTCCTGCATCAGCACCTTTGCGGCAGGGCCGCGGTTGCTGGCCCGCGCATCGGGCAGGGCGTCAGCGCGAACTTCACGCCACAGGTCGGCATCAGAGGATGCGCCAAGGGGCCCGAGGTGGCTTTCCGCCGGTGGGGCGTCCCCCTCGAGCGGCAAAGGAAGCTCTGCCCCAAAGGGCACGTCTTCGCCGCGTTGGCGGGCCATGATGTCATCGAGCGATTGTTGGCCCGGTGTCTGAACCGAGGCATCGCCGGTGGTGTCCTGAGCGGCAGAGAGGCCGGCAAAGGAAACAAGGAATATGAGAGGCAGCAAAACGCGCAGCAATGTCATCGGGACCTCCGACAGGATAAAGATAAATTGGCCCGCCAGCAGCAGGTGCCAGCGGGCCAAGGAAAGCATCAATATGCAGTAAGGGAATTAGCCGCCCTTACGCTCGTATGCCGTGCCCCAGCCCCAAGCGCCCGAGCCAAAGCCGCGCGCGACAACGCGTTCGCGGTAGATGCCCGAAACGACATCGCCGTCACCGGCCAGCAGTGCTTTGGTTGAACACATCTCGGCGCAGATTGGCAGCTTGCCTTCGGCGATCCGGTTGCGGCCGTACTTCTGGAATTCGGCTTCGGAGTGGTTCTCCTCGGGGCCACCGGCGCAGAAGGTACATTTGTCCATCTTGCCACGTGATCCGAAGTTGCCTGCCTGTGGATACTGCGGTGCGCCAAAGGGGCAGGCGTAGAAGCAGTAGCCGCAGCCGATGCAGAGATCCTTGGAGTGCAGGACAATGCCGTCGTCGGTCTGGTAGAAACAGTCTACTGGGCAGACGGCCATACAAGGCGCGTCTGAACAGTGCATACACGCGACTGAAATCGACCGTTCGCCGGGTTGGCCGTCTTGGATCGTGACGACCTTGCGACGGTTGATGCCCCACGGCACTTCGTGTTCGTTCTTACAGGCTGTGACGCAGGCGTTGCATTCGATGCAGCGTTCGGCGTCGCAGAGAAACTTTGCTCTTGCCATCTTGTTGGTCTCCTTACGCTGTCCAGATTTTGCAGAGGGTCGCTTTGGTCTCTTGCATCTGAGTTACTGAGTCATAGCCATATGTTTGCGCGGTGTTGGTGGATTCACCCAAGACATAAGGGTCAGCCCCGTCTGGATATCTGTCCCGCAAATCAACGCCTTCCATGTGGCCGCCAAAGTGGAATGGCATGAATGCCACGCCGCTTTCGACACGTTCCGTGACCATCGCCATCACTTTGACCTTGCCGCCTTCGGGGCCTTCGACCCAGACATCGGCCCCGTCACGCACGCCCAGATCGTTGGCGTCCCGGGTGTTGATTTCGATGAACATGTCTTGCTGAAGCTCGGCCAACCAAGGGTTGGACCGGGTTTCGTCGCCGCCACCTTCGTATTCGACCAACCGACCAGAGGTCAGTACGATCGGATAGTCCTTGGAAAAGTCGTTTTCCTGAATGGACTTATACATTGTGGGCAGGCGCCAGAACTTTTTGTCGTCATAGGTCGGGTAGTCGGCGACCAGATCACGACGGTTGGTGTACAGCGGCTCGCGGTGAATTGGCACCGGATCGGGGAAGGTCCAGACCACGGCGCGGGCCTTGGCGTTGCCGAAGGGGGCACAGCCATGCTTGATCGCGACACGCTGGATGCCGCCCGAAAGGTCGGTTTTCCAGTTCACGCCACCGGTATCGGCAACGTAATCCGACGGGGTTTCGCCGGTTTGCGATGTTTCGCCGACTTCCTCGTTCGGCTTTGCATTCGCCGGTGCGCCTTCGGGATAGCCCGCGACATAGTTGATCACCGCCATCTCATCGTCGGTGAGGTCTTTTTCCCAGCCCAGTTCACGCAGCATGGACATGGTGAACTCTGGGTAGCCGTCCTTGATCTCGGACCCGGCGCTGTAAACGCCGTCGGCCAGCAGGCTTTCACCGTCACGCTCTACGCCGAAACGGGCGCGGAAGGTCAGGCCACCTTCGGCCACCGGCAAGGACATATCGTACAGGTTCGCCGTGCCGGGGTGGTTCATCTCGGGTGTGCCCCAAGCAGGCCATGGTAAACCGTAGAAATCGCCATCGGCAGGGCCGCCCTTGGCGCGCAGGGTGGTGCGGTCAAAGGTGTGCTGGTTGGCCATGTGCATTTTCATGCGTTCAGGGCTTTGACCGGTGTACCCAATGGTCCACATGCCGCGGTTGAATTCGCGGGTCAGGTCCTCGATGTTGGGCTCGTCACCGTCCAGCGCGATGTTCTTGAACAGGCGATCGCTGAAGCCGAACTTGTCGGCGAACAGTTTGATGATCGTGTGGTCAGGCTTGGATTCAAACAGGGGTTCAACGACCTGATCGCGCCATTGCAGCGACCGGTTGGACGCCGTGACAGAACCGCGGGTTTCGAACTGGGTCGTTGCGGGCAACAGATACAGCCCGTCTTGGCGGTCCTGCATAACGGCGGAAACCGTTGGGTACGGATCGACAACGACCATAAGGTCGAGTTTTTCCATCGCGGTGACCATTTCCTTTTGACGGGTCTGCGAGTTGGGCGCGTGGCCCCACAGAACCATCGCACGGGTGTTGTCCGGCTGGTCGATGTTTTCCTTGTCTTCCAGCACACCGTCAATCCAGCGGCTGACGGGGATGCCGGTCAGGTTCATCATCGAGGTGTCGTTGAACGACGCCTTGGAGAAACGGGATTGCAACCATTCAAGGTCTTCTTCCCAAACCCGTGCCCAGTGTGCCCAAGCGCCTGCGGACAGACCGTAGTAGCCCGGCAGCGTATCCGCCAGAACGCCCAGATCGGTCGCGCCCTGCACGTTGTCGTGGCCACGGAAAATGTTGGTGCCGCCGCCAGCGGTGCCCATGTTGCCAAGGGCCAGCTGCAAGATGCAGTAGGCGCGGGTGTTGTTGTTACCGTTGCTGTGCTGTGTGCCACCCATGCACCAGATTACGGTGCCGGGGCGGTTGTTGGCCAGCGTACGCGCGACGCGCTCAAGCTGTGAGCCGGGTGCGCCGGTAACGCGTTCGACCTCTTCGGGTGTCCATTTCGCGACTTCGTCACGGATCTGGTCCATGCCCCAAACGCGGGTGCGGATGAATTCTTTGTCTTCCCACCCGTTTTCGAAGATGTGCCAGAGAATACCCCAGACCAATGCGACGTCCGAACCGGGACGGAAGCGGACATATTCATCCGCATGGGCCGCCGTGCGGGTAAAGCGTGGATCGCAGACAATCAGCGGCGCGTTGTTCTGCTCTTTCGCTTTCAGCAGGTGCAGCAGCGATACAGGGTGCGCCTCGGCAGGGTTGCCGCCGATGATAAAGATCGCCTGGCTGTTGTGGATATCGTTATAGCTGTTGGTCATGGCGCCGTAGCCCCATGTGTTCGCAACGCCCGCAACCGTGGTGGAGTGACAAATACGTGCCTGGTGGTCGACGTTGTTTGTGCCCCAATAGGCCGCGAACTTGCGGAACAGGTACGCCTGTTCGTTGTTATGCTTGGCCGAGCCGAGCCAATAGACGGAATCGGGGCCGCTTTCTTCGCGGATCACGTTCATCTTGTCGCCGATTTCGTTGATCGCCTGTTCCCAGCTGATCCGAACCCACTGGCCACCCTCTTTTTTCATCGGGTATTTTAGCCGGCGTTCACCGTGTGCGTGTTCGCGAACCGAGGCCCCTTTGGCGCAGTGCGAGCCAAGGTTGAACGGGCTGTCCCAACCGGGCTCCTGACCCGTCCAGACGCCATTCGTCACTTCGGCAATGACCGTACAGCCAACCGAACAGTGGGTGCAGACCGATTTGATGGTCTCTACCGCGCCGCTGACGGCTGTTGCTGCAGACGCTTGTGTAACAGAGCCCGCAGTCGCTGCGATGGCCGCAAGGCCACCGATGGCCAGACCGGACCCGCGCAGGAATGCGCGGCGGTCAACGGATTTTTCCGCGATGTCGGATAGCATGCCCGCCCGCTGGGGCCGCCGTGCCATCCCGTTGGTTTTTTTCCGAAGCATAATAGTCTCCCTAGAGGCCCGCGTGCTCTGACCGCGAGGGTCGGATCGGGGCTAAGTTTTCCTCCCGCGGTTGGGCCCGCGGGTCGTTGATCACTGAATTAGAAGCGTGTGCTTTCCAGATAGGCGCGGGTATGCGCGGTATCCTGCATCCGGTCCGACTGGAGGTCGACCGGCTGCGCTTCTGCGGCGGTGCCGCTGGTGGCGACGGCGACGGCGGCTGCCGGTGCAGCGGTCCCTGCCAGTTTCAGGAAATTGCGGCGGTTGGTGCCTTTGGTATCCTGGGTCATGGGTTAAACCCCTTTCCTTGGTTGCGCGGGGGGTAAGGCCCCGCCTGATGTTGTGCGGTTATCCCGCCGTCATACGAAATGCTTCGCGTTCGATGTCCATTAAGGCGCTGCCGACAGCGGCAACCCCTGCATACAGGACGGAGTTTTTGGCCCCTTGGAGGTCGGTAAAGAAGTGACCTGCCCAAGGCGCGATGTGTTTGTTAAAGAATGCCCGCTGCGCGGCGTCGCTGGCGGGCGTACCAAAGCGGCCCACGATCATGCCGCCCATCATCTCCATCAGGGAGGCGATGTTGTCTTCGGGTTCAAAGACGTTTTCGGCGCGGCTGATGCGCTGCGCGGCCATGTCGCTGCGCAAGGCAGCCAGTGGTTTTTCATTCAGAAAACCCGTTAGGTAATAGCTGGCATATGGCAAAAGTTCGCCCCGCCCGAGCCCGATGAACAGCGCGTTAAATTCGGTCTGCACCTTTTTAGGGGTGACGGCCCTGGCCACACGCGCCAGCCCATTGATCGCCTCGCCCAAGGAACTGTCATCCCCCGACAGGCCAGCGGTCTGGTCCAGCAGCATCTGGTCGGCGGGCCGTGCCAGCATCACGCCAAGATAGTTGTACAAATCGGCGCGCAGGCGATCTTCGGCAGTGACTTGTATGGCTTGGGCGGCAGCGGTCATGCGCGGTGCTCCTCAAAACGAAAGGCCATCCGGCGCGGGGGCAGGGCGGCGGGTCCCTCTATCGCGGCGTCGGCGATAGCGGTTTCTGCGGGGGCGTCCGCTTGGGCGACTGCGGCGGGCGCGTCGATCTCTACCGGTGCAGCGGGCTGTGTATCTTCGTCGATCGCAGGAGCCTCTGCCGTATCAGATGCAGCTTCTAGCGATGCCGCCGCTTTGCGTGCGACATCTTCGATATGGCGGCGTAGGCCCTTGCCCACCTCATAGCTTGTGGTGAAATTCGTTACTGCAGACGCTTGGGTGTAGTCGTCGGCATAATCTACAAGATCATCCAGACAGGCCAACGCCGGATCAGACACCCACAGCTTGCGCAGCGCACGGCGGCGCAGGTGTTCAGGAATGGCACGCGCCATGAACGCCGAGAAATCATCGCCGGACTTCATCGTGTCGGGATCGGGCAGGTCAAGCTCTGCCAGCAGTTCTTCGTCGGTCTTTTCTGCCAGCGTGGCCTGATGCTCTGCCTCGGTCTGCGCAACGGCGGCTTGTTGTTCGGCGGCCTGCTCTGCTTTGACGGCAGCGCGGCGACGATCCCAGAAAGAGGTTTGACGGGTCATTGCGATGACCCCGAACGGGCCGTACGCGGCGCACGGTATACATCAGAGGTCTGCGAGATGCGCGCATCCCCGATTCCGTCCTGTTTCGGCTCTTGGTACTTGTCGCGCCGCCGCTTCACAAAGGCTTCTTCTTCGTGGTGCGTGTCGACATAAGCGCCGATCCACGCGTGAACCTGTGGCGTCATCATCACCTTTTCAACGATGTCTTCGCCATTGTCGCTGTAGTCTTGCGCCTCATAGGGCGATGCGGTGACCATCACCACGTCAAGCGGGCGGTCGGCGTCGCGGGTCTCGCGGCAGATGATGTAAAGGCAGGGCACATTGGCGGCGAGGCCATGAACATAAGCCTCTGTATCCGACCGGTACAGCGTCAGCGGCACGGTGGTCACGTGATAATCAGAAACGCCGCCTTCGGTGCGCAGCAGCTTCCAGTCGGCAGGGTCGGCACCAGGCAGAACACAAACCGCACGCCAAACGACCTTCGCCCACCGCGTCACGCCGGGTGACTTGCGAAGGACAACCCCGACGGGCATCGTTTGCGCTGATTTAAGCGGTGCGTTCAATTTCAGTTTCCAATGATGTTTCAGGCGTTTCCGGCCCCATATTGACGTAATCATAACGCGGATCAAAGAGGATTCTAGGGCTGAATCACACAGTTTTGTGAATGCCGCAATGCAGCATTTACCGAACGTCAATATTTACCATATTTGATTGGGGCTTGGCTCTTTCTGACTGTTTTTGTTGGGTAATTCATGCTGTGGGTGCAAACGTCCCTTTCGCGGCCAAGGGGGGTAAATAGGGGTTTGCGGCGGGTCGCGAACACCACTAGCTTGTCGGGCAAGCGCTGACAGCACCCTGACGCTTGCTTGATACCCATCGGTGCTGTCCCTGAGGAGATTATGGAAAAGACTTTTCTGCTTTGCGACTGTTTGGGCAGTCAGGATATTGACGCGCCTGCCTTGTCTAAGGCGACGGGTTTGCCCTGTTCGAAAGTATATAACTGTCTGTGTACAGATCAGATCGGCATTGCCGCAGAGGCGATGGCGGCGGGTGATACCGTGATTGCCTGCCAGCAAGAGCGCCCCCGCTTTGAAGAGCTTGCCGCCGAGATTGAGGCACAAGTGCCCGAGTTCGTCGATATCCGTGACCGCGCCGGCTGGCATGATGATAAGGGTGACGCGACGCCCAAGATGGCGGCGCTCATGGCAGAGCAGCAACTGGCGGCACCGGCTCCGCGTGTGTTGGATGTGGTGTCCGAAGGCACTTGCCTGATCATGGCCCCCCCCGCCCTCGCGCTTGAGGTGGCTGAAACCGTGGCCGATACATTGGCCGTGACGGTGTTGTGGCAGGGTGATTATGACACGGCGGTTGATCCGCGTTTCGACGTGGTCAAAGGCGACCTGCGCAAGGCGTCGGGCGCGTTAGGCAATTTCAACCTGACCTTCGATGGCTTGCAGATGCTGATCCCTGGCGGACGGGGTGCGCCGTCGTTTACCGCGCCGCGGGACGGGGCAAAATCGCAATGCGATATCATTCTGGATTTGACGGGAGATACATCGCTGTTCCCCGCGCCGCACAAACGTGACGGTTATTTGCGGGCCGATCCGGGCAGCAAACCCGCCGTGGCGCAGGCCGTGCGCGACGCCATGCAGATGGTCGGGACCTTTGAAAAGCCGCTGTATGTCCGGCTGACCGAAAGCCTGTGCGCCCATTCACGGGCCGAACAGCCCGCCTGTTCCAACTGTCTGGACCTGTGCCCGACGGGGGCCATTACCTCTGCTGGTGAACATGTCGCAATCGACCCGATGATCTGCGCGGGTTGTGGCAGCTGTTCGGCCGTGTGCCCGTCCGGCGCAATCACCTATGACGCGCCGCCCGTGGATACGCTGTTCCGCCGGGTGTCGACGCTGGCATCGACCTATCGCAAGGCAGGCGGCAACGCGCCGCGCTTGTTGGTACATGACGAAGACCACGGGGCCGAGATGATCCGCCTTTATGCGCGGTTCGGCGCTGGCTTGCCAGTTGATGTTATCCCGCTGGCCGTAGATGCGCTTGCAGGGTTCGGCCATGCTGAAATGTTGGCCGCACTTGGCTGCGGGTTTGTGCATGTCGATGTGCTGCTGTCCCCCCGCACAGAGCGCGACGTGATCGAGGTACAGGCCGAGCTTGCCCGTGCCATCAGTGGCACCGATACAATCCGCCTGATTGACGTTGCCGACCCCGATGCGCTGGAAACCGCATTGGTCACCGAAACGCTGCAACCCGCGCATGACACCCTGCTGCCCATGGGCACCCGTCGTCAGGTCGCGCGGCTTGCGGGCAAGACCTTGCAGCCCGAGGCCAAGGTGATCGATCTGCCCGATGCCGCTCCCTATGGTGCCGTGCTGGTGGATACGGATGCCTGCACGCTGTGCTTGTCGTGCGTGTCGCTCTGCCCGTCGGGCGCGCTTGGCGATAATCCCGATCTACCGCAGCTCCGCTTTCAAGAAGATGCCTGCCTGCAATGCGGGCTCTGTGCCAATATCTGCCCCGAAGACGCGATCACGCTGAAACCCCAGCTGAACCTGACCGCGCAGGCCTTTACCCAAGTGGTGCTGCACGAGGAAGAACCCTTTGCCTGCATCGAATGCGGGTCGCTGTTCGGCGTGAAATCCACCGTGGAAAAGATCACCGAAAAGCTGGCGGGCAAGCACGCTATGTTCGCCTCGTCCGAGGCGGCAAAGATGATCCAGATGTGCGACAATTGCAGGATCAACGCGCAGTACCACGCGCAGAACAATCCGCTAGCGGGCAAAGAACGCCCCCGCGTACGCACATCCGAAGACTATTTTAGCAAGCGCAAAGACCACTAGGCGCTGTGCAGACCCACCCCAGAACAGGAGAAAATCATGAGCGATGATTTCAACATGTCGATGCGCAAGTTCCTCAAGCAGGTCGGCGTGACCTCGCAGCAAGCCATCGAAGAAGCGATGCGCGAGAACGGGGATACCGGCGGCAAGACATTCGAGGCCAAAGTAGTGCTGACCGTTGACGGGCTGGACCTTGAACATGTCGTGACCGGCAAAATCCAAGGGCAGTCCGAAGCGTGAGCGTCACCCGTGATGCCGTATTGGCCTGCCTGAAAACCCTGAATGACCCCGTGTCCGGCAAGGACATCGTCGAACTGGGCCTCGTTAAAGCGTTGACCGTTGAAGAGGGCGCGGTGCGCTTTGTGCTTGAGGTGAACCCAAGCCATGCCGACGCCTACGCCAAGCTGCGCGACGAGGCAGATGCCGCGGTCAAAGCGCTTGAGGGGGTTGCCTCTGTCTCGGCTGTGCTGACCGCCCATTCGAAACAGGCACCGCCGCCCGATTTGAAACTGGGCCGCAAATCCGAACCCGCTGGGCCAGAGAAAATTCCGGGCGTGGACCGGATTATTGCCATCGCGTCAGGCAAGGGCGGCGTCGGAAAATCTACCGTTGCTGCGAACCTTGCCTGTGCGCTGGCCGCCGAAGGCCGCCGCGTGGGCATGCTGGACGCCGATGTCTACGGCCCGTCGCAGCCGCGGATGCTGGGTGTTTCCGGACGGCCTGCGTCGCCTGATGGCAAGACGATCCTGCCGATGCGCAACTTTGGCGTGACAATGATGTCGATCGGGTTGATGACCAATGACGATCAGGCGGTCGTCTGGCGCGGGCCGATGCTGATGGGCGCGTTGCAGCAGATGATGATGCAGGTGCAATGGGGCGCGCTGGATGTGTTGATCGTCGATCTGCCGCCCGGCACCGGCGATGTGCAGATGACCTTGGCGCAAAAGGCCCATTTAGACGGTGCGATTATTGTCAGCACGCCGCAGGATGTAGCGCTGCTGGATGCCCGCAAGGGGATCGACATGTTCAACCAGCTCAAGACTCCGATCATCGGGATGATTGAGAACATGAGCACCCATATCTGTTCCAACTGCGGGCACGAGGAACATGTCTTTGGGCATGGCGGTGTCGCCGCCGAGGCAGAAAAGCTGGGCGTGCCGCTGCTGGCAGAGATACCGCTGCATCTGGACATTCGTGTCGCCGCTGACGGCGGCGCGCCGATTGTCGTCTCCAAACCCGACAGCACGCAGGCCGAAAGCTTCCGCAAGGTCGCCAAAGCGCTGATCGCAGGCGGTTACGCATGAGCGACAGCCCCGTTTTTCCACCCTTGCTGGCGGGTGCGCAGGCTGATGACCCCTTCGCGCAGGCCTGCGCAGAGGCGCTGCAGGGGTGTGATGCGGGGCTGGTGCTGTATGACCTGGGGTCAAGCGTTTTGCAGGTCGCCATCGTCTTTGCGCCCGAGGTGCCGCTGGCCCAAGCAATGGCGATGCTGCCGCTTTGCGCCGTGGGGTTCCAGAATGCCCTTGGCGCGCTAGCGCCGCCCGAGGTGGGCGTACATCTGGCATGGAACGGTGATTTGCGGCTGAATGGCGCGATTTGCGGGCAGATGCGTGCAGCGTCCTCTGAAAGCAATCCAACCCAAGTGCCTGACTGGCTGGTCGTAGCGTTTCACGTGAAGCTATTGCCGCAAAATGACACGCCAGGCGACACGCCGGATGTCACCACGCTGTATGGCGAAGGCTGTGCCGAAGTGAGCCCGGTCGACCTTCTCGAGGCCTGGGCGCGGCATATGCTGGTTGCGCTGAACCGCTGGATGGATGACGGCGCAGGCCCGCTCCATAAAGAATGGACGGGGCTGGCCTGGGCCATGGGAGAGCAGATGACCCATGGCGACCTGACCGGCAGCTTTACCGGTGTTGACGAAAACTTTGGCCTGCTGCTGAAAACCGACTCGACCACGCATCTAATTCCACTGACCGACCTGCTGGAGCCAGCCTCATGAGTGATCTATTCCTCGCCCGCGCCATCCACTTTGATGAAAGCGACCGTAATGTATTTCATTCTCCGGCGCGTACGGGCGAATGGTGCGTATCCGGAGGGTTCGAGTTTTCAAACTGGTCCCAAGGCGATCTGACCGGCAAGGCGCGCCAGGCGTTTGCGAATGGCTGGATGGGCGTGGAAACCTTTGGCCGCGTGACATTTGTCGCGGTGACCAAGGCGGAACCGTTTGAGGTCGAGGCAATCACATTGCAGCTGATGAAGCACTTCGTCGAGATCTATGGTGCCCCCTCTCCCGAAGCCGCGCGCCCTGTGGCGGAAGAAGAAGTCGCCCAGATGATGGAGCTTTGCGCCGACCACGCCCCCAACACGCTGCTGACCGTCGCACGCGAACTGTCCGACAGTGGTGTGCGCGAAAGCTATCGTTTCATCGAACCGCAGGATGCGGGGATTGACCAGTTTGCCGTGCACGGATCGCTGGATGAGGACGACCACGGTGGGCACGGTCACTCTCACTAATCGTTAGCTATACGAAACACCCTGTCCAGTTATCCGGACGGGGTGTCGCATATTCTTCGCCCCAGATCGGGGCGATAATCCCCCCGAATAGATAGAATCAACGCCCTGTTTCACGCGGGCGAACCGCCTGCCTTGCGCAGTGCGGCGCGGGATTGCAGCTGCAATCACCGCGCGAATTGCGTGTTGTGCCCTCGAATTGATAGCGCCGCATATACGGACGGGTAGAGGGCTGCCCAGCAGATCAAAAATCTAACCCTAAGCGAGAATGCACCGCGAGATATTTCCCGTGATGATGAATTCAGGACAGCCCAGCCATTGGGACAGTTCATCAAAACTGCCGGCGAGGGCCGGTCTAAAGGGGAAACAATATGTCACTTAAAACCAACCAGATTGCCCGTGCGCTGCTCGCAGGTGTTGCGATTTCTGTCGCCGGTGTGCCGGCTTTTGCGGACGCACTTTCAAGCACCTTTTCCTTCCGCATCGTTGAAGCAACCGAGGGCGAAGAAGCTCTGATCGAACGGGGTACGGTACGCCCCGGCGAGGTCATTCAATACCAGCTGCAGCACGAGAACACGACCGAGCAAGCACTTGCAGGGATCGTCATTGCGGCGCCGGTACCCGAAGGGGTGACCCTGACGCTGGGCGCCGAAAGCACCTCCATCAAGGCTGTGTTCGAAGTGCAGGCCGACCTCGACCCTGAAAACGATGGCCTCGAATGGTCCACACTCCCCGCCACACGCATGGTCGCCGGTGCAGATGGCACACTTCAACCAGAACCGCTTCCTGAGGATCAGATCGCTGCCGTCCGTTGGACGCTAAGCGAACCTTTGGAGTCAGGCGAAATCGCACTCAACAGCTACCGGGTGCGCGTCAACTGATCGGGGGGAACCTGATCCAATTTGCTTATCTCAAATTAAATCAAAGGAACGACTAACGTGAAACATCAATCATTCTTCATGCGCTCTGCAAGCGCGATGGCGGTCACAGCCGCATTTGGCGCAGTCGCCATGGCTGCCTCGCCAGATGCTGGGTCTGTGATCGGCAACCAAGCGGTTGCGACGTATACAAACGAAGCTGGCGATACCATTACGGTCACGTCAAACACAGTTGAAACGATCGTGCAGCAGGTTGCTGGCGTCACGATGACGTCGAATAACATCGAAACTATCGCACCTGGTGGCAAAGCCTTCCTACCGCACATCATCACCAACGACGGGAACGGCGCAGACTTTTTCACACTCGCGGCCGCTGAAACCGATACTGGTACGCTCCAGACTTCTAACATCGTCTTCTATCCGGATGCGAACATGGATGGTGTCGCCGATAGCGCCACGCCGCTAAGCGAAACGCCAACATTAGCACCGGGCGAACAGTTCGGCGTCGTCATCGAGGTCTCTGTCCCATCGAATGCAACAGGCACCGACGACATCGCCGTCACTGCGGTCTCGAACCTCGATGGCACCGAGACAGCCCTCAATACTGATAAGTTGACCATTTCTAACGGTGCGATCGTCGAACTGGTTAAGTCTATGGTTGCGGATGCAGCTTCAGGCGGGAACACAAACATCGTCGACGCCGGTGACACAGTGACCATCAAGCTGACCTACTCTAGCACCGGTCTTGCTGCAGCGGAAAACTATGTTGTCGACGACATCCTTGACGGCCGCTTGGAATACGTCCCGGGCTCGGCTCGGTGGTCTGACGTCGCTGACCCGCTAGATGACACCAATCCGTCTTCTGAAGTCGACGATCAGAACGGTGCGAGTCCAACGCCGGACGAAATCACCTTTGACAACGCCGGTCAAAGCGTGAACTTCACCATCTCGCGCATCGGCTCCGGCCGTTCTGGTAGTGTGACCTTCCAAGCGGTGATTTTAGGCACTGCGGATGCGGGTATCATCGAAAACGTCGCGACACAGGTAATTGACACCGTCGACTTCCCGCCATCGAACACAGCTTCGATCATCGTAGATGACCAGTTCGCAGTTTCCATCTCTGATACAGCGATTGACGGTGCCGGTGCTGCGGTTCCAGCCACAGCTTCTGGAACAGATGATGACGGGCTGAACGACGATATCGTGACAGAGACCGGCGATGCGGCCCAAGGTGGCACAGTCAAACACGAGTTCGTTCTGACCAACCGTTCCAACCAGACCGACAGCCTGACGCTCGACGTCGACACCCTTACCGATACCTACCCAGACGGCACAACCTTCCGGTTTGTAGGCGCAGATGGGGTGACACCGATCATCGGTTCTGTAGGCCCGATAGCTGCAGGTGACAGCGTCAAGGTCACCTTGATCGCTACGCTGCCAACAGACGTCGCACCAACCGCCGCTGCCAATTATAGCGCGACCGTGACAACCACATCGGATGCGTCGGGTGTCTCGGATATATCGACAGCGACATTCACGGGTGCCATCCTCGCATCGTCAGTTGATCTTGAGAACGCGGTCGTAGGGTCCGAGGGCGATGGCCTTGACCCCACCAACGGTGGCGCGCCCTGGGTGAACTACCCCACCGATCCCGGTGCGCCGGTCACCTATGACATGGTCGTTCAAAACAACGGTCCGGTATCCGACAGCTACAACCTCTCGCTTGCGCAAGCTTTGCCCGCTGGCTGGACCGTCGAATTCCGCTCTGCTGACGGGTCTGCGATTACCAACACCGGGACCATCCCGGCTGGTTCAAGCGATACCTTCACCGTTGTGATCACCCCGCCTGAAGATCAGGTCCCCGGCGACACATTGGTAGACATCGCGTTGGTCTCTTCTGTATCGGGCCAAGGCGACCGGATCGTCAACGAAGTCACCGTAAGGGAAGTCTACAACGTAGAGATCATCGACGATCAGACGGCTCAAGCTTCGCCCGGTGGGATCGTCGATATGATCCACACCATCACCAACACCGGTAACGTTGCTATCACCGAGGGTGCAATCGATGACGCAGGGCTAGACAACTTCTCGGGCGCATTGTTCTGGGATGCCAATGGCAACGGTGTGATCGACCCCACCGAATTGGTGATCGACAACTTTGATGATCTAACGGACGGGGTATCGGCTGGTGTGAACGGGCTTGCCCCCGGTGACAGCATCTCGGTGATCTACCGTGTCCAGACGCCATCGACAGCGACAAGCGGTGTGACCGAGAACAGCGTTATCACGCTTAGTTCATCGCTGAACAATGCCACAGCGACCGACGCGGATGCGACTGACAACGCAGTAGAAGACCGTATCGTGATCATCTCTGGTGACATCACGTTGAGCAAGTTCCAGTACATCGACGCCGGCTGCACTGGCGCTATCGGGACCTTTACCAAGACCCGTCAAGACGTCGAACCAGGTCAGTGTATCCGCTACAAGGTTGTAGCTGAAAACACCGGCTCCTCTCCCGCTGCAGACGTCATCATCTCTGATGCCGCACCCGCCTACACGTCGATTGTCGATTGTGGCGGCACATGCAGCGAGACGCTCATCCCGGCAGGCAGCACCGCCACAGTCACGCCGAGCAACATCTCGAGTGACCACGGCACGGTTCTTCCGGGTTGGTCCGCTGAACTCGAATTCACCGTTCAGGTGGACGAGTAAGCGTACCTTTGGTCCCCCGGAGCACCTTCCCCCCCCTCGCTCCGGGGGGCCGCATTTCCTCTTAACAAAAATAAAACAGGGTTAGATCAAATGGGCCGCACCGTTCACAAAACCGCTCTGCGCATGATGTCGTGTTTCTGGACCTTCGCGCTGGTGATCTCCCTTCTGCCACAAGGTACCGCTGCCAAGCAGGTCCCCGCAGGAACCTTTATCCGCAACGTCGCGCAGACGATCTATTTTAACGAAGCGCTGGGCATCATCGAAACGGTTTATTCGAATGCCGTGGACGCCAAAGTCGCCGCAGTGCCTGCGCTGGATGTAAACGGATACTCTGAATTGATGCTGACCCGCGGCGCGATGGCCCAATACTATTTTGAGGTCACCAACATCGGAAACGTGCCGCTGAACGCCGACATGACCATGAGCCACCAGACCGGGGCGGCGATGATGAACGACACGCGTCTTGTCCATGACGCGAATGCCAACGGGCGCATCGACAATGGCGAGGCCACGATGAACTCCGGCGCGCCGATGTTTATGGATGTGGGCGACACCGCTCAGCTTATCTACGAATTCCGCACCTCGTTTCACGCCACGCCTGCCACATTGATGCAGTCGGTGTTGTCGGTGTCGGCCACCAGCGCCACGCGCATCGCCAGCCGTCGCATCCTGTCGGGCGCAGCGGTTGGCAAGACCACCATCGTGGGCAGCACGCTTGAACTGCAAAAGGAACAGACCATTCGCGAGATGGAGGTCGAGACACAGCTGACCTACACGCTACGCCTGCGCAACGATTCTGACGGGGACGTGCTGGCCTATGGTGACGTGCATGGGGCGCAGATCCGCATCGACGGGACGGGTGCCACAGGGGTTCTGCTGCGCGACGAGATCCCGCTGAACGCCCGCTTCCACAGCATCACCGATCCAAGCGCCATGGTTGCACTGTACCACGCAGCGGGCGACGCGCGTCATGACTACCAGACCACGCGCCCCGCCGGCGAGGTCGACGCAGTAGCGTTCTTTCACGAGGGTGACTACGAAATCGGGTTTGCCCGCGACCCCGCCTTTATGGTGAGCGCGCCCATGGGCCTGGGCGATATAGAGGTCGCCAACACCGCCCGCAGCTTTATGAAAATGGAAGATCGCACTGTCGATATAGACTCTAACACTACTGTTTATCGCCGCGATTCATCTGGCGCGGGCATCCTGCGGTTCGAGCATCCTGAAACCGCAGAGGACCAGCCTCATGCTGTGCCCAATAGCGATACGCGCCTACGTCTGACCGCGGGTGCTTGCAACGACACGATGTCGGTGGACCGTGTGATCGTTACCCTGCGCAGCTTTTTGACCGGCGACGTAGAGCGTGTGACCGCGACCGAAACAGAGCCTAACAGCGGCATTTTCCTTACGCCGGCCGTACCCATGGCGCGGATGGACATGCCTGCGTCCGGTGACAATGTCGTTGCGACCACTGATGGGGACCGCCTGATCGCCACCGCTGATTGCGCCGATGCCGCGCTTGAAGATGAATTGCTGATCACTCCCGGTAACTTTCTGTTCAACTCCCTGACCAACGAGCCGATTGGCGATGTGACCATTGCGCTCATGGATATGAACACGGGCGCTGAAATGGCGCGTCGCATGACCGATGCCCGCGGCTTCTTTAGCTTCGGGGTGATGCCTGGGGGTGAGTTCCAGTTCGCGGTCATGAACGCCCCTGAATGGGACGTGCCTTCGGTGCGTGCCGATTTCCCGGGCTTTAACCGTCGCGTTGCCAGTGCCGGTTTCATGGCGAGCTTCCGTCATAGCGGCGGTATGCTGGCGGTATCGGATATCCCTGCGGATCCGCACTACAGCCTGCCACTCACGCTCGGAAAGCAGGCAGACAAAGAAACGGTCGGCGCAGGCGAGTTCGTCGTCTATACCCTGAATTTCTCTAATAACATGAACCAAGCGCTGATCGGTGCAGAGATCTTGGATCGCCCGCCTTATGGCAGCCAATTGGTTGCAGGCTCGGTGACCTTCAACGGTGAACCTATCGAAGACCTCACGATCGATCCATCGGGTGACATGACCTATGCCTTGGGGCCGCTTGCACCGCTCTCGAGCTACGAGGTGAGCTATGTCATGCGGTTCACCGCAGCTGCCCGCGAAGGCCGCAACGAGAACACGGCAGTGCTGACCGGGCGTCAGGCCGGCACCGGGATTGTGATCCAGTCCCAGACCGCCCGTGCGATGGTCAAGCTGAACAACAGCGGTGGCGTCTTCGCCCGCGAAGCGACTGTAATCGGGTCGGTCTTTCTGGATTGCGACAAAAACGGTATCCGCGGCGACCACACAGAGCCAGGCATCCCCGGCGTGCGTATCGTGACGCAAGAAGGCCTGTCGGTCGTGACTGATATGGATGGTAAATACTCTCTGTTCGGCCTGCGCCCTATCACCCATGCGTTTCTGGTGCAGGAAGAGACCCTGCCCGTAGGCACCGAAGTGACCGTAACACGCACCAACGATCTGCTGCGCGGTGGTTCGCGGTTGATCCCGCTGCGCAAGGGGGAACTGCGAGCCGAACATTTTGCTGTGCGCGACTGCACCCCCGAAGCGATGGCCGAAGTTGCGCAGCGTCGGAAGGATTTCGAAGAGCAGCCTCAATCCAATGCGCTGACGGCGGCCGATCTGCCCATCGAAGGTCAGCGTGCGCCTGTGCGTTCCGTGCGCAGCGAAGCCGGCGTGGCGACGACCACTCAGCTGACACCGCGCCTGATGCAGCGGTTGGACGAAAGCCGCGCGGCGAACTCCGTTGCTGAAAAAGCGTCCGGTAGGGCACAGCGCCAATCGCTTGAGCTGCTGATCAAGACCCTCGACGACGCGCCTGGTTTTATTGACCTGACCGACGGGCAGACGCTAGACCGCCGCACCCAAAGTGTACGGGTCAAAGGCAAGGGCGACCTGTCGCTGGGCCTGCTGGTGAACGGACGCGAGCTGAGCAGCGACCGAGTGGGCGAGCGTACGCGCTTCGAAAAAAACAACACGCAGGCGCTGGATTTCGTGGCGGTTAAGCTGAACGCGGGGAAAAACACCCTGACACTGGTTGGCCGTGACGGTTTCGGCATCGAACGTGTGCGCCAGCAGATCACTGTTGTTGCCCCCGGCAAGCCCGCAAAATTCGAGGTGATCTTGCCCGCCACCGCACCTGCATCGCCGACCGATGTGATCCCGGTTGTGGTGCGTGTTCTGGATGCCCGTGGCCTGCCTGTGCCTACCTCCGGCACCGTGACGCTAAGCGCTAAGCTGGCACTGTGGGACGTGACAGACATCCGCGAAGGCACCCCCGGCGTGCAGGTCTATCTCGACCACGGCGAGGCGACCTTTGGGCTGATCCCGCCACAGGTTGCCGGCACGGACCGTATCACCATCAGCGGTGCCTTTGGTCGCGCCGAAGAGACCATCACGTTCACACCTGATCTGGACCAACGCATCATGATTGGCGTGATCGAAGGAGCCGTGGCCTTGGGTGGTGCGAAGGGCGAACTGCTGAACGCGGACCGCTTCAGCTCTTTCGAAGATACCACCACCGGTCTGCGCGGCGAAGTGTATCTGAAGGGCGTGATCTCGGGCGATGCGCTGCTGACCTTGCGGTATAGCTCGGACCGCGACACCGAAGATCGCCTGTTCCGCGACATCCGCGGCGATGAATTCTATCCGGTCTATGGCGATAACTCCGAACGCGGCTTTGACGCGCAATCTTCGGAAAACCTCTATGTCAAAGTCGAAAAGGGGCGTTCCTATATCCTGTACGGTGACATCGCGATCGAACCCGAAGCCAGCGCCTTGAAGCTTGACGGGATGCGGCGTGTGGTGACCGGTGCCAAGGCACATTGGGAAAACGACAAGGTCGGCGTGACACTCTTCGGTGCCCGCACCGCCCAAGAGCAACGCGTGCAGGAATTCCCCGGGCGTGGTGTTTCCGGCCCCTACGATCTGGATCTGGACGGCTATGTTCAAGGCTCCGAACGGGTCGAACTGCTGGTGCGTGACGAAGAGGGCGGTGATGTGATCTCTACCACCGCACTGCGCCGTGGCACCGACTACCTGCTCGATTTCTTTGGCAATTCGATCACCTTTGACGATGCCGTGCGCCAGTTCGACGGTCAGGGCAATCCTGTGTCGGTCCGCGTGACCTACGAAGTGGACGTGGAAGGGGCTGATCGCTACTGGCTCTATGGCGGGGAGGTAAACGTCGCGTTGACCGACCGCACCACCGTTGGCGCGCGTATTGTTCATGCGGACGCCGAACGGGGCAATGCCGCCCGAGAGCGGCTGCATTCAGCCTATATTCGCCACGAGGGGACGCAGGGTGGCGTATGGGAAGCCGAAGCCGGGCGTTCCGAAGATGCGAATGGTGTATCGGATACCGCCTACCGCCTGTCCTATGACATCCGCAAGGAAACCGGTCACTTCAACTTTGAAATGGTGCACACAGGGACCAAGTTCGCCGCGCGCGGTGGTCTGGCGCTGCCCGGTACCACCCGTGCAAGGTTGAACTACGGTTTTGAAATCGACGGGAGCAGCGACTTTGTGCTCGGTGTGGATTATGTGCGTGACCGCACCTCTGCCATAGAGCGTCTGACTGTCGATGCTGTCTATGCCAAGGAGTTCAGCACAAACTTCAAGGGCTACATCGGGCTGGAGTACCGCCTGGACCACACTGCGACCTCCAAAAAGACCCATCCCGGTCTGATCCTTGGTGGCCACTGGACCCCGGCGAACCGCCCCGGCACCGTCATCACCGCAGAGCTGCGTCATCCCTTTGGCAGCTCTGACCGACCGACGGAGCTGACCTTGGGCATGTACCGCGAGCCCGTTCCTGGCTGGCGCGCCTATAGCGAGGTCGAGATGACCTTTGGTGACGACACCGTGACCACACACGCCAAGCTTGGTTTCTCTTACGACCTGAACGACTGGCTGCGCGGAAGCACGGATTTCGTCAAAGGCTTGGGGTCTTCGGACACCTTGTTTACCCAAGCAATGATGGGCAAATGGGCGATGAACGGGAACACGACTTTCAGCTTCGGAATCGAACATTCCCGCAGCATGGAAACCGACGATCACCGCCTGACCAGCGTGGCCCTTGGCGCGAAATGGGGTTCCAGTGCGCAAAGCTGGGTGGGGGATGCCGATGCGGACACAACGTTCGAAGACACCGGCAACACCCATTATGCGAGCTTTGGTATCGCGGGTAAGATCACGCCGGACTTCACCATGTTAGGGCGCACCCGCGTCGCATTGGACAAGCGTGAAGGCCGTGACCACCGGCGTATCCGGTCGCGCGCCGGGATCGCCTATCGCCCGGTTCACGATCCACGCCTCGAAGTTCTGGCATGGTATGAGCACCGCATCGAGCAGCGCGAGACCAAGTCAGTGACCCATATGTGGTCTGTTGATGGTTCCTACGAAATGGATGCCGATTTGCGCTTGAACGCTAAATACGCGGGCCAGTCGCAACGGGTGACGACATCGGGCGGCATCTCTGCCCGTGCCCTAACCCAGCTGCTTCAGGCCGGCTTTAACTACGAGTTTGGCAACAACCGGTTCCAGATTGGCATGAACGCCGCGCATCTGTGGGACAACCAAGGCAACATGGCCAACGGCATCGGTGCAGAGATCGGCTTTGCCCCGACCAAGGGTGCGTTGATCGCCTTGGGCTATAACCGCGCGACGAACAAATCCTCCCTGCGCAGCGACCTGTATCAGAAAGGGCTTTACCTTCGGTTTAAGCTGCTGCTCGACAACTCCCTCTGGGATCGTCTGGACGGCTTTATGGAGGGATAAAACGGCAAACACGTATCGTAGACAGGATACAAAAAAGCCCCGGCACTAATGCCGGGGCTTTCTGTATTCAGAACGAGGAGGAAGATTACTCTTCGCTGCCTTCTTCTTTCTTGATCTCTTCGCCGGTTTCCTGATCGACAACCTTCATCGACAGGCGCACTTTGCCGCGATCGTCAAAGCCAAGCAGCTTTACTTTCACTTCCTGACCTTCCTTCAGAACATCCGAAGGGTGGTTCAGGCGGCGGTTTTCGATCTGGGATACGTGGACCAGACCGTCGCGCTTGCCAAAGAAGTTCACGAACGCACCGAAATCAACGATCTTGACGACGGTACCGGTGTAAACCGCACCTTCTTCAGGCTCGGCCACGATGGACCAGATCATGTCGTAGGCTTTCTTGATCGAGTCGCCGTTTGGCGATGCGATTTTGATGATGCCTTCGTCATTGATGTCGACTTTCGCGCCGGACACTTCAACGATCTCGCGGATCACTTTACCGCCGGACCCGATAACTTCACGGATCTTGTCGGTTGGGATCTGCATCGTTTCAATGCGTGGTGCGTGAACCGAGAATTCACCCGCGCCAGAGATAGCTTTGTTCATCTCACCAAGGATGTGAACGCGGCCAACCTTGGCTTGTGCCAGAGCTTTCTCCATGATCTCGGGCGTGATGCCTGCGATCTTGATGTCCATCTGCAGCGACGTGATCCCTGCTTCGGTACCGGCAACCTTAAAGTCCATGTCGCCCAGGTGGTCTTCGTCACCCAAGATGTCGGACAGGATCGCATAGGAGCCGTCGTCTTCGAGGATCAAGCCCATTGCAACACCCGCAACGGGCGCTTTCAGGGGTACACCCGCGTCCATCATGGACAAGGAGCCACCGCAAACCGACGCCATCGAGCTGGAGCCGTTCGATTCAGTGATCTCGGACACAACGCGGATGGTGTAGGGGAAGTCGGTGGAGGCAGGCAGAACCGCCTGCAACGCGCGCCAAGCCAACTTGCCGTGACCGATTTCGCGACGACCAGGGCCGGAAACGCGGCCAACTTCGCCAACCGAGTAGGGCGGGAAGTTATAGTGCAGCATGAAGTTGGATTTGAAGTTGCCGTGCAGCGCGTCGATGAACTGTTCGTCGTCGCCGGTGCCCAAAGTGGTCACAACCAGGCCCTGCGTTTCGCCACGTGTAAACAGCGACGACCCGTGGGTGCGGGGCAGGATGCCGGTTTCAGCCACGATATCGCGGATCTCGTCGGTCTTGCGACCGTCGATACGCGTACCGGTTTTAACAACGTCACCGCGCAGGATGGACGCTTCAAGACCTTTCAACGCGGAACCAAGGTTCGCATCGTCTTTTTGCTCGTCGGTCAGGGCTGCTTTGATTGTCTCGCGGGCGGCGGCAACAGCGGCTGTGCGTTCTTGCTTGTCTGCGATTGCAAACGCGGCGCGCATGGCTTCTTCGCCAGCGGATTTGACAGCTGCGGACAGATCCGAGTAGTCAACCGGCTGGAAGTCAAACGGCTCTTTCGCGGTGTCTTCGGCCAGATCGATGATCAGGTCGATAACCGGTTGGATCTGCTCATGCGCGAATTTCACCGCACCCAGCATTTCTTCTTCCGACAGCTCGTAGGCTTCGGATTCAACCATCATCACCGCGTCTTTGGTGCCAGCGACAACCAGATCAAGACGTTGATCAGGGTTCAAGCGCAGGTCCTGCATGTCGTCGACAGTTGGGTTCAGAACGTAATCGCCACCTTCAAAACCAACGCGGCAGGCAGCAATCGGACCACGGAACGGCGCGCCGGAAATGGTCAGCGCGGCCGAGGCGGCGATCATCGCGACCATATCGGGATCGTTAACCAGGTCGTGCGACAGAACGGTACACATCACCAGGACTTCGTTTTTGAAGCCGGGAACGAACAGCGGGCGGATCGGACGGTCGATCAAACGGGCTGTCAGGGTTTCTTTCTCGGTGGGGCGGGCCTCACGCTTGAAGAAGCCACCCGGCACTTTACCGGCGGCATAGTATTTCTCTTGGTAGTGCACGGTCAGCGGAAAGAAGTCCTGACCGGGTTTTTGCTGGCGTGCAAAGGTGACGTTCGCCATGACGCTGGTTTCGCCCAGTGTCGCGATCACCGAACCGTCTGCTTGACGGGCCACTTTGCCAGTTTCCAGTGTCAGCGTTTCTTCGCCCCACTGCATGGATTTTTTCGTTACATTAAACATCTACGTTTCCTGTTTCGGCCCGGATCGGGCCATTTGCGTAGAGGGCATATTCCCCCTGACTCCGGTATCTTCTTTGTCGGGCGCTGGAGTCCGGGCGCCGGCTTTCAGATTGTGCGGCCATACAGCAGTTTCGATGCGATGGGAAGGGAAGCGTTGCCCGTGTGACATGGGGCTTTCACGCGTCCTGCGCAGGCTCGGGTAGAGGACGCTGACGAGGTCAGTCAGGCAAGCTCTTGAACATCTTGTAGTTTTGCAAGGTGACCTTGCCTTTGATCACCGTGTTAGGTGCGCCGACGGTCCAGCCCATGCGAATGAAAAACGGTTTTGCTTGTTCGCTGGCAAAGGTCCGCAGCCGCGGCGCGCCCAAAACACGGGCGCGGATTTCAACGGCATGGTACATTGATCGGCCGACGCCTGTTTTCGTGTGGTCTGGATGCACAAAGGCAAGATCAATCAGCCCGCTGGCATCAATGGTCATGAAGCCGATCATCCCGCCACTGCTCTCGGCGACGACACCTGAAACGCCATCGAAACGCTTTTCCCAAGCCTTTGGCGCAGGTGCTTTTCCGGCCCAGGCTTCTCGCTGCGCGGCAGAATATACATCAGCTGTGCCCCGGTGCACCGCAGCAAAGAAAAGCAAGGCGGCCTCATTGGTATCTATGGGGGTCAGGTCGCGCAGGTGGATCGGCATGGGGGGGGCTTTTACGAACATAAAGATATGAAATGAAAAAACCGCACCCTGTTGTCAGGGTGCGGTTCTAATCGTGGCGGTACTGCAGCGCGGGTTAGCGGCGCAGGCCCAAACGTTTGATCAGGTCCTGATAACGCGCGTCATCTTTACCTTTGACATAGTCCAGCAGCTTGCGGCGTGTCGCAACCATTTTCAAAAGGCCACGGCGACCGTGGTTGTCTTTCTTGTGGGTTTTGAAGTGCTCGGTCAGCGTTGCGATGCGCGAGGACAGAATGGCAACCTGTACTTCGGGCGAACCGGTGTCGCCTTCTGTGGTGCCGAATTCTTTCATGACGCGTGCTTTTTCTTCTGGCGTAATCGACATCGGGGTCTCCTTTTTGAAAGGTTAAAGTGATGGCACAGGCCGGGATGTCGTCCAGCACAGGCCCATGGAGTATCCCCCGCTGACAGGAATCAACGGGCGATGGGGGCGTATAGGAAAGTTTAGCCCGCTTGGCAAAGCATTATTGTCCGGTCGAGGTGTAACCCGCATGGGGTAAGGGCGGGCAGGGGCGTGCAGTTTTAATTTTCATCCGCGCGTCAGTCCCGCAGCCAAGGCCGAGCTGAGCGGAATAAGCGATAGGTCGCCGGGCATCAGAAGCTGTTCCGATTGCACCATCGCCACGACCGTCCCGTCCATCGAAATCAGGTGAGAGTGTAAATCATTCGGGTCCGGTTCTATCAACACACTCGGCGCTATTGCGGTTGCATCGCTGTCGTCCCAGACCAGCAACAGGCTGTCATCTACGATGTCGAAAGCACGAATGTCGACGATGCCGTCGGGGCTGACCCAATCACCGAGGATCACGTCATCGCGCCCGTCACCCGGGGTCACCGTGTCGTTGGATCCAGCAAGGATCACATCATCACCCCCACCGCCATTCAGATAATCACCTTCGTCGGTATCGCTGATGCGCGCGTCTTGCGGGTCATGGTCAACGATACCGTTGATCGTATCGTTCCCCCATCCGCCAAATAGCGCATCCCCCCCGCGCCCACCTGTCAGCACATCGTCGCCAAGCCCGCCCATCAAGGCGTCGGCACCACTGTTTCCATACAACCAGTCCTGCCCGGCAGAGCCATTCAGCGTATCTTGGCCCGCCCCACCTTGCAGCACATCATCATCATTGTGGCCGGTAAGCCTATCCGCGGCTTCGGCACCTGCCAAGACATCGTCGCCGTCATTCCCATGCAGGTCATCATCCCCCGAACCGCCGATCAATGTGTCGTCACCGCCGTCCCCAAAGACAGTGTCATCGCCGCCCGCCGCATGCACAAAATCGTCGCCGTCATAGGCCGCGACATGATCGCTGCTGGCTGAGCCGGTGATCAGGTCATCCTCAGGTGTGCCAGAGATCAGTTGGACCGTAGGGGTATCTTCATCGAGACCAGAGTCTTCTTCTTCCTCCTCCTCGACACTGATGTCGATAAAGGCGGCGGCCCCCACGGTGATCAACCCCATTAACCCAGCAAGAAATAGCATTTAAAAACCCGACTTTATTGCCCGCAAAAATGGCAGGCGTACTCATGAAGAAACCCCGGTACCCCAGGGTCGCGTCACAAGCATAGACGCAATAAAGTTAAGTCGACGCTAAGACTTCCACACAATCGGCACCTGAGAATAGCGGATATACAAAGGATGCTTCGGGTGCCCGTCCTTTGACAGGCCCAGATGGTACACGGGCCTATCGCAGCGCAAGAGCTGCTCCTGCACTTCAGGCCCCCGCCCAAGATGCGCCCCGTGGGTGCCCCAAGCTGCAATTACCTGATCGGCCCACAGGATGCCTTCTTTTAGAATCAGGTCGTTATCCGGTCCAATGGGGTCTTTAGCCTGGCGCATCAGCTTTGGGCTGGTCTCGCGCCAAGCAAAAATGTTGGTGACGCGAAAGCCCCCGAACCCCAAGGCGCGCGCGCGCCGCTCGCAACGCTCGACCGTAGGATCATTCTCAATTTCTGTCGCTTTTGACGGATTTAGCATCACAAACAGCACCCGCCCCGCATCGGGATTCCACACGCGGGTCAGGCTGTAGCGGTAGTTTTCGCAATCCGAGTAGACAGCCGTCGAGGGTGCATCACCCTTGGTATGGCTGCGTGTGATCACGCAGGGTTTGGTTGATTGAACACGCGCGACGGATGAAGCTCTCCGGCTTTGAACCGCCCAACGGCAATCGCGCGGCCCTCGAACGATGCCCAGACCTCGTCGCCGTATTCGACATTGTGGGCAATCACCATGCCGGGGTTCCCGTTGCGCAGACGTGTGGCCCCCTCTGCCGTGGCTTTGACCTCGGGCAGATCCTGCAGCCCCTGTTCTAGCGGCAACAGATGTGCGTCCAAGGCGTCAGTGCGGGCAATTTCCTCGATTTGCGCCAGGGTCAGCCCCTCGGACGCCTCAAACGGGCCCGACCAGATGCGACGCAATTCGCGCACGTGCCCCAGACATCCCAAAGCCTGCCCCAGATCGCGCGCGATCGAACGGACATAACCGCCCTTGCCGCACACCATCTCAAGCGTCACGTGATCAGCGTCGGGACGGTCCAGCAGCAACAGTTGCTCGACAAAAAGCGGGCGGGCTGCCAGTTCCATGGTTTCGCCTTCGCGCGCCAGTTTATAGGCCCGCTGGCCGTCGATCTTTACGGCAGAAAACTGCGGCGGCACCTGCTGGATATCTCCGATGAACTTGCCCAAGGCGTTCTTGATGGCATCATCGTCAGGGCGCAGTTCCGAGGTCGCGATCACTTCGCCCTCTGCGTCATCGGTATTCGTCGCAATGCCAAGACGCACTGTGAACTCATAGGCTTTCAGCGCATCAGTAATGAAGGGTACGGTCTTGGTTGCCTCGCCGAGCGCGATCGCCAAAACGCCGGTCGCCTCGGGGTCGAGCGTCCCCGCATGGCCCGCTTTGTTTGCGTTCAACGCCCAACGGACCTTGTTCACCACGGTGGTAGAGGTCGGTCCGGCAGGCTTGTCCACCACCAACCACCCCGAAATATCCCGTCCCTTGCGCCTGCGACCCATATCAAATGCCCTTAATTGATTTACCGGCCTCCTATCAAAGGTCCGGCGAGATTGCCCAGAGACTCTGGCTTCCAAATGGTGAAAAATCCTCGCCGACGGCAAGAAAACTCTTATGCGCTACGGTGCGTCCGGTTTCACGACGCCGATAATGGGCCCAAGCGGGCTGAAACCTAGATCATTGCGTCCCAGATCGGGGGCGCGCAGTCTCGAGATATTGCCATCGAAATACAGGGCATTCGGCAGTTTCAAATGATCGCGAAACAGCAGCGCAAAGTCGTAGAAATTCACCGTCTCGTTAGAAATGGCAAAGACCGCTCGTTTGCCATCGGCGCTGGTGCCAACCCCATTACGAATATAGCGCGACGTCCCGTCTTTCAGAAAACGCGGGTGCAGCTTGCCGTCGATCACCAGCATCGGCCCTGACTGGGTGGCGCTGCGGCAATCGGGGGCCTTTCGCACAAACGCTTTGGTCTCGATCACATCGGCCCGACCATCGCGCAGACACAGCACACCATTGGGCAACAAACCAAAATTGCCGGGACCGTCGCTGCTGATGACCTTTTGGTGCTCTTTGCCGTTCTCAAGGTAATACCCCACCGGCGCACGGTCATCGTGATACATGCCAGCGTTCATCGCAAAGCCCAATTGTTGGCCCTGCTTTTTCAACGCGGTGTTGAGAGTGTTGAAATACCCGTGCGGTTTGCCATCGGGGTCATACAGGAACAGCTCAAGCCGGTCCTGCGTCAGGTCGACGTCGCATATGGTGTAGCCGGTGCCGTTAAAGGTCAGCGTTTCACATGTTTCCGCATGGACGGGCGCAGCGGCCCAGCCCATGAAACCAAGCGCTGCCCAGAACCGTTTCACGTGTCATCCGATCCGCGGTCCGGGGCGTCGGCGTCACGGCGCACCACGTCCTGCGCGAGCATCCTGCGCGTTTCGTCCATCCGGTCGAACGTCTCGTCCAGCTGGAACCGCAAGTCGGGCGCAAATTTCAACGCCAGCTTTTTGGACATCATGCGCCGCAGTTCGCCTTTGTTGCGGGCCAACAGCTTTAGCACGTCCTCCTGCCCGTTACCGCCCAGAGGCAGCACATAGGCCGTCGCGATCTTTAGATCGGGAGAGGCACGTACTTCGCCTACGGTGATCGACATCCGGTTCAGCTCGGGATCGTGGACATCACCACGCGCCAAAACATCCGATAAGGCGCGACGAATGGTTTCGCCTACGCGAAGCTGCCGTTGCGACGGGCCTGAGCCCTCATGAAACTTGTTTTTTGCCATGCGCTTCATCTAAGGGTTCGCTGAGGTTTTGCCAAGCAGATCACCACGCGCTAAACCGGAACCGAATAAGGAGCATAACATGAGCGACACACCCGGCATAGTGATTACAGGGGCTTCGGGCCGTATGGGCCAGATGTTGATCGGGCAGGTTTTTGCCAGCGACCGGGTGCATCTTGCAGGCGCGGTTGAACGGGTAGGGCATGCGTGGATCGGTCAGGACATCGGTGTGGCCATGGGCGGCGCAGCAGTAGGCGTGATCGTTACCGACGATCCCGCAGCGGCGATGAGGGACGCGCAGGCGGTTATTGATTTCACCGCACCCGAAGCGACCCTCGCCTTTGCGAAGATCGCTGCGGCAGCCGGTGTCGTCCATGTTATAGGCACCACGGGGATGTCCGATGCGCAGATCAACGGTCTGGATGCGCCTTCGAAACAGACAGTTATCGTGCGGGCTGGTAACATGAGCCTGGGCGTTAACCTGTTGACCCAGTTGACCAAACGGGTCGCGGCCGCACTGGACGCAGACTTTGATATCGAGGTGATCGAGGCGCATCACAACCAGAAAGTCGACGCGCCTTCGGGCACGGCGCTGATGCTGGGCGAGGCGGCTGCCGAAGGGCGCGGTGTTGCGCTGGCAGATGTTTCTGATCGCGGGCGCGACGGTATCACCGGTGCACGCAAGCGCGGCAATATTGGTTTTACGGCGATCCGTGGCGGTGACATCGTCGGCGAGCATGACGTGATGTTTGCTGCCGCAGGGGAGCGAATCATCTTGCGCCACATCGCCTCTGATCGCGCAGTTTTTGCGCGCGGTGCTATCAAAGCCGCACTCTGGGGGCAGGGAAAACCTGCCGGCGCTTATGATATGCTGGACGTTTTGGGGCTGAATGACTGAACGCCGACGCCGCCCTGTCCTTTAACTGCGGTGAAACTATCTTAACCTTTGCCCCGTATGTTCGTGTGAACAATCTGGTTGGAGGGTGTAATGAGAAAACTGACGTTACTGACGTGCGCGGCATTTCTGGCGCTGATTGGCCCTGCTTGGGCGGAGTATCAGAAACTGGACAGCCAACGCGACTTTGTCTCGGTGGTGGAGGGTAAGACATTGACCCGCCCCTTGGTCGAATTGCGCGTTTCTGAAGGCGGCGGTATTTCGGGCACGGGTGCCGTTTGGGACGTGTCAGGAAAATGGGTCTGGAAGGGTGGATATTTCTGCCGCAGTCTAACCTGGGGCGATGATGACCTTGGCTATAATTGTCAGGAAGTCGCTGTAAATGGTGGAAAAATCCGTTTCACCTCGGACAAGGGCGCAGGAAAGTCGGCGGTATTCTCGCTGCGGTGATCCGTCGGTTTCTCGGCAGATTACGCTGCGCTTGACCCTGTGCACTATCCAATTTTCTGATGCGCGACGACTTTAGAAATCGACCGCGATCCCCTTCTTTTCCCAATCACCGTAGCGGACCGGTTCTGGCCCGTCGCGGCCACCAAGCTCCGTCGGAAGGTCCAGCGCCTGTGCTGCCTTCCGGCGTTCTGCGGCCTCCGCCAGCGCGCGTTGCGCGGCGGCGGGAAGCTCTTGGTTTACCATAGGCATCGGATCGGGCGTGGGTTGCGGCGGAATATCCGGCCCGGGCTCCGGCATGGGGGTCGGATCATGGGGTGGGCTTGGCATGGGTCGTTTGACGGCTTCGGTCATTCTCTCATCCTCTTGAGGCCACTGTCACCTTGATATACGCCGGAACCAAGCCCAGACAACCCGGGCACCCTAAAGAAGAAAGCGTATCGCATGTCAGACACCGGCGTTCAGGCCCGCAGAAGTGCGGTGTACCTTTTGGATATGATCCTGGGGGAAGAACGTTTGATGTCAGAGCTTCTTGCGGCGGGTGTGCTGGACAAGCTGCCCCCCGATGATCGTGCGCGGGCCCAGCGACTAGCCACTGATACCTTGCGTGGGATGGAACGGGCGGATCGCCTGCTTCAGAAACACCTCTCGAAATATCCGCCGCTGACCGTGCGCAATGCGTTGCGGGTCGGCACGATCGAGCTTTGTCAGGGCGGTGCGGCGCATGGCGTGGTGAATGCGATGGTTGAACTGGTCGCGACGCATAAAAAACTGGGTCACCTCAAAGGGCTGACCAACGCAGTGCTGCGCAAGATTGCCGCCGAAGGGCCTGAAGCCTGGGCGGCCTTGCGCTCTCCGCGTTTGCCCAAGTGGCTGCGTGGCCCGCTTGCCGAGGCGTGGGGGCCCGAGGCAATAACCGGCATCGAAGCCGCGCATTTCGCAGGTGCACCGCTTGATTTGACCGCCAAACGCGACCCCGCCGCACTGGCAGAGGCCGTGGGCGGTGTCGTTCTGCCAACCGGCTCGGTGCGCGTTGTGGATGCAGGGCAGGTGACAACCATGCCCGGTTTCGCCGAAGGTGATTGGTGGGTTCAGGATGCGGCTGCCGCATTGCCGGTTAAAATTCTTGCGCCGCAAAAGGGCGAGGCCGTTTTGGATCTTTGCGCCGCGCCTGGTGGCAAAACCATGCAGCTTGCTGCTGCGGGTGCACAGGTCACGGCCGTTGACAGCTCGAAGCAACGGATGCAGCGGGTCAAGGAAAACCTCGCGCGGGTACACCTGCCGGCCAAATCGGTTGTCGTTGATGCGCGGCGTTTCGAGGGGATGTTCGATGCGATTTTGCTGGATGCGCCCTGCTCTGCGACGGGCACGATCCGTCGGCACCCTGATCTGCCCCATGCCAAAGATGGTTCGGAATTCGGCGACCTGATCGAACTGCAATCGGAATTGATCGACCATGCCTGGTCGCTGCTAAACCCTGGCGGTCGCTTGGTTTTCTGTACTTGCTCGCTGCTGCCCGATGAGGGCGAGGTACAGGTCGACGAGGCGTTAGAGCGTCACGCTGACATGCGTGTGGACCCCGATGCCTTGGCCGTGCCCGGCGTAGATTCGGCATGGACCACAGAAGAGGGGGGGCTGCGCTTGCGTCCAGATTACTGGCCTGATTTGGGTGGTATGGACGGGTTCTACATCGTCTGCCTGCGCAAGGACGTTTAAACTTCCCCGAATGTGCGGGCGGATTTTCGTCGCCCGCGACAGGGCCTGTCAAAATGCGGTGACTCAGGTGGCAACAGCGGCTACCATCCGCGAAACGCCAGCAGAGCGTACAAGGGCAGCCGCATGACAAGTAACAGCTTCAATGCGCGAAAAACGCGTTTTTTAAATCAGTGGCACGCCCGTGCCGCGACCAAGACGCGTACCAAAGCCACGGGATTCGTATCCTCGCCCGAACCCCGCACGATCGGGTCATTCGCACGCGGGCGGCAGCTAATCGCGGGCAACCTTTTGTTTTCAGGCAGCCTGATCGAAGCGCCGGACGCTTCGAGCCTGTGGGAAGTCGCCACGCCGGATCAGGATTTTGCCCGTGATCTGCACGGCTTTGCCTGGATGGATGATCTGGCTGCGGTCGGCGACGTGCGCGCCCGCGCCACCGCGCAACGTTGGCTTTGGGGGTGGATCGATCACTACGGCAAGGGGCGGGGCATCGGTTGGACGCCTGATTTGACCGGTCGCCGGCTGATCCGCTGGATCAACCATGCGCTGTTTGTCTTGCGTGGCACGTCTCAGGACCAAAGCGATGTTTTCTACCGTTCGCTGGTGGAACAGGCAGATTTCTTGTCGCGCCGTTGGCACGCTGCCGCACCCGGCCTGCCGCGGTTCGAGGCGCTGACAGGGCTGATTTACGCAGGGTTATCGCTCGAAGGGCAAGAGGCGCGTGCCGATCCTGCAATCAAGGCGCTGGCTCGCGAGTGCGAGGCGCAGATCGATGCGCAGGGCGGTTTGCCCACCCGTAACCCCGAAGAACTATTGCACGCTTTCACCCTTTTGACGTGGGCCGCCGCCGCGCTTAGCGATGCAGGACGCGGCACGCCGGCTGCGCATATGGAAGCGATCGAACGCATCGCCCCGACGTTAAGGACGCTGCGCCATGCAGACGGTGGCTTGGCGCGGTTCCATGGCGGCGGTCGCGGAGCCGAAGGATGGCTCGATCATGCCTTGGCAACGGCCAAAATCAAGACACGGCAGCCGGACGGGTTGTCGATGGGCTATGCGCGTTTGTCAGCAGGGCGCACCAGCGTGATTGTTGACGCCAGCCCGCCTCCGGGTGGGGCGGCGTCGTTCAATGCGCACGCCTCTACGCTTGCGTTTGAACTGACCAGCGGGCGTCGTCCCTTGGTCGTGAACTGCGGACCAGGTGATTCATTTGGTGCCGATTGGCGCCGGGCGGGGCGCGCGACGCCGTCGCATTCGGGCTTGTCGCTGGGGGGATATTCCAGCGCGCGCTTGGCAGAGCCGGACCGGTACACAAGCGCCGAGGCCCTTATTGAATGCCCGACTTATGTGCCCGTGGAAATTGGGTCGGTCGGGGATGGTACCCAGTTTCAGGGCGGGCATAACGGATATGTCGCGGGCTTTGGTCTGACCCATGCGCGCAGTCTTGAACTGGCCCATGACGGTCGCGGTCTCGCAGGCGAGGATATGCTGCTGGCCATAGAGGACGCCGAAAAGCGCGCCTTTGACCGCGAAATGGACGCGGTGAAACTGGGCGGTATCCCGTTCGAGATTCGTTTTCACTTGCACCCCGATGTGGATGCCACTGTTGATCTGGGCGGGGCGGCGATCTCTATGGCGCAGAAAAGCGGTGAAATCTGGGTCTTCCGCCACGACGGGACCCATAAACTGTCTTTGGAACCAAGTGTTTACCTCGAGCGCAACCGCCTTAAGCCCCGTGCGTCCGTGCAGATTCTACTCAGCGGGCGGGTCGTTGACTATGCCAGCAGGGTCAGGTGGTCCTTGTCCAAAGCGCAGGAAACTGCGATTGGCGTGCGAGATTTATCGCTCGACGATCCATATGATGACCAAGATTGACCAAAGGAACCTCCCTGATGCCTGATCTCTACCCCGTTTCCCGCGCGCTTCTTTCCGTATCTGACAAGACCGGTCTGGTCGAACTGGGGCAGGCGCTCGCGGCGCATGGGGTCGAATTGCTGAGCACCGGCGGCACCGCCAAGGCGCTGCGCGACGCAGGTCTGACGGTCAAGGACGTATCCGAGGTTACCGGATTTCCCGAGATGATGGACGGACGAGTCAAAACACTTCACCCCGTTGTGCACGGCGGCTTGCTGGCGCTGCGGGACAATGACGAACATGTCGCAGCGATGGACAAACATGACATTGGCGCGATCGATCTGGTGGTCGTGAACCTTTATCCATTTGAAGAGACCGTCGCCAAGGGTGCCGGATATGACGAGGTGATCGAGAATATCGATATTGGTGGCCCCGCGATGATCCGCTCTGCCGCCAAGAACCATGGTTTTGTGAATGTGATCGTCGACGTTGAAGATTACGCGACAGTGATGACAGAGCTTACCGAGAATAACGGCCAGACCACCTATGCACTGCGTCAGCGTTTGGCGCAGACGGCCTATGCCCGCACAGCGGCGTATGACACCGCTGTCAGCACATGGATGGCTGCGCAGGTCGGGGGCACACCGCGTCGGCGCACTGTCGGCGGCACGCTGGCACAGACCCTTCGCTATGGTGAAAACCCCCACCAGCAAGCGGCGTTCTACACCGATGGGTCGGCCCGCCCCGGTGTTGCAACAGCCACCCAGCATCAGGGTAAAGAGCTGTCGTATAACAACATTAACGACACCGATGCGGCGTTCGAACTGGTCAGCGAATTTGATCCGGCCAACGGGCCTGCCTGTGCGATCATCAAGCACGCCAACCCCTGCGGCGTGGCGAAAGGCACATCAATGGTCGATGCCTATACCCGCGCGTTCGACTGCGACCGCACCAGCGCTTTTGGCGGGATTATCGCCTTGAACCAGACGCTTGACGCAGAAACCGCCGACGCAATCAGCACGATTTTTACCGAGGTCGTGATCGCCCCGAACGCCACACCCGAAGCGATGGAGATTTTCGGCAGGAAAAAGAACCTGCGCTTGCTGACCACCAACGGTCTGGCCAATCCGGCACAGGCGGCGCTGTCGTTGCGTCAGGTATCGGGTGGCTATCTGGTGCAGGACAAAGACGTTGGTCGCATCACTATGGATGATCTGAAGGTCGTGACAAAGCGTCAGCCATCCGAACAGGAGCTGTCGGACTTGATGTTCGCTTGGACCGTCGCGAAGCACGTGAAATCCAACGCAATCATTTACGTTAAGGATTGCGCGACCGTGGGCGTCGGTGCCGGCCAGATGAGCCGCGTCGACAGCACACGTATCGCCGCACGCAAGGCACAGGACATGGCCGAAGCCATGGGCTTGCCTGCACCGTTGACCCAAGGCTCTGTTGTGGCGTCCGACGCGTTTTTCCCCTTTGCTGACGGGCTGATCACCGCCGCCGAAGCAGGGGCGACAGCCCTCATTCAGCCAGGTGGGTCCATGCGAGACGACGAGGTGATCGCAGCAGCGGACGAGGCCGGCCTTGCCATGGTCTTTACCAGCATGCGCCACTTCCGCCACTAACCACAGAAAGCGGTCGGTATGCGTATTATTTTCTGGGCCGGTTTCGCGGCGTTTTTGGCGGATCAACTGAGCAAGTACATTGTTGTGCACGCGATGGAGCTGAGCCGCATCCGGTCTATCGACGTATTGCCGCCGCTGATCAATTTTCGCTACGGCGAGAACCGCGGGATCAACTTTGGCCTTTTCGGTGACGGGTCCGACGCAAGTCGTTGGATCCTCATCGGGCTGGCCTGTGCCATCTGCGTGGGTGTGGTCGTCTGGGCCAACCGCCAAACCATGAGCCTTTGGGCCAATATCAGCGCAGGCATGCTGATCGGTGGCGCACTGGCAAATGTCGTTGACCGGTTGATCTATGGCTATGTACTTGATTTCTTGAACATGTCTTGCTGTGGGATCAATAATCCTTTCGTCTTTAACATCGCGGATATCTTTATTTTCGCGGGCGCGTTGGGGCTGATTTATTTCACGGGCGACCCCAAGAAACCGGCAAAAGCCACCCCGAAAAAGGCCCCGAAAAAAGGCCAGTGACAATTACCGCGTGACTGCGATATTGGTACAAAGACCTTAACAAGTCCTTAAGGAGATCCGTCATGCGCTTTGTCGCCGCTCTTGTCTTGCTACCGCTTGCCCTCGGGGCCTGCGGCAACACTGGCCTGCGGGACATTCGCAGCTCTGCGAAAGGGCCTGACGAATTCATGATCCAGCCCGCCAAGTCGCTGCAGCAGCCTGACAGCTATACCACGCTGCCCGTGCCGACGCCGGGGCAGGCGAACCTGACCGATCGTAATGCGATTGCCGAAGGGGTCTTGGCCTTTGGCGGCACCCCGCAAAGCAATGCCGAAGGCATTCCGGCGTCCGACGTGGCGCTGGTGCAACAGGCCAGCCGCATGGGTGTAACCAATAATATCCGTCAGGAACTGGCCGAAACCGACGCCGCCTTCCGCAAACGCAAGGCACGGTTCACGCAAATCAAGATTGTACCGACGGATCGTTACGATCAAGCCTATAAACGTCAGATTCTAGACGCCCCCCGCGAGGCCGCGCGTTGGCGTCGTGCCGGTGCGCGCACACCCTCTGCGCCTCCGGCAGAGTGACGCTGGCTGAATTACAATTCTGTTAGGTCCCTTGATCGCCCCGCGAGGTGGCGTAAGTAAGAGGTCTTAGGACCCTGCTCAAAGGACCGACCATGATCAGATTACCGGCCCTCGGGGCTTTATTCGCGCTTGCCTTGCCCACCACAGTGGCGCTGGCGCGAGACAACGAAGACGTCACACATTTCACGCTGAACAACGGGATGGAGGTCGTGGTCGTCGAAGACCACCGTGCCCCGTCCGTGCAGCAGATGGTGTGGTACCGCGCCGGTTCCGCGGATGAACCCAAAGGGTCTTCCGGCGTGGCGCACTTCCTCGAACACCTGTTGTTCAAGGCCACCGACAAGATGGAAGCCGGTGAATTTTCCGCCACGGTTGCCAAGAACGGCGGGCGCGACAATGCCTTTACCAGTTATGATTATACCGCCTATTTCCAACGGGTTGCCGCGGATCGTCTCGAATTGATGATGCAAATGGAATCGGACCGGATGAGAAACATCCGTCTGACGCCGGAAAACATCGCGACTGAACGCGACGTGATTATCGAAGAACGCAACCAGCGCACCGAGAATGACCCGAGCGCGCTATTCCGCGAACAGTTGAACGCGGCGCAGTACCTTAACCACCGCTACGGCACGCCGGTCATCGGCTGGATGCATGAAATGCGCGAGCTGGACCTGCAGGATGCGTTGGATTTCTATAAGCACTACTATTCGCCCAACAATGCTATTCTCGTCGTCTCTGGCGATGTGGAACCTGACAATGTGCGACAGTTGGCTGAGCAATATTACGGTAAAATCCCCGCCAATCCCGAGCTGCCTGAACGTTTGCGCACCCAAGAACCGCCCCAAACCGCTGAACGCCGTCTGACTTTCCGCGATGACCGCGTCGCGCAGGAATACGTGAGCCGATCGTATCTTGCCCAGGAACGTGACCCCGGTGATCAACAAACCGCAGCGGCGCTCACGATATTGGCGGAGCTTTTGGGCGGCGGCACGACGTCCTATTTCTCCGAAAAGCTGCAGTTCGATACGTCAATAGCAACCTATTCTGCTGCATTCTACAGTGGCCAATCGCTGGATGATACGACCTTTAACATTGTCGTGGTCCCGCAGCCCGGCGTCTCCCTACAGGACGCCGAAGATGCAATGGACGCGGCCGTTGCCGGTTTCATGAAAGACGGTGTGGATGCCGAACAGCTTGAACGCATCAAGCAACAGGTCCGCGCCGAACAAATCTATGCGCGCGACAATGCCGATAGCGTCGCCAATCGCTATGGCAGCGCATTGGCGATCGGGCTGAGCGTGCAAGACGTGCAAGACTGGCCGGATGTGCTCGAGGCCGTGACAGCCGATGACATCATGCAGGCCGCCAAGGATGTGTTTAACCGCGAGGCTGCTGTCACAGGGTGGCTGATGCGCGAAGAGGTGACAGAATGAGACTGTTTTACGCTGTAGTTCTGACGGTTTTAGCCGCTCTGCCCGCCCGCGCCGAGGTGGATATCCAAGAGGTCACATCCCCCGGTGGCATCACCGCTTGGCTGGTAGAGGAACATTCGATCCCCTTCGTGGCGCTTGACCTGCGGTTTCGCGGGGGCGCGTCGCTGGATGCGCCCGAAAGACGCGGTGCTACCAACCTGATGACCGGCTTACTCGAAGAAGGGGCCGGTGACATGGATGCCCGCGATTTTGCGCGCGCCGCCGAAGGTCTCGCCAGCAGTTTCCGGTTCAGTGTGGATGATGACGCACTGGCAATTTCAACGCGCTTTCTGACCGAAAATCAGCACGCCTCTATCGCGCTGCTGAAACAGGCGGTGCAGTCCCCTCGTTTTAATCCCGACGCGATTGAACGTGTGCGCGGTCAGGTTCTGTCTGGCATCCGTTCCAGTGCCAAGGACCCCAACGATATCGCGCGCAAGAAGATGGATGAACTGCTCTATGGCGATCACCCCTACGGCTCGCCTCTCAGCGGGACGAAGGACACCGTGACCGCCCTGACCCGTGACGACCTGATCGCGGCGCATAAGGCGGTTCTGGCCCGCGACCGCATCTTCATTGGCGCGGTCGGGGATATTACGCCCGAAGCGCTTGGCCTGATGCTGGACGACCTGCTGGGAGATCTACCTAAGACCGGCGCGCCGCTGCCCCCTCGTGCCGAGGTGACCATCCCCTCGGGCACGACGGTCGTGGATTTCCCGACGCCGCAATCGGTCGCGCTCTTTGCGCAGAACGGTATCTCGCAGAAAGACGATGATTTCTTTGCTGCAACGGTACTGAACCAGGTTTTGGGCGGCGGGTCTTTTGAAAGCCGTCTCATGACCGAAGTCCGCGAGAAGCGCGGGCTGACCTATGGCGTGTATTCCTCCTTGGTTCCTATGGATCTGGCAGAGACGATCCAAGGCTCCGTCAGCTCGGCCAACGATCGGATCGGGCAGGCGATGGACGTGATCAAGGAGGAATGGACCAAGGCCGCAGCCGACGGTGTGACCCAGCAAGAGCTGGATGATGCCAAGACCTATATCACAGGTTCCTACCCGCTGCGCTTTGATGGCAACCAGACCATCGCCAGTATCCTTGTGGGGATGCAAATGATCGACCTGCCCATCGACTATATCGCCACCCGCAATGACAAGGTCGAAGCCGTGACGCTGGATGATGTGAAACGCGTTGCAGACGAGTTGCTTGATCCCGAAGGACTGGCCTTTGTCGTCGTCGGGCAACCCAAAGGGGTCGACGGCACCGCACGAGGTCAGTACGACTGACGGCTCCTTTAGCAAACCACACATACAAAAAAACGGGCGCTCCACAGCGCCCGTTTTTCGTTTCAGCAGGACAAGAAGACGTTATTCGCCGTAGGGGATCCAGATATTCTTGACCGAGGTCGCGGCTTGCAGGAACGCTTTGCCTTCGCCCTCTGCGCCTTCCCAGTCGCGCGCCATGCCGTTGTTCACCCATGTGCGTTTCAGGTTCTGCGCGCTGGCCCGTTCCACGGTTTCGCTTTGCGCTTTGTCGCCAAAGCTCCAGACCGCATTTACATCCATATGCCGCGCCAGCGTTTCTGCCGTGTCCTTCTGCGGCCCGGTCACGATATTCACCACGCCCGCCGGCACATCAGAGGTTTCTAGAACCTGAACAAAGTCCGTCGCAGCAAGCGGGAAGGGGCCGCTGGCCGCAAGAATGACACGGTTGCCCATGGCAATCGCCGGGGCCATGCAGGAGATCAACCCAAGCAATGGGGCCTCTGCGGGGCAAAGCGCGCCGATAACGCCAACGGGTTCTTTCATCGCAAGCGCGACCCCGCGGATCGGCACGCCATGCACCTGACCGTCATATTTGTCGGCCCAGGCGGCATAGGTGAACAGCCGTTTGACCGCCAGATCGACCTCGGCTTTGCCGGTCTTGCCACCCTGCATCGCATCCAGCCGTTGCGCGAACTCATCCCCGCGTGCGGCCAGATTTTCAGCGATGTAATACAGGATTTGCGCGCGCAAATGGCCGGTTGTCTTGCTCCAGCCCTTTGCAGCATGAGCGGCCTCCACGGCGTTGCGCACATCCTTGCGCGACGCAAGCGAGACATGCCCCAGCAGATCGCCGGACTTACCCCACACAGGTGCGGAATAGCCGCTGTCGGGACGGCTTTGCTTGCCCCCGATATACAGCTTGGCGGTTCGGTCAATCGGGTCCGCTGGCGTGCCACTGCCGGTAAAGGCGGCGATCTCTTTCAACGGCTTTTGCGTGGTTTTCGAACGGGTGTAGGCTGTCAGGCCTTCCCAGCCGCCTTCACGGCCAAAGCCGCTTTCGCGCACCCCGCCAAAGCCTGCGGCGGCATCCATCATGTTGGTCCCGTTCACCCATACGATGCCCGCGACCAGCTTGGGCGCGATATCCAGCGCCAGATTGATGTTCTCGGACCAGACCGTCGCGGCCAGACCGTAGCGGGTGTTATTGGCCAGTTCGACCGCCTCGGCGGGGGTGCGGAATGTGGTGGATACCAGCACGGGGCCAAAGATTTCGTTCTGCATCAAGGGATCGGCAGGGTTCATGCCTGTGATCAGCGTGGGGGGATAATAGCAGCCGGTCGCAGGGATCTCGCCTGCGGTAAACACTTCGCCACTGGTGTTGGCGGCGACCATATCGGTCACGCGCTGCACCTGAACGGGATCGACCAGCGCGCCCACGTCAACGGATTTATCCAGCGGATTACCGACCCGCAGCTTCGCCATGCGCACGCGCAGCTTGGCATAGAACTGATCCGCCACAGGTTCATGCACCAACAGGCGCGAGCCTGCACAGCAGACCTGACCCTGATTGAACCAGATCGCGTCGACCAGCCCCTCGACGGCTGAATCCAGATCCGCATCGTCAAACACGATATAGGGCGACTTGCCCCCCAGCTCGAGCGTCAGCGCCTTGCCGCTCCCGGCTGTCACCTCGCGGATATGCCGGCCCACGGGCGTTGATCCAGTAAAGGCGATCTTGTCGACATCCGATTGCACAATCATCTCGCCCACGGCACCGTCGCCTGTCACGATATTCACAACCCCCTTGGGCAAGCCAGCCTGCACACAGATATCGGCAAACAGCAGCGCGGTCAGCGACGTATACTCGGCAGGTTTCAATACCACCGTGTTCCCCATCGCCAAAGCAGGTGCGACTTTCCACGCCAGCATCAACAGCGGGAAATTCCACGGGATGATCTGCCCACACACGCCAAGCGCCTCTGCGTCGGGCAGCTCGGACTCCATCAGTTGGGCCATGCCTGCGTGATAGTAGAAATGCCGCTGCGCCAGTGGCACATCCACATCGCGCGCTTCGCGGATGGGTTTGCCGTTATCCAGCGTTTCCAGCACGGCAAAAAGCCGGCTGTGTTTTTGCAACAACCGCGCCAAGGCATACAGGAACCGCGCACGCCCGTGTCCGCCAAGCTTGACCCACTTTGGCTGCGCCTTGCGTGCAGCAGCGACGGCGGTGTCGACCTCGGCCTGACTGGCTTGCGTCAGCGTCGCCAGCACATTCCCGTTGGCAGGGTTGCGGCTTTCGAAATCATCGCGTGCGTCGGTGAACGCGCCGTCGATGAAATGCCCGAAACGGCTGCCTTGATCGACCAGCCACGCCAGCGCGTCAGCGGCATTTTCCGGTGCCGTCCCATAGTCCATGGTTTCATAGATTTCGGACACGCTCATGGGTTCACCCTTTTCAAAATACTCAAATCCGACATTGGTTTCACGCGGCTCAGCTAATGGCGTGACGATGGCTTGCGGAATAGCTGCCCGACACATGGTGGTCGAGCTGGCGTTCGATGTCGCCCAACAGCGACGACGCCCCGAAACGGAACAGGTCAGGCTGCAACCAGCGGTCGCCCAATTCCTCTTTCATCATGGCAAGATAGACCAGCGCGTCCTTGGCTTTCGAGATCCCGCCCGCAGGTTTATAGCCGACGCGGAAGCCGGTGCGGTCGAAATAGTCGCGGATCGCGCGGATCATCACGAGGGTCACGGGCAGGGTCGCATTGACGCTTTCCTTGCCGGTCGAGGTCTTGATGAAATCCGCCCCCGCCATCATGCAGATCAGCGACGCACGCGCGACGTTGCGCAGGCTGCCCAACTCTCCGGTTGCAAGGATCGCTTTGACGTGGGCGTCACCGCATGCGGCGCGGAAGGCACGCATTTCATCATAAAGCGCCTGCCAGTCGCCCGATAGGACATGGCGGCGTGAAATAACGATGTCGATCTCGGCGGCTCCTGCGGCGACGCTCATCTCGATCTCGCGCAGGCGCAGCTCGAAAGGGGACAGCCCGGCGGGAAAACCGGTGGACACGGCAGCAATCGGGATGCCGGTGCCTTCAAGTGCTGCTTTGGCGGGGGCGATCATCTCGTGGTAGACACAGACCGCGCCCACGGTGATCCGCGACATGCCAAGCGCGTCCAGCAAAGCGGGTGCAATCGGCTGACGGGCCTTGGCGCACAGCCGTTCCACGCGGCGGGCAGTGTCATCGCCCGATAGCGTCGTTAGATCGATGCAGCTGACGGCGCGCAGCAGCCACGCGGCTTGATGGTCTTTTTTCACGGACCGGCGTGCGGGCAGGCCAGCGGCACGACGCTCTACCGCAGAGGTGTTTACCTGCACGGCGCGCACCCAATCCATATCCAGCGGCATCCCCGGATTGCGGGGTTCAGTCACCTGCGGCAGGTGGCTTTGTGCCAGTTCGGTCGGGTTGTTTACATGCGTGGACATGGGCGCTTTCCTGTCTGATCAGACAGTCAATGTGCCACGGGGCAAGCGCGCAATGCAAGCATCGCGCCCTCACGTCACATCTGGCAGCGGCGTTCAGCTGCCGCGATAGGTGGAATACCCGAAAGGCGATAGCAAAAGCGGCACGTGGTAATGCGCGTCCGTGTCCGAAATGCCAAAACGCAGCGGTATTTGGTCAAGGAACCGCGGTGACTCGGGCTCTGCCCCGATCGCGTCGAGATAGCCTCCGGCGTCGAACACCAGCTCGTACGTGCCGGCTGCAAACTGGCCTTTGGGCAGGATCGGCGTGTCGGTGCGTCCGTCGGCATTTGTGCTCATTTGAACCAGCTTCATGCGGTTGGTCCCTTCGATCCGGTACAGCGTGATCTCCATCCCCCCTGCGGGGCGTCCACGTGCGGTGTCCAGAACATGCGTCGTCAAGTAGCCGTTTGCCATGAGTAGGGTCTTTCCTGATCCGTTGGACCCTTACGATAGGCAGGTGTCACGGCAGGTCAATGGCGGATCAGCGGGGAAGGCCGAGGGGCGGGAAAAGCCGGCGATTCGGGTGGTGGCGAAAAAATATGCACATACCGATTCGTTTTTGCTTGAGCCGCGAATCATCCTGAGCCTATATGGTAGACAACATACAATCGGAGGTGTCGCCTGCCAGCGATCCATACAATCCGAATATGTATTCTGGGGGACAGAATTCTTATGATCGGGCAAGCCGCATCTGGTGCGGCGATCATTGGGCAGGGGCCGGCAGGACTCGTGTTGCATAGCGCAGCAAGAGCGGCCCCTTCCACTCACCTTCCCGCCCGATTTTATCCCCGCATGTCTTTTAGTTTCAGGCCGGCCAGCGCCTTAGAACTTTCGGTATAAGAGAGCAGGGCCACTCGAGCCGATCTGGCAGCCAGCCAACCTTCTGTAAGGGGGTGGCTGGCTGTACATTGCGAAAAATCAGTGCCAGAAAACTGTAGGTTGAACAAAACAATCGGCCCACAGTGCGAGGTTTCCCTTTGCAGGCGGGCGCTGACCAAAGGACGATCTCATGACACGTTACCCTCGTGATTTTCACGGCTACGGCCCGACACCGCCTGACGCTCAATGGCCGGGAGGGGCGCGGATCGCTGTACAATTTGTGCTGAATTACGAAGAGGGCGGCGAAAACTGTCTGCTCCACGGGGACGCCGCATCAGAGGCATTCTTGTCCGAGATCGTCGGGGCCGCCCCTTGGCCGGGGCAGCGTCACTGGAATATGGAATCTATCTACGACTACGGCGCGCGAGCGGGGTTCTGGCGGCTGCACCGCCTGTTCACCGGTGCCAATATTCCCGTCACCGTCTATGGTGTCGCCACCGCCTTGGCGCGGTCCCCCCAGCAGGTAGAGGCAATGACCCAAGCCGACTGGGAGATCGCAAGCCACGGGCTGAAGTGGATCGACTACAAGGATCACACCGCCGAGGTCGAAAGCGCTAACATGGACGAGGCCATCCGTCTCCACCGCGAAGTCGTCGGTCACGCTCCCCGCGGCTGGTACACAGGACGCAGCTCTGTGAACACGGTGGCGCTGGCAGCCGAGACAGGCGAATTCGATTATATCTCTGACACATACGACGATGATCTGCCCTACTGGACACAGGTGGCGGGCCGCGATCAACTGATCATACCCTATACGCTTGACTGCAACGACATGCGGTTTGCCACGCCGCAGGGCTTTAACTCGGGCGAACAGTTCTACACCTACCTGTGCGATACCTTCGATGCGCTTTATGCCGAAGGCAGCGCAGGTCAGGGCAAAATGATGTCGGTCGGCTTGCACTGTCGCTTGATCGGGCGCCCGGGGCGGATACAGGCGCTGAAACGCTTTATCGACTATATCAAAGGGTTCGAGGGCGTCTGGACGCCGCGCCGCATCGATATCGCAGACCATTGGCGCGCGACCCATCCGCCGCAGCCGCGCCTGCGTCTGGATCAAATGGACCGCGCCAGCTTTGTCGCCAAATTCGGTGGCGTGTTCGAACATTCGCCGTGGATCGCGGAACGCGCCTTCGAGCTTGAACTCGGGCCTGCGCATAACTCTGTCGCGGGGATTCACAATGCACTGGCGCGGATGTTCCGGTCGGCGACGCGGGCGGAACGCTTGGGCGTGCTGACCGCGCACCCCGATCTGGCGGGCAAGCTGGCGGCGGCCAAACGGCTGACGGCGGAAAGCACGCAGGAGCAAGCCAGCGCCGGGCTGGACGCACTGACCGACGCCGAGCGTACGCGGTTCGAGACGTTGAACAGCCAATACGTCGCCAAACACGGGTTTCCGTTTATCATCGCGGTCAAGGATCACGACAAGGACGGCATCCTACGCCAGTTCGAAACCCGTATCGCCAATGCAACCGAAGATGAATTTACCACTGCATGCGCGCAGGTCGAACGGATCGCACGTCTGCGGCTAGAGGATATGCTATGACCTATGCCTTCCCCCCCGGCGGTCTGCCGGATCAATCCGTGTCGCCCGAAAGCACAGCTGTTTTCACCGATGCCTATGCGGTGATCCCCGCCTCGGTGCAGCGCGATATCGTGGCCAGCCTGTTGCCGGGTTGGAAGGATACACGCGCTTGGGTGTTGGCGCGGCCGCTGACCGGATTTGCCGAAACCTTTGCGCAATACGCGATAGAACTTGCCCTCAATGGTGGCAGCGACACCCCCGAGCCGAACGCACAGGCGCAGGCGGTCTTGTTTGTGGCGACGGGGACGGCGCGGCTGACGCTGGATGGCGACGCTCACGATCTGGTGGCGGGGTCCTACGCGTATATTCCCCCTGCTACCCCGTGGACGCTGTGGAACACCGGCGATACGCCGTGTGGTCTCCATTGGGTGCGTAAACGGTATGTCCCTGCCCAAGGGATCGATGCGCCGGATGCGTTCGTCACCCATGACAAGAATGTCGCGCCTATTGCCATGCCCGATACCGATGGGGCTTGGGCAACCCAGCGTTTTGCCGACCCCGGTGACCTGCGCCACGACATGCACGTCAATATCGTGACCTTCCAGCCGGCCGGTCGCATTCCGTTTGCGGAAACCCATGTGATGGAACACGGGCTCTATGTCATTCAAGGCACGGCGGATTATTTGCTGAACCGCGACTGGGTTCCGGTAGAAGCGGGCGATTTCATGTGGTTACGCGCTTTTTGTCCGCAGGCCTGTATCGCGACGGGCGATGAGCCGTTCCGCTATCTGCTGTATAAGGATGTGAACCGCCACATGCCGCTGTCGCTATGACCGACGCTGCCATGCGCGAGATCGCCGTTCAGCCGCTGACCGCTGCCGCCTTCGCCCCCTTCGGAGAGGTGCTGGACGCCTCTGGTTCACCGGACCGTATCATCAACGCAGGGCTGTGCGGACGGCATCATGATCTGGCAGCGCTTGATTTCGGGCCGGAGGGGCGCGCGGGCATCAGCATTTTTAACGCGCAGGCACGTAGCTTGCCTTACCGGTTGGACCTGCTTGAACGTCACCCCGAAGGATCGCAGGCGTTCCTCCCGCTGTCTGGTCAGCCGTTTCTTGTCATTGTCGCACGGGACAAAGGCGATGCCCCCGGCACGCCGCTGGCCTTTGTTACCGCGCCTCATCAGGGCGTGAACTTTCGCCGCGGGACATGGCACGGCGTGCTTACGCCTTTGGCAGAGCCAGGGCTATTCGCGGTTGTGGACCGCATCGGCACAAGCGCGAACCTTGACGAATACCCGCTGGACCCGCCTTATGTGATCAAGGGGTAAACCCCGCGCCTAAAAGGACCGCACAAACTGCGGCCAGCGATCAACAAGGGACATTGATTATGACACGCCACGCCATCGGCACGCCGGAACAACTGCGCGACCCCAATTACATGCCGCCGCTGCATCGCGCCATTCCCTTGGGTGTTCAGCATGTGCTGGCGATGTTTGTGTCAAATGTCACCCCCGCCATCATCATCGCGGGTGCGGCGGGCTTTGGCTTCGGGTCGAACTCGCCTGACTTTCCCGAACTGCTGTACCTGATCCAGATGTCGATGCTGTTTGCCGGTGTCGCGACGCTGTTGCAAACGCTGACGCTCGGGCCGGTCGGGGCAGGGCTGCCGATTGTGCAAGGCACATCCTTTGCGTTCATCCCCATCATGATCCCGCTGGTGGCGGGCAAAGGTGTCGACGGACTGGCTGCCTTGTTTGGCGGCGTGGTGATCGGGGGCATGTTCCACGCGTTTCTGGGGCTGTTTATTGGCAAGATCCGCTTTGCATTGCCGCCGCTTGTCACCGGGCTGGTGGTCACGATGATCGGTCTGGCTTTAGTCAAGGTCGGCATTCAATACGCCGCAGGTGGGGTGCCGGCAATTGGCACGCCGGCCTATGGCAGCCTGCTGAACTGGTCAGCCGCGCTGGTGGTGATCTTTGTTACGCTGGGGGTCAAGTTTTTCACCCGCGGGATGCTGTCCATTTCCGCGGTGCTGATCGGATTGATCGTAGGCTACGTCTATGCACTGGCCGTCGGGATGCTCAGCTTTGGGGATATCAGCGGGTCATGGTCACGGTCCGCCGCCTTTGCACTGCCCAACCCGCTGAAATACGGGTTCGAATTTTCGGCCGCAGCGATCGTCGGCTTTTGCTTGATGGCGTTCATTTCGGCGATTGAAACCGTGGGCGACGTCGCAGGGATCACCAAAGGCGGCGCGGGCCGCGAAGCGACGGATAGCGAAATTCAGGGCGCGACCTATGCCGACGGGATCGGGTCAGCTGTTGCGGGCATCTTTGGTGGCCTGCCCAACACATCGTTCAGCCAGAACGTCGGCCTGATCGCGATGACCGGCGTCATGAGCCGCCATGTCGTCACCATCGGCGCGTTGTTCCTGATCGTCTGTGGGCTCGTCCCCAAGGTGGGCGGCGTGATCCGTACCATCCCGATCGAGGTGTTGGGCGGCGGGGTCATCGTAATGTTCGGCATGGTCGTGGCGGCGGGCATGTCGATGTTGTCGGATGTGGACTGGAACCGCCGCAATATGGTGATCTTCGCCATCTCGATCTCGATCGGCCTGGGGCTGCAGCTGGAGCCGGGTGCGGTGCAACACCTGCCTGACACGGCCAAGATTCTGCTGACCAGCGGACTGCTTCCCGCCGCTCTGATTGCTATTGTGCTGAACCTGCTTCTGCCCGAAGAACTGGCCGAGGAATCAACCGAGGAAGTCTCGGGCGGGTTGTCAGGCAGCTCCAAAGGCACGCTGCCGCATACAACCAAGACACGTCACTAAGGAGCTACCCCCATGTACGATATGGCCGCCATTGGCGCTTGGATCGAGTTTGCCGTTCGCTGGGTGCATGTCATCACGGCCATTGCGTGGATCGGGTCGTCGTTCTACTTCATCGCGCTGGATCTGGGCCTGCACCGCGACCGCAACCTCAAAACCGGCGCGGACGGGGAAGAGTGGCAGGTCCACGGCGGCGGGTTCTATCACGTCCAAAAGTATCTGGTGGCACCTGCGCAGATGCCCGACGATCTGATCTGGTTCAAATGGGAAAGCTATTCGACCTGGCTCTCGGGCTTTGCGTTGCTGATCCTGGTCTACTACCTCGGGGCCGAATTCTATCTTGTTGATCCCAGTGTTGCAGAGCTGGCGAACTGGCAGGCGGTGGGGATTTCCCTGCTGTCGCTTGGCTTTGGCTGGCTGGTCTACGATCAAATTTGCAAAAGCAAATTCGGCGACAACAACACGCGGCTGATGATCGGCCTGTATGTGATCCTCGTGGGGATGGCCTATTTCTATACGTCAGTCTTTCCGGGGCGCGCAGCGCTGCTGCATCTGGGGGCTTTCACCGCGACGATCATGTCGGCAAACGTGTTTTTCATCATCATGCCGAACCAGCGGATCGTGGTGGCCGACCTCAAGGCGGGGCGGGTGCCGGATGCGAAATACGGCAAGATCGCCAAACAGCGCAGCACGCATAATAACTATCTGACGTTGCCGGTGATCTTCCTGATGCTCAGCAACCACTACCCACTGGCATTTGCGTCGGAAATGAACTGGCTGATCGCGGCGCTGGTATTCCTGATGGGGGTCACAATCCGCCACTACTTTAACAGCTTGCACGCGCGTCAGGGCAACCCGACGTGGACATGGGCGGTCACCGCGCTGTTGTTCGTCACGATCATGTGGCTGTCGACTGCGCCCATGTTCCGCAGTGTCGAACCCGAAGAGGCCACTGGCCCTGCGCTGCGCTTTGCCCAAGCCGAAGGGTTCGACCGGGTGCATGACATCGTGCGTGGCCGGTGCAGCATGTGCCACGCCGCAGAACCGGCGTGGGACGGGCTGCTCTGGCCGCCGAAATCCGTGCGGCTCGAGACCGAACACCAGATCGCCAGCGCCGCGAAACAGATCTATTTGCAAGCGGGTGTGACAGATGCGATGCCCCCTGCAAACCTGAGCCATATGCAGGCCAGCGAACGCGCCGAGATCGTCGCCTGGTTCAACGCGGCCACACAGGATTAACACCGCCGACAGGCGTTAACCGTCTCTATTCGCGGCTTTCAGAATCGCGCGCCTCTATGCTAGGTCTAGCCGCATGGCGCATCCAAACCCCAACATAAGCGAAAATCCTCCGGTTATCCGGCAACTGGACGACTCTGCGATTAACCGTATCGCCGCCGGAGAGGTCGTTGAACGCCCTGCCTCTGCGGTCAAGGAACTGGTCGAGAACGCGATTGATGCGGGTGCCCGCCAGATTACGGTTGAATATGCCGACGGGGGCAAAACCCTGATCCGCGTCACGGACGACGGCTGCGGCATTGCGGCGGGCGATCTGGCGCTGGCGCTGTCACGGCACGCGACCTCCAAGATCGACGGAACGGACCTGCTGAACATCCACACCTTCGGCTTTCGCGGCGAGGCGTTGCCATCGCTGGGCGCTGTCGGGCGGCTTACCATTTGCAGCCGCGTGGCTGGGCAAGACGGGGCAGAGATTTCGGTCAACGGGGGTGTGACTGGCCCTGTGCGCCCCGCCGCGCTGAACGGCGGCACGGTGGTCACGCTGCGCGACCTGTTCTTTGCCACCCCTGCGCGTTTGAAATTCCTGCGGACCGACCGCGCCGAGGCGCAGGCGATCTCTGACATCATCAAGCGGTTGGCGATGGCGGAACCTTTCGTGCGTTTCACCCTGCGCGATGTGTCCGGCGATGGTCCGGGCCGCGAGGTGTTTCGCGCGGACGCAGAACAAGGCGATATGTTCGCTGCGCTGCATGGCCGTCTGGCACAAGTGCTGGGGCGCGAGTTTGCGGAAAATGCGCTGGCCATTGATGCCGAACGCGACGGTCTGCACCTGACCGGATATGCCGCCTTGCCCACTTACTCGCGCGGCTCTGCGGTGACGCAATATTTGTTCGTTAATGGCCGCCCTGTGCGCGACAAGCTTTTGGTGGGCGCGTTGCGCGGGGCTTATTTTGACCTGCTGAGCCGCGACCGCCATCCTGCTGCCGCGCTGTTTGTCGATTGTGACCCCAAGCTCGTCGACGTGAACGTCCACCCCGCCAAATCCGAAGTGCGCTTTCGCGACCCCGGTTTGGCGCGTGGGTTGATCGTTTCAGGGTTGCGACATGCGCTGGCGGACGCGGGGCACCGCGCCTCGACCACTGTGGCGAATGCGACCTTGGGGGCGATGCGGCCCGAACAACCTGCCGGGCGCGTATATCAGATGGACCGCCCCTCTCTTGGTGCGCGCACGACCGCCTATCAGGCCCAAGCGCCGGAGCCGGGATTTGCCGAAACCGCTGGCATGTGGGGCCGTGTAGAGACGCCGCAGCAGTATGGTGCTGACGCCCCTGATGCACAAAGCCATGACGCGCAGACGCCGGCACCCGCGCCGGACTTTCCTTTGGGAACCGCACGCGGGCAGGTGCATGAGAATTACATCATCGCACAAACGGCGACGGGCATGGTGATTGTTGACCAGCACGCGGCGCATGAACGTCTGATCTATGAAAAGCTGAAACGCCAGATGGCGGAAAACGGTGTCGCAGCGCAGGCCTTGTTGATCCCCGAAATCGTGGATCTGTCGGCCTCTGACTGTGCGCGGCTGCTTGAGGTCGCGAATGAACTGGCGCGCTTTGGACTGGGGATCGAACCCTTTGGCGGTAGCGCGATCGCCGTGCGTGAAACGCCCGCGATCCTTGGCACGGTGGACGCCAAGGCGATGGTGCTGGATATCCTCGATGAACTGGCGGACCAAAATGAAAGCAACACACTGCAGGCCCGGATCGAGGCGATCCTCAGCCGTGTGGCCTGTCACGGATCAATCCGGTCGGGACGCTGGATGCGCGGCGAGGAAATGAACGCGCTGCTGCGCGAGATGGAGGCGACCCCCCATTCCGGCCAGTGCAACCATGGCCGCCCCACCTATGTCGAGCTGAAGTTGAGCGATATTGAACGTCTGTTCGGACGCACATGATCCAGGTTGGTGATGAAACCTATGCGCTGACAGACCTTGCGATGCTGCTGCTGATCGGTGGCGGTTGCGTGGTCTTGCTGGTGCTGATCTTGCTGGTGATGGCTGTGCGGGCCGCGGGCCGGTCGGCGCGTGTTACCGCCCCGTTGGCGCGACAGATGCAAATCTTGGGGGGCCATGTGCAACAGCTTGGCATGGGGCAGGAACAACTGCGCGGCGGCTTGCAGACCGTGTCGGACACGCAGGCCAATGCGCAAGCCCAGATGGTACAAAGCATCGAGACGCGGATGGCCCATGTACAGCAGCAGATGCAGGACCGGCTGGCCGATAACGCTGCCCGATCCGCGCGGTCGCTTGCAGAGATGCAGGAACGCATGAGCGCGACGTTGCACGGGTCAAGCAAGCAGACAAACACCAGTCTGACCCAGCTTCAGGAGCGGCTGGCGGCGATCGACAAGGCGCAGGATAATATCACCAAACTGTCCGGCGATGTACTGTCACTGCAAGACATCCTGAGCAATAAGCAAACCCGTGGCGCATTCGGTGAAATCCAGCTGCGTGATATCGTTTCCAAGGCGCTGCCAAGCGACAGCTATACCATGCAGGCGACGCTCTCGAACGGCAAACGCGCGGATTGTATGATCCACCTGCCGAACCCGCCCGGGCCGATCGCGATCGACAGCAAATTCCCGCTTGAAGCCTACGAGGCGCTGCGCCGTGCCAAGACCGATTACGAGGTCAAGGACGCCTCCCGTGCGATGCGTGTCGCGGTCAAAGCGCACATCCAAGCGATCTCCACGAAATACATCATCGAAGGTGAAACAGCCGATGGCGCGCTGATGTTCCTCCCCTCCGAGGCCGTGTATGCGGAACTCCACGCCAACTTTCCCGAATTGGTGCGTGAAGGCTTTGACGCGCGGGTCTGGATCGTATCACCGACCACCTGCATGGCGACGCTGAACACCATGCGTGCGATCCTGAAAGACGCGCGGATGCGGGAACAGGCGGGGGCCATTCGCAAGACGCTCAAGATGTTGCACCGCGACGTAGAGCTTGTGGTGGAACGCGTGGGCAAGCTGAACACCCATTTCGGGCAGGCCCGTGCCGACCTTGAAGGGTTGGGCACTGCCGCCGAACGCGCGGGCAAACGTGCGGCGCGGCTTGATAATTTCGATTTCGAAGAGTTGTCAGAGCAGGATAGTCGCGTTGTACCCTTGTCGCGCCCTGACAAAACGCCCTGACGGGCTAACTAAGCGAGGAGCCACGACAGGGGTGTTACAGAAAGTCGTAGTTAGTGCGTTATTAACTGCAACTCATGTACAGTCCGGCCCGTGTATCAGCCCAAGCACAGACCAAACCTGACAGACTGGAATTTCTCGCCTTATGCCATTTGAAGCCATCGACCCGCCACAGAACACCCCTTTGGCTGGCCACCGAAGAATTGCCGTCATCGGCGCGGGTATTTCCGGCATGGGGGCTGCGCATATGTTGGGCGACGACCATCAGGTCACTTTGTTCGAAAGCTGCCCCCGTTTGGGCGGTCATGCGCGCACCAAGATGGCGGGCAGGAAGGGCGATCAGCCTGTGGATACGGGCTTTATCGTGTTCAACTATGCCAATTACCCCAACCTCGCCGCACTGTTCAAAGAACTGGACGTGCCCGTGGTTAAATCCAACATGAGCTTTGGTGCGTCCATTGACGGCGGGCGGCTTGAATATGGCCTGATGACGCTGGATTCGATCTTTGCGCAGCGGCGCAATGCACTGAACCCCAAATTTCTGCGGATGCTGACCGATATCGTGCGGTTCAACAACACGGCGACCAAACTGGCGCAGGATCGCGCGCTGACCATCGCGGGCTTTTTGGACAAGCTGGGCGCGGGCGAATATTTCCGCAAATATTACCTGACGCCGCTGTCCGGCGCGATCTGGTCAACACCCGTGGACAAGATCATGGATTTCCCAGCATATTCGATGGTCGACTTCTTTGAAAACCACGCCTTGCTAAGCCACACAGGCCAGCACCAGTGGTATACGGTCGACGGCGGGTCACAGGAATACGTGAACCGTCTGGGGGCATCGCTGTCGGACAAAGGCGTCGACATCCGCCTTGGCACCCCTGTCCAATCCGTCCGCCGTACCCCATTGGGGGTAGAGGTGAAAACCAACGGCGCGGAATGGGAAGCCTTTGACGAGGTCGTGTTTGCCAGCCATTCGGATGACGCACTTGCACTGCTGGCCGACCCCAGCACGGCAGAGCGTGCGGCTTTGGGCGCGGTGAAATACCAACCCAACGATGTGGTGCTGCATGCGGATGCATCCGTGATGCCCAAGCTGCGCAAAACTTGGGCATCTTGGATTTATGCTGAGGACAAGGGACAGCAGACCGACCGGATCGACCTGACATACTGGATGAATTCGTTGCAACCTATCCCGATGGACGATCCGCATTTTGTCACGCTCAACACCAAACGCCCGATCCGCGAGGAACTGATCTATGATCAGGTCACTCTGCGCCATCCGGTCTATGATCTGGGCGCGTTGGCAGCCCAAGAGCAGGTGCGCGGATTCAATGGCGCACAGAACACCTGGTTCTGCGGCGCATGGATGAAGCACGGCTTTCACGAAGACGGGCTATCCAGCGCTGTCGATGTGGTCCAGGGGCTGCGTGCCAAGGCCAAGGTGTCGCTGGCCGCCGAATGACAGCGCGCGTGGATCATATCCGGGGCGTTACCTATCATGGGCGCAAGGGGGCGGTCGAAAACAGCTTTCGCTATTCTATCGATTATGTGGTGCTGGATGCAGAGGCCGATCTGCAAACGCCCACGTTATTCGGGCGCAACCGCGGCGCTGTGACATCCCTGTGGGACGCGGACCACGGTGGCCCCAAAGGTGCGGGTCGCGGGGCCGCTTGGGTGCGCGATGTTCTGGCGCAGCATAACGTCACCGGCGTCGCGCGGATCGAGCTGATGGCACAGCCTCGGGTTCTGGGGCATGGCTTTAACCCCGTTAGTTTCTGGCTTTGCCGACGCGCCGACGCGGCGTTGATCGCGGTGATATCAGAGGTGTCGAACACATTCGGCGACCGCCACAGTTATCTGTGTCACCACGATGACCTGCGCCCGATAGAGCCGACCGATCACCTGCACGCGACGAAGATTTTTCATGTCTCGCCCTTTCAGCCGGTCGAAGGCGGATACAGCTTTCGCTTTGATATTCGCGATGATCATATCGGGGTCTGGATCGACTATACCCGGACCACTGGCGGGTTGATCGCCACGCTAACCGGTACGCGCACCCCGCTGACGAACCGCGCAATCGTGTGGTCGCTGCTGCGGCGTCCGTTCGGGGCGCGGCGTGTGCTCGGGCTAATCCACTGGCAGGCGCTAAAACTCTGGTGGAAGGGCGGCGGCTATCGCCCGCGCCCCGAACCGCCGGTGAATGACGTCTCGAAAACGTGACCCGCTCGGCGCATCAACTGCCGGCCTATGCGCTGTTTGCGTCACTGCTGGCGGCGGCGGGGCTGCCGATTTACATCCATGCGCCAAAGTTCTTTGTTGATGAATACGGGGTGTCCCTTGGCGCTTTGGGGTCGGTGCTGTTTGGGCTGCGCCTGCTTGATGTGGTCCAAGACCCGCTGCTGGGGCGCTTGTCGCATATGCTGCGCGACAAGCGCGGGGTGGCTGTCGCTGTCGGCACAGCCCTGATGGCAGGGTCGATGTTTGCGCTGTTTGCGGTTCCGCCGTTGCTGCCGCCGCTGATCTGGTTTGCGCTGACCCTGACGGGCGTGTTTTCTGCGTTCAGTTTCCTCACAATCTGTTTTTATGCCCAAGGGGTCGCCAAGGCGGCGACGTTGCCCGGGCGTGGGCATCTGATGTTGGCACGCTGGCGCGAGACCGGGGCGTTGCTGGGCGTCTGCGTCGCCTCGGTGCTGCCTGTGATGCTCGGGGTGGTGTCAGATGCACCGTTTGCGGGGTTCGCCGTCGGCTTTGCCGTGCTTGGCGCGGCGGGCGTTTTTGCCATGCGGGGCGAGTGGCACAGCACAGGCGTTGTGGGCACCACGGGTATCGGCGTGGTCCTGTGCGATCCCGTCGCGCGCCGGCTGCTGGTGATCGCGCTTTTCAATGCCGCCCCCGTTGCAGTCACGTCGACGCTCTTCCTGTTCTATGTCGAAAGCGTGCTGCGCGCACCGGGGTGGGAGGGGCCGCTGCTGTTGCTGTTCTTCCTCTCTGCTGCCGTCGCGGCCCCGTTCTGGGGCAAACTGGCAGAGCGTTTCGGCCCCAAGCCCGTCTTGCTTTCTGCGATGACGCTGGCGATTGTGGTGTTCGCGGGGACATTGTTGCTGGGGGTGGGGGATCTGGCGTGGTTCGTGCTGGTGTGTCTTGCCTCCGGTGCGGTGCTCGGGGCCGATCTGACGCTTCTACCTGCCATGTTTGCAGCACGTATGGCGGTTGTGGCCCCATCCGCCGCCGAAGGGTTCGGGCTGTGGTCACTTGTGTCAAAATTCTCCCTTGCCTTCGCTGCCATAGCGCTACTTCCCACCCTGCAGGCGTCCGGTTTTGACAGTGCTGCCACGGGCAATCGACCTGTGGCGATCTCTACCCTCATAGGGCTTTATGCCGGTGTGCCTTGCGTGCTCAAGCTGATTGCCATCGGGTTGATGGCCGCCACGCCGCTGCAAAAGGATGACGAAATATGATCGATGTTCTGTATGTTTTTATAGGGGCTGCCCTGGTGCTTGCGGTCTGGCTGGCGCGGCGGCTTGTCATGAGCTTTTCTGCACAAAAGCCGTCGGACTATGCGGATGACTACACCGTCTTCGACATGAAGAAACATCTGAACGGGGCCATGGTCTGCGAAGGCGTAATCTTTGGCCCGTCGGGACGGGTAACCAGCAGCTTTGTGGCTGACTTTGTTGTGACATGGGATGGCGACACCGCGCAGATTAACGAACATTTCGTCTATGACGATAATACCACCCAAGACCGCGTCTGGACGATCACATTGGGCGAGGCAGGGCATTTCACTGCGACGGCGCCCGACGTCATCGGCACTGCCAAAGGGCGCAACGTTGGCGCGACGGTACAGTCGAAATATGTCATCCAGTTGCCCGACGATGTCGGTGCGCACCTGCTGAAAACCGTGGACTGGATGTATCTTACCCGGGACGGCACGATCATCAACCGCAGCCAATTTCGCAAATTTGGCCTGAAGGTGGCCGAGCTTGTTGCGACAATTCGTAGAAAGGATGAACAATGACCGAATGGACCGGAAAGCGCTATTGGCTGATCGGGGCGAGTGCGGGATTAGGCGAAGCTCTTGCGCATAAGCTTGGCCGACTGGGTGCCGAGGTCATTGTCTCGGCCCGATCCGAGGACAAGCTGGCGGCAATGACGAAGGAATTGCCCGTGTCCGCCAGCTATCAGACCATCGATGTGCAGGATATCGATAGTATTCGTGCTGCGGTCAAAGCTGTTGGTCCGGTGGACGGGATTGTCTATCTGGCGGGGGCCTACTGGCCATTCGCCGCGCAGGCGTGGGAGCCTGAACACGCAACCACGATGATAGACGTAAATCTTACCGGCCTTGTGCGCGTGATGGGAGAAGTCGTGCCTGATATGGTCAAGCGCGACGCGGGGCATATCGTTATTACCTCGAGCCTCACGGCCTATCGTGGATTGCCAAAATCTATCGGCTACACTGCCTCCAAGGCGGGTACCCTGTCGCTGGCGGAATGTATGCACGCTGATCTGCGCAAGACCGGCATCAAGGTGCAGGTGATCAACCCCGGTTTTATTAAGACGCAGCTGACCGACAAGAACGACTTTAAAATGCCGTTTCTGATGGAGCCCGAGGCCGCCGCCCAACAGGTGGTCGAACACATGAGCGGCACCAGCTTTAAGAAAAGCTTTCCGTTCGGATTTTCGCTGTTCTTCCGGCTGGCGCAGTTCCTACCCGACGGCATTTATTACCGTCTGTTCGGGTAATCCGGTCGGGCAGGTGACCTGCCCAACCGCAAGGCATTACAGCTTTGCGCTATGCGTGGCGAAAACTGCGCGTGCACGCTGCCAGACAGGGGCATCATCATCGGCCAGCGCGGACAGCGTGGGCAGCAGCTGCGCGGCGTAGTCTTCAGAGCTTTCCAGCGGCAGCATCGATGGCAGGTTATCAATCGCGGTGACGTCCAGTGGCGGGGTATTGTGGACGCGCAAGGCAGGCTCTTGCCATGTTGTCGCGCGGTCATAGACCGGCACAGGGTTGAAATCGCTATCGGGGTCGCAGGCGATATCCCCGATCACCCGCAGCGCCCGTGAGCTATCGAGCGCGCTTTTGGGCACAAAAACCGGCGTTTGAGGCCCCGCCAGAATGCAGTTGAAAAACAGCACGTGCTGCAAGATTTCCGGGAAGGGGCCGCCGTGAGCAGTTTCCTTCATGTCCCAACCGGTTACTTTGATGCCAAGGCGCGCGCATAAATCCGTCGCACCGCTGCCGACCCGACCAAGCGCGCCGATGACCAAAGCGTCCGGCACCTCGAGCCCGTCAATCTGTGCCGCAAGGTCGCGGGTCAGCGCGTCGGCGTCTGGATAAGGCGTGATCGCGGCGACGACCTTGTTGCGGGTTTGGGCTGCCCAGCATTTGACGGCCACCGCAGCACCCGCAAACCCTGCCCAATACCCAAAGGCGGCGACACGGCGACTGGAATTATCTGTTAGATATTCCAAATCCAGCAACATGCCGCCGCCAGCCTTGAAGCGTTGCAGCAGGATGCGCCCTGCCGATTGCCCTTTATAGGCGTGCCCGAACATGATGTGTCGATGGACCAGTGGCGTGCCGTTTTCGGGCAGCTCTTTCAGGCCAAAGATGATCGCATCAGCGGGGGCATCAGGCCAGCTGTTCTGGGGCGCGATGGCGCAGCCTGTGGCCTTGTAGGCGTCGGTTGCGATGACGCGGGTATCCGACGCTTCGACCGTGACGCGGAAACCCTGTTCCATCAGCGTCGAAACCCCTTTGGGCGTAATGCCCACGCGGGTTTCATTGTCGCGCTGTTCGGCACGGACCCAGAGATGTGGCGCGGTCATAGCATGCCTTTGTCTTTTACCGCGACGACACTGTCGCGGGCGGTCATCTGCTGCATGAACTCGGTGATCTTGGGGAAGACCGCCGTCTCTACGCCGTCCCCCGCAAGCCAGTTGCACACGACGAACAGATACGGATCGGCGAGGCTGAAAGCGTCGCCCAATACATACGGTCCGCGCAGGATATCATTTTCGACAAAATCGGCGCAGGCGGCCATGGTCTCGGGCACCTGAGCGGTCATATCGTCAAAGCTTGACTGGTGCTTGGCCCACCGCGATCCGCGCATTTTGTGGGCGTGTGCGACATGCATGGTCGAGGCGAGGTAATACATCGCACTGCGCATCTGTGCCGCTGCGGTCGCGTCCGACGGAGACAGCCCTGCATTGGGGGCGATGGCGGCGACATAATCAAGCAAGGCACCCGTTTCTGTCAGGATCGTATCATCCTCAAGGCGCAGCGCGGGGACGCGGCCCTTGGGGTTGATTGCCAGATAGTCGGGTTTTGTCTGCTCTGCCGTGGCGAAATCGACGCGCACCGCGCGATAGGGCAGGCCCGCTTCTTCGAGGGCGATCGCCACCGCAACAGAGATGGTTCCGGGCGTGTAATAAAGCGAAAGCATCATTTTACCTTTCAAATATGGGTCTGCGCGACGCGGCGTGCAGGCGTGTCCAGATGGGGCACCGCGTTGAACAACACCGGTGACCAATGGCCGCCGATGGGGAACAACCGGTGCATTGACGTGTGCATGATCGCCAGCGCAATGCGCGACATGGCCGGAATACCCAGCCCCATCGCCTGCGCCATCACCATAGAAATCAGCCCCCCCGACGTCACCACCAGCGCGGGACCGTCCCCGTCCGAGATTTCCTGGAGCACGGATTTGATGCGGCTTTCGAAGTTGGCGTAGCTTTCGGGCGGGTTTTCAAGCTGGTCGCTTTTCCACGTCTCGAACACCAAGGGGAGGTGTTTGGTAAAGCCGCCCTGCTCGGTCGGAAAGGGGATGCCGTGCTGTTGCTCCATCATGGTGGCAAGCGTGAAATACTCAAGCTCGTTCAGCCGTGCATCGCGGACCGGTTCAAGCCCGGTGTTCATGCCTTCGGCGGTTTCTTTATGGCGCCGAAGCGTGCCGGTATAAAGCCGCGTATGATGCGTTTCCGACTGCCGCAGGTGATCGCCCAGCCACGCGGCCTGTTCATGACCAAGCGGGCTGAGCTTGTCATAACTGATTTCGTCTTTGGCTTGTGAATTTGCCTGACCGTGGCGGATAAGAGTAATGTGGGACATGGCGCGCCTTTTTCTGTTGCGCCATTGATAGGCAAGCCTTGCGCGGGTTGAAAGGCTGCCCGCACCTTGCGCAGGGATTTTTTGCCGCAGGCCCCCCGCGCCGCATATCGGAAACGCCGGTGGCGCAAAAACGGGGCAGGGTGTCGGGATTATGACTGCCGACGTGGAGGTGCCCTGCCTATACTGTGGGGCGGTACAGGAGGTTTCCACATGGCGAACAAGGTTAAATTCACGCTCGACGGCGAAATGGTTGAGGCCGATGCCGGGCTGACCATTTGGGAAATCGCCAATGGTCGCGGGCTGAAAATCCCGCATCTGTGCTTTACGCCAGAGCCGGGGTATCGCCCTGACGGGAACTGCCGCGCCTGTATGGTCGAGATCGAAGGCGAGCGCGTTCTGGCTGCGTCTTGCCTGCGTGAACCAAGCGACGGCATGGTCGTGACCACCAACAATGCCCGCGCGGAAAATGCCCGCAAGATGGTGATGGAGCTGCTGGTTACAGATCAGCCCGCGCGTGAGGTGGCACATGATAAGTCCAGCCATCTGTGGGATATGGCCGAAATGGAAGGGGTTACAGCAAGCCGCTTTCCCAAGCTGGAAGAGGGGCGCATTCCGCTGCTGGACGACAGCCATGTCGCAATGCGGGTCAATCTTGATGCCTGTATCCAGTGCAATTTGTGTGTGCGTGCGTGCCGCGAGGTGCAGGTCAACGACGTGATCGGCATGGCCGGTCGGGGGCAGGACAGTTATCCGGTGTTCGACATGGCCGACCCGATGGGCGCGTCCTCTTGTGTGGCATGCGGCGAATGTGTGCAGGCCTGCCCCACCGGAGCCCTGATGGAAGCGACGGTACTGGACGCTGATCAGGTCGGCGACAGTGCGGATTTCGACAGCGAGGTCGACAGCATCTGCCCGTTCTGCGGTGTCGGCTGTCAGGTGTCACTCAAGGTTAAGGACGGCAAAATCAAATACGTCGATGGCATCAACGGCCCCGCGAACGAGGGGCGGCTGTGCGTCAAAGGGCGCTTTGGCTTCGACTATATCCACCACCCGCACCGGCTGACCAAACCGCTGATCCGTCGCAAGGATGCACCACCCAAAGGGCTGAATGTCGATCCCGGCAACTGGCAAACCCACTTCCGCGAAGCGACCTGGGACGAAGCGCTGGATTTTGCCGCGGGTGGCATGAAAAAGATCGGCGGCACGGGCGTGGCGGGCTTTGGGTCGGCGAAATGCACGAACGAGGAAGCCTACCTGTTTCAAAAGATCATCCGTCAGGGATTTGGTCATAACAACGTCGACCACTGCACGCGGCTTTGCCATGCATCGTCCGTGGCAGCACTGATGGAGAACGTCGGTTCGGGGGCCGTTACCGCGACCTTCAACCAGATCGAAAACGCCGATGTAGCGATTGTGATCGGGGCGAATCCGACCGAGAACCACCCCGTCGCGGCGACATTCTTTAAGCAATTTGCCAAGCGCGGCGGCAAGCTGATCGTGATGGACCCGCGCGGGCAAGCGCTTAAACGTCATGCATCGCATATGCTGCAATTCCGCCCCGGCACCGATGTGTCGATGTTAAACGCGATCATGCATGTGATCGTCGAGGAAAAGCTGTTCGATCAACAGTATATCGAGGCTTACACTGAAAACTGGGAAATCGAGAAAGCCCACCTGAAAACCTTTACCCCCGAGAAAATGTCCAAGATTTGCGGTATTGAGCCTGAGGTCCTGCGCGATGTGGCGCGGACCTTTGCGGGGGCCAATGCGGCGATGATCTTTTGGGGCATGGGCATCTCGCAGCACATCCACGGCACCGATAATTCGCGCTGCCTGATCTCGCTCGCGCTGATGACGGGGCAGATCGGTCGGCCCGGTGCGGGGCTACACCCGTTGCGGGGGCAGAACAACGTGCAGGGCGCGTCTGATGCGGGGCTGATCCCGATGTTCCTGCCCGATTACCAGCCGGTGTCTGACGACGGCGTGCGGTCTGCCTTTACCGATGTGTGGCAAAGCAGCGATTTCAGCAACCAGAAGGGTCTTACCGTGACCGAAATCATGGACGCGGTTTATGATGGCGACATCCGCAGCCTATATGTTCTGGGTGAGAACCCCGCCATGTCCGACCCCGATGTGGAACATGCCCGCGATGCGCTGGCCAAGCTTGATCATCTCGTGGTGCAGGATATCTTTTTGACCGAAACCGCGAACTTTGCCGACGTGATCCTGCCCGCCAGCGCCTTTGCCGAGAAATCCGGCACTGTGACCAACACCAACCGTCAGGTGCAAATGGGCCGCCCGGCCGTGCCGCCGCCGGGCGACGCGAAAGAAGACTGGTGGATAGAGGTCGAACTGGCGAAACGTCTGGGGCTGGGGTGGACCTATACCGACCCGAGCGAGGTCTTCGCCGAGATGAAGCTGAACATGTCGTCGCTGAATAACATCACATGGAACCGTCTAGAGAGCGAAGGGGCCGTGACCTATCCCTCGACCAGTCCCACTGATCCGGGGCAGGCGATTGTCTTTGCCGACGGGTTCCCGCGGCAAGACGGGCGCGCACGGTTCACGCCTGCCAGCATTATCGCACCTGATGATGCGCCCGACGAAGACTATCCGATGATCCTGACCACAGGGCGCCAGCTGGAGCATTGGCACACGGGGTCAATGACACGGCGGTCCCATGTGCTGGACGGGTTGGAGCCCGAGGCGAACTGTTCGCTGCACCCGTCGACGCTGCGCAAGCTGGGGGTGCAGCCGGGGGCGTATATCCGTCTGACGACAAAGCGTGGATCGATCGAGCTGATGGCCCGTGAAGACCGCGCCGTGTCGCCCGATATGGTTTTTCTGCCCTTCGCTTATGTCGAAGCCGCGGCGAATATCCTGACCAATCCGGCGGTTGACCCCTATGGGAAAATCCCCGAGTTCAAATTCTCTGCCGTGAAAGTAGAAGCCGCGACAGTCCCCCAACCCGCAGAGTAACCCTGCAGATCAACCCCAACCTTTTGCGCGACCACAATATCGCGTGAGACGTTGGCGCAGATGCCGGCCCGGGTCGGCACCCATTTGGGATCAGTGGCGTAGATACCCGCGGCGTTCAGCACGGTTGCGATAGCGATCGGCCATTTTTGACGCCTCGCGCAGGTTGCCGAAACACTGGACGACCGCTTTGGGTTGTCCGCCGGCCACACCCCATTCGCGCAGTACGGATACTTCGCTGAAAAGGTTCATCGCGATTTCCACGCGGTAGAACAGCCGTCGTTGGGCAGCGTTGGTCCGGTAGAGCAAACATTCGATCATCGGTGGAATCTAACGGGCCACAGGGCAGGCGCGCAATACCAAGGTTCGTGTGGTCGCTAAAAAGATGGGACATGAACGGGGTGTCAGCTCCATGTGACGTCGCCCAGAAAGATATAGCCCGCCCCATAGATCGTCTTGATAAGCTGGGGGTTCTTGGGGTCTTCGCGCAGCTTGGTGCGCAAACGAGAGATGCGGACATCCATCGCCCTGTCAAAGCTTTCAGAGGCGACGCCGCCCAAGCTTGATTGCATCTGTGCGCGGCTCAGCAAGCGTTTGGGCGCGTCGAGAAACAGGCGCAGGACCTCCCCCTCGGCATGGGAAAACGGGATTTCGGCACCGGTGTCATCCTCCAGCGCGTAGCGGTCGAAATGCGCTTTCCACCCGCTGAACGCCGCGACCGTGCCTGCCTGGGGCGACGGCTTGGCGCTGCGCAGGCGGGCGCGGATACGGGCGACGACTTCGGCAGGATCAAAGGGTTTGATGATATAATCATCGGCCCCAAGCTCCAGCCCCGTGACGCGGTCCTGCACCTGAGCGCGGCCCGAGATGATGATAACAATCGCGCCCTGTTCCAACGCGAGACGGTGCACCAGCGTCAGCCCGTCGGAATCCGGCAGGGACAGGTCGACAAGGCAAACGTCGGGGGTGTGGGTCGCCAAGGCCGCCTCGAACGCGCGGGCGCGGCCGAACGAGAGCGTGTCAAAGCCCGCTTCCTCCAGCGCGTCAGCCAGCAGCGTGCGGATTTCGGGTTCATCGTCCAGTATGGTGACAAGGGGGCGGGTCATTGGGCGGCGATCTCTTTTGGGGCAATCAATGCGGTCAGGTCCGCGGCTTCGAACGGTTTGCGCAACACGGGTGCGAGGGTTTGCGCCTCTAGGAACTGGGCGTCATCGGGCGGCAGCGAGGTCATCAGCACCAGTGGCGGCGCGTCGGGTGGTAGCCGTTTGGCAAGGTCCAGCCCTGTCGCCTCGCCGACAAGCTGGATGTCAGACAGGATCAGCGCGATATCGGGCAGATCGGCGAGCAGCGCGGTCGCTTCGTCCGCGCTGGCAGCTTCGATCACGGAATGGCCGAGGCCCATCAGCATATCCCGCACCAGAGCGCGCAGATCATCGGCGTCTTCGACCAGCAATACCAGCCCGGTGGTGGCGGTAACTGCAGGGCGATAGGGCAGGCGCATGGTCACCTGCGCGCCCTCGGTGGTGTTGCCAAGCCGCAAGTCGCCCCCCGCCGATTTCACCATGTCATAGACCATCGGCAGCCCCAGTCCCGATCCTTCGGCCCCTTTGGTGGTAAAAAACGGGTCGAACCCGTGTTCAAGCGCCATGGGCGAAAAGCCGGGGCCGGTGTCGAGCAAGACCCATTCGATCCAAGTATCATGGACCTGGCGCACCTCAAGCGAGATGGCCCCCGCGGCCCCGCAGGCATCGCGGGCGTTCAGGATCAGGTTCAACAGCCCGTCCTGCACCAGCCCACTATCCAGTAGAACAGGCGCGTCGACCATCTGGCTGTCGATGCTCAGCGTCATTCCCTTGGGCAGGGTAGGCCGCGCGATCAGGGACAGATCCTCAAGCAGCCGCGGGATATGTGTTGCGGTCGGGCGCAGCGTGCGCGCCCCCGTCATATCCGCAATAGAGCTGAGCAAGGTGCCACCCCGACGCGCGGCTGCAAGGGTGCCCTCGATCAACGGGGCGGCTTCAGCCGGTTGGCCATCAAGTCGCCCAAGCCGTGATTGCAGGCCAAGGATGATGGTCAGCAGGTTGGAAAAATCATGCGCCAGCCCAGAGATCACCTGCGCTGCGATCTCGCGCCGTCGGGTCTGTTGCAGGGCGACACGGTTTTGGGTTTCTTCGGTCACATCCATCGACAGGATATAGACACCGCCATGGGTATCGGGGGTAAAGGCCCCCCGGATGCGGCGGGCGCTCAGGTCGTCGGTAAATTCGATCACCGACGGTTTCCCAGCGAGCGCTTGGACCAGCGACGGGGCGACGCATTCATAGGCCTGCTGGCCCAGAACGTCGGCGATATGGTTGCCGATCAGGTCAGCGCGGCGGCCCGGCATGACAGAGGCGAGCCGCCGGTTGGTATAGGTATAGCGTGCGTTTGCATCGACATGCGCAATATGGGCTGGCATCATTTCGGTCGTGAGACGGGACCGCGCCTCTGACAAGGTCAGCTGGCGTTTCGCTTCCTCCAGCGCGGTGTTCATGGCGGCAAGTTCGCGGTTGGTCGCCGACAGCTCTTCGGCGTGGGCCAACACCTGCCCCGACAGCGCGTCCGACCGCGCGCGCAGCAGGGCCTCATGCTGTTTGGTACGGGTAATATCGGTATAGACGGTGACCCATCCACCTTGGGGCAGCGGGGACCCTTCGACCGAAATGGTACGCCCGTTCGCGCGGGTGCGTTCCATATAATGCGGTTCAAACGCGCGGGCCTGTTCCACGCGTTCCGCCACAAACGGCCCCACATCGTCCACGTCGCCGTATTCCCCTGACTGCGCCAGCAGCGTGATCGTTTCCTGAAAGCTGGCACCAGGTGTCACAAGCGCTGTGGGCAGGTTGAACATCTGCTGGAACGGCGCGTTGCAAAGCACCAGCCGCAAATCGGCGTCATAGATTGTCATTGCCTGCGCGATCAGGTTCAGCCCCGCAGCCGTCATGAGTTTCGTCTGATTATCGTCAATCTGCATCCGGCCGCCCCCCCCCGTCAGACTGCACCATCGCCACCGTGCCGCCAAGCGCAACCTGTGAAATCACGCCTGTTACAATTCGTTAGGATTGAGAAATCATTAGGTAAAAGTTGACGCAGAGCATCGGGTCAACATCATGGTGCGACATCAGAATCGCACCAGCGATCGACCTGCCGAAAAAGAGCAGGGTTTGGGAGGAAGACATTTGGCTCACACGCTCGTGAGCGCCGACGGACCGCAATCGGTTCCGGCGCTGCTGCATCGTAATGCAACGCAATTTGCGAACGCACCCGCGTATCGCGAAAAAGAATATGGCATCTGGCAAAGCTGGACCTGGTCGCAGACCCGCGACGAGGTCGAAGCGCTTGCGCTTGGCTTGCTGGAACTTGGCGCGAACGAAGGCGATTTTATCGCCATCATCGGTCGCAACCGCCCCTATCTCTATTGGGCCATGATGGCCGCAGAGATGGTTGGCGCGGTGCCGGTGCCGCTGTATCAGGATGCCAACGCAGAAGAGATGGCCTATGTACTGGACCATTGCGGCGCACGGTTTGCCGTCGTGGGCGACCAGGAACAGGTCGACAAGGTGCTGGACGTTCAAGACCAGCTGACCCAGTTCGAACGCATGATCTATCTCGATCCACGCGGCTTGCGCAAATACGATCACGCCGCGCTGGACCAATATAGCGCCGTCCAAGACATGGGCCGCAAGGCACGCGATAAACACATCAAAGAGCTTGAGGCACGTCAGGCCAAGCTGGATTACGACAGCACGGGCGTCATGCTTTATACCTCAGGCACCACGGGCAAGCCCAAGGGCGTGGTGCTGAGCAACCGCAACATTATCGAGACAGCCAAATCTTCCTCTGTCTTCGACAAGTTGCGCCAGACCGACGATATTCTGGCCTACCTGCCGATGGCTTGGGTGGGGGATTTCATCTTTTCCGTAGGTCAGGCGCTGTGGACAGGGTTTTGCACGAACTGCCCTGAATCGGCTGATACGATGCATGTTGATTTGCGCGAGATCGGCCCGACCTACTACTTTGCCCCGCCCCGCGTATTTGAAACCCAGCTGACATCGGTGATGATCCGCATGGAGGACGCAAGCCGGTTCAAAAAGTGGCTGTTTGATAAATTCATGGCCCATGCGCGCAGGGTTGGCCCCGCGATTCTGGATGGTAAATCCGTCGGTGCGATGGACCGCGCGAAATATGCCTTGGGCGAGTTGATGATCTATGGCCCGCTGAAAAACACGCTGGGCCTCAGCCGCGTGCGCGTCGGCTATACCGCGGGCGAGGCAATCGGGCCCGAGATTTTCGATTTCTATCGCTCGCTCGGGATCAACTTGAAACAGCTTTACGGACAAACAGAGGCGACGGTGTTTATCACCGCGCAGCCGGACGGCGAAGTGCGTAGTGACACGGTTGGTGTGACCTGCCCCGGCGTGGAGCTAAAGATCGCCGAAAATGGCGAAGTGTTCTACCGCAGCCCCGGCGTTTTCGTCGAGTATTACAAAAACCCCGAAAGCACCGCCGATACCAAGGATGCCGAAGGTTGGGTCGCGACCGGTGACGCTGGCTTTATCGAGGAAAGCTCGGGCCATCTGCGCATTATCGACCGCGCCAAGGATGTGGGCAAAATGGCCGATGGAAGCCTGTTTGCGCCGAAATATGTGGAAAACAAGCTCAAGTTCTTTCCCAATGTCCTGGAGGCCGTGGTTTTCGGCAACGGGCGCGACGCCTGCACCGCCTTTATCAATATCGACCTGACAGCGGTCGGAAGCTGGGCGGAGCGCAACAACATTGGCTATGCGTCCTATCAAGAACTGGCGCGGCATCCCCAAGTAATGGACACGATCCAGAGCCATGTGGAAGAGGTCAACGCCTCTATCGCCGAGGATGAAATGCTGTCGGGCTGTCAGGTGCATCGCTTTGTCGTGCTGCACAAAGAGCTTGATGCCGACGACGGAGAGTTGACGCGCACGCGCAAAGTGCGGCGCAAAGTCATCGGCGAGAAGTTCGCCGACATCATCGCCGCACTTTACGACGGGTCGCCTTCGGTCAGCACGGTCACCGAAGTGACCTATGAAGACGGGCGCAAGGGGTCAATCGCGGCTACGCTTGAGGTGCGCGACGCCAAGGTGTTCGCAGACACCCGCAAGATGGCCGCGCAATGAGCATGCCATCAAACGGATCATGCGGGCGCTGCGGTTGCGCAGTGGATTTTAAGACCATTTGGAAGGGGGCTGCGGCGTGAAAGATATGACCGACGGCTATGTCACAGCGGATGGGCGCCAGATTGGCCCTGTTGTGATGGAAATGAAAAACATCACCCTGCGGTTCGGTGGGGTAGAGGCGATCAAGGATATCTCCTTCGATATCCGTCAGGGCGAAATCCGCGCCATCATCGGCCCGAACGGCGCGGGCAAGTCATCCATGCTGAACGTGATCAGCGGGTTCTATGTGCCGCAAGAAGGCGAGGTCTGGTACAAAGGTGCCCCACGTCCGTCGATGAAACCGTTCGAGGTGGCGCAGCAAGGCATCGCACGCACGTTCCAGAACATCGCCTTGTTCGAGGGGATGTCGGTGCTGGACAACGTCATGACGGGGCGTTTGACCAATATGAAGACCGGCATGTTCTGGCAGTCGATCTGGAAGGGCAAGGCAGAGCGCGAAGAGACCGCGAACCGCGAAGTGGCCGAAAAGATCATCGACTTCCTTGAGATCCAGGCGATCCGCAAGACGCCGGTGTCGCGGCTGTCTTATGGTTTGAAGAAGCGGGTTGAACTGGCGCGCGCGCTGGCTGCTGAGCCGTCGATCCTGCTGCTGGACGAACCGATGGCGGGGATGAACGTCGAGGAAAAAGAGGACATGAGCCGCTTTATTCTGGATGTGAACGATGAATTTGGCACGACGATTGCCCTGATCGAACACGACATGGGCGTTGTGATGGACCTGAGCGACCGCGTCGTCGTGATGGATTACGGCAAGAAGATCGGCGACGGCACCCCAAGCGAGGTGCGCAACAACCAAGACGTGATCGACGCGTACCTGGGGGTTGCCCATGACTGATTTTGCCACTGGTTTTGCGATGAGGAGGGTCTGATATGCCTGAGCAACTGGCCTTTACAATCGAGGTGTTCCTGAACGGTCTGATGGCGGGCGTGCTGTATGCATTGGTCGCGTTGGGGTTTGTTCTAATCTACAAAGCCTCGGGTATTTTCAACTATGCCCAAGGGGTGATGGCGCTGTTCGCGGCTCTGACCCTTGCCGGGATCATCGACGGGCAGGTGCCGTTCAGCCATCTGATCAACGCGATCCTGGGCACGGATATCCACCATTTCGGATGGCATGTACCGGCGTTCCTTGCGATCTTGCTGACCATGGTGGTGATGATCGGTCTAGCTTATGCGGTCCAGCGGTTGGTGTTTCGCCATCTGGTCGGGCAAGAGCCGATCATCCTGTTCATGGCGACCATCGGTCTGGCCTATTTCCTTGAAGGGGTGGGCGATCTGATGTGGGGGTCTGACATCAAATCTATGGATGTGGGCCTGCCGCAGGGTTTGAACACATGGATCGACGACACCACCTTTAACGCCTTTGGCTACGGGTTCTTCATCGATAATCTGGATATCGTAGCCAGCATTATCGCCGCGTTGCTGGTGATCGGGCTGGTGATGTTTGCGCAATACACCAAACAGGGCCGCGCCATGCGCGCTGTGGCGGATGACCACCAAGCGGCTTTGTCGGTCGGCGTGTCGCTAAACTTTATCTGGATCCTCGTGTGGTCGTTGGCGGGCTTTGTCGCACTGGTGGCAGGCATCATGTGGGGCACGAAATCGGGGGTTCAATTCTCGCTCTCGCTGATCGCGCTCAAGGCGTTGCCGGTGCTGATGCTGGGGGGGTTCACCTCTATTCCCGGTGCCATCGTGGGCGGCTTGATCATCGGTGTGGGTGAGAAACTGTTCGAATTCCTGATTGGTGCGCCTTTCCTTGGCGGTGCGACTGAGAACTGGTTTGCCTACATGTTGGCGCTGATCTTTCTGGTGTTCCGTCCGCAAGGCTTGTTCGGGGAGAAGATCATTGAGCGTGTGTAGTTTTGGCAACTCCCTGACCGGGGCTTTGCCAATGTGTAGGGTTCGGGCCCCAGGATTTAAAACCATTTGGAATGAGGGGCGCATCTGATGCTTTATCGTGAATCAGGGGATTTCAGCTCCACCTATGCGGAAGACAGCCAGACGTTTCCGATCAAGTTTGACCGGTATCGCTATTACTTTGTGCTGTTCATCGCCATCGCGGTGATCCCGTTTATGATCAACGACTACTGGGTGAACTCGCTGTTCCTGCCGTTCCTGATCTACGCCATCGCGGCGATCGGGTTGAATATCCTGGTGGGCTATTGCGGACAGGTCAGTCTGGGGACCGGCGGCTTTATGGCTGTGGGGGCCTATGCCTGCTACAAGTTCATGACGGCTTTTCCCGAAGTCAGCATGCTGGTGCATGTGCTGCTGTCGGGTCTGGTCACGGCCTGTGTTGGCGTGTTGTTCGGCCTGCCGTCACTGCGGATCAAAGGGTTCTATCTGGCTGTGGCCACGTTGGCGGCGCAGTTTTTTCTGGTGTGGCTCTTTAACCGTGTGCCGTGGTTCTACAACTACTCTGCCTCGGGCCAGATCAGTGCGCCGGAACGGACCTTTTTCGGGATCGAGGTCACGGGCCCGAATACCGAAGCTTGGGCGACCTATCTGTTTTGCCTGATGTTCGTGATTTTCAGTGCCTATGTGGCGCGGAACCTTACCCGCGGGTCGGTGGGGCGCAAATGGATGGCGATCCGTGACATGGATATCGCCGCCGAGATCATCGGGGTGAACCCGCTGCGGGCAAAACTGACGGCCTTTGCGGTCAGCTCGTTCTTTATCGGTATCTCGGGTGCGTTGTTCTTTTCTGTCTATTTGGGCGCGGTCGAGGTCGGCGAAGTCTTTGGTATTCAGAAATCATTCCTTGTGCTCTTTATGATCATCATTGGCGGGCTGGGGTCGATCTTTGGCAGCTTTGCCGGGGCCGCGTTCCTTGTGCTCTTGCCTGTGGCCCTGAAAATCGTGGGCGTCGACTGGCTGGGTTGGCCGACGGATATCGTGGCGCACTTGCAGCTTGTGATCGTGGGCGGGTTGATCATCATCTTCTTGATCGCGGAACCGCACGGGCTGGCGCAGCTGTGGCGCGTCGCCAAGGAAAAACTGAGATTGTGGCCCTTCCCGCACTAGCGGGGGGCGGCATGGCCAACGGGGGAGGAGACCCAAGGCCGAAGAAGACGACCGGGACAACCCGGCAAGATCGGATACATCCAAGGGAGGAAACACCGATGAAACTGAAGATGACTACGTTGGCGCTAGGCGCTGCTCTGGCTGCGGGCCCCGCAATGGCAGAGCTTGTATTCCCGTCGCTCAGCTATCGCACGGGCCCCTATGCGGCGAATGGCATTCCGTTTGCCGACGGCTATGCGGATTATTTTACGCTGCTGAACGAACGTGACGGCGGCATCGGTGGTGAACCGATCCGGATGATCGAATGCGAAACCGGCTATAACACCGAAAAAGGTGTGGAATGCTATGAAAGCACCAAGGGCGAAGGCGCTTTGGTCTATCAGCCGCTGTCTACTGGCATCACCTACCAGCTGATCCCTAAAGCGACGGCAGACGGCATTCCTGTCCACTCGATGGGCTATGGCCGCACATCGGCCAAAGACGGGTCAGTCTTTAGCAACATCTTTAACTACCCCGCGAACTACTGGGACGGCGCATCGGTCGCGATCAAGCACCTGCTGGATCTGAACGGTGGCAGCCTTGAGGGTAAGAAGATCGCGCTGGTCTATCACAACTCTGCCTACGGCAAAGAGCCTATCCGCACGCTGGAAGAGCTTGGCAAAAAGCACGGGTTCGAACTTTCGCTGTTGCCCGTTGACCACCCCGGTCAGGAACAGAAATCCCAGTGGTTGCAGATCCGTCGTGAAAAGCCGGACAACGTGATCATGTACGGTTGGGGCGTGATGAATCAGGTCGCCGTCCAAGAGGCCGCGAACATCCGCTATCCGATGGATCAGTTCATCGGCATCTGGTGGTCCGGTTCTGAAAACGACGTGCGTCCAGCAGGCGAAAAAGCCAACGGCTACAAGGCGCTGACCTTCCACAATGTGGGCGATGACTTCCCCGTCTTCGACGACATCCAGAAGTTTGTTGTTGATGCAGGTAAAGCGGCAGGCGCGGGCGACCAGATCGGGACCGCTTTGTATAACCGTGGTCTTTATGCGGCGATGCTGGCGGCTGAAGCTGCCAAAACGGCACAGGGCATTCACGACACCAAGGCGCTGACACCGGCGCAGATGCGTGATGGCATGGAGGCACTGGAAATCACCGAAGCCAAAATGGCGGATCTGGGTCTGCCCAACTTTGGGCCGGAGTTCACCGTGTCGTGCGAAAACCATGGCGGCAACGGCTTTGGTGCTGTGGCGCAATGGGATGCAGCGGCCGACAGCTGGAGCCTGATCACTGACTATATCCAATCGGACCAAGACGTGCTGGCCCCGCTGGTCACCGAAGATGCGCAGGCCTTTGCAGCAGAATCCGGTATCGAACCCAGCTGCTAAACGCAGCCATTAAACAAGGGCGCGGCGGCAGTGCTGCCGCGTCCGATCCCCACGCCACCTAGTGAAAGAGACACCCATGCTGGATGCCACCCCAACGCCCGACGCGCAGGTCGAGACCCTTCTTGAGGTCAATAATATCGAGGTGATCTACAACTCGGTCATTCTGGTGCTAAAGGGCGTGAGCCTGAAGGTGCCCAAGGGCGGTATCACGGCCTTGTTGGGCGGCAATGGCGCGGGCAAGACGACGACGCTCAAGGCGGTCTCCAACCTTCTGCATTCAGAACGCGGCGAGGTTACCAAAGGGTCGATCAAATACCGCAACGAGCCGGTCCATAACTCGGGCCCTGCAGATATGGTGAAACGCGGTGTCGTGCAGGTAATGGAGGGGCGTCACTGTTTCGAGCACCTCACCATCGAAGAGAACCTGCTGACCGGTGCCTATACCCGCAGCGACGGCAAGGCGGCCATCGCGCGTGATCTAGAGATGGTCTATGAATATTTCCCGCGGCTGCGCGAACGGCGCAAATCGCAGGCGGGCTATACCTCGGGCGGGGAACAGCAGATGTGTGCGATCGGTCGCGCCTTGATGTCGCGCCCCGAAACGATCCTGCTGGACGAGCCGTCGATGGGCCTTGCACCGCAGCTGGTTGAGCAGATTTTCGAGATCGTCAAATCGGTGAACGAAAACGAAGGCGTAACGTTCTTGCTGGCCGAGCAAAACACCAACGTCGCGCTGCGCTTTGCGCACTATGGCTATATTCTGGAATCCGGTCGCGTCGTAATGGACGGCCCTGCTGCGGATCTGCGCGAGAACCAGGACGTTAAGGAATTTTACCTTGGCATGTCGGACGACGGGCGCAAATCGTTCCGCGATGTGCGCAGCTACCGTCGCCGCAAACGCTGGCTCAGCTGATCTAGCGCACGCCTCACGACCCTTCCATTTCCTGATCACCCAAATGAATTGCGAGCAAGCGACATGGCACAGACGTCCCACTTTGACAGCCTAGAGACTCGCAGCCCAGAGACGCGGGCGGCTGACCTTGCCCGCTCTTTGCCAGCCCAGATCGCACGGGCGCAGGCGCTGCCGGGTTATGCAGGATCGCTGGACGGGGTCACAGCAGAAACGATCACCAGCGCTGACGATCTTGCCACGTTGCCCGTCCTGCGCAAATCCGAGATCGGCAAACAGCAGGCGCAATCGGCGCCCTTTGGCGGTTTCACAATCAGGCCTGCGCATGCGTTCACCCATATCTTCCAGTCTCCAGGCCCGATCTACGAACCATCCTCCGATGCGCCGGACTGGTGGCGTATGGGGCGGTTCCTGCATGCGGTGGGGATCGGTAAAGGCGACATCGTGCAGAACTGCTTTGGCTATCATCTGACGCCGGCGGGGATGATCTTTGAATCCGGTGCGCGGGCTGTGGGGGCGGCGGTTTTGCCTGCGGGCACCGGCCAGACCGAACTGCAGGTCATCGCGGCCCGTGATATCGGCACGACCGCCTATGCCGGCACGCCAGATTACCTCAAGATCATTTTGGAAAAAGCCGACGAGATGGGGGTGACACTTGGCATCACCAAAGCCGCCGTTGGTGGCGGTGCGTTGTTCCCATCCTTGCGCGACTATTATGCGCAGCGCGGCATAACCTGTCTGCAAAGCTATGCGACAGCCGATTTGGGAAACATCGCTTATGAAAGCCCCGCCGCAGAGGGCATGATCGTGGACGAGAATGTGATCGTCGAGATCGTGACCCCCGGTACGGGCACGCCCGTCGCACCCGGTGATGTAGGCGAGGTCGTGGTCACCACGTTGAACCCCGATTATCCGTTGATCCGTTTCGCGACAGGCGATCTGAGTGCGGCTTTGCCGGGGGCGTCGCCCTGCGGTCGTACCAATATGCGGATCAAGGGCTGGATGGGCCGTGCCGATCAGACCACCAAGATCAAGGGGATGTTCGTGCGCCCCGAACAGGTCGCCGCCCTTGTCGCGCAGCACCCCGAGGTAACTAGAGCCCGTGTTGTGGCAAGCCGCGCCAACGAACAAGACGTGATGACGGTCCACCTTGAGACGACAGGCGACGATACCGAAGCCTACGGTGCCTCTGTCGCGGCGCTGCTCAAGCTGAAGGGCAAGGTCGTGCTGGCCGCCCCCGGAAGCCTGCCGAACGATGGCTTGGTGATCGAAGACCAGCGTAGCTATGACTAAATCGCGCCGGTGTCCGGCGTGAAACAGGCAGCAAAGGCAAGATCACGCCTTTGCGCATGGGGCGGCGGTACAATTTTCAGTCATCCCGCTGGTATTTCCGACTGAATTAGTCGAAACCAATCGCATGACGACACAGGATATAAATACAAGCCCCGCCGCCGTGAAAAAATCGCGCGATGGTGTGCGTTTGCTGGGGGGGGTTGCGGTCGCGATTGCAGCGACCTGTGCCTTGCCTATGATTGCCGTACTGCTGGCTGCATTGGTCGGGGGTACCGATACGGTGCGCCATCTGATTGATACTGTTCTGCTGGGCTATGCTGGCACGACGCTGCTCTTGGTGGCAATGGTCGCGATGGGGACCTTTGCCTTGGGCGTCGGGACCGCGTGGCTGGTCACCATGACGCGCTTTCCCGGTGCGCGCGTGCTTGAGATCGCGCTGGTGCTGCCGCTGGCTTTTCCTGCCTATGTATTGGCCTATGCCTATACGCATATCCTTGACCATCCGGGCATTGTGCAGACCGCTCTGCGTGACCTGACAGGCTGGGGCCCGCGCGATTACTGGTTCCCCGAGATACGGTCTTTGGGGGGGGCGGCGCTGATGTTGGTGCTGGTGCTTTACCCCTATGTCTACCTGCTGGCGCGTGCGGCCTTCTTGCAGCAATCCGCCACGACGTTTCTGGCAGCGCGTGCTTTGGGCAGCAGTGCATGGGCCGCGTTCTTTAAGGTCAGCCTGCCGCTGGCGCGCCCTGCGATTGCCGCAGGCGTCCTGCTGACGGTGATGGAGACGATCGCCGATTTCGGGACCGTCGCCTATTTTGGGGTGCAGACTTTTGCCACAGGGATCTACACCAGCTGGTTCTCCCTGTTCGACCGCGCTGGTGCGGCGCAGCTCGCGCTGTGCTTGCTCAGCTTTGCGCTGCTGCTCGCGATGCTTGAGCGTATCCAGCGTGGCAAGGCGAAGTACCATGATCCGGCCCGCCGTGCCGTGGCCATGCCTCCGGCACCGCTGACAGGCTGGCGTGCTGCTGCGGCGCTGTTGGCCTGCGGTATCCCCGTGATCTTTGGTGCGATCCTACCGGTCATTGTGCTGATCTGGATGGGCACAGGGTCAGAGCAGGACCTGCTCAGCCCGCGCTATCTGGGCTTCATCCGTAACTCTGCCACGCTGGCGGGGGTGGCTGCGGTGCTGACCGTGGCCGCGGCGGTCTGCGTCGGCTTCTTCCAGCGGCTACGTCCGGGCAAGCTGTCCTTTGGGGCGGGGTATATTGCGCGTCTTGGCTATGCGGTGCCGGGCGGGGTGATCGCGGTGGGGCTGATGGTACCTTTCGCGACATTCGATAACCAGCTTGACGCATGGATGCGCAGCACCTTTGACATCTCGACCGGTTTGTTGGTGACGGGGTCGATCTGGCTTCTGGTGGCCGCCTATATGGTGCGCTTCCTCGCGGCCGCATTGGGCGCGTATGAGGGCGGACAAGCGATGGTGCATGCCAATATGGATTCCGCCGCACGGTCGCTCGGAGAGACCCCCGTGGGGACGCTGCGCCGTATTCACCTGCCGATCCTGTCGCCCAGTCTGCTGACGGCGCTGTTGATCGTCTTTGTCGATGTGATGAAAGAGCTGCCGGCGACCTTGATCATGCGGCCTTTTAACTACGACACGCTTGCGGTGCAGGCCTACCGGCTGGCCAGCGACGAACGGCTGGACGGGGCTGCGGTGCCGAGCCTTGTAATCGTGGCGATGGGGCTGCTTCCGGTCATCCTGATCTGCCGGCAGGTCGGGCGTCAAACCTAACCGTTTTGCATCGCCCATGAAAAAACCGCACCGGCCAAAGGCCGATGCGGTTCAATGGCATGTCTCTGCCGTGGCAGGCTGGGATTATTCCCAGCCAACCGCATTAAAGATTTTCTGTGCAGCCGGAATGTTCTTGGCCACTTCCGAGAGGTTGACCTCGTCTGCTTTGAATTCGCCGAGCTTGGCAACCGACTCTGCCAGTTCCACACCCTGAACGGCGGGGTATTCGTCGTTGCCCGCAGAGAAGTAGGACTGTGCGCTGTCGGAGGACAGGTACTCGAGGAATTTGACCGCGTTGTCACGGTTTGGCGCATTGGCTGCAACACCGGCACCGGACAGGTTCATGTGTGCGCCGTTGCCTTCTTGGTCAGGGAAAACCACGTCGATTTTATCAATATCAGCGCTGAGCCCGTCCACGTCGGTACGGATCGCGCGGGCAAAGTAATAGGAGTTCGAGACAGAGATTTCGCATTCGCCCGAAACCAGACCGCGCAGCTGGTCGGTGTCACCGCCCTGTGGTGCGCGTGCCATGTTGTTCACAACGCCCTGCGCCCATTCGGTGGCTTTTTCTTCGCCGTGGTGCGTAACCAAAGCCGCCAGCAGCGTCTGGTTGTAAGAATTGGTAGAGGAACGGATGCATACCTGACCCTCGTAGGCCGGGTCGGCGAGGTCCAGATAGGTTTGCGGTGGGTTGTCTACGGCATCCTTGCTGTAAAAAATGATCCGCGCGCGCTGCGAAAAGCCGAACCATTCGTTGTCGGCGTCTTGCAGATTGCCTGGGATACGCTCTTCGAGGATGTCGCTGTCAACGGATTGCAGCAGGCCCATTTCCTTGGCACGGCTCAGGCGGCTCGTATCGACGGTGATCAGTACGTCCGCAGGAGAGTTCGCGCCCTCGGCAGCCACACGGGCCAGCAGCTCGTCTGCTTTGCCTTCGATGCGGTTGATGGTGATGCCGGTTTGCTCGGTAAAGTCCGAATACAGACGCTCGTCAGTGTCGTAGTGACGTGCAGAATAGAGGTTCAGCTGACCTTCTGCAAAAGCGGGTAGGGCAACCGTTGCCAACAAGGCAGCCGTGCACGTGGTTTTCGTAAAAGTCATGAGGTGACCTCCATCTGTGTAAAACTTATAAAAAGAGTAAGAAACAGATTTGAGGTCAGACATCAAGGAATACTTGACTGTATTTATAGGATAAGCGTCTTGCCGCACAGGGACGGCAAGACGCGGTCGTTTAGCCGTCGATTTTGTCTTGGGTTTTGGTGTCGAAATCGCTGGCGTCGTGACGTTCGTGCAGCTGCATTTCGGGTTCACCGAAGGGACGGTTGACCATACGGCCACGCGTCACCGCGGGCCGCGCATCGATTTTCTTGGCCCATTTCATCAGGTTTTCATACGAGTCGACGTTCAGGAATTCAGCCGCATCATAAAGCCGCCCCAGAACCAGCTGACCATACCAAGCCCAGATCGCCATATCCGCAATTGAATACTCGCCCGCCATATATTCGTTATCGGCCAGATGCCGGTCCAACACGTCCAGCTGACGCTTGGTTTCCATCGCGAAGCGGTCGATGCAGTATTTAATCTTGACCGGCGCATAGGCGTAGAAGTGGCCAAAGCCGCCGCCCAGATAGGGTGCACTGCCCATCTGCCAGAACAGCCAGGACATACATTCGGTGCGTTGGCTTGGGTCTTTGGGGATGAATTCGCCGAACTTCTCGGCCAGATGCAGCATGATCGAACCGGATTCAAACAAGCGCTGTGGCGCATCGCCGGACCGGTCCATCATCGCGGGGATTTTAGAGTTCGGGTTGATCTCGACAAAGCCGGACCCGAATTGGTCGCCTTCGCCGATGTTGATCAACCAAGCGTCATATTCGGCGCCTTTGTGGCCCGCAGCCAGCAGTTCTTCCAGCAGCACGGTGACTTTGACGCCATTGGGGGTCGCGAGGGAGTAAAGCTGATAGGGGTGTTCGCCGACTGGCAGCTCTTTATCCGCGGTCGGGCCTGCGACGGGGCGGTTGATGTTGGCGAATTTACCGCCGTTGCCGGGTTCCCACTCCCATACGGCGGGTGGGGTGTAGTCGGGCAGATCGGTCATGAGATCCCTTTCAGTTCATCTTTTGAAGTTAAAGATGAACCTAGGGGGTATTGGGGGGATCGCAAGGGGCCAGCCGCGAATGGCCGGGGTGCCGGCGCAGGGCGTGGCATGTTCCATCAGCCCAAACGAAAAAAGCCGCCCCCGAAGGAGCGGCTTTTAATCAAATGCGCGCGAAGCTTAACCCTGACGGGCTTTGAAACGGCGCTGCGTTTTGTTGATTACGTAAACGCGGCCTTTGCGACGCACAACGCGGCAGTCACGATGCCGATTCTTGAGCGAGCGGAGCGAATTGCGAACCTTCATGGTCTTTCTCCTGTGTCGTGGCGCGGGCCAGCGCCGGGTTGCGGGCAGCTCAGCGAATGCTGAGCCATGAATTAGGTGGTGGGCGATACTGGGATCGAACCAGTGACCCCTTCGATGTCAACGAAGTGCTCTACCGCTGAGCTAATCACCCCCTATGTAGCACAAAATTTGCACCCCGAACCAAATCAGGGCACGAAATATCTGCACCAGTAGCGGGGTCTATAAATAGAGTCGCAGGCATGATCAAGGGGTTTTGGCTTTGTAAAAACATGCGCTATGTTCATTTTTGAAAGGTGCAACAATGCCACACATCGCCTACGAAGTCGTTCGCCCCGATCAAGCCCATTCCTGCACGGTGTTCGCGTCGCCCCATTCGGGTCGGAATTACAGCTTTTCCTTTCTGCGGTCCACAGTGTTGGACGGGCATAGCATCCGCTCGTCAGAGGACGCGTTTGTTGATCTTTTGTTCAAATCCGCCCCCCATTTCGGGGCTCCATTTCTGATGGCGGGTGCCCCGCGTGCGTTCCTTGATCTGAACCGGTCGCGAGACGAGCTGGACCCCGCCTTGATCGAAGGGGTGCGTCGGCAGGCGCATAACCCGCGGGTGGCCTCGGGTTTGGGGGTTATCCCGCGCGTTGTGGCGAATGGGCGGTCGATTTATCAGGGCAAATTGACGCTCGACGAAGCCCGAGAGCGAATCGCGGCGTATTGGGTGCCGTATCACGATATGCTGCAAAGCCTGCTGAATGACGCCCGTGCCGATCACGGGCAGGCGATTCTCGTGGATTGCCATTCCATGCCGCATGAGGCGATGGAAGGGGTCGCGCGGATGGGGCTCAAGCGGCCCGATGTTGTGTTAGGCGACCGTTTTGGTGCGGCTGCCGGCAACGATGTCGTTGATCAAATCGAAGCCGCTTTTTCGAGCGCGGGTTTTACCGTCACACGAAACACGCCTTTTGCGGGGGCATATATCACGCAGGCTTATGGCCGTCCGGCGCGGGGGCAGCACGCGGTACAGGTCGAATTGGACCGATCGCTGTATATGAACGAATCATTGGTGCGTCCCAATGGCGATTTCGAGGATGTCCAAAAAGCGCTGAGCGGCGTTATTGCTGAAATCGCGCGTATCCGGCCTGAAAGCCTGGCGCTCGCGGCGGAATAATCAGCGCAGCGCGCGCCCTTTGACGATGGCCTTGTCCCCGAACCGGTTGCGGATGGCATCGGTCGCCCGTTCGGCCCGACCACGCCGCACGGCATCGGGGTCCAGCAGATCACCCGCCGTGTCGGCCCCATCAGCGGCGCTAAGATCGGAAATGCCACATCCCAGAAGTCGGAACGGCCCCGGCTCGCCCAGCTGATCAAACAGCCCGCGTGCAGTGCGGTAGATGCGGTCGGCCAGCTGAGTGGGGTCATACAAAGACACCCGCCGGGTAATCAGCGAAAAATCGGCACGCTTCAGCTTGAGAACAACAACGCGCCCCGCAAGCTCTTTGGCCTTTGCGCGGTCCGCCACTTTTTGCGCCATGCGCCACAGGTGACCGTCCAGCAGTTCGGGGTCCGAGGTGTCCTCGTTAAAGGTGGTTTCGTTGCTAATGGATTTCATCGGTTCGTGCGCGGAAACGCGACGGTTGTCTTGGCCTCGGGCCAGATGCCAGAGGCGGTCGCCCATGCTCCCGAAACGGGCAATTAGATCGGTCCGTTCCCACCGCAGCAGGTCAGCAAAGGTGCGTATGCCCGCCTTGTTCAGCGCCCCTAGGGTGGCAGCGCCCACGCCCCAGATCATGCTCACCGGTTTGTCGGTCAGAAATGTCTGCGTTTCCCCTTTGCCGATGACCGAAAACCCGTGTGGCTTATCTAGATCAGAGGCGACCTTGGCCAGAAACTTGTTATGCGACAGCCCGATAGAGCCGGTCAGCCCCAGCTCTTGCTTCATCCGGCGCACCAACCGCGCGAGCATCACCGCAGGGGGCGCGCCGTGCAGCTTGGTCGTGCCGGTCATGTCCAGAAATGCCTCGTCCAGTGACAGCGGTTGCAGGGCGGGCGTGAGCTCTTCCATCAAGGCGCGGATCGCACGGGAGGCTTCGACATAGGCGTCCATGCGAGGCTTAATGATGACCGCTTCGGGGCAGAGCTTGAGCGCCTGAAACATCGGCATGGCGGATCGAACCCCTTTGACCCGTGCGATATAGCAAGCGGTCGATACCACGCCGCGTCGCCCGCCGCCGATGATTACGGGTTTACCGTTCAGTGCGGGGTTGTCTCGTTTTTCCACCGACGCATAAAAAGCATCGCAATCCATATGGGCGATGGAGAGGTCAAATAATTCGGGATGCGACGTGATGCGCGGGCTGCCGCAGGCAGAGCACCGGCGGGCAGGCGTGATTTCGGACAGGCAGTCACGGCAGAGTGCGGGCATGGCGAATAAATGGGGTTAAGGGAAGGTTAAGGCAAGTCTATTCGATTGCGTGCCGTTGCACCATGGGCAGACGCGTCGCGGTCAGTTCGCGGCTGGATGCAAAATTTAGAGTGGGAAAAGAAAGACCCCCGCCTAAAGCGGGGGGAGGTGACGAACTTCAGGAAGAACCAGTTCGTCGGGGAGTATCACCAAAGTAAGGTTGCCATATGAATGTCATAAAACATACACGCAATTGGGCTTGATCGGTAGCCAGTTTGGGTTTGTTACCGATTTATCACATAGGCCAAGCACGCTATTAAACGGGTTTGATGCCATTTGGGGGTGATTAGGGCAGCTCTGCCAGAACCGCGCGGGCGGCGGCTGCGGGGTCTTCGGCTTGCCAGATCGGGCGGCCGACGACGATATGATCCGCGCCATCCTTGATCGCTTGGCCCGGCGTCGCGACCCGTTTTTGATCGCCAAGAGCCGCACCGGTCGGGCGCACGCCGGGGGTTACGATCAGCTTGCCTTTTGCCTCTGGCAGGGCGCGGATCAGCGCGGCTTCTTGAGGGGAAGCGATGACCCCGTCGGCGCCTGCATCCAGTGCACGACCGGCCCGGGTTTGTACCAGATCGGGAATGTCGCCCGCCTGGATCATAGCGGCGTCCAGATCGTTCCGGTCCAGCGACGTCAGAATTGTCACTGCGAGAATTTTGGTGCGCGAACCCGCGGCACCCTGCATCGCGGCGCGCACCACGTGGGGGTCGCCGTGAACAGTCAGGAAATCAAGATCAAACTGCGCAAGACCCCTTACCGCTGCTTCGACGGTCGCGCTGATGTCAAAAAGTTTCATATCCAGAAAAATGCGTTTGCCATGCTCTTGGATGAGCTCATTTGCCAGCGCCATGCCGCCGCCTGTCAGCATTCCCAATCCGATTTTGTAAAAGCTCACCGTATCGCCAAGCTTTTTCGCGAGCTCAAGGCCGGCAACAGCATGGGGAACATCAAGGGCGACGATCAGGCGGTCATCTGACATGGGGCGGGCTCCGATAGTAATGAAATTGGACAAACGCCGGAGGCTTACGGCGTTCATACTCTCGTGTCTACGCAAACACCTCGCGACGGGCACAAAAAAACCCGGGCAGCACAAGGGCTGTCCGGGCAAGTGTCAGAGACGTGCAGGCAGGCAGAAGTCTCTGGATCGGGCGGGACATGCGCCGGGACGGGCGCACAGGCAGTTCCGCCGAAACTGAAAATCAAGCGGCGCGGTGGCCGTTGAGCTTTGCAACAGATTGCAACCAAGCCTTGGGGTCGAACCGTGGGCGACCGCTGCGGGGCGATGGTTTGATGCTGCGAAATTCCGAATGCATGCCGCCGCGGCCCAAGTGTCGACGTTCTGCCTGTTTGGTCAGCCCTTCGGCGGCTTGATCAAATGACATTGTCATCGGCGCATTGATTGCACAGGCATATCTGCGGGAGCGATCGCCATCATGAACAGTAACCAGTGCCTCGAAGCATTGCTCTGTCGCATTATAGATAACGTCGTTCATCTGGATTTGGCGCGTCTGCATGTTCGTACCTCAAAACTTGTTGTACTGATTAAACTTGGCTTGATCGGCTTTGTCATTCTCTGCCGGTACAACGTGGGTGTGACTAAAAAGTTCCATCTATTGTCGCTACCCTTGTGGATAAATGTAAATTTTCCCTTAAAAACAGTCAATTAACTTTTATTTGATTGCCTATTGCTATAAGCGGAATTTTGCGAAACTGTAATTTTTACAGCGAATCCAATGACTTCGCGGTGTGATTAAATTTCATCATCCGTTCAAATATTGGCTTGATGCGCATTTTTTTGTTGACGTATTTGTGAGCGCCTTCTCTTGAAGCCGCCCCTGCCTGTCCCCAAATCCTAGTACGAGGATCACATAATGACGCGCTGCCAAGCAGGCGTCGCACCCGTGGTCGCTTTGAGAAAAGGAGAAGCTCATGGACTTGGGCAAGTTTACAGAACGGTCGCGCGGCTTCATTCAGGCTGCGCAAACAATCGCGACGCGTGAAAGCCACCAACGGCTGACGCCGGAACATTTACTAAAAGCGTTGTTGGACGATGACCAAGGGCTGGCAAGCAATCTGATTGTCGCTGCGGGTGGCAATCCGGCGCGCGTTACCGAAACGCTGACACTCTCTTTGGGTAAGTTGCCAAAAGTGTCAGGCGATGCGGCACAGGTCTATCTGGACAATACCACAGCCAAAGTTCTGGCCGAAGCAGAGGCGCTTGCGAAAAAAGCAGGCGATAGCTTTGTGCCGGTAGAACGTGTGCTGATGGCGCTTGCCATGGTCAAATCCGGTGCCAAGGACGCATTGGTCGCGGGCAAAGTCACCGCGCAGGGCCTGAACGCTGCCATCAACGATATCCGCAAGGGCCGCACGGCTGATAGCGCCAGTGCCGAAGACGGGTATGAAGCGCTTAAGAAGTATAGTCTGGACCTGACCGAACGTGCCCGCGAAGGCAAAATCGACCCGATCATTGGCCGGGACGAGGAAATTCGCCGTGCCATGCAGGTTTTGAGCCGCCGTACAAAGAATAATCCGGTGCTGATTGGTGAACCGGGGGTGGGTAAGACCGCCATCGCCGAAGGTCTCGCGCTGCGTATCATTGATGGGGACGTCCCTGAATCGCTGCGCAACAAACGGCTGCTGGCGCTGGACATGGGCGCATTGATTGCCGGCGCGAAATATCGTGGTGAGTTCGAGGAGAGGTTGAAAGCCGTCCTGACCGAAGTGACTGAAGCCGCGGGCGAGGTGATCTTGTTTATCGACGAGATGCACACGCTGGTCGGTGCCGGTAAGGCTGATGGTGCAATGGATGCTGCCAACCTGATCAAACCTGCCTTGGCGCGGGGGGAATTGCACTGCGTTGGTGCGACGACCTTGGATGAATACCGTAAATACGTAGAGAAAGACGCGGCTTTGGCCCGTCGGTTCCAGCCTGTCATGGTGAGTGAACCTACGGTCGAGGACACCATATCGATCTTGCGGGGTATTAAAGAGAAGTATGAGCTGCACCACGGTGTGCGGATCAGTGACTCTGCGCTTGTTGCTGCGGCCACGCTGTCGCACCGCTATATCACGGACCGCTTCTTGCCCGACAAAGCCATCGACTTGATGGATGAGGCGGCCAGCCGTCTGCGGATGGAGGTCGACAGCAAGCCCGAAGAGCTGGACGCGCTGGACCGCCAGATCATGCAGCTGCAGATCGAAGCAGAGGCATTGAAGAAAGAGGACGACGTCGCCAGCAAGGACCGGTTGGACAAGCTGGAGAAAGAACTGGGTGATCTGCAGGAAAAAGCAGACGCAATGACGGCGCAGTGGCAGGGCGAGCGCGATCGCCTTGAAGGCGCGCGCGAGCTGAAAGAGCAGTTGGACCGCGCCCGTGCCGAGCTTGAGATTGCCAAACGCGAAGGCAATCTAGCCAAAGCGGGGGAGCTTTCCTATGGTGTGATCCCGCAGTTGGAACGCAAGCTCGGCGAAGCGGAGGAAAGCGAGGCAGACGTCATGGTCGCAGAGGCCGTGCGCCCGGATCAGATCGCGAGCGTGGTCGAGCGTTGGACCGGCATTCCAGCTGGCCGTATGCTTGAGGGTGAACGTGACAAGCTGCTGCGGATGGAAGACCAGTTGCACAACCGTGTCATTGGCCAAAACCAAGCGGTCAAGGCCGTGTCGAACGCGGTCCGCCGTGCGCGTGCTGGCCTGAACGACGAGGCACGTCCCTTGGGCAGCTTCCTGTTCCTTGGGCCAACAGGCGTGGGTAAAACCGAACTGACCAAAGCTGTAGCCGAATTCCTGTTCGACGACGAGAACGCAATGGTGCGGATCGACATGTCGGAGTTCATGGAGAAACACGCCGTGGCCCGTCTGATCGGTGCGCCTCCGGGGTATGTCGGCTATGACGAAGGCGGTGTGTTGACCGAAGCTGTGCGGCGTCGCCCTTATCAGGTTGTGCTGTTCGACGAGGTCGAAAAAGCGCACCCCGATGTGTTCAACATCTTGTTGCAGGTCTTGGACGATGGTGTGTTGACCGACGGTCAGGGTCGCAAGGTCGACTTCAAGCAGACGTTGATTGTGCTGACCAGCAACCTTGGTGCCCAAGCGCTGAGCCAGCTTCCTGACGGGGGCGACATGGTGCAGGCAAAGCGGGATGTAATGGATGCGGTGCGGGGCCACTTCCGCCCCGAGTTCCTGAACCGTCTGGATGAAACGGTGATCTTTGACCGTCTCGCACGTGGCGACATGGCGGGGATCGTCGATATTCAGATGAACCGTCTGCTCAAACGACTTGCCGGTCGTAAGATCGGGTTGGATCTGGACGACGCTGCGCGCAAATGGCTGGCCGACGAAGGCTATGATCCGGTGTTCGGGGCGCGTCCTTTGAAACGGGTGATCCAGCGTGCACTGCAAGATCCGTTGGCAGAGATGATTCTGGCCGGTGATGTGCTGGACGGGGATCTTATTCCGGTACATGCCGGTGCCGAAGGGCTGATCATCGGCGACCGCGTTGCTGCCAGCAATCGCGCGAAACCGGACGAGGCGACGGTCCACTGAGCACATAGTATATAGTGTCAGTATAGAGTGCGATAACTTGAACGGGCAGGGTCGGGGGAAACCTCGGCCCTGTTTGCATGAGGTGCCCTGACATTCCGGTGTGTCCCTTGAAATGTAACGGATTGCGTTTGGTGGGCACGCTAACCCGCAGTAGGATTGTGCCGGTATATTGGTAAGGAGCGCCTGTTATGGCCTATCGCTGGATCAACACGCTAACGGACAAAGACATCACCCCGCATGCTACATTTCTGAATAGACGTCAGATCATGGGGGGCGCTTTGGCGGGGATCGGGCTGGCCGGTATGGCGGGCCGTGCCTCTGCCGCGCCCGAGGGGCTTGCGCCCAACAGCTATGAAGATATCACCAGCTATAATAACTACTATGAATTCGGCACCGGCAAGGACGACCCCGCAAAATACGCAGACCGTCTGACAATCGAACCCTGGACGGTGCAGATCGACGGGTTGGTCGATAAGCCGGGGGCCTATGGCTTCGACGACATCATGCAGCAGATGGGCATCGAAGAGCGTATCTATCGTTTCCGCTGCGTCGAGGCGTGGTCGATGGTGGTGCCGTGGAACGGGTTCGAACTGGCCGACCTGCTGAATATGGCCGGCGTTCAGTCAGGTGCGAAATACGTGTCGTTTGAAACCGCGCTGCGCCCCGATGAAATGCCGGGTGTCGCGTATAAGGTGCTCGACTGGCCCTATGTCGAAGGGCTGCGGCTGGATGAGGCGATGCACCCGTTAACGATTATGGCGACCGGAATCTACGGCAAGGAAATCCCTAAACAGAACGGCGCGCCGCTGCGTTTGGTGGTGCCGTGGAAGTATGGCTACAAATCGATCAAATCCGTG